>Ga0153960_1000018_pt1 | contig 173384 bp, 187 predicted proteins | sample TSFL044MetaG_FD_102274 | JGI IMG/M metagenome (GOLD analysis project Ga0153960, IMG submission 102274) | Attine ant fungus gardens microbial communities from Florida, USA - TSFL044 MetaG | ecosystem: Host-associated > Fungi > Mycelium > Unclassified | place: USA: Florida, Withalacochee...
AACAGCCAGTATTTAAACGTGTTGTCTTAAAGGTCAGCGGAGAGTCTCTTTCCGGTCAAAACGGCTATGGTATTGATGCAGAGACGATCTCGTCGATTGCCCAGCAAGTAAAAGAAGTAGTTGAGCTAGGAGTACAAGTTGCTATCGTATGCGGCGGCGGAAACATCTGGCGCGGAATTGCCGGTAGCGAAAACGGCATCGACAGAGCAACTGCGGATTATATGGGGATGCTGGCGACGGTTATGAACTCGCTCGCACTGCAAGATGCATTGGAACAGATAGAAGTGCCTACACGCGTACAGACATCGATTGCTATGCAACAAATTGCAGAGCCTTATATTCGTCGTAGAGCTATTCGTCATCTGGAGAAAGGCCGGGTCGTTATTTTTGCAGCAGGTACAGGTAACCCGTTCTTCTCCACCGATACAACAGCAGCACTGCGCGCAGCAGAGATCGAAGCAGAAGTCATCTTGATGGCCAAAAATAAAGTGGATGGTGTATACTCAGCAGATCCGTTTAAAGATAGCACCGCTGTCAAGTTTGATCAGTTGACTTACATGGATATACTTAACAAAGATCTTGGTGTAATGGACTCAACGGCGTCCTCGCTGTGTAAGGACAACAATATTCCGTTGATCGTATTTGCCATTACGGAACAAGGTAACATCAAACGTGTCGTTCTTGGTGAACGCATCGGGACAATCGTTAAAGGGAGTGTAGATTAATGCCACAAGCGGTTAAAAAACATGCCGAAGAACGTATGGATAAAGCGATTCAAGCGTTACGACGTGATCTTGCCACTTTGCGTGCAGGTCGTGCAACTCCGGCTCTTCTCGACCGGATTCAAGTGGAGTATTACGGTGCAATGACTCCGCTCAACCAATTGGCTAATATCAGTACACCGGATTCCCGGACACTGATGATCCAGCCGTGGGATAAATCCTCCATGGGGGATATTGAGCGTGCAATTATGAAATCGGATCTTGGCCTTACGCCAGCGAACGACGGGACTATGATTCGTCTGTCCATTCCAGCACTTACGGAAGAACGCAGACAAGAACTGGTGAAGTTGACGAAAAAGTTCGGTGAAGAAGGCAAAGTAGCCATTCGTAATATTCGCCGTGATGCGAATGATGATATTAAAAAAATGGAGAAGTCAGACATTTCCGAGGACGAGTCCCGGAGACATCAAGACGACATCCAAAAATCGACCGACAAGTTTATTGCTGAAGTCGATAAGGTACTCGCTGCCAAAGAAAAAGAAATCATGGAAGTGTAAGACAAGCGCAGCCCCTCCAATACGGTGGGGTTTTGTCTCTTTTTCCAAGCTTCAGGTGAAGAAACTTCAGGGATTTTGGAGGAACAGGAATGATCAAACGGGTTCGGTCGTGGTGGAATGGGGCTGACAAGCAGGAAACGCTGACTATATCCGAGGATAATATCCCGCAGCACGTCGCCATCATTATGGACGGCAATGGACGATGGGCGAAACGTTTAGGTCTCCCACGAATAGCTGGCCACCAGAATGGGATGAAGGCGGTCAAACGTGCGACCATCGCGGCGGATGAACTGGGCATCAAATATCTGACGATGTACGCTTTTTCGACAGAAAACTGGACGCGTCCAAAAGAAGAAGTGGATTTTCTGATGCGGCTTCCGCAAGAATTTTTGGCGATAGAGCTGGATGAGCTTATAGAAAAAAATGTACGCATCCGTATGATGGGCCAGGAGGAGCATTTGCCTTCCCATACCATTAATGCCTTGCGTGAAGCTATTCGTCTTACGGAACATAACACAGGGCTTGTTTTGAATTTTGCAATGAACTACGGAAGTCGTCGCGAAATGACGGACTGTGTCAAACAGATCGCTCTGCAGGTAAAGTCGGGGGAACTATCGGCAGACGACATTACGCCTGAACTCATTGACAGACATATGCTCACTGGGGATATGCCTGATCCGGATTTGCTGATCCGGACGAGCGGAGAGTTGAGATTAAGCAATTTCATGCTTTGGCAGCTCGCATATAGCGAATTATGGTTTACGGATATATACTGGCCCGAATTTGGCAAAAAGCATTTGCTTGAAGCAGTAGCCGAATATCAGCGCAGAACAAGGCGTTACGGCGGTTTGAAATAGATGGAGGATGAAGCCGTTGAAACAGCGATTAACGACAGGAATCATAGCAGGTGTGTTGTTTTTGGGTTTTTGCATGCTGGGCGGACCCTGGTACCATGGCTTGGTATTGCTTATGGCTCTCATCGGTTATTATGAATTTGTGAAAATGACCGGGGTACAGCCTTTTTCAGGTGTAGCCCTAATCGGTTATGCAGGTATCTTTGCGATTGTGTTTCCTTGGGAAATGGTATGGGAAGCCAGACCGCTAACGTTATTCCAGATCGGCTGGCTTGTGATGCTAGTATTAATGACGGCGTCTGTGGTAACTAAAAACAAGATTCCTGTAAACACTGTTGCTATGCTCTTTCTGGGAGTGATGTATATTGGAATCGGTTTTTATTACATCGCGGAATCCAGACATTTGCATCATGGGTTGTTCTGGACGTTTCTGCTTCTGGGCTCCATATGGGCAAGTGATGCAGGTGCCTATTTTGTAGGGAAACTTATCGGGAAGAACAAGCTTTGGCCGTCGATCAGTCCTAATAAAACGGTGGAAGGTGCACTGGGTGGTATTGTAATCGCTGTAGTCACTTCTGTTGTTTTTGCATTGGTGTCAGACGGCTTGTTGTCTTGGCAAAGAGCGGTATGGATTGGGATTGCATGCGCGGTTGTAGGACAAATGGGAGATCTGATTCAATCTGCTTACAAACGTGTGTATAACATCAAAGATTCCGGCACTTTGCTCCCGGGGCATGGTGGTATTCTGGATCGGTGCGACAGCTGGATTGTCGTTTTTCCATTCGTACATATACTAATGCTTCTGCCCTATTAAAAATGAGCACAAGCCACATGACGACCGAAATGTCATAGGCATTGGATAAATAAAGATGAGGTGCAGCATGAAAAAAATTGCGATTCTCGGGTCAACCGGTTCTATTGGAACCCAGACACTGGATGTAGTAGATATGCATCCCGAACGCTTTCAAGTAGAGGGACTGGCTGCTGGGGGCAATATAGAACTGCTGATTGAGCAAGCGAAGCGTTATCGGCCCCAAAAGGTATCGGTTGGCTCGAAAGAGTTAGCAGAGACCGTGGCTCCGCACTTGCCTGTCGAAACGCAGCTTTTTTATGGCAAAGAAGGATTGGTGGAGGTTGCTGCTGGAACGGATGCAGATACGGTTGTTACTGCCGTAATGGGGAGTGTTGGGCTTGAGTCGACCCTGGCTGCAATTGATGCAGGCAAACAGATCGGGCTGGCTAACAAAGAGACGCTAATTACAGCGGGACACATTGTTACTGCCAGAGCGGCTGCGAAAGGGGTACCGATTCTGCCTGTAGACAGTGAGCACTCGGCTATCTTCCAATGCTTGAATGGAGAACCTCGTGAACGTGTGATGGGAATTACGCTTACGGCCTCTGGAGGATCATTCCGTGATTTCACTCGTGAACAGCTGAAGGAAGTTACCGTAGAAGACGCGCTCAAACATCCGAATTGGTCCATGGGCTCGAAGATCACGATAGACTCGGCGACGATGGTTAATAAAGGACTGGAAGTTATTGAAGCGCATTGGCTGTTTGGTCTAAGGTATGATCAGATTGATGTGTTGCTTCACCCGGAGAGCATCATTCATTCCTACGTGGAGTTCAATGATACAAGTATTATTGCGCAGCTTGGCAATCCGGACATGCGCGTTCCCATTCAGTATGCACTGACCTATCCAGACCGCTTGCCATCGCCTGCACAACGTCTATCCCTAGCACAAGCGGGCAAGCTGCATTTCCGTGAGATGGATATGGAACGGTTCCCTTGTTTAAGAATGGCGTATGAGTGTGGTAAAATGGGTGGGACCGCTACAACGGCATTTAATGCAGCCAACGAGGTTGCCGTAGCACGTTTCTTGCGTAAAGAGATTTCGTTCCTTAAAATAGAGGATATTATTGCTTCTGTGCTGGAAGCACACCGCAATGTGGACGAGCCGGATCTAGAGGAAATCGCAAGATGTGATCAGGAGAGCCGTCAACTTGCGTTCAGTCTGTAATCTCTTTTTTCAAGATAAAACGAAAGAAGTGATTCTCTTGTGCGGCATCAGAGAATAATGATAATCTAAAGGGACAGACTGCGGTTCGTGCCGTGAAGGAGGATGGATAGGGATTGGAAACCATACAAGTGGTATTTCTAACGGTGCTCATGTTCTTTGTCATCGTGACGGTTCATGAATGGGGACATTATTATTTTGCCAAACGCGCCGGTATTCTTGTACGGGAATTTGCGATCGGTTTTGGTCCCAAATTGTTCTCATATAAAAGAAACGAGACCCAGTTTACACTGCGTTTGCTGCCTTTTGGTGGATATGCACGTATGGCTGGGGAAGACCCGGAACTGGTAGAAATTCAAGAAGGTCAGACCATTGCAGTAAGATCGGCTGATGACCAAGTCAAAATGATCTACCTCGATCAATTGGATAATCGCAAAAATGTAATTCGTGGTGAAGTGATCTCCATTGATATGGAGAATGCATTGAAATTGCAACTCGATGTAGATGGCGAAATTCAGCAGTACCGGATACATCCTCAAGCGATGCTCGTGAGTCGGGGAAAACAAACCCAGATTGCACCGAAAGACCGCCAATTTGGCAGTAAAACGGTGGGTCAGCGGGCAATGGCGATTTTTGCTGGACCACTCATGAATTTCATCCTGGCATTTGTTTTATTTGCAGTCTATGCACAGATGGCTGGGGTTCCAGTTGAGAATCCGAAAAATCTGGAAATTGGTGAAGTGCTTGAAGGTGGGGCTGCTTACCAAGCGAACCTGCAAAAGGGAGATATCATTGAGACGATCAATGGTACGGCCATCGGCACGGATTCGCAAAAAATGGTGAGCATGATTGCTGATTCCAAAGACAAGCCGATGGAATGGACGCTGCGCCGGGGGAATGAAACGTTTAATATCACCATTACACCTCGCGCGGTAGAAGGCCAGGAAGGCGGTAAAGTGGGTATTGTACCTACGCTTCCAACTCGTTCTGTTGGATTCGTGGAAACATTTAAAGTATCCGGAGTAGCCATGGTGGATACGACCAGAGTGATTTTTGAAGGATTCAGACATCTCATTAATCAATTTAACATGGACGATATCGGTGGTCCGGTGCGTACGTTTGAGGTTACAGGTCAGATTGCGAAACAGGGTATTGAGCAATTAACCAGATGGGCTGCCATTTTGAGCCTTTATCTTGGTATCTTCAACCTGTTGCCCATCCCAGCGCTTGACGGAAGCCGTTTGGTTTTCCTGGGGATTGAGGCGCTTCGTGGCAGACCCGTTGACCCGAACCGGGAAGGTATGGTTCATTTTGTTGGCTTCGCCATGTTGTTTGTACTGATGCTAGCAGTAACATACAATGATATATTACGATTAATTAACGGATAATTATGGTTTGACTACGCTCTGACTATTCAGAGATAGTCGTTATGGGAGGACGCTGGAGTCTTATGTCAAAGGAAAATGATAAACAGTTCGTGACTGAAATTACACCTCAGGGCGAGGATTTCTCACGCTGGTACATTGATGTTATTAAAAAAGCTGATCTCATGGACTATTCACCCGTACGCGGTTGTATTGTTTTCAAACCAGACGGCTTCGAAATCTGGGAGCACATCAAGGATGAGATGGACCGCCGTTTCCGTGAAACAGGTCATCGTAATGCCTACTTCCCGATGTTTATTCCCGAGAGCTTTTTCCAAAAAGAAAAAGAACATGTTGAAGGTTTCAATCCCGAATTGCCTTGGGTAACGGAAGCGGGCGGAGAAAAGCTGGAAGAGCGTCTGGCGATCCGTCCAACCTCGGAAACCATCATTGGTCACATGTACTCCAAGTGGATTCAGTCGTATCGTGACTTGCCAGTACTGATCAACCAATGGGCTAACGTAGTTCGCTGGGAGAAGAGAACACTGCCTTTCCTTCGTACAAGTGAATTCCTGTGGCAAGAGGGCCATACGGCGCACGAGACAGAAGAAGAAGCACGTGAAGAGACAATGAAAATGCTTGAAATCTACCGCCAAGTTGTGGAAGAGTATCTGGCGATTCCCGTTATTACGGGTCAGAAAACAAAATCCGAGAAATTTGCAGGTGCTGTAGACACCTTCTCCATCGAAGCGATGATGAAGGATGGGCGTGCGGTTCAAGCCGGAACTTCTCATTATATGGGTACAAATTTCGCAAAAGCATTTGAGATCCAGTATCTTAGCCGCAACAACGTGCTGGAACTGGCTCACACGACTTCATGGGGAACAAGCACACGTTTGATCGGTGCGTTAATCATGGTTCACGGGGATGACCGTGGTTTGGTTCTTCCTCCTAAAGTGGCACCAACACAAGTGGTCATGATCCCAATTGGACCGCCAAAAACACGCGATGCCGTTGTAGGTCGTGCGGACGAGTTGTTCGCTGAACTGAAACAAGCGGGAATTCGTGTGAAAATGGATGATCGCAGTGATGTCCGTCCAGGCTGGAAATTCAATGAATACGAGATGCGTGGTGTTCCAATTCGTCTCGAAATTGGTCCGCGTGATATGGAGAACGGTGTGTGTGTTCTCGTTTCCCGGATTACTGGAGAGAAGAAAGTCGTTGAACAAGCAAATCTGGTGGAAGAAATCCAGTCGATGCTGACTCAAGTGCAAGCCGATATGCTGCAACGTGCTCGCACGTTTATGTCGGACAACTTCTACTCTGTGGATACGCTTGATGAGATGAAGGAACTGATGGAAAACAAACGCGGGTTCACATTGGCTGGATGGTGCGGTTCTGAAGCTTGCGAAGATAAAGTAAGAGAAGTAACAGGTGCAACAAGCCGGAACATTCCGTTCCAGCCTGCGGAAGAAAAACATACGTGCCTGGCTTGTGGTGAACAAGCGAAACACACGGTAGTGTTTGCAAGAGCGTACTAAGTCAGGAAGAATTGACTAACGGCACTTATTCACCGTAAGAGTAAGGAATGGAGAGCTTCTGTCGGATAAAATGAGTCGGTGCGGGTTCGGATCGGGGACATTTTTGAATGCAGGGGCTTTTCCTGTTTTAAGGGGGTACAAGGAGGAACACGATGAGTGGATTCGAGGAGAAGAGAAAACGGTTTGAGTTGTTGATGAAACAGACGGAGCTTCCGGCTGGCCTGATAGAGCCCTACTTTTTGGATGGATGGATTGAACGGGTGGAGACAAGCCGTAGCAACCGCGACTGGAATATTGTGATTGCAAAGGATACCTTGGTTCCTGCTCCAATCTATCGTACATTTTGCCTGCACATCCAGGAGAAAATGAATCATATTTCCAAGATTACGTTTGGTTTTAAATATAGTGAGCAGGTTGAGATTGGTGATATTGTCAGCGAGTATTGGAACTTGTTCCTTGAATGGGTTACACGGGAGATTCCATCTGTTAATGGATGGATGAATCGTACCAAGTTTGAATGTGAAGCAGATCTGCTGCAATTGACCATGAGTGATGCCATGTCGATGGAGCTTGCGAAGAAGAAGCAGATTGATCAAGCTATAACCACTTTTTATGACAAGTATTTTCAATTGCCCTTGCGCGTCAAATTGCTGGTTGGTGAGGTTGAAAGCAATAAAGAGGCGATGGAACAATTCCAGCTCAAGAAGCGGGAAGAAGAGCTTCAAGTTATTGAGCAGATGATGAGTGAAGTGGACTCGGAAATGCCTGAAGAGGAAGAACAGGGCGATGTTCGTTTACAGATGGGATATGAGATCAAGGAACCACCTGTACCTATGCAGGAAATTCAAGATGAAGAGAAAAAGGTTACGTTGCAGGGAACGGTTTTCGGTCTGGATCGCAAGGAATTGCGGAACGGGAATACCTTGTTTACTTTTTATCTGACGGATTTCACGGATTCCATGCAAATGAAGATGTTTGCCAAAACTAAAGAGGATGTCAAAATCCTCAGCTTGCTGGCCAATGGAAAATGGGTAAAAGTCCGTGGCCGTGTAGAATACGACCGGTTTATGCAAATTCCGGAACTTGCCATGATTCCTTCAGATTTGATGGAAGTAAAGGCACCGCCATCCCGTAAGGATAATGCAGCTGAGAAACGGGTTGAGTTCCATCTGCACTCTACCATGAGTACAATGGATGCCGTAACTTCGATCGATAAATACGTAAAAACTGCAGCGGAATGGGGACATAAGGCAATCGCCGTAAGTGATCATGGCGGTGTGCAGGTGTATCCGGAGGCGTCCAAAGCGGCCAAGAAGAACGGAATTAAAATGATTTACGGCCTTGAGGCCAATGTGGTGAATGATTCGGTTGCTGTTGTTATGTCGCCGCAGCCTTTGGAGCTCAAATCAGCGACCTATATCGTCTTTGATATTGAGACCACAGGTCTGTCTGTAACCCAGAACAAAATCATCGAAATTGCGGCAGTGAAGGTGGAGGACGGTAAAGAGATTGATCGCTTTGCTACGTTTGTAAATCCACATGAGCGCATCCCATATAACATTCAACAGTTGACTAACATTAACGATGAAATGGTGAAGGATGCACCTGAGCTAGAACCGGTTATCCGTGATTTTGTAGAGTTTGCCGGGGATGGCGTATTGGTTGCGCATAATGCGCGATTCGATATGGGCTTTATTCAGGCTTCGCTGAAACAGCTTGGCATGCCTGAACTTCCGAATCCTGTCCTCGATACGTTGGAACTGGCAAGGTTGTTATATCCAAAAATGAAGAATCACCGTCTGAATACGCTGGCGGATAAATATAAAGTAGCACTGGAAAGTCATCACCGGGCGATTGATGATACGATTGCGCTTGCAGGAATACTGAATGGATTGGTGAATGATGCTGCCCAGATGAAAGGCCTGACCATGCTTGACCGGCTTAACGATTATGTCGGAGTTGATCTCTCGAATACGCGTCCATTCCATTGCGGAATCTATGCTTTGAACGATGTTGGTAAAAAGAACCTTTATAAACTGGTATCTCTTTCCCATACGGAGCATTTCAAACGTGTGCCTTGTATTCCAAAATCGAAGCTGATCAATTTGCGTGAAGGCCTCATTATTTTATCCGGTTGTGAAAAAGGTGAGTTTTTCGAGGCCGTGCTGAACAAATCGCTTGAAGAGGCGGAAGAGATCGCGCATTTCTATGACATTTTGGAGATCCAGCCTTTGACGATGTACATGCATTTGGTGGACAAAGGACTGGTGGCTACACCAGAGGAATTGAAGCTCGCTGTTCGTAAAGTTGTTGACATTGGTCAAAAATTGGGAAAACCGGTAATAGCCACAGGTAACGTGCATTACCTGGAGCCACGCGACAAGCTATATCGGGATATAACGATTCACGGAATTACAGGCTTCAGCCCACTCAAAGATCAACGTAAACCGGATGCTCACCTAAGAACGACGGATGAAATGCTGGAAGAGTTCCAGTACCTGGGCCAAGATAAAGCCTACGAAGTCGTTGTTACGAATACGGTTGAATTGGCGGATCGGTTCGAGGAAATCAAACTGTTCCCGGACAAGCTGTTCACCCCGATTCTGGAAGGTGCAGACGATGAAATCCGTAATACCTGTTATAATACCGCCAAATCGATTTATGGTGAGGAACTACCGGAAGTCATTGTGGCACGACTGGAGAAAGAATTAAATCCAATCATCAAATACGGTTTCTCTGCCAACTATTTGATCTCGGAACGTTTGGTTAAAAAATCAAATCAGGACGGCTACCTTGTCGGCTCCCGGGGATCGGTTGGTTCGTCTGTAGTTGCTACTTTCCTGGGTATTTCCGAGGTTAATCCATTGCCAGCACACTATATTTGTGTGAATCCAGAGTGTAAGCACAGTGAGTGGTTCCTCGACGGTAGTGTGCCGAGTGGATTTGACCTTCCTGAGAAAGAATGCCCTAAGTGTGGAGGCCGATTAAAAGGCGAAGGGCAGGATATTCCGTTTGAGACTTTCCTAGGCTTTAAAGGGGATAAGGTTCCCGATATTGACTTGAACTTCTCGGGTGATTATCAACCGCATGCCCATAACTACACGAAGGTCCTTTTCAGCGAAAAGAGTGTGTTCCGTGCAGGGACAATCGGTACGGTAGCTGAGAAAACGGCGTTTGGTTTTGCCAAGAAATATGAGGAAGAACATCATAAGAAATGGCGCGGGGCTGAGCTGAACCGTTTGGCTTCAGGTTGTACCGGGGTTAAACGTAGCACAGGACAACATCCCGGTGGTATTGTCGTTGTACCGGATTACATTGAAGTGGAAGATGTAACGCCTGTTCAATTCCCGGCGGATGACGTTAATGCGGAGTGGAAAACAACACACTTTGACTATCACGCCTTCGAAGAGAACTTGCTGAAACTCGATATTCTGGGGCACGATGATCCAACCATGATGCGGATGCTGCAGGATTTGACGGGGATCGACCCTACAACTATTCCGATGAATGATCCTAAGGTCATGAGCATGTTCAACTCGACGGAGGCACTGGGTGTTACGCCAGAGCAGATTCGTTCACCAGTTGCCACTTTTGGTGTACCGGAGATGGGGACGAAGTTTGTACGTCAGATGCTTGTCGAATCCCAGCCTTCCTCTTTTGCCGATCTACTCCAGATCTCCGGATTGTCTCATGGTACGGGGGTGTGGCTCGGTAACGCACAAGATCTAATCAAAAATGGAACATGTAACATCAAAACGGTGATTGGTTGCCGGGATGATATTATGTTGTTCCTGATCTATAAGGCGGGCATGGACGCCAGTCTTGCCTTTAAAATTACGGAGAGTGTGCGTAAGGGACGTGGTTTGCCGCAAGAATGGATTGATGAGATGAAAAAATGCAAAGTGCCGCAATGGTACATTGATTCCTGTCTTAAAATCCAGTACATGTTTCCGAAGGCCCACGCGGCCGCTTACGTTATCTCGGCAGTGCGTACAGCTTTCTTTAAGCTGTATCACCCCATTGAATACTATGCGACATACTTCACAGTTCGTGCAGATGAGTTTGACATTGAACTGGTATGTCAGGGCTATGAGCCCATCTATCGGAAGATCGTAGAGATCGAACAATTAGGTTTTCAGGCACCGCCAAAAGAAAAGAATATGCTGCCTGTCCTTGAGATGGCATTGGAAATGGCAGCACGCGGATTCTCGCTCAAGCCCATTGATCTGTATCGTTCGGAAGCGACGAAGTTTATCGTTGACGGAAATTCACTTATTCCTCCGTTTTCGGCATTGGGAGGAATCGGGGATAATGCTGCACGCAATATCGCTGCGGCAAGAGAGCATGGAGAATTTTTGTCGATTGAAGATTTCCAGCAGAAGTCCAAAGCAAGTAAAACAATTGTTGAGCTGCTGACGGGTATGGGATGCTTCCGTGGTTTGCCGGAAAGCAATCAATTGTCCTTGTTCTAAAATGGCATTTTGCGTATCTAATTATGGTCTGTGAAGTGATTACGTAAATTTTTCTTCATTAGTGGTTAAAATGACAGAGTGATCGCTTACTTGTCACTATTACCAGACTATGTTATAATTTTTGAAGTGAACGAGATAGTACGAATTTCTAAAGAGTGGGGAAACCCACTCTTTAGTCTTTGGTATACAAGAATCTTGGGTAATGAAGAAATTGCCAGTCCATATTTGCTGGTGTAACCTAAGTTGGAGGTTATCGGTTTTGAGCACAACGAACATTAAATCTACCGTGGAAGAAATGATCCAACCCTACTTGAACGAACAAGGCTTCGAGCTGGTTGACATCGAATACGTCAAAGAAGGCAGCAACTGGTTTTTACGGGTGTATGTCGACAAAGAGGGTGGCATCGACATCGACGATTGTGTCTTGATCAGCGAAAAGCTAAGCGCCAAGCTGGATGAGAACGATCCGATTCCAACCATCTATTTCCTTGAAGTGTCTTCTCCCGGTGCGGAGCGTCCACTGAAAAAACCGGAGGACGTTGCCAAATCCGTAGGCAAAAATGTATTTGTTACAACCTACGAGCCGGTAAATGGTATAAAGGAATTTGAAGGCAAGCTGCTTTCCTTTGATAACGGGGAACTTGTGATCGAAGCAGGCAAGAAACAGCATGCCATTCTTTATGACAAGGTTGCGAGTGCGCGCCTGGCCATTCTGTTTTAAGTGCCTTGTTCACTTATTAATGAAAAAGACACATCTCACGATAACGGCAAGGTGCTCATGAGTTTAGAGCCTTTCGCCGTTTTACGTATGAGATGCCATGTTTGAAAGGGGGATCAACATTCATGAGTATGGATTTTATTGAAGCAATGAATGAATTGGAGCGGGAAAAAGGGATCAGCAAGGATGTGCTGTTTGAAGCGATCGAGGCAGCACTCATCTCCAGCTACAAGCGTAATTTCAACACCGCCCAGAATGTGCGTGTTGACATGAACCGCAATACGGGTGTTATCCGGGTGTATGCCCGCAAATTGATCGTGGAAGAAGTCCTGGATTCACGTACCGAAATTTCATTGCCTGCTGCACGAGAGATCAACCCTCACTTCCAGCTGGAAGATATTGCGGAGATTGAAGTTACGCCGCGTGATTTCGGACGTATCGCCGCACAGACTGCCAAACAGGTAGTGACCCAGCGGATTCGTGAAGCCGAACGCGGCCTGATCTACAACGCTTTCGTTGATAAGGAAGAAGATATCGTTACGGGAGTGGTGCAGCGTCAGGATTTGCGCAATATCTACATCGATCTGGGCAAAATCGAAGCGGCATTGCCGCTGACCGAATTGATGCCGAACGAGAAGTTTGTTCATGGTGACCGTATTAAAGCGTACATCACCAAGGTCGAGAATACGACCAAAGGGCCGCAAATCATTTTGTCCCGTACCCATCCGGGCTTGTTGAAACGTCTCTTTGAACTGGAAGTACCTGAAATTTTTGACGGTGTAGTCGAGATTCGCTCCGTCGCACGTGAAGCGGGCTTCCGCTCCAAGATTGCTGTTCATTCCCGCAATGAGGAAGTTGATCCAGTTGGATCATGTGTAGGTCCTAAGGGAATGCGCGTGCAGACCATTGTGGGTGAGCTGCGCGGTGAAAAAATTGACATCGTTCGTTTCTCCGATCAGGTAGACGAATATGTGGCTAATGCACTTAGTCCTTCCAAAGTTTTGGAAGTTCAAGTATTCGAGGAAGAAAAGATGGCTCGGGTTATTGTTCCTGACTATCAACTGTCCCTCGCCATTGGGATCAAAGGCCAAAATGCCCGATTGGCAGCCAAACTGACCGGTTGGAAAATCGACATTAAGAGCGAGAGCCAGGCGGAACAGGAATTCGGCAGAGAGAAAGATTCTTCTTCGGAAATGCACCAAGATTCCGTCTCCGTCGACTAAAGTAAAGCACGGGGGGGCGCTAACGTATGAAAACCAAAAAAGTACCGCTGCGCAAATGTGTGGCGTGTCAGGAAATGATGCCCAAAAAGCAGCTGATCCGTATCGTTAAAACGCCAGAGGATGAAGTGCTGATCGATTTGACTGGCAAAAAGTCCGGACGTGGTGCTTATTTATGCGGCAAAGAGTCCTGTTTTAAGCTTGCACTCAAAAACCGGTCTTTGGATCGGGCGCTGAAGGGCAAAGTCTCACCGGAAATTTATGAGCAATTGGCAGCTGATTTCGTTGCGGTAGAGGACGAATTCATCGCAGCACAGGAGCGTGAACATGATGAATAATAAAACATTGTCTTATCTGGGACTCTCCATGCGTGCAGGCAAACTTGTAACAGGTGAAGAAATTGTACTGAAAGCGATCCGTTCTTCCGAAGCTAAAATGGTTATTGTTGCGGGTGACGCCTCGGCCAATACACAAAAGAAATTTCGCGACAAATGCGGGACATATAAAGTTCCACTGGTGATCGGATTTGACCGGGATAGTCTGGGTTCAAGTATCGGTAAAGAAACGCGGGTTGTTCTTGCAGTAACGGATCGAGGGTTTGCAAAAATGATCTCCAAGCAAGTCGGTATAATGTCGGAGGTGGAGTATATTGAGTAAACAGGAAAACAAGGATAAATTGCGAGTTTATGAATATGCGAAGTCCCTTAATATGAGTAGTAAAGAAATTATAACCATTCTTAAAAAGCTGGATATTCCCGTAAACAATCATATGAGTGTCATGGAGAATGGTTCAGTCGGTAAGGTGGAACAATTTTTTAAAGATATAAAATCCACTGCCGCTTCCAAACAAAGCAACGAAGCAAAATCCGTTGCTACTTCGTCAGTGCGCAGTGACAAAACAGTGGACAGCAACAAGCCGGCCGGCGGAGTGAACACGCCGAATAGCAGCAAACCATCCGGTAGTCCCGTACAAACAAAAATACAACAGGAAAAGCAGGTAGGTATGAACAATAGACCAAATTCCAACAATAACAATGGCTCCCAAAGACCTAGCGGCCAAGACAGCCGCAACAGAACGAACTCTTCCCAAGGCTCAAGCCAAGGAGGACAATCCAGTAATCGTCCAAGACCAGCTCAAAGTGGACAAAGCAGTACAGCATCCCGTCCTCAAAGTACGGGTCAACGTCCATCCAACAGCGGTGGCGGTCAAACAAGAAGTGCTGGACCGAATAGCGGTGGTAACACTGGCACTGGCGGCAACCGTACTGGTGGCCAAGGACAGAGCTCAGGACAAGGCCAACGCAGAGGCGGCCAAGGTAATTCCGGCAATAACAACAATAGCGGCAATCGTTCGAACAGCGGTGGCGGTGGACGTCGTTATGACGACAACCGTGGCGGCAACTTCCGCGGTAATCGTGGTGGCAAGAACAACCGCAACAGAAATCAACAACAGTATCAACAACGTGAGAAAATTGATAACACACCTAAGAAAATCATCGTACGTGGTGACATGACTGTTGGTGAAACAGCGAAGTTACTCCATAAAGATGCTTCCGAAGTTATCAAAAAACTCATCGCAATGGGTGTTATGGCAACGATTAACCAAGAGCTCGATATCGAAACAATCCTGCTGCTTGCTGGAGAGTTCGGTGTTGAGGTTGAAGTGAAAATTGTTCTTGAAGATGACCGCTTCGAAACATTGGAAGAGAATGATGATCCTGCTGACTTGCAATCTCGTCCACCGGTAGTTACGATCATGGGTCACGTTGACCATGGTAAAACAACATTGCTTGATGCGATTCGTTCAACGAATGTAACAGGCGGAGAAGCAGGCGGTATCACCCAGCATATCGGTGCTTATCAAGTTGAAATTAACAACAAAAAAATCACGTTCCTGGATACACCAGGTCACGAAGCGTTTACTGCTATGCGTGCACGTGGAGCACAAGTTACGGATATTACCATTATCGTTGTAGCCGCAGATGACGGTGTTATGCCACAAACCGTTGAGGCGATTAACCATGCCAAAGCGGCTGGGCTGCCAATTATCGTAGCTGTCAACAAAATTGATAAGCCGGGTGCAGATGCGGATAAAGTAAAACAAGAATTGACCAACTATGAACTCGTTCCGGAAGAGTGGGGCGGCGACACCATCTTTGTTAACGTTTCGGCGAAACAAAGAATTGGTCTAGAAGGTCTGCTTGAAATGATCCTGCTCGTTGCAGAAGTGAACGAGTACAAAGCAAATCCGGACAAACGTGCCCGTGGTACAGTGATCGAAGCCGAGCTGGATAAAGGACGCGGCCCAGTTGCCCGTATTCTCGTACAGCACGGTACACTGAAAGTCGGAGATGCTTTTGTTGCAGGTAACTGCTTCGGTCGCGTACGTGCGATGGTGAATGACAAAGGTCGCCGTTTAAAAGAAGCTGGACCTTCAACACCTGTAGAAATTACCGGTCTGACTGAAGTTCCAGGTGCGGGAGATCCGTTCATGGTGTTTGAAGATGAGCGTAAAGCGCGTTCCATCGCCGATAAACGTGCCATCACACAACGTGAATCCGATCTGGGTACAAACACACGTGTGACTTTGGATGATCTGTTCCAACACATCAAAGACGGTGAAATCAAGGATCTGAACGTAATCATCAAAGGTGACGTGCAAGGTTCGGTTGAAGCATTGAAAGGTTCCCTTGCGAAGATCGAAGTTGAAGGTGTACGCGTGAAAATCATTCATAGCGGCGCTGGTGCGATCACAGAGTCCGACATCATTTTGGCTGCAGCATCCAATGCCATCGTGATTGGTTTCAACGTTCGTCCTGATAATCAGGCGAAAGCGACTGCAGATCAAGAGCAAGTAGACATTCGTCTGCATCGCGTGATCTACAGCGTTATCGAAGAAATTGAACAAGCGATGAAAGGTATGCTTGATCCGATTTACAAAGAAAAAGTAATCGGTCATGCTGAAGTTCGGAGCACGTTCTCCATCAGTAAAGTCGGCACCATTGCTGGATGTATGGTTACCTCGGGTAAAATTACGCGTTCCGCGGAAGCACGCCTGATTCGTGATGGTATCGTCCTTTACGAAGGCAAGCTGGATTCCCTGAAACGTTACAAAGATGATGCCAAAGAAGTAGCCCAAGGTTACGAGTGTGGTATCACGCTGGATAAATACAATGATCTCAAAGAAGGCGACGTTATCGAAGCCTTCATTATGGAGACAGTACAACGATAAGCAAGGAAGCATGAGGTGAACAACAATGGCTAAGATTCGTACAGGTAGAGTGGGCGAGCAGATTAAGAAAGAATTAAGTCTGCTTATCCAGTCTGAACTGAAAGATCCTCGTATCGGCTTTATTACCGTGACGGGAGTCGAAGTGACAGGCGACTTGTCGCAAGCCAAGGTTTATCTGAGTGTCTTCGGTGAACAGGAACAAAAGGATAACTCGCTTAAAGCGCTGGCAAAAGCAAATGGATTTTTGCGTTCAGAACTGGGCAAGCGTATCCGATTTCGACATGTTCCCGAGTTGATATTCAAGATCGACGAATCGATCGCTTATGGCAGCCGGATTGAGAAGCTGCTTGGTGATATCGGTACCGACAAGAACGAATCCGAGTAACAGAATAAAGGAGACGGCAATGCACACTTATGAACAGGCGCTTCAGGACGGAAAGCAATTTCTGCTGGAGCATGATGATTACCTGGTCGTGTCGCATGTACAGCCGGACGGTGACGCAGTCAGCTCGACGGTAACGGTGGGCTGGCTGCTGTCATGTCTGGGCAAGACATTCACGATGATTAATGAAGGTGAAATTCCACAACGCATGCATTTTCTGTGGGAAGCTGGTAAGATCGTGAACATGACCGAACAACCACCTGAGCGGAAATATAAAGCGATAATCTGTGTGGATTGTGCAGACTTTTCCAGAGTAGGCCTGACTCGTCATTATTTCGAAGAAGATGCTGTTATTTTAAATATTGATCATCATCCGACCAATGACGCGTATGGCACAGTAAACATCATTAAGCCAGACGCTGCAGCAACGGCTGAAATTCTGTTTGATTTCCTCAACCTTTTCCCAGTGGAATGGAACAAGGATGTGGCTACAGCAGTCTATACGGGATTGCTAACAGATACAGGTGGATTTCGCTATGCCAATACGAGTCCTAATGTGATGACCACCGCCTCCAAATTGCTTGAACATGGTGTAGATGGACCTTATCTCGCCCAGATTTTGCTTGAGCAGGTTACGCTTCCCCAAGTCCGTATATTGAATCAGGCTCTCTCAAGTCTGCAAATGACTGACAATGGCAAGATTGCTTGGGTGGTTATTACACCAGAAGACATGATCGCTTGTGGTGCAGCCAACGAAGATCTTGAAGGGGTAGTCAATTATCCGCGTAACATTCAAGGTGTGGAAGTAGGCATCTTTTTTAAAGTGATCAATGACAATGCGGTGAAAGTATCTCTTCGGTCTGCTGGCAAGGTTGATGTTGCCTCGCTGGCACAGAACTTTGGTGGAGGCGGACATGTTCTCGCAGCTGGTTGTCGCGTGGAAGGCAAGTTGGAAGATATCGTCGAATTAGTGCTGAAGCAGGTGAATGCTCAATGGTAAAACCATTTGAAGGTGTACTTCCGGTGTATAAACCAGCGGGATTTACTTCTCATGATGTTGTGGCCAAAATGCGTCGCATTCTCAAAATGAAACGTATTGGTCATACAGGCACATTGGACCCGCAAGTTACTGGCGTACTACCGCTCTGCCTAGGACGGGCAACACGTGTGGTGGAGTACATGCAGGAGCTTCCCAAGGAATACCTGGCAACGCTACGACTGGGTCTGTCTACTGACACGGAGGATATGACAGGTGAAGTTATTGAGCGGTCGGAGACGGCTGTTGAGGTGACACAGGAGCAGGTTCAGCAGGTGCTGGAGCAATTCCTGGGCACCATCTCACAGGTTCCGCCTATGTATTCTGCGGTCAAAGTGGATGGAAAACGTCTCTATGAGCTTGCTCGTGAAGGCAAAACGGTAGAGCGCAAGAGCCGTGAAGTTACGATCTATGAGCTCGAATTGACAGGAATTGAGAATCAAGGCGACACTACGGATATATCGTTCCGCGCTTTATGTTCCAAAGGGACCTATATTCGAACGTTATGTGTGGATATCGGCAAAAAATTAGGATATCCGTCCACCATGCTACGCCTGGAGCGCACGATATCGGCTGGAATTTCTGCTGATCATTGCCTTCATTTTGATGAAGTGGAACAACGCATGATCAATGGAACGTTAGCCGAGGTGTTGATTCCGGTTGATGAAGCCATCTCTTCCATTCCGGCACATACAGTGGGCGCGGATCAGGCTAAGGGAGCACTTCAGGGCCAGAAATTATCGGCGCGTTTGCTCGAACCGCCTGCAGAACAACCTGGTCTACTGCGGTTATATGATCAGGATGGGACGTTTCTGGGGATATTTGAGCGGGATGAATTGAAAGCAACGGTGAGAGCTGTTAAAGTCTTTTTACCGGAATAAAGAGGTTCCTGGTTTGAGTGGTGGTACTCAAGCCTGGCCTATCAAGTGAAATGCAGGTGAATGATTGTGAAAACCGTAATGCTAACCTATCCGCAGACGTTACAATCGGCTGTTCAGGGCACACATCCCCAAGTGCTCGCGATCGGTCAATTTGACGGGCTGCATCTCGGACATGCAAGTGTCATTTTATCAGCTGTCCGCATTGCACGCGAAACGGGCGTGCAGGCAGCGGTGATGACCTTTCATCCTCATCCGAAGGAAGTTATGCGCAAAGGGGATTACGAGGGTTATCTAACGCCCTTGAGAGATAAAGAAGACATTCTGGCAGGGATGGGTGTAGACGTACTCTACGTGGTCGAATTCAATGAGGAGTTCTCAAGGTTGACGCCGCAGCAATTCGCACATGATCTGCTGCTTCCGCTTCAGACTCGAACAGCGGTCGTTGGTTTTGACTTCCGCTTCGGTCACAAGGGAGCAGGGGATGAGCAGCTTCTTCGCACATTGGGAGAAGGCGAAATGACGGTGGAGACTGTCCCCCCATTCCTGTTAAATGGTGAAAAGGTGAGCAGTTCTCTCATTCGTGGCCTGTTGAAGCGTGGAGAAATGGATGAAGCCCGTCAATGGCTCGGACGACCTTACAGCATCAGGGGAACCGTAATTCATGGAGAGAAACGTGGACGGACCATTGGGTTTCCTACTGCTAACCTTGAACTTACAGATCATTATGTTACGCCAGCGAAAGGCGTTTACGCTGTTCGTGTGCAGTATGGGGAGCAGGAACTGCGTGGCGTTATGAATCTTGGTGTGAAACCTACCTTTCATGAAAACGGGATGAAACCTACGTTTGAGGTGCACTTGCTTGATTTTGATGGGCAGATATATGACCAGGAATTAAAGGTTGAGCTCGTTCACTACATTCGTGCAGAGCGAAAATTTGACTCGATTGATGCCTTGATCAGTCAGATTCGTGAAGATGCACTAACCGCCGCCCGCCTTTTATCTTAAGGCTCAGGACAAAATTCAGGTTTACATTTACTTTGTCTGGGCAACTATGATATAATGTACTACGTTGTCGTTTGAGACAACACATAACCTTGGCTTGGTTACTTGCTCTCACCGGCGGTGACGAGGCTAATGGCGATTATAATGAAGGAGGTGAATAGGATGGCATTGACTCAAGAACGTAAACAACAACTGATCGACGAGCACAAAACTCATGAGTCCGATACTGGATCACCTGAGGTGCAAGTTGCTATCCTTACGGAAAACATCAGAAGTTTGACAGACCACTTGCGTACACACAAGAAAGACCATCACTCACGTCGTGGACTTTTGAAAATGGTAGGTCAACGTCGTAAGCTTTTGGCTTACGTGAAAAACAAAGATGTTAAACGTTACAGCGCACTGATCGAAAAACTCGGATTGCGTCGTTAATTATCGTACATGTTTTCAAAATCAACCTGGCTGTTATCCGTCATTCCTTTGTCTAAAAGGACAAGCGGAGCTTACAGCCGGGTTGTTTTGTAGATGAACATGTTGCCATATATTTGTAGCTGATGGCTCCGCAAGGAGCTTTTGTTTTGCAAGTGAGCATGTTGCTGTGGAGTTAATGAATGCAGGACAAGCAGGAAATACTGTGAAAATGCAGAATCCATTGTGTTAGGAACGAATAAAAGGAGGGATTTCATGGAACAGCGTGTTGAAATGCAGCTTGGTGGAAGAACGCTTACGCTTGAAACAGGGCGTTTGGCCAAGCAGGCTAATGCTGCCGTTAAGGTAACGTACGGGGATACCGTTGTATTGTGTACCGTGACAGCATCAAGTGAGCCTAAAGATCTGGACTTTTTCCCATTAACGGTAAACTATGAAGAAAGATTGTATGCCGTAGGTAAAATCCCAGGTGGATTTATTAAACGTGAAGGCAGACCAAGTGAGAAAGCAATTCTTTCGAGCCGTTTGACAGACCGTCCGATTCGTCCTTTGTTCCCGGAAGGTTTCCGGAATGATGTACAAGTTCTTAATATCGTTATGAGTGTGGATCAGGACTGCGAACCGCAAATTGCTGCCATGATCGGTACGTCGGCTGCACTGAGCATCTCGGACGTTCCATTTAGCGGACCAATTGGTGGCGTAAAAGTTGGACGTATTAATGGTGAGTTCATCATCAACCCAACGATTGCACAGCTTGAAGTAAGTGAGATTGAACTTGTTGTTGCGGGAACCAAAGATGCCATCATGATGGTTGAAGCGGAAGCGAACGAAGTTCCGGAAGAAGTAATGCTTGAAGCAATCATGTTCGGACATGACGAGATCAAGAACATTGTTGCAGTTATCGAACAACTCGTACAAGTGGCTGGTAAAGAAAAAATGGCTGTGAAATTGCATGCCGTTGATGCTGAAGTTAACAGCAGTGTACGTGAGTTCGCTAGTGCCCGTTTGGTTGAAGCTGTTAAAATTGCTGAAAAACATGCTCGTCAGGATGCAATCGATCTCGTGAATGACGAAACCGTTGCTCACTTCGAAGAGAAGTATATTGAGACTCCAGAACTGCTCAAAGATGTGAAAGAAGTGTTGCACGATATCGTTAAAGAAGAAGTGCGCCGCCTTATCACACATGATAAAGTTCGTCCGGATGGACGTGGACTCGCTGAGATCCGTCCAATTGAATGTGATACTTCCTTGCTGCCACGTACTCACGGTTCAGGTCTGTTCACTCGTGGTCAAACACAGGCGCTCAGCGTTTGTACTCTTGGTGCACTGGGTGATGTTCAGATTTTGGACGGGATCAGTCTTGAAGAAACGAAACGTTTCATGCATCACTATAACTTCCCGCCTTTCAGCGTAGGTGAAGCTCGTCCATTGCGTGCTCCAGGCCGTCGCGAAATCGGACATGGTGCTCTGGGTGAACGCGCTCTTTCCAAAGTAATTCCTTCCGAAACGGACTTCCCATACACGATTCGTCTGGTATCCGAAGTATTGGAATCCAACGGTTCAACTTCCCAGGCAAGTATCTGTGCCAGCACATTGGCTATGATGGATGCAGGTGTACCAATCAAAGCTCCTGTAGCGGGTGTAGCTATGGGTTTGATCAAAGACGGAGATCATGTATCCATCCTGAGTGATATTCAAGGTATGGAAGATCACCTCGGTGACATGGACTTCAAAGTAGCAGGAACACCTGATGGTGTAACAGCTATTCAAATGGACATCAAAATTGATGGTATTGATCGTCAGATTTTGTCCGAAGCATTGGCTCAAGCCAAAGAAGGTCGTATGCACATCTTGAGCAAAATGACCGAAGTGATGAAAACTCCACGTGAGCAGTTGTCACAATATGCTCCTAAAATTACAACTATGCATATCAATCCGGACAAAATCCGTGATGTTATCGGTGCAGGTGGTAAAATTATCAATAAAATCATCGAGGAAACCGGTGTTAAAATTGATATTGAACAGGATGGACGTGTCTTTATCGCTTCTTCCAACCAAGAAATGAACGATAAAGCCAAATCGATCATCGAAGGCATCGTACGTGAAGTGCTGGTCGGCGAGATCTATGTAGGTAAAGTGAAACGTGTGGAGAAGTTTGGTGCATTCGTTGAAGTGCTGCCGAACAAAGAAGGTCTGGTACACATCTCACAACTGTCCACAGAGCGTGTCGCAAAAGTCGAAGATGTTGTTGCCATTGGTGATTCCATTACGGTAAAAGTAACGGAAATTGACCCTCAAGGCCGTATTAACTTGTCCCGCAAAGCCGTACTGACTGCCGAAGCTCCGGCTCAATCATAGGCTGCGTGCCACCGTTTTTATGAAAAGATAGATTGAATGAAGAGACAGAATGTGAATTTCTGGCTCTTTTTTTAACGTTTAAATACATTTATATAATGGATATTGGCTACTGATAATGCCATTAAATACAGCTTTGTTTGCATGAACAGCCTGTTTTATTCATATTCTTGCCCTTGTCCTCATATGATGGGGACAAAGACGGCGGGAGGATGGAGCTGTGGGAAACCAATCCAAAAAGCTGGCGGCTGTTCTAGTAGGTGTGGCAGCTGTCGTACTGGTCGGACAAGTGGGCAGTGTACGTACATACATTACGGAAATCCGTGATGGGCCAGGCACGCAAAATGCATTTGATATGTTCAAAGAAGCAACTGGAGAAGAACAGCTGTTGTCGGCGATTCGGGATAAAGCGGCCGAAACGAAAATTGCTCCGATAAATGCCAGAGTGGATCGGGTCTGGAAAGCGATACCTGGGTATAACGGGATAGAGATTGATGTGGAGGCTACGTATCGCAAGGCACTCGGTGGGACGCTGAATACCAAAATATCGTATGTCTATCGGCAGACTGAACCTGAAATCCAGCTTAAAGATTTGGGTGCACATCCAATTTACCGGGGAAATGCCGAGAAACCAATGGTATCCTTCATGATTAATGTAGCGTGGGGCAATGAATTCATTATCCCGATGCTAGATACGCTTGATGCCGAAAAAGTCAAAGCTACTTTTTTTCTGGATGGCAGCTGGTTGAGCAAAAACGAGGATCTGGCCAAAGAAATCCAAAAGCGTGGACATGAGTTATCGAATCATGCATACTCGCATCCGAACATGAGTCGGTTGAGTACGGAGCGGGCCAAGCTGGAAATCAGTAAAACCGAAGACCTGCTCAAAGAAAAGTTGGGTGTGGAAAACCACTGGTTTGCTCCACCTTCCGGTGATTTTAATCAACAAACGGTGGATATTGCTTCCGGCATGGGGCTGCAAACGGTGCTTTGGACATTGGATACTGTGGATTGGCGCAAACCGAGTTCTGAATCTGTTGTAGCCAAAATCGCCAAAAACGTGGAAGCCGGTACATTAATTCTGATGCACCCCACTGCTGCTTCTTCAGGAGCTTTAAAAGGAATGATTGATTCCATACGGGCTAAGGGTTTGACGCTTGGAACCGTTAGCGAAACGTTGTCATCCGAGCGGGTCAAGGGTTCAGCGGTTGAGTGAATGATGTTTTTTTGTTACTATCAAACAGTTGGAACCAAATGTCGATTTCGACTTCACGTTGAAATCCAGGCAATTATAGAGATGTAGGAGGGCCAACCGTGAAAAAAATTCAGCTGGGCAATGGCCTCAGAGTTGTCATGGAACAGATTCCGACCTGTCGTTCCGTGTCATTTGGAATATGGGTCAAGACAGGTTCTCGCAATGAGCAGCCTGTAAACAACGGAGTGTCCCATTTTATTGAGCACATGCTGTTCAAGGGAACGGATCGTTATGATGCCAAGGCGATTGCGGAGCAATTCGATGCCATTGGTGGGAACGTTAATGCATTCACTTCGAAAGAATACACTTGTTATTACGCCAAAGTATTGGATGAACATCTGCCCATAGCTGTTGATGTATTGTCCGATATGTTTTTCCGCTCTAAAATGGATGATGGTGAACTGCTCAAGGAGAAAAACGTCATTCTGGAAGAAATATCGATGTATGAGGATACGCCGGATGACATGGTCCATGATCTTATGGCCTTGGCTGCCTATGGGGAGCATCCGCTCGCTTATCCGATTCTGGGTACCGAAGAGCGTCTCAAGGCGATGGACTCCAGCCATCTGCGTGCATATATGAAGGAGCACTACACGATTGAGAATACCGTTATTAGTATCGCAGGTAACATTGATGACAGTGTGATCGATTTGATGGAAAAGCATTTTGGTGCTTTTGATGTCAACGGTGTAGCTGAACAGGTCACGCTGCCTGCATTCCAGAGCGGACAACTCTTTCACAAAAAGAAAACGGAACAAAATCATATCTGTATCTCTTTCCCGGGATGTAAGATCGGAGATCCTCTTCAGTTCGCCATGGTTGTGCTGAATAACGCGATTGGCGGAGGCATGAGCTCCAGACTGTTCCAGGAAATTCGGGAGAAACGTGGTCTTGCTTATTCCGTTTATTCGTATCATAGTTCCCATGCGGATAGTGGACTCTTCACCATATATGCAGGTACAGCGCCGAAACAGACGAAGGAAGTGCTGGATCTGACCAAAGAGGTTCTGCACGATCTGGCTGTAAATGGATTGTCTGAAGATGAGCTGCGCAAAGGAAAAGAACAGCTGAAAGGCAGTCTGATCCTCAGTTTGGAAAGCACGGGCAGCCGGATGAACCGTCTGGGCAAAAACGAGCTTATGCTAGGCAGACACCACACGCTGGACGAAATGATTGCCAAAATTGAAGAAGTGACGATGGACGATGTCAATGCTGTGCTGGACCTGATGTTTGCTGAGCCGTTTGCGCTCGCTATGGTCGGTGCTTCGGATCGTACGATTGCTGGATTAAGAAGGGATGATTTTGTTGCATTACGTTCAAATTCAAAAGTTACCGGGCAATGAAGATATTAAGTTGCCTCAAAAAATGTCAGAGCTGGCTTCCGGTTTTGATGTAGTTGCTGCATTGCAGGAAGAGGTTGTATTGCAGCCGGGTCAGCGTACGTTGATTCCTACGGGACTTGCAATGGCTATGCCCGCTGGATTGGAGGCACAAGTTCGCCCTCGCAGCGGTCTGGCTTTCAAACACGGGATTACCTGTCTGAACACACCTGGCACCATTGATGCCGATTATCGTGGTGAAGTTAAGGTTCTTTTGATTAATTTGGGTCAGGAGCCCTTCACGATTATACGTGGGGAGCGTATTGCACAAATCGTCTTTCAAACCGTTCCAGCAGTTGAATTAACAGAGGTAGCTGAACTGTCGGAAACAGTACGTGGAGAAGGCGGATTTGGCCATACCGGAAAATAATGGTTCAGACCGAAGCTGTTCAGGTGCATCTTCTGTTAAAAGAGTTTTCACAGTTTAATTTACTGAGCGTGTTCTCAAAGAGTCGTTCCCAAGGGGGGCGGCTCTTTTTTCTTTTTTTTTGAACGATAGAAAATGTTTCATTGGATGCTTCAATTTTATTGTTTCACCCCCCTGTGGGCCACTGCATACGATAAGGCATACATGTGGTGAAAGGAGTGACGTCCCGATGCTGACCGGTGTCCGGATTACAGTCCTGGGCGGAGATGCGCGGCAGCTTGAAGTCATTCAAAAGTGCGCAGAGCTGGATGCTACGGTAAGTGTGGTGGGCTTCGATAAGCTGGAGCGTGCCATTCCGGGTATCGAACACCAGGAATTGGAGGAAGATGTATTTGCTTCGGCAGATGTGCTGGTGCTTCCTGTGGTCGGGTGTGACGATCAAGGAAGAGTGAGCACAACGTTCAGTAACACACCGATTTTTCTGAAAAAAGAACATGTTTCGGCATTGCCGGAGCATTGTATTGTATTTACGGGCATGGCGAAGCCATTTTTACGTGAGTTGTGCCGGGAAAATGGCCTGCGGCTTGTTGAAGTACTCGATCGTGATGATATCGCGCTCTACAACTCCATTCCGACAGCCGAAGGCGCCATAGGCATGGCGATTAGGGAGACGGACTTCACGATCCACGGCTCGGAATGCATTGTGCTTGGCTTGGGTCGAACAGGTTTCACAATGGCCAAAACGCTTCAGGGACTTGGAGCAAATGTACGGGTGGGAATCAGGCGCGAAGAGGATGCTGCGCGAGCAGCCATAATGGGCTGGAAGCCTTTCATGACAACGGATTTGGCCGCACATACCGGGGGAGTTAACTTGCTTTTTAATACGATACCGACTATGATAATCACAGCACAAATCCTGTCCAAAATGCCGCAAAAAGCAGTCATTATCGACCTCGCATCTGCCCCTGGCGGCTGTGATTTCAGGTATGCCGAAAAACGCGGTATTAAAGCGCTGCTTGCGCCTGGCCTCCCCGGCATTGTTGCTCCCAAAACGGCTGGCGGCATCATTGCCGACGGGTTAATCCGTTTGCTTTTGGAAGAACAAAACGCACGGGAGGTTGAACAATGAACTGGCAGGGAAAAACGGTAGGTTACGCAATTACAGGTTCTCATTGTACGTTTGAAGAGGTTATGCCGGTGATTAGCCGCTTCGTGGCCGAAGGTGCCAATGTTGTCCCGATTATTTCCAATTCGGTTCTAACTACGGATACACGCTTCGGTACCGCGCAAAATTGGCAAAAACAGTTGAAAGATATAACGGGGAATGATATCATTTCTACAATTGTTGAGGCGGAGCCGTTAGGTCCTTCCAAGCTGCTTGATGTGCTCGTAATTGCTCCATGCACTGGCAACACGACGAGCAAGCTGGCTAACGCGATGACGGACAGTCCGGTTTTAATGGCAGCCAAAGCCCAGATGCGAAATCAGCGTCCACTGGTACTCGCCATTTCTACCAATGACGGTCTTGGGTTGAATGCTGCGAACATCGCCAAGCTGCTTGTGGCCAAATATTTGTATTTTGTGCCATTTGGGCAGGATGATCCGGTAAAAAAACCGAACTCGTTAGTGGCCAAAATGGAGCTGATTCCGGAGGCATGCTGGAGTGCGCTTGAAGGCAAACAGTTACAGCCAATGATTGTGCAGCGTTCTGCACAGGCTTGATGGTTATTGGGTCCGCCGTAACATAAGTTTGTTTTTCAGACATGGTTCTGCACAGACTTAGTTACGGGGATAACGGTTATACGCTTGAAGAAATGAAGATGGTTCGAGAGACAAAGAAAATCATGGGGGACGTTAAGCTGGCATAAACAGCTGCCTGTGTCCACGTTCCTTTCATTAAAAGGGAATTCCTGCTTGCAACGATTAGGTGATGCAAGCGGGATAAGTGCACGGGGAACGTGTGCGTCATGATCTCGATAACAACCGCGGCCTTTATTGGGATTGTTTCACACAATCTTTAATTGAGGGGCGGCATGAAATGCCGTATAAATTGCTGAAATTATCGCATCGGAACGCTCCCTAGGGTGATCCATTTGTTGATTTGACCCGTGTCCAGTCTTCTTGCGTACACAAATGGAGGAATAAAGATGCGCATCATGGTACAGAAATTCGGAGGTACGTCTCTCTCTACCGTTCAGGCGAGAGAGCATGTGCTCCGTCATGTTAAACGTGAACTTGAGGCAGGCTTGAGTCTGGTTATCGTTGTGTCAGCGATGGGTCGCCGCGGCGAGCCTTATGCTACGGATACGCTACTGGACTGGGCTGCACAGAACGGAAATGCACTATCTGCACGCGAAAAGGATTTACTGCTGTGCTGTGGTGAAATTATATCTGCGACGACTTTGAGCAGTTTGCTCGAACATGAAGGCATTCCAACTACAGTGCTGACCGGTGCACAAGCAGGTTTTGTGACGGACGACAATTTCGGGAATGCCCGAATTTTGGATGTCCGTCCTGTTCGTGTGCTGGAGCAGCTTCAGACTGGGCGTGTTGTTATTGTAACGGGGTTTCAGGGCCAGACCGAGAACGGTGACTTTACGACGCTTGGTCGTGGAGGAAGTGATACGTCAGCAACAGCCCTCGGTGCAGCATTGCAAGCTGAAATGGTGGACATATACACAGATGTAAATGGGATATTGACAGCAGATCCACGTATCGTGGAGGACGCTCGTCCGTTGACTGTTGTGAGTTATGCAGAGATATGTAATATGGCCCATCAAGGAGCAAAGGTAATTCACCCGCGTGCAGTCGAGATTGCAATGCAATCCCAGATCCCAGTGCGTGTCCGGTCTACCTTTGCAGATAGTGAAGGGACGCTGGTTACGCATCCAGAAGGATTCCAGGATGTGCAGACAGGCATTGTCGACCGATATGTAACAGGGATTGCCTATGTAAGTAATGTTACGCAAATAACGGTGGAAGTGCCGGGCGGTGCAGATCGTTTACAGCTGAAAGTGTTCAAAACGATGGCTGAAAATTCGATTAGCGTAGATTTTATTAATGTTACCCCTTTGGGAGTTGTCTATACTGTTTTCGACAGTGATTCCGAGAAAGCCATACATGTACTGCAGGAAATTGGTCTTAAACCGCAAAGTCTTTCCGGTTGTGCCAAAGTTTCCGTTATCGGCGGAGGAATCAACGGAGTGCCAGGCATTATGGCAAGGATCGTGGAATCCTTGACACTGGCGGATATCCAGATCCTGCAATCTGCAGATTCCAATACAACGATTTGGGTACTTGTGAAAAAAGAAGATATGGTTCAAGCTCTGAGGGCGCTTCACGCCTCATTCGAACTTCACTTGTAGGAATTTAGGAGTCAGCGGAGCCGGACCTGTTTTGAAGGAGGAATCGAATTGGACTTTGGAAGATTGATTACAGCAATGGTCACTCCGTTCAACGAACAAGGGGGGATTCATTGGGAGGAAACTGAACGTCTGATAGACTATTTGATTGAAGATCAAAAGTCAGAGACGCTCGTTATTTCAGGAACAACTGGAGAATCTCCCACGCTTAGCGACAATGAAAAAGTAGAGCTATTCGAATTCGCAGTAAAACATGTGGCTGGACGGTGCAAAATCATTGCTGGAACGGGAAGCAATAACACCGCCCATTCAATCCATTTGACTCAGGACGCTGAACGTGCTGGTGTAGATGGCGTTTTGCTGGTTGTTCCTTATTACAACAAACCAAGTCAAGAGGGAATGTTTAGACACTTTGAAGCGATTGCGAACGCGACGAAACTGCCAGTTATGTTGTATAACGTTCCTGGACGTACGGCAGCCAGTCTTTCAGCTGCAACAACGCTCCGTTTGGCACAGATTCCTAACATTGTAGCTACGAAGGAATGTGTTTCTTTGGAGCAAGTCACGCAGATTGCTGCTGGTGCACCGGAACATTTCAAAGTGTATTCCGGTGACGATGCTTCTGGTTTGCCGGCCATTGCTGTAGGTGCTTACGGGATCGTTAGTGTTGCCAGCCATGTGGTGGGCGCTGAGATGAAACAAATGATTGATGCCTACTTCGGTGGTGCGCCTGTACAGGCGGCTCAGATCCATCAGAAGCTGTTTCCGGTGTTCAAAGGTCTGTTCGAGTGTCCGCAGCCTTTACCGAATCCTGTAGCGGTAAAATACGCTCTGACATTGCGCGGTCTGAACGTAGGATCGGTACGCCTTCCGCTTATACCTGCAACAGAGGATGAGCAAGGCTTTATTCGAGCGTTGTTTAACTAGTAACAATGCGGATATGGAACTGATTGGTTAGCTTTTATAAAACTATAAAAAATTGCAGAAGAACCGTTCCTCGTTGAAGAGGAGGCGGTTCTTTTTTTGATGATGATTGTTAGGTTTCTTTTCACAACTGAAGGCAAACGTGGAGGTTAAGGAGAGAGTGACTTGTTTTTTTTGTTTTTAATCATGTATAATGATGTCAAGTGACTGGGTGCGGTATTTTTTTGAAATTGAAAGCGACATCGTTTCTCGGTGTAGCTTTGTGGTGAAAAAGGAAGGAACGGCTAAGAAGGATCATTTCAAAATCCATCTTGTTGGTGAAGGGGAATAACTTCGAAGAACTTCTTCCAAATATCGTGAATAAAGGTGCTCTTTTACATTCATCCCTATTTACGGGCATGGGTGTAATGGACTGCTTTTCTTAACTTACAATAAAATAATAAGGTACGACGTCCAACTACCATAGGAGGTTTAGATTCATTTGTCTAAGAAAAATAACAACGATAAACTGATGATTTTTGCTTTGGGCGGCGTAGGCGAGATTGGTAAAAATATGTACGTCATCCAATACGCCAACGACATTGTAGTCGTAGATGCTGGTCTTAAATTCCCGGAGGAAGATATGCTTGGAATCGATATTGTCATTCCTGACATCTCTTATCTGACTGAAAACCGTGACAAAGTAAGAGGAATTATTTTGACTCACGGACATGAGGATCATATTGGTGGTCTGCCATATGTTCTGAAACACTTGAATGTTCCGGTATACGGCACAAAGCTTACTCTCGGACTTGTGGAGAACAAGCTGAAAGAAGCCAATTTGCTGGGTGAAACAAAACGCATCCTGATTGATGCGGATTCCGAGATCCAACTCGGCTCTGTATTGAAAGCAACGTTCTTCGCTACTAACCATAGTATTCCGGATTCCGTCGGCGTATGTGTCGAAACACCGGAAGGCGCAGTTGTTCATACAGGTGACTTCAAATTTGACCACACTCCAGTCAATGGTCAATATGCAGATCTCCAGCGTATGGCACAGATTGGAACCAATGGCGTACTTGCCCTCTTGTCCGATAGTACCAACGCAGAGAAACCTGGATTTACACCTTCGGAGAAAAATGTGGGTATCGTTCTGGAAGATATCTTCCGTAAAGCAAGCCAACGTGTCGTTGTAGCAACGTTCGCTTCCAACGTACACCGGATTCAACAGGTTATCAATGCAGCTGAAGTAACTGGACGTAAAGTCGCAGTTATTGGACGCAGTATGGTAAATGTGGTGGGCATAGCTTCTGAACTGGGTTACCTTGAGATTCCAGACGGCATGATCATTGAGCCGGAAGAAGTAGGCAAAATGGCTGCTGACCGTGTAGTAATTCTCTGCACAGGTAGCCAAGGTGAGCCGATGTCAGCATTGACACGTATGGCTCGTTCCACTCATCGTAAAGTAGATATTCTGCCTGGGGATACAGTAATTATCGCGGCAACTCCAGTTCCGGGTAATGAGAAATATGTAGGCCGTACGATTGACGAACTGTTCCGTTTGGGTGCCAATGTGCATTACAGCGGTGCAAACAGTGGCGTTCACGTATCCGGTCACGGTAGCCAGGAAGAGCTCAAGCTGATGCTTAACCTGATGAAACCGAAATACTTCCTGCCGATTCACGGTGAATTCCGTATGCAGCGCCGCCACGCGGTACTGGCTGAATCTGTAGGTATTGATCCGGACAACATTTTCATTACGGATATCGGTGAAGTGGTAGAAATTCAAGGCGGAGCAGCACGCAAGGCAGGTAAAGTTACTGCAGGTAACGTGTTGATTGACGGCTTGGGTGTAGGCGATGTAGGTAACATCGTATTGCGTGACCGTAAATTGCTGTCACAGGATGGCATACTGGTTGTGGTGGTAACGCTGAGCAAACAGGATGGCAAAATTGTTTCCGGTCCGGACATCATCTCTCGTGGATTTGTCTATGTACGCGAATCGGAAGGACTGCTTGATGAAGCCAATCGCATCGTCAGCAGCACATTGCAGAAGTTGATGAGTGAGAACGTTAATGAATGGGCTTCACTCAAAACCAATGTTAAAGATGCACTCGGACGCTTCTTGTATGAGCAAACTCGTCGTAGACCGATGATTTTGCCAATCATTATGGAAGTTTAAAATAAGTCAAACAAAAACACATTAATTCAGGCACACAGTCGCCCCTTCTCTACGAGTAATATTGGACGGTTCCTCGTAGAGAAGGGGCTTTTTTTGTTGTTTTCTGGACCAACACCAGATTATGGATAAATTTGATTGTTAATCGGGTATAAGTCAGCTGGAACATTCCCCATACTAAGGAATACATTACATGTTTCTGGAGAAGGGGATTAATCAAATGAGTGAGTACATGAAAAACAAGCAAACACCGAAATCGGAACAACCGAGCATCGAGGCACCGGAAATACCTGCACAAGAGGAAAAGACCATGTCTCCTGTAACGGAGTCCATTCAGCAATTTGGACAAACGCAGTCACCCGCAGCTGAATCGAACATTTTCTGCATGACCATTATCGGCCAGGTGGAAGGGCATTTAATTTTACCTCCGCAAAATAAAACCACAAAGTATGAACATATTATTCCACAGCTGGTTGCAGCAGAACAGAATCAGCGAATCGAAGGCATTTTGATCATTTTAAATACGGTAGGAGGAGATGTGGAGGCGGGCTTGGCTATTGCCGAAATGATTGCTTCTCTTAGCAAGCCAACAGTTACCGTTGTCATAGGAGGAGGACACAGCATCGGGGTTCCAATCGCGGTTGCTTCAACCTATTCCCTGATCGCGGGTAGTGCAACCATGACCATTCATCCGATCCGTATGAACGGACTCGTGATAGGCGTGCCTCAGACGTTTGAATATATGGAGAAGATGCAGGAACGTGTCGTAAGATTTGTTACGTCGCACTCGAATATCTCTGAAGACATGTTCAAGGAACTGATGTTTAAGACAGGTGAACTCAATCGCGATATCGGAACGGCTGTAGGTAGCGCAGATGCGGTCAAATACGGATTGATGGACGCCGTAGGCGGAATCGGCCAGGCTATTGCCCAATTGAATCAGCTCATAGGAGACAAAAGACAGACGCTGCAGGCAGGGGGTTATACCCAATGACACTCTACACAGTGATGCCACCTGAACTGCTGTGGTCAGGGATGTGGAATGAGGGAGAAGACACACGAGAGATCAAGTTGAACGGATTATTGATGCAGGTCAGACCTGTTAATGAAAAAGAGGCTGTCATTGTACGTTTACTTGATTGCCCCTTGGAAGCTTATCTGAATTCCGCCAATATGCCTGGATCTATCGTTCCGCTTTCGGGTAACCCGGGACCAACATAACGCGACGAAATAAGACAAATTGAGCAGAAAAAGAACATATGTACGGATTATATTTGTATGGTATAATATTCTTCTGGGGGTGACCTGATTTTGGCCAGAAGAAAAAAGAGGAAAAAAAAGGCCGCAGCTTTTAGCGGCGTTTTAAAATATGAAATTTACGGCATTGTGCTTATTACCCTTGCCGTCATTGCTTTGTCGGGTGAAGCAACCGTAGGACGTTCGCTTTCCAAGATGTTTGGATTGATGCTTGGCAAGTTCTATTTTGCGATTCCGCTTATAGGGATTTATTATGGCTTAATGGTGATGATTCATCGAAAATGGCCAAGCGGCTGGACAACGCGCAAGACAGGACTCGTATTGCTGGTATTTGCCTTAACCCTGATGAGTACCGTCTCAGCCATGCACCAGAAGCTTATACCGGTTGGAGCCCTTGAACCTGGTGCTGTACTTACACAGATACATAATGATATGCAAACCGAGCTGCTTACGCCTGCTGCGCCAGGCGAACGGGATTCGATGCTCAATAAGGACATTAGCGGCGGTTATATAGGAGCGGCGCAATTTGCTTTGTTCTTGTGGTTGTTTGGCAGCTTGGGGGCACGGTTGATTATGATCGTGATGTTCATTATCAGCTTCATGCTGGTTACCAATCTTTCTTATGTCGATCTGATTCGCATATTCAGAACCAAGATATGGGATGCAGGAAGTGCGATGTACAAAAAGCTGGAGGCTAGACCGGCAGCACGTACCACTTCAAGCTCTGCGGGCAAGAAAAACGGGAATGTCCGCAAAGTGGTGCCTGTTCCAGTGGACGACGAGGAAGATGACGACGATTACGATGATATGCAGGATCAGCAGCTACCGAAGCGAAAATCACCTATTTTTTTTCAACTCTTTGGAAAATGGGGTTCTGATCGGGAACGGACGAAGACTGAGCGTGGATTGGACGAGGATGATTCTTTAGACACGGAACATGTAGTATACCGAGCCGAGCAGGAAACTCCAGCAGATTCATGGCATGACGAGCCAATCATGGCATCCGATGTAATGGCTCCCGCAGCAGTTCCTGTGCAATCAAGACCTAATTCGGCTCCAATCATTCGTGACTTCTTTGAACATGTCAGATCCGAGGATGCGAGTAAAGATGATGATCTGGATGATGCGTATCCTTTCCCGGATGATCTAACAGATAACATGCAGGGAGAAGAGCTTCCATTCAAGATTTCAGATGAAATTGTGGATAACAATGAGTGGCCTGGAGCGGTGGATGTTGGAACAGGTGTGATGGATGTTGTTGAGGGGAGTTCAGACGTTGAATCTACGTTGAGCGGTGCGGCTCAAGGTTCGGTTGCTTCGGAGGGGCAGGAAGTGCAGCCTGTTAAGCCGCCTCCACCACCTCCGAAACCTTATAAACTTCCGTCGTTCAGGCTTCTTTCCAAGCCCAATAATGGAGGCAAGGGCGGTGACCAGAAGGATTATATGCAGACTGCACGCAAGTTGGAAGCAACGCTGGAAAGCTTCGGCGTTCGTGCCAAAGTACTTGAAGTAGTCAGAGGGCCTGCTGTTACACGATATGAGATCCAACCGGATATTGGTGTGAAGGTCAGCAGAATTGTAAGTCTGACAGACGATATTGCCTTAGCTCTGGCTGCAAAGGATATCCGGATGGAAGCACCAATTCCCGGCAAATCCGCTATCGGTATTGAGGTACCGAATGGAGAGGTATCCGTTGTAACGATGCGGGAGGTCATGGAGACAGCCACATTCCAGGATGCCGAATCCAAAGTGACCATTGCATTTGGACGAGATATATCTGGACAGACGATCATCGGTAATCTGGCTCGTATGCCCCATTTGCTGGTGGCTGGTGCAACAGGTTCAGGTAAATCAGTATGTATCAATGGTATTATTACCAGCATCCTGTACAAAGCGAAGCCGGATGAAGTGAAATTTTTGATGGTCGATCCCAAAATGGTCGAGCTGAACGTATATAACGGTATTCCGCATCTGATGGCACCTGTCGTAACGGATCCTAAAAGGGCTTCACTTGCTCTCAAAAAGATCGTCGTAGAGATGGAGAAAAGATATGAGCTGTTCTCCAAATCGGGTACACGTAACGTTGAAGGTTACAACAATCTGATGAAAGACAACCCAGCGGCCGTTTTGCCTTATATCGTTGTTATCGTGGACGAGCTGGCTGATCTCATGATGGTTGCCGCAGGAGACGTGGAAGACGCGATTGCCCGATTGGCTCAGATGGCGCGTGCAGCCGGTATCCATCTGATCATTGCCACACAGCGCCCTTCTGTGGATGTTATCACTGGTGTAATCAAAGCCAACATCCCGTCTCGGATTGCCTTCGGAGTATCCTCTCAAGTGGATTCTCGAACCATTCTGGATATGGGTGGGGCCGAGAAGTTGCTGGGTCGGGGAGATATGCTGTTCATGCCCATGGGAGCTTCGAAGCCGGTTCGGGTACAAGGCGCTTTCATGAGTGATGAGGAAGTTGAAAATATCGTGAATTACGTGCGTGGTCAAGGTGAAGCGCAGTATGACGAATCCATCGTGCCTGAGGTGGATGATTCCGTTCAGGCAGCAGATGAAGTGCAGGATGAGTTATATGAACAGGCGGTGCAGATTATTTTGGAGGCGAAGCAAGCCTCGGTTTCTCTGCTGCAACGCCGAATGCGAGTGGGTTATACCCGCGCAGCACGTTTGATTGACTCCATGGAAGCCCGAGGTGTGATTGGTCCTTATGAGGGTAGCAAACCTAGGGAGGTATTGATCTCGCTGGAGCAGTATCAACAGAATAAAATAAGCTCGTAATACACTTCCACGTGCAAACGATTTAAGCCCTTAACCTTATTGGTTGAGGGCTTTTTACATGCCATTTGACTGAAGATTTGCCATGATGTCCAATGATCGGAGGATTTGGTGCATAGGAACGAAGTATGCTTGTCATAATAACCTTAGCGATTCTGTTAATCCCACAAGAGAAAGGTAGAGCACAGTCGATGCGAAAAATGAACATATGGCTTTTCACTGCTATTTTGCTGATGTCCGCATTGGGAATTCGTTATTTGCTTCCTGGGAATACAGCAACCGAAAGTCCAAATCCAAGTACCCCGCAGGTCGAAGAAAAGTCCTTACCCACCTTTAGCACCAATGCTGTGAAATATGGAAGTTATGGTCAGGATGTATACGAGCTTCAAGGCCGGCTGAAGTATTTGGGATTTTACAATGGTAAAATTGACAGCAATTTTGGCAGCAGTACACTGAAATCGGTCAAATGGTTTCAATCTGAATTTGGCATGAAGGTAGACGGTGTAGTTGGAGCCAAAACGAAGCTGAAGCTGTATAATGCATCCAAGCAATGGTCTCCCACAGAAACACCGCTGCACAAGGAGCCAGCTTCAGGTGGCGGTAACAATACTGCGGATAAAGAGCAGGACAACATGGGCTCTGCCAATTCCATGGGGTTGTCGGAGAACGAAATCAAAATTATGGCTAACGCCGTATATGGTGAATCTCGCGGAGAGCCGTTTGAAGGTCAAGTGGCAGTAGCGGCAGTTATCCTGAATCGCGTTAAATCGCCGAGTTTCCCGAACACACCGTCAGGAGTAATTTTCCAGCCGGGTGCGTTTACCGCCGTTGCAGACGGCCAGATTTATCTGGAACCAAATGCACAAGCTAAAAAAGCAGTTGAACAGGCGATAAATGGTTGGGACCCATCCGGTGGATGCCTCTATTATTTTAATCCGAAGACAGCTACATCCAAATGGATCTGGACACGTCCTCAGGTGAAAACAATCGGGCAGCATATATTCTGTATGTGATGATCTTGGAAGCAACCAGAAGGCGTGACTTCGGTTGCTTCTTGCCTTTTGAATGGGTTAAAATGGTTATTACGTTTAAGCTTCACTTATTGCACGATAAATGACGCCGTAAAGGGGTTTTGACATTTGAATACATCAGGATTTGAACGAGGAAACCGGAAAGAATTCCGCATACATGTTCTCCCTACGAAACGTTTCAAGACATTTGCGATATCACTTTACGCAGGGATTCCCCTGCAGGAAGAGACGGTTACCAAGGTAGCCCTAACACCTTTCGTACTTCGGCGCGGGACAGAATCGTATCCGGAAACAACGCAATTTCGTGAACAGTTGGAGCACTTGTATGGAGCGGGTTTTGGATTTGATGTCTATAAACGTGGCGATTACCAGATCGTACAGTTTCGTATGGATACCATCAATGATTCCTTTGTTGGAGGCGACGAGCAGCTGCTGGATCGTTCTTTTGCTTTTCTGGGAGAGGTGCTCACTCGACCTGCACAGGAGAATGGACATTTCCGAACCTCTTATGTACAAGCTGAGCGGGAGACTGTTCGCAAAATGCTGGAGTCCATCGTGAATGACAAAATGCGCTATGCTGCGGAACGCAGTATTGAGGAGATGTGTAAAAACGAACCGTATCGTTTGCACCCGCTTGGTGAGCGCAAGGATTTGCCTGGCATTGACCCTGATACATTAACAGCTTCGTATCACGAATGGTTACAGCAAGCAAGTATGGACCTATATGTGGTGGGCGACACCACGCTGGAAGAGGTAGAGAACCTGGTGGAGCGTTATTTCAATGTAGAACGTGTAACCTCTTCTGACTATCACACACAGGAAGCTATTCGTGGTGATAAAGAAGTGGAAACCGTTGTAGAACGGCTTAACGTTAATCAGGGTAAGCTCAATATGGGGCTTCGCACATCGATCACTTATGGTAACCCGCAGTATGCTGCAGCATTGATGTATAACGGAATTCTCGGAGGCTATCCTCATTCCAAGCTGTTTGTTAATGTTCGTGAAAAAGAAAGTCTGGCATACTACGCCTCTTCGCGTTATGACGGACATAAGGGAATTGCAACGATCCAATCTGGGATAGAAATCCCCAATTACGAAAAAGCGGTCATGATTATCAAGCAGCAGCTGGATGAAATGAAGAACGGGAATATTACTGACCTGGAAATGTCCCAGACCAAGGCGATGATCCGTAATTTGCTCAAGGAAATGCAGGATTCTGCATTTGAGCTGATTGCTTATGATTTCAATCGACAGTTATCCGGCAATGAGCGAACAGCCGAGGAACTGCTGACCCAGGTAGAACAGATTAGCAAAGAAAATGTTCGTGAGGCGGCAGAGAAATTCCGTCTGGATACGATTTATTTCTTGCGTGATGAGAAGGGGGAATAGTCGGTGGAGAGCATAACATACGATCGTTTGCAGGAAACGCTTTATTACGAAGTGATGGATAACGGGCTGCATGTTTATATTTTGCCTAAACCGGGTTTCCAGAAAACATATGCCACATTTGCAACCAAATACGGTTCGGTCGATAATCATTTTAAGGTTGAAGGACAAGAGGAAGTGAAAGTTCCGGACGGAATTGCTCATTTTCTGGAACACAAAATGTTTGAAGAACCAACAGGTGATATTTTTGCCACATTTGCTTCTCATGGAGCTTCTGCCAATGCTTTTACCAGTTTCGATCAGACGGTTTATTTGTTTTCGGCGACGGAACATGTCAATGAAAATATACAAACATTAGTTGATTTTGTGCAAAATCCTTACTTCACCGATCAGAATGTGGAAAAGGAAAAAGGGATCATCGCTCAGGAAATTAATATGTATGCCGATAATCCGGATTGGCGCGTTTATTTTGGCTTGATCGAAGCGATGTATCAGAAACATCCGGTGCATATTGATATTGCCGGAACCGTTGAATCCATTGGTACCATAACCAAAGAAACGTTGTACACGTGCTACAACTCTTTTTATCATCCAAGCAATATGCTTCTGTTTGTCGTGGGTGGAGTAGACCCGCAGGAAGTGATTGATATGGTTCGTTCAAACCAGGCAAAGAAAGATTACAAGCCTCAAGGGAAAATCGAGCGGATATTTGAACCGGAACCTGAGCAAGTGGGCGAAGCCAGACGTGAATCCAAATTGGCCGTTTCCCTGCCCAAATGTTTGTTTGGTTTTAAGGAAACCGATGTGGGACTTACTGGAGAAGATCTGCTGCGCCGGGATATGACAACCAAACTAATGATGGATCTGCTATTTGGTTCCAGTACCCCGCTATTTCAAAAATTGTATGATGAAGACCTAATTTCGGACAGCTTTGGACATGAATATAACAGTTCGCCGCAATATGCTTTTTCTGCTATTGGCGGGGACACCAAAGACCCGGACCTACTGCTTGCCCGTATTCGTGAAGAAGTGGATGCTATTGTAGAAAAAGGCTTCGATGCAATCGACTTTGAGCGCGCACGCAAAAAGAAAATAGGTGGATATTTGCGCATGCTCAATTCACCAGAAAACATTGCAAATGAATTCACCCGGCAGCAATTCCGTGGTGGTAATTTTTTTAATATGCTCCCGTTGTATGAATCACTTACTCTGGAAGAGGTAAACCGCAGATTGAAAGAGCATATTCGTTGGGATCAGCTGGCGATATCGCTTGTCGTGAGTCCTTAATATGGAGAGGGGAACAGGACAATTGAAGCCGATTGGAGAAATGACGGTACTTGTAACAGGCGCGAGTGGAGGCATTGGAGCCGCCATCGCAGAGCGTTTTGCCAAGGTGGGCATGAATGTAGTGATTCACTATATGAAATCGCATGAATCAGCTAATGAAGCGGCGAGAAGATGTATGGAACAAGGCAGTGGTAAAGTCATGACGGTGTCTGCTGATCTTCGCAGTCGGGAACAAATTGAACGTATGCGTGAGAAGCTGGAATCACATGGGATGATGCCAGATATTCTGGTGAATAATGCAGGGATATCTCATTATGGAATGCTGTCCGATGTTACGGAAGAAATCTGGGATGAAGTGATGGCGATCAACCTGAAAGGAACGTTCTTGTGTACTCAGGAAATGATGCCTCACATGATCTCCCAAAGATACGGTCGAATTATTAACGTGTCGTCTATCTGGGGAATTTCGGGTGCCTCTTGTGAAGTGTTGTATTCTACAACCAAAGGCGGTGTAAATGCATTCACCAAAGCTCTTGCCAAAGAGTTGGCTCCATCTGGCGTAACGGTGAATGCTGTAGCTCCGGGTGCAGTTCAAACATCCATGTTGAACCATCTGGATCAGGATGAACTGAAAATGCTCGAAGAGGAAATTCCGGCAGGAAGACTTGCCCAGCCAGATGAAATCTCATCACTGGTCTACTTCCTTGCTCTTCCCGAGTCAGGCTACATTAATGGGCAGATTATAAGTCCAAATGGTGGCTGGCTCACGTAATATATTGGTGCAATTTCAATTTTGATTTATCTTCGGCGGAGTCTCCTGATGGAAATTAATGGTTTGGAGAGAATCTTCGATGAATTCCAAAATGCTCGTATATAAAATGCCCGGGAAGCACATATTACAACTGTTGATTTTAAATCTCATGCGTCAAGCAAAGGAGGATTTATCATGTCAACAGAAAAAACGGTGCTCACGAGTTTCGACACTTGGAAGAAGTTTTTGGGTGACCGCGTACAGCAAGCAGAGAAGATGGGGATGAATGAAGAAACCATCAACAAACTTGCGTATGAAATCGGTGACTTCCTCGAAGAGAAAGTAGATCCGGCAAACCCTTCCAACCGGGCATTGAAAGAACTATGGGAAGTCGGCGACGAGAATGAACGTCGTACGATTGCGTGCCTGATGGTCAAATTGGCCAAACAAAACGCATAAGATTACCGATGGAAAGCTCCCGCAAGGGGGCTTTTCTCTAATGATTACACATTGATTACAGACCTGTTCTTGTAATTCATTTTCATTTTATATATCATTAACGTGACCCATTTTTAGAAGATATCTCAGATTGTCGTCCAATGGACGCGTTCTGTTACTGTCGAATAATGTGGAATAATGCTTTACGGGGTGTTTAAATGGAATCTAAACAATGGTATATGGAGTATAAAATACATAAGAACAGACCCGGCCTTTTAGGGGATATTGCCTCTATGCTGGGGATGCTTGAAGTAAATATATTGACCATCAACGGTGTTGAAGGCAAAACCCGGGGGATGCTGCTGGAATCGGATGATGACGAGAAGATTCGTCTGCTGGGTGAAATGCTTGGCAAAGTGAACAGCATAACTGTGTCTGCTTTGCGTCAACCGAAACTGGTTGATATTTTGGCTGTACGGCATGGTCGCTATATTGATCGTGATTCGGATGATCGCAAGACATTTCGTTTTACGCGGGACGAACTTGGGTTACTTGTGGACTTTTTGGGTGAAGTATTTAAGAGGGAAGGCAATCAAGTCATTGGTTTGCGTGGAATGCCGCGTGTAGGCAAAACTGAATCCATTATTGCAGGCAGCGTATGTGCGATGAAACGCTGGACGTTTGTTTCCTCCACACTTCTTCGTCAGACCATAAGAAGCCAGATGTCAGAGGACGAATTGAATCCAAACAATGTGTTTATCATTGACGGAATTGTCAGTACGATTCGTTCAAGCGAACGGCATTATAATCTGTTACAGGACATCATGACGATGCCAAGCACCAAGGTTATTGAACATCCGGATATTTTTGTGCAGGAGTCTGAATATGATTTTAATGATTTTGACATTATTATTGAACTGCGCAACAATCCGAATGAAGAAATTATTTATGATACGTTTACGGCCAGCTACACCGACGAACTGTAACGCTCCGTACGGGATCATGAAATAGATAAGCAACAACCATAGAGATAAACATAAGGAGGAGATGGCATGTCTGAACTGGGTCAGCAGTTAAGAGAGGCCCGGCTGCAAAAAGGGATGAGTCTTGACGATGTACAGGAAATGACTAAAATTCGCAAGAGGTATTTGGAGGCAATAGAGGCAGGAGACTACAAAGTGCTGCCTGGCAGCTTCTATGTGCGCGCATTTATCAAAACCTATGCGGAAACGGTGGGACTGAATCCTGATGAGCTGCTGGAGGGACATAAGAAAGATGTACCGGCAGAAGAAACGGAAGCAACCATGGAGCCGGTTATTCAAAAACGTTCAAGTCGTCCGGTTGAGCGCAGTAACCGCTGGATGTCTGTGGCGCTGATGTGGACTTTTCCGGTGTTGATTCTGGTGCTGTTGTACGTGTATATGGTGATGAACAAGGATGACTCGGATACACAAGGGCTGGATCAGACGAAGATCACAGACAGCCAGCAGCAGCCTCAAGATAAACCGGATGAGCCTACAGATAATGGTCAAGCTTCTAATCCGCCAGCTAATGAATCAGGTAGCGGAGAAACGAATGAAGGCGAGGCTGGGGGTAACGGCGGCGGAACGGCAGAGGGACAGACTGACGGACAAACGGATGGCCAAACGACGGGCGAAAATGAAGAGAACCCAACAAATAATCCGCCAGCTTCTGTAACTGTGGCTGAAGACGGAAAATCAGGCAATATCACGAACTTTAAAGTGAACGGCAGCGCAGGTCAGCCTGTGACGGTTACGATTAAAGCAACGGGGCATAGTTGGTTGGAAGTATACAAGGGCGAGAACTCTAGTGGAGAGAAGTTGGAATACGGGAACACCGCTGAGGGAGACAATTATACTTTTGAATTGGACAGTGCAGGAATGTACATTAAGTCCGGTTACGCTGCGGCAACCACAATCGAGGTTGCAGGGCAGGTTGTGACAGACGGGAAAGCGACTAACCGCATTCGGTTAAGGCTTGGTGAGGACACGTCCTCCACAGGGGCCGAAGGCACTACTACGAATGAAACAGGAAGCACTGGCACTAGCGGCGAATAACCAAAGTTTCTGTGGGGGACACTAACTTCGTCTTAACTTGCAGTCAACTTTTGGTGAAGTGAGGTGGATGGCTGTGACAGTCAGCTGGATCGTAACAGGTTTGGGGATCATTGTCAGCCTCCTGGGTTATTACTTGACTCCAACTGCCTGGGGTTATGGAATTTTGGGTTTTGGACTTGCGCATGTGCTTCTGGGTGTGCTCGACATGTTCAGACAGCCTAATCGCAGCCGTTATTAGAATGGCAGTCGCATGGCAAGCATTTTTGGCAACCATCTCAAGTGGTAGCCAAAAATGCTTTTTTATTTTAAAAAGCTTATAAAATTAGACTTTTGATTGGCGTATCCTCTATAATGTTACAGAACATATGATTAACTGAAAGGGTGACTGGTTTGAGTTCAGAAAATTCATTTGATATCGTGTCCAAAATGGACTTGCAGGAATTGACAAATGCCGTTTCACAAACGGAAAAGGAAATTGGCACGCGTTATGACTTCAAGGGCAGCAAGAGCAGTCTGAAACTGGATAAGGATGCGTTAACGATCGTATCTGATGATGAGACCAAACTCAAGGCTGTTATCGATGTATTGCAATCCAAAATGGCTAAGCGTGGTTTACCTTTAAAAAACATTGATTATGCTAAAGTAGAGCCAGCTTCTTCAGGTACAGTCCGCCAGCATTTGAATTTCAAGCAGGGGATTGATCAGGATATCGCTAAAAAGATTAATATTCTGATTCGTGACTCCAAGATGAAAGTGAAGAGTCAGATTCAGGGAGATCAACTCCGGGTAACAGGTAAAAGTAAGAATGATTTGCAAGCAGTTATGCAATTGTTGAATGGTGCTAATCTACCTCTGGATCTGCAATATACAAACTTTAAGTAATATCTTCTTATTGTAGCTGGGCATGTTTTTTGACACTGCAATTGGCGTATATTATACTAAGTGTGCATTGCTGGCAGATAAGCATCAAAGCCCAGTCATCATCGTTTGCTGACTTTGTGAAAAGCAGTACATCTTCTAGAAGTCACCGGAACGTTTAAAACGGTTTTGCGTTTGAACGGTTGACTTTATTTTTGCGTTTTTACATAGTGAGAGCACTTTAGTGCTGATTTGACAGTGAAACTGTAAATTTCATGTTCCGGATGATGAATACGGGATTAAGATGAATGTTTGGAGTAATGGAGGATAAGAGGGAGGGCGTCTTGTGAATTTACCCAACCGGATTACGCTTGCACGAATTTGCTTAATCCCTTTTTTGATGGTGTTCCTGCTCGTAGATTTTCCGTTCTATCCAGAGCCGTTGCAATTGGGAAGCTTATCGCTTCCGTATAATCAAGTGATTGCTGCTGTCATTTTTATCATTGCAGCAAGCACGGATGGAATTGACGGCTATCTGGCGCGGAAAAATAATATGGTCACCAACCTGGGGAAATTGCTTGATCCGCTGGCTGACAAGTTGTTGGTTACTGCGGTGCTGATTTCGCTTGTGGAAATGGGCAAGTTGGATTCCTGGATTGCTGTGGTCATTATTAGTCGTGAGTTTGCGGTTACCGGCTTGCGTCAGATTGCATTATTGGATGGTTCGGTTGTTGCGGCAAGTGCCTGGGGCAAACTGAAGACCGTCGTGCAAATTGTGGCGATTGTGCTGCTGCTGTTGAATAATTTCCCGTTCTCATTTACGGGTATTCACATGGACGTTATCGCCGTTTGGGCTGCAGCGATTATTACGATTTGGTCAGGCATTGATTACTTTATCAAAAACAAAAATTTGCTTCATTTATCAAAAGTGTAACGGTTTGACGTTAAATGGGGAAGCATGAAGAAATCATTTGTACGAAGGGCAATAGGAAATTTCCTATTGCCCTTTGATCACTCACCACGTGTACAGGAGGATGCTGAATGAAGGCAGAAATCATTGCAGTTGGCACAGAATTGTTGCTTGGACAAATTGTGAATACCAATGCCCGATATCTATCTCGTGAATTGGCTGCGATCGGGATTGATGTATATTTCCAAACGGTGGTTGGTGATAATCTAAATCGACTTAGTGACGCCATTCGCATCGCTCAGGGTCGTGCAGACGTCATTTTATTTTCCGGGGGCATCGGTCCTACACAGGATGACTTGACCAAGGATGCGATCGCGGCGGTCTTGAACCGCAAGCTGCATATAGATCGAATGGCTATGGACAAAATTGAGAGCTTCTTCCGAGATCGCAATGTGGACATGACCGAAAACAATCGTCGTCAGGCGATCGTTATCGAAGGCGGGACACCGCTGGCGAACGAAACTGGCCTTGCCGCAGGAAATGCAATATCCGACAATGGCAAGCATTATGTAGTGATGCCTGGACCACCGAAAGAGCTGATTCCTATGTTTGAACAGGAAGTTAAGCCTTGGTTGTTCCAGCATGTACTGACAGAAGAAATGCCGATCTACTCGAAAATGCTGAAGTTTGCAGGAATTGGCGAATCGGCATTGGAAGACCGACTCCTGGATCTGATTGACACACAGACAGATCCTACCATTGCTCCTTATGCAAGTGAGGGAGAAGTTACGGTACGTGTATCTACAAAGGCTCCAAGTGAGAGTGAAGCGATGCTGAAGCTGGATGCAATGGAAGTTCAGATTCGGGAACGATTGCCGGAGCATCTCTACGCGAACGAGGATGTACCTATAGAGTATACTATTGTAACCATGATGTCTGATATGGGTCTGACCCTTAGCGCGGCTGAGAGCTGCACAGGAGGGCTCGTCATGCAGAGTCTGACTTCAGTCCCTGGCAGTGCGTCGATGCTTAAGGGCGGAATTGTATGTTACTCCAATGAAATCAAGGAAAAGCTGCTTCATGTGCCCCATGCTTATCTGGAAGGTGAAGATGCGCCGGGGGCAGTGAGCCCGGAAGTGGCCAAAGTGCTGGCAGAGCAGATTCGCATGATTGGCGATGCGGACTTCGGTCTGTCGGTTACAGGTGTTGCCGGACCTGGTTATTCTGAACGTAAACCGCCTGGACTTGTCTTCATCGCTCTGGCAGAGCGTGGTAAAGAGACAGAAATTCACGAGTTGCGCATTAACGGCAATCGGGAGACGGTTCGGATTCGTTCAGCGAAAGCGATTCTTTACCGTTTGTGGCGCAAGCTTGTGGAGATGGACTAGTTCACAGCTCGGATTGCATTTGCCAAGGCAAGCAAGTATAATAAAGGAAGACGGAAGAACCGTAGAATCAGGCTTTACAGCCTTGTTTACGGTTCTTTTTTCTGTTTAATGGAAAGTTTCCTTGAGGAAGAGGCGCCTCGGCCTTTAGAAAAAAAACGAATGTATGTTCGAAAAAAAGCTTGGCAAACGTGTTAAAACAAGGTATCATTATCTTATAAACAGTAAAGGGTGTGAGCTTATTGTCAGACCGTCGTGCCGCGCTTGATATGGCGCTCCGTCAAATAGAGAAGCAATTTGGTAAAGGATCCATCATGAAACTGGGTGAGTCGACTCACATGCAAGTGGAAATCATACCCAGCGGTTCCTTGGCTCTGGATATTGCATTAGGAACAGGCGGCTTGCCTAAAGGCCGTATTGTTGAAATATATGGACCAGAATCCTCCGGTAAAACAACTGTAGCATTGCATGCGATCGCTGAAGTGCAACGGGTTGGTGGACAAGCTGCATTTATCGATGCAGAGCATGCTCTTGACCCGCAATACGCAAGCAAACTGGGTGTTAATATTGATGAGTTGCTTCTGTCCCAGCCAGATACGGGTGAGCAAGGGCTTGAAATCGCAGAAGCGCTTGTACGCAGTGGCGCTGTCGATATTGTCGTTATTGACTCGGTTGCTGCTTTGGTACCAAAAGCGGAAATTGAAGGCGAAATGGGGGATTCCCATGTCGGTTTGCAAGCGCGTCTGATGTCTCAGGCGCTGCGTAAACTGTCTGGTGCAATCAGTAAATCCAAAACCATCGCAATCTTCATCAACCAGCTTCGTGAAAAAGTCGGTGTTATGTTTGGTAACCCGGAGACAACACCTGGTGGTCGTGCCCTGAAATTCTATTCTACAGTACGTCTGGATGTACGCCGTATTGAGAGTATCAAATCAGGCAATGACATCACCGGTAACCGTACTCGTATCAAAGTTGTAAAAAATAAAGTGGCACCACCGTTTAAACAAGCGGAAGTGGACATTATGTACGGTGAAGGTATTTCCAGAGAAGGCAGTATCATTGACATTGGTACAGAGCTGGACATCGTTAACAAAAGTGGTGCATGGTACTCTTACGAAGGTGAGCGTTTAGGTCAAGGACGTGAGAACGCGAAGCAGTTCATGAAAGAGCATGCAGATATTGCTCAAGTAATTGAACAAAAGATTCGTGAAGCCAGCAATCTGACTACCGCAGTTCCTGCGCCTACGACTGAAGATCAACAAAAAGAAGCGGCAGAAGAACAGGAATTATTTGAAATTAACGAGTAATTCTCTGGATTCTGTACTTATCTGATTGAGCTTGGCTCGATCTAGCTAAGAAAGGTCCGGTGTGTGCTCGTGCTGTCCAACAGCCTCTGTCCGAATGGGCAGGGGCTGTTGGTATGATTACTGTTAGTGAGAGGCCGGACATTGTTTCCGGCCTTTTGTATTAGGGTCTGGTATTTCTTTTGAAATACGTTAAACGTATGTGGTTTAGATGGAAGGGGAGACCGAAAATGGATGAACATGAAGATGATATATATGAAGAAGCCGAGCTGGAGGGAATCTCTCAAATCCCGGATAACGAAGAACTTACCATTACACGAGTTGAACGAACAAAGAGCAGGGAAGCTCGTTACCGAATTACCTTTGGATTGTATTCAATTACGGTGCTTGAAGATGTAATGATTAAATATCGGATGACCCGGGGGAATACGTTTCTGAAAAAGGACTTGGAAGATATCATCGTAGCTGACGAACGACAGCGGACGTATGTGCAGTCTTTACGATATCTGGAGCATAAACCCCGCACACGCCACGAATTAAGTCAGAAGCTTCGTCAGAAAGAGTTTGCTGCACCGTTGATTGAAGAGGCTCTGGATCGGCTTGAGCGGGAGAATTTGGTCGATGACGAACTGTTTGCGAAGGAATGGACACGTCAGCGTATGGAGGGCCAGCGGAAGGGAAAACTGTGGATAAGGCAAGAGCTGCGTCAGAAGGGCATTGCCAATGAGCTAATTGCTGAAGCACTTGAAGGTGTAAGTACAGATGCAGAATTTGAGACGGCTCTAACCGCCGGACGCAAAAAATGGAATCAGGTCAAAGGAGACATTCAGGAGAAGAAACGTAAAACGCTTCCCTTCCTGATGCGACGAGGTTTTTCCATGGATATGGTGCGTCGGGTCGTGAATTGTTTAATTGAAGAAGACGAGGCTCAAGAATCCGAAGATGACGAAGCGTTGTTATGGGATTAGCAGACTGGACTCACTATACTGCATTCTCTTGACAATTTCTTTCGTCAAATACTAAAATGGACATGAGTCTGTAAGAAATGGACAACCCTTTTTCCTTCCAAAAAAGCGGTTTCTGTTTTTTAAAGATTTATACCATTCATGATTATGGGTTCGTCGGAGACGGCGAATAGTGCGTGGAGACATGTACACTTGAAATGAAAATCGGCGGGGGATCGCCGTGAGTATTCGTTATTCCCAAAAATATGTTAGGTTTGAAAACTGCAAATTGACCCAAGGAATGCCTTGGAGGAACCAACGAGGAGGTGAACAGTATGATTGCAATCACGATCGTTCTCGTTGTTGCCGCGCTATTCATTGGGTTCGGAGTAGGATACTTTATTCGCAAATCTCTTGCAGAAGCTAAGATCTCCAGTGCGGAACAAGCTGCCGTACAAATCGTGGAGAGCGCGAAGAAAGAGGCAGAAGCGCTGAAGAAAGAAACGGTGCTGGAAGCGAAGGATGAAATTCATCGCATTCGCGCCGAAGCTGAAAAAGACACTCGTGAACGTCGGAACGAAATTCAACGACAAGAAAGACGATTGTTGCAAAAAGAAGAGTCGCTGGATAAAAAATTGGAATCACTCGAACGTAAAGAAGAGCAAGTGGCTAACAAAGAGAAACGAATTGATGAGACACAGCAGCAGATCGAGATGATCTACAAAAACCAGGTGACGGAGCTGGAGCGCATATCCAACCTCACTATGGAAGACGCACGCAGTATCATACTGTCCAACGTAGAACAGGAAGTTCGTCATGAGACGGCTCAAATGATCAAGGACATTGAACAGCAAGCGAAGGAAGAAGCGGACAAAAAGTCCCGCGAGATTATTACACTCGCCATCCAACGCTGTGCGGCTGATCACGTGGCGGAGACAACGGTATCCGTTGTTACTTTGCCAAATGAAGAAATGAAAGGCCGGATTATCGGTCGTGAAGGACGTAACATCCGTGCGCTTGAAACCCTTACCGGGATTGACCTCATTATCGATGATACGCCAGAAGCTGTTATTCTGTCGGGCTTTGACCCGATTCGCCGTGAAATCGCCCGTACAGCCCTCGAAAAACTGGTGGCTGATGGACGTATTCACCCGGCACGGATTGAAGAGATGGTGGAGAAATCCCGCAAAGAAGTGGATGAGCGTATCCGTGAATACGGTGAGCAAGCTACCTTTGAAGTGGGCGTGCATGGTCTGCATCCGGACTTGATTAAAATTTTGGGCCGGTTGAAGTTCCGTACAAGCTATGGTCAAAACGTCTTGAAACATTCGATGGAAGTCGCTTATCTGGCTGGATTGATGGCTGGCGAACTCGGAGAAGACGTAACCCTAGCAAGACGTGCAGGTCTATTGCATGACATTGGTAAAGCGCTGGATCACGAAGTGGAAGGATCACACGTCGAAATCGGCGTGGAACTAGCGAAGAAATACAAAGAACATCCGGTTGTAATCAACAGTATCGCGTCCCATCACGGGGATTGCGAAGCGACTTCGGTTATTGCGATGTTGGTTGGCGCAGCAGATGCGCTCTCCGCAGCAAGACCAGGCGCACGCCGCGAAACGCTGGAAACGTATATCAAACGACTGGAGAAGCTGGAAGAGATTTCGGAATCGTTCGAAGGTGTCGAGAAATCGTATGCCATCCAGGCCGGACGCGAAGTTCGCGTTATGGTACAGCCTGAGAAAATCGACGATGCTGAAGCTTTCCGCCTCGCGCGTGACATCACGAAGATGATCGAGAACGAACTCGATTATCCGGGTCACATCAAGGTCACCGTCATCCGGGAAACCCGTGCGGTTGAATACGCAAAATAGAGCATTACGGAAAAGTGGCCGCAGTAGTGGCCACTTTTCCTGTTGATAGCCTGATAAAAGGCATTTTTATAATAAAATTGATGAGCAAGAGATAGAGGTCCTGCGAAGTTTCGGATGCTTTGAAGAAAGCTGCGCTTGGTAGGGATTAAGGAGGCAGTAAAATGAAAGTTTTGTTTATTGGTGATATTGTCGGGAATGTGGGGCGTAAGGCACTGAAGGAAAACCTCCCCTACCTCAAAACGAAGTATAAGCCACATGTAGTCATTGTAAATGGGGAAAATGCAGCGGCAGGCCGGGGAATCACCGGGGCAATTGCGAATGAATTTTTCAACTGGGGTGTGCACGGCATTACCCTTGGAAACCATACATGGGACAATAAAGATATATTTGATTTTATAGATGATGAGCCACGTATGATTCGTCCTGCGAACTTTCCTCCAGGAACACCAGGGCGCGGGTACACGGTAGTCAAAGGTGAAGGCAAGGAGCTGGCGATTGTCAATCTGCAAGGCCGAACATTCCTGCCTGCTCTGGATTGCCCATTCCGCGTTGCCGATGAAATTGTGGATGAGCTGCGTCAAGATCATAAGTGTATTCTGGTCGATATGCATGCTGAAGCAACATCAGAGAAAATTGCCATGGGCTGGCATCTGGATGGACGTGCATCGCTGGTCGTAGGTACACATACACATGTGCAGAGCAATGATGATCGTATTTTGCCAGGAGGAACAGCTTATTTAACCGATGCGGGCATGGTAGGGCCGCGTGACGGCATATTGGGCATGGAGCGTGAAGCGGTGCTTCGCAAGTTCTACACTCAGCTTCCGGTACGATTTGTTGTTGATGATGGCAAATGGCATTTCCACGGTGTATTTGTGGAGATTGATGAAGCCACAGGTGCTGCAACACGCATTGAAAAAATTCGTCTAATGGAGGACGAGTGGCGCATGGAATAGGGGGATTGTCCCATTTTGCAGGGAAACCCGACTAAAAAGAAGGAATTTTTTTGCCTCCCGCGAATAACATCTAGTAAGTGGAAACAAACATTCAACATTCCCAGGGAGGTACTTACCATGGAAGTATTAAAAGTTTCAGCAAAGTCCAATCCCAATTCCGTAGCCGGCGCTCTTGCAGGTGTTCTTCGTGAACGTGGAAATGCTGAACTGCAGGCAATTGGAGCGGGAGCACTGAACCAAGCCATTAAAGCGGTAGCGATAGCCCGGGGATTTGTAGCACCAAGCGGAGTTGACTTGATTTGTATTCCAGCTTTTACAGACATTGTGATCGACGGCGAGGATCGAACGGCCATCAAGCTGATTGTGGAGCCCAGATAATACATGCACTTATGCATTGAACCTGTTTACGAAGTAGACAGGTTTTTTTGCGTTGTATTCCATAACAAAACCGTGTGTAGAAGGAGAGATTGTGATGCACAACTGGCGAGTAGCCGATTTTCATTGTGATGCTTTGAGTAAAATGCTGATGAACCCTGGCTTTTCATTTGAAAATGCTTCACAGCTGGATGTGAACCTGGAACGCATGAGGGAAGGTAACCTCGGTTTACAGGCCTTTGCAATTTATTTGCCCGAAGTGCTTGGCAGAGGCAAGTTTGAACATGTGATGGGGCAGTTGGACATCTACCGTAAACGTGTGGAGATAACCCAAGAACGATCTAAAGGTACACATACTTTGTTATGGCGGGAACAGCTTACGCAGATCGGTCAGACGGACAGACCATGGGGACTGCTTACACTTGAGGGTGTCGATGGACTGGAGGGCAATCTCTTTTATCTGGAGTTATGTTATCAAATGGGTGTGCGGATCGTGGGGCTTACCTGGAACTATGCCAATTGGGCAGCTGATGGTGTACTGGAGAAACGTGGAGCAGGACTTACGGAGAAGGGCAGGGAGCTGGTTCAACTGTGTAATCAAATCGGCATGCTGCTGGATGTTTCGCATCTGACCGAGAAAGGTTTCTGGGAACTTGCTGACCTTAGTGAACGTCCTTTTATCGCTTCGCATTCCAACAGTTACGCCATATGTCCGCATGTGCGTAATCTGAAGGATGATCAGATTCGGGCCATTATTGCCCGGGAAGGGCGCATCGGACTGACGTTTGTGCCGTGGTTTGTGAAGCAGGAAGGCGAAGTATGTATTGAAGATCTATTACCTCATATTGAGCGGATATGTTCTCTGGGTGGGGAGCATCATCTGATGATGGGGTCTGATTTTGACGGAATTACTACGTATATCCACGACCTTGAACATACCGGGCACTACCCAAAGCTAGTGAATACGCTGCTCAAGCACTACGACGAATCACTGGTTCGCGGTTGGATGTGGGGCAATGCAATGAATTATTTAGGAGTTAACTTGCCGTCGAAAAACTTGAAGAATGAACATGGGAAATCATGAAACTGTTGGCCCCTTGAAGAAACGAGCTGAAAGCAAAAGTCGTGCAAGTTCAGATGTTTTTCCGGATATTGGAGATTAATGATTGCAAAATAAGTGTATTTCATGAATTTTCAGCAGTTCGTTTTCATTTCACTTCAAAAAGGGGTATAATACCATAGGATTGTTAAGAGCCTGACCACAGGCCATAGATAAACAAGGAGTGAAATTCACTATGAGCAAAACAGTATCTGTGGGCGTATCTGCCCGTCACATTCATGTATCTCAAGAGCACGTTGAAATTTTGTTTGGTAAAGGCTACGAATTGACCGAGTTTAAACCTCTGTCCCAACCAGGACAATATGCTGCTAACGAAACAGTAGCGGTTATTGGTTCAAAAGGACAGTTTGATAAAGTGCGTATTCTTGGACCTGTTCGTCCGGAGACACAACTGGAAATCTCGATGACAGACTCTTTCGCTATTGGTGTTAAGGCACCTGTACGTGAATCCGGAAGCATCGAAGGTACTCCAGGTATCACGATTAAAGGACCTGCTGGCGAAGTTACCATCGATAAAGGTGTTATCGTTGCTGCTCGTCACATCCACTTCCATACTTCTGATGCTGCTAAATGGGGTATTGAGGACAAACAATTGCTGAAAGTTCGTCTGGGTGGAGATCGTGGTCTGGTGCTGGAAAATGTACTGGCTCGTGTATCGGATTCCTTTGCCCTGGACATGCATATTGATACGGATGAAGCTAATGCAGCTGGCGCTCGTAACGGCGATACTGCTGAAATCATCGACTAATTACATGTGGTACCTTTTTCAGCCGTGATTCTGGCGATTTGAATGAACGTATAAACCTGAGTATATCCACAGCGTCGCTACATTCGACCTGAGGATAGCTCGGGTTTTTGTGTGTTTACGGGCTGTTCAGCTGACTTGCGCAGATTTCGGGATAGGCTAAGGGGCAGCGTCTTTGGATGTGGAACTACAGCCCAATTCATGTTATAATTTGCTGTAATGCTCTTTTGATGTATAAAGCGTGCAAATCACGTGAAACAAGATGAAATAACGATTTTTTATTAATAGAGGCTGTAAGGAGTGACCGAAGGAAATGGCTAAAGACTCAAAAAAGGATTACTCCCAATATTTTGATTTTTCCGATGCCAAAGTAATTTCGCAAGATGAATTCAGCAAAAAGATAAGAATCCGGGGCCGGGAGATTAATATCAAGTCGGAACCCAATCATCGTCAGGAGAAACAACGGGGCAAGGAAGACGTTCAGGTGCTTTACGAAACGGCCGTACCCGATGAACTGAAAAACGTGGGGAAAGGCAAACACTATATCGTATATACGTATGGATGCCAGATGAACGAGCATGATTCGGAGACGATCAAAGGGTTACTTGAATCGATGGGGTATCAGGCTACCGAGGATCGCAAAGAGGCAGATATCATTCTCTTAAACACATGTGCGATTCGGGAGAATGCGGAAGATAAAGTGTTCGGTGAGCTGGGCCATCTGAAAACCCTAAAAACCGAACGTCCAGGCTTATTGCTGGGTGTGTGTGGTTGTATGTCGCAGGAAGAAGGCGTCGTGAACCGGATTATGCAGAAGCATGGCTTTGTGGATATGATTTTTGGTACACACAACGTGCATCGGCTGCCACATCTGATTCAGGAAGCACTGTTCAGTAAAGAAATGGTTGTTGAGGTATGGTCCAAGGAAGGCGATATCATTGAGAACCTGCCGAAAAAACGTGAGGGCATGCGCGGCTGGGTGAACATTATGTATGGTTGCGACAAGTTCTGTACATATTGCATCGTCCCGTTCACACGGGGGAAAGAGCGTAGTCGACGTCCGGAAGATGTCATTGCTGAAGTTCGCGAACTGGCAAGACAAGGCTTCAAGGAAATCACGCTGCTTGGTCAGAACGTCAATGCTTATGGCAAGGACTTTACGGATCTGAAGTACAGCTTCGGTGACCTGATGGATGATATCCGCAAAATCGATATTCCACGGGTTCGGTTTACAACCAGTCATCCACGTGACTTCGATGATCATCTGATTGAGGTGCTTGCGAAGGGTGGGAATCTGGTGGAACACATCCATCTGCCTGTGCAGTCCGGCAGCACGGAAGTGCTGAAACGTATGAGCCGTAAGTACAGTCGGGAACACTACCTGAAGCTCGCTGAAAAAATTAAAACTGCAATTCCAGATGTCGTGTTAACCACCGATATTATCGTTGGTTTCCCTGGGGAAACGGAAGAGCAGTTCGAAGATACGCTGTCATTGGTTAAGGAAGTTGGCTACGACTTTGCCTATACATTCATCTACTCTCCGCGGGAAGGTACACCTGCTGCGGTGATGGAGGATAACGTGCCGATGGACGTGAAAAAGGAACGCTTAAAACGCTTGAACGAAACGATCAACGCATACAGCCATAGCAGCAATGAAAAGCAGCGCGGCAAGGTTGTTGAAGTGCTTGTTGAAGGTGAGAGCAAACGGAATTCCAATGTTCTGGCTGGACGTACACGCAGCAACAAGCTGGTCCACTTTGAAGGACCTAAAGAATTGATCGGTACTTTTGTACATGTGGAAATCACCGATCCAATGACTTTCTATATTCGGGGCAACCTGCTCACAGAGCCAGTAGCCGCCAATCAGTAATACACAAACCTAACAAGATGAATATCTTTTGCACTTAGCGGGTTACGGCCGAGCGCAGCGAAGGTGACGGAATCGATTCTGTAGAAGCGAAGCGTTCGCCTTTGTTTCCAAATTTTAACCACGGACCATTACAATTCGAAAAATTTGGAGGCTACAACGATCGAAAGAACGATCCGTAACCGTAGCGGTCACTCAAGCAGTCAACTGAGCTTAGTGCAACATCGGGTATTCATCTTATATCATCTCATAGAATGGAGCGATTTCGAGTGGCGCAGGAAGAAGTGCAGTACAACCATTATGGAATGCCTACCTACGATACGCGCAATCTGGTCATACGCGACGACATTATGGGAAAAGCCAAAGAATTGGCTGAAATGCTTGGAACGAGCGAAGAAGTTAAACAGTTCCAACAGGCAGAGTCCAAAATTCGTGATCATGAACGCATCCAGCAATTGATTGCAACGATCAAGAAAAAACAAAAGGAAATTGTTGCTTTTGAAAGCTTCAAAAATGCAGACATGGTCCGCAAAATTGAACAGGAAATTGAGGACCTGCAGGAAGAGTTGGACGGCATTCCACTCGTTACAGAATTCCAGCAAAGTCAAAGCGATATCAATTATTTGCTGCAGCTTGTTATTTCTGTAATTCGGGATACCGTCTCCGAAAAAGTAAACGTGGAGGCAGGTACGGATTCACCTCCGACTAGCTGCGGGTAAGTGAAGGGAAGGGTGCGGACGCAGTCCGCGCCTTTTTTGATCATCTCAGACTCCACGTGTTGGGGTTATTTTGTGTGGTGGCCTGATCAAGACAATTTAACTGGATAAGACCTGATCCGTAAGAGCAGGCTTAATATAATGACGAAGCACTTTAGATCAACTACGAAAAGAACCAATGCTGGGAAATCATTATCAACAACATACATCATGGGCTTTATACTTAAAGTGCACTAAAGGGGAAATCAATAATGGGTATTTTGGACAAAATGGTTGAAGAAGGAAACGGAAGATTTTGGGGTTTTCTCGGTTGTCGTTTTATTAAAGGGGACGGAAAAGAAGTGCAGATCGCGCTGACAGCAGGCGAACACCACACCAACTCCATGGGAATAATTCATGGTGGTGTGCTGACATCCCTGATGGATCAGGCGATGGGCATGGTAGCTACAGCCGCAATGGCAGTAGACAGTTGCGTAACGACCAATCTGAATGTGCATTTCTTGGCACCCATGAAACAAGGGGAATTAATCGTGACGTCCACGATACTGCATCAGGCTGGTCGTAGCGTGACGACACAATCTGAAGTACGTGATGCATCAGGAACGCTGGGATGCATGGCAACTGCGACATTTCGTATAGCAGGAGCAAAAAAACAAAACACGGAATCCCAAGGTTGACAAAAGATATTATTATGTCATAATGAAAATATCAAAATGAGAATAGTCGGTGGTGCCCATGAGCGAAAACTACGAACAATTCAATGCTGAAAGCGATGAACAGGCAGCACGTGCCTATAGTTCCAAAAAATATCGTACTCCCGATGGTGTTCCCGCAGATATTGTCATGTTCACATTGACCAAGCGGGAACGCAAGACGGTAACCAAGACACTCCCCATTCGGGAGTTGAAGGTCATGCTGATCAAACGCAAAGGATGGCCTTTTGCCGGAAGATGGGCGTTGCCAGGTGGATTTTGTCAGGAAAATGAATCCATCTATGGTGCTGCAAAGCGCGAATTGATGGAAGAGACAGGTGTGGACGGCGGACATCTGGAGTATTTGAATGTATATAGTCAGCCTGGGCGTGATCCCAGAGGATGGATTATCTCACATGCGTTTTTTGCACTGGTAGAGGAATGGATGCTGGAACATCGTCAGGCAGCGGATGATGCTGAGGATGTTGGGTTGTTTACGATTCAGGAAGCATTGCAAGAGCTTGAGCTCGCCTTTGATCACCGCACGATTATAGAAGATGCATACCGGCGTATTCAGCAGCAAATGCTGGAAACGACGATTGCACGACAATTCCTGCCTCGTGATTTTACACTAAGCGAGTTATACCAAGTGATTCAGAGTGTTGTACCTGACTTTGAAGAACCGAATTTCATTCGGAAAATCACTTCAACACGCAGCCGCAAAGGCATTGTGGAAGAGGTTCGGGATGAGGAGGGCAACCTGCTAAGCTCCAATCAATACTCACAGCGTCCGGCGCAGCTATACCGTTTTACCGAGCTTGTACCTCGTCTTTCCATCTATACTTAATTCGTGAGCGAGTCATGATGGACTGAATCAGGATCAACCTATTCTCAAAAAGGGAGTGTGGACGATGAAAGCACTGATTGTAATCGATTTTACACGTGATTTTGTGACAGGTTCGTTGCCTGTAGGCCAGCCTGCTGTAGAGATTGAGGAGACGATTGCAGCGATAACGGAGGCTTATTGCAATAACAAGCATGAGGTTGTTATGGCTGTGGACTTGCATGAAGAGAATGATCCTTATCACCCGGAAACGGCCCTTTTTCCGCCCCATAACATCACGGGTACGGAGGGAAGACAGCTATATGGTCGTCTGGCCCAGGTCATGGAAGAACGGGAATCTCAGATTCGTTGGATGGATAAAACAAGGTACAGCGCATTCTGCGGTACAGATCTGGAGCTGCGGCTGCGTGAACGTGGAATAACAGACATTGCACTGATCGGTGTATGTACGGATATTTGCGTATTGCACACGGCAGTGGATGCTTATAATAAAGGTTTTCACATAACGGTATATGAAGACGCCGTAGCGAGCTTCAATCAAGTGGGACATGATTGGGCGCTTGGACATTTTCGTTCCAGTCTTGGGGCCCAGGTGGTCAAAGCGAGTGATACCGTTCTCGCAGGCTTGAATCTATAACGAACGAACCTTTGATCATATCCATCATACCCTGTTGAACAAGTGTTATGATGCAGGGGGATATGGTGAATAGGAATAAACCGGAGACTTATGCAATGATACGTAACCAGAATCATGAGCAATGAGTCCCCACATGTTGACCCGTGTCAGCAGCCAAAGCCTGCCGGCACAAGCGGAAGTCAGAGAGGATGAGACAAATGCAGACGACTAGCCTGGCTTTACATACGGATAAATATCAAATCAATATGATGTATGCCCATTGGGTGAATGGAACTCACAAACGGAAAGCGGTGTTTGAAGCCTATTTCCGCAAACTTCCCTTTGGCAACGGATATGCTGTTTTTGCCGGATTGGAACGCATTGTGAGTTATATCAGCCAGCTTCGGTTTACGATGGAGGACATCAAATATTTATCCAAACAAGAGGAAAATTACGATCCGGTCTTTCTGGAAGAATTGCTCCAGTTTTCATTTCAGGGGACGATTCATTCTATGAAGGAAGGCGCGCTCGTTTTCCCTGATGAACCGCTCATTCGGGTAGAAGGCTCCATTATGGAGACACAACTGGTGGAGACGGCGATACTTAACTTCATGAATTATCAGACGTTAATTGCAACGAAGGCTTCCCGGATCAAACAGGTGGCAAGGCAGGATACTTTGCTCGAATTCGGAACACGGCGTGCACAGGAAGCGGATGCGGCCATTTGGGGGGCGCGTGCCTCGTATGTGGCAGGATTCCATGCAACGTCCAATATGCTGGCTGGCGAGCGTTTTGGAATTCCGACAGCAGGGACACATGCCCATTCTTGGGTGCAGAGTTTTATGAGTGAGCAGGAGGCGTTTGACGTCTATGCCAAAGTGCTGCCAGATCAAGTGACGCTGCTGGTGGATACCTTTGATACATTAAACAGTGGTGTTCCTCATGCAATCAAGACCGCCAAGAAGCTGGAGAGCCAAGGCAAAAAAATGAACGCGATTCGTCTGGATAGCGGGGACCTTGCGTATCTATCCATTCAAGCTCGGCAGATGCTGGACGACGCCGGACTGGATTACGTGAAGATTGTAGCTTCCAACGACTTGGATGAAAATACGATTTTCAACCTTAAAGCGCAAGGAGCTCGCATCGATACATGGGGAGTAGGGACACAGCTAATTACCGCTTCCGACCAGCCTTCTCTGGGTGGCGTGTACAAATTGGTAGAGCGTGAAGTGGACGGCGCGATGCTGCCGACGATCAAAATTTCGGCGAATCCCGAAAAAGTCTCCACACCAGGTAAAAAAGAAGTTTTCCGGATCATTGATCCGAAACATGGCAAGGCGATTGCAGATTATATCTGCTATCCAGGAGAAGAGCAGCCGCTGCAAGGCGGGCCGCTCAAGCTGTTCAACCCGCTACACCCCTATCTGAAAAAGACGGTAACCCGCTACGAAGCAGTGAACATGCTGGAACCGATCTTTGTGAATGGGCGCAAAGTGTATGAACTACCTACCCTGGATGAAATTCGCAGTTATCACCGCGAGCAGATGGATCTCTTCTGGCCGGAATATCTGCGTAAACTCAATCCTGAGATTTACCGTGTAAATATCAGCCCTGCGGCCTGGAATATGAAGCAGAAGCTCATTGCTGAACACGTGCAATCCACCGAAGAATAAATCAAATAAAGAGGCATAACCGGAAGGAAGTAGACCGGATTATGCCTTTTTGGTTTCCTTTTTCCTGCTGATTATCCCGCATGACGAAAGACTGTGTGTGAAACATCATGGACGGACAGTCCATGAACTGCGGTATACTGTACCTTCAAAGGACACAGGTTTATAGAGAAATGAAGAATTATTTCTCGGGAAAGCGCAGGAGACGTCAAATGCTGCATCTTTCCGAGCTTGCTTTTCGACATGATCCGTTTCTGTGCCCGTTTCAATTGCGTATCTGCCGGGGATGAAAGAAAGAGAAGGTGCAATTCCATGAGATGGATTCTGGCACTGATCTGGCTGGCCTTCATTACGTATGCCTGGATTTGGGCACCTGGGCAGCCTCTTGGGAGTGACCCTGTGTTTAAAGAACTGGTTACACTGCAAAGCAAGGAACCCTGGCTACTAACCGTATTTTCGTGGCTTGGGATTTATCCTGCTATCTTTGCTTGCCTGCTGTTAAGGAGGTCAGGGAAAGATCCCGTTGATAGGCCCGCTCATTTATTTAATGACAAGCCGAAGAGATTGAGTTTGACGGATGCCGCCCGTATACTTGTTTAACCTGAAGGCGAACAATTCATGATGTGAATAGAAAAATATGTAAATTTATAATCAAGGAGAGGATAATGAATGAAAAATACTTTTCCTGCCTATGTCGTGCGTAAAGAAGAACAGGGTGGCGTGAAGGCTGCTATGGAGCAGTTGACGAAAGAGGACTTGCCTAATGGTGACGTAACCCTTCAGGTTCAATACTCAAGCGTCAATTTTAAAGATGGTCTCGCCACAACTGAGAAAGGTGGTGTGGTTCGCGAATATCCGATCGTACCGGGAATTGATCTCGCAGGGATTGTAGAGGAATCCGTGAGTGGCCGATTTGCACCGGGGGATCGGGTGATCAGCACAGGCTTCGAACCGGGCGTGTCTCATTTTGGAGGATATAGCCAATATGCGCGTCTGCGCAGCGAATGGCTTGTTCCCCTGCCGCATGGACTGAGTGAGAAGGAAGCGATGGCGATTGGGACAGCAGGGTTCACGGCAGCACTTTCGGTAGATGCTTTGTTGCAGGCTGGAGTGACTCCGGAGATGGGCAATATTCTGGTGACGGGAGCTACCGGAGGCGTAGGCAGTATGGCGGTGGCTATTTTGTCGAAGCTGGGATTTGAAGTGACAGCAAGTACAGGCAAAAAAGATCAACAGGAGCAGCTGCTTCGGAATCTGGGTGCCTCACATGTCATTTCACGCGAAGAAGCGGATGCGCCAGCCAAAGGAGCAATGGGCAAACAGCTCTGGGCAGGTGTAATTGATCCTGCAGCAGGTCCAGCACTGGCCGAGCGTCTGAAACAGATTCAATACGGAGGCGCTGTTGCCGTATCAGGCTTAACCGGAGGGGCTGCGTTCGAGTCCACCGTATTTCCGTTTATTTTGCGCGGGATTCAATTGATTGGGATTGATTCAGTCTATTGCCCGATGGAACGGCGGGAACGGATATGGAAGCTGCTTGGGGGAGAATGGAAGCCGGATCGGGCGCTGGAGCTGGGGATTCAGGAGATCTCATGGGCACAACTGCCTCAGACACTGGAAACGATCCTCAAGGGCGGTGCTGTAGGTCGTACTGTAGTTAACACGATGTCGGATACGTCTGCCGAATAAGATTCTTTTCTCCTAGACATGCTAACTCTACCTGAGAGCGTCACCGTGCATGTGGTGGGAAAGGAAGGATGAGTATGCGTGTTAACGGAAAAGGATTGCATTATAGATCTGGACGTGTAAAGTTTGTGCTGGTCAGTATGGTCGTGGTGCTATGTACAATACCGGTAGTAGCGTGTTCAGCATCGAATGTGGAGCAGGAACGGAAAATATATACCCGTGAAGCGACAGATGAAGGAAATGTTCGGGCAAAGAGTCAAGGTCACGGGTTAAATGGTCCATTAATTCAGGAGCTGGATGACGCTTTTGCTGCCAAAGGCATAAAGTTGATGAATAATATGTCCGCAGATGATGGTGAGGATGGAATCTCTTATATGTACTTGCTGAATGGAAGTAGCAGACATATTGTAAAGGTCCACATTTTCAGTGATGCCCCCACAAGAGTAGCCCAGATGAACGAAATGTACGGTAATGATGGCGATGAGGCTGTGATGGAAAATGTACTTGGCAAAACAACGATTCGCAGCAAAGACTATGTGTCACTGGTCTATACCGCTTCAGGTGGAGAGAAGGACGATTATGAAGAAGACGTTATGCAGGTATTCCAGCATGTGCTTGAACAACTGAAGTAATCGACTCCACTAAAATAAAGCCGAAAAACCCGTCTGATTATTCAGACGGGTTTATATATTTCACGCATGACATGCCTCAGTTCAGGCAAAATGAGTTTTTCCATTGCCAGTTTGACAGCTCCCTTGGAACCTGGCATGGAGAATACGGCTGTTCGCCCAATCGTTCCGGCAACCGCCCGGCTAAGAATGGCAGCAGAACCGATATCCTCGGTATAACTGAGGAAGCGGAAGATTTCTCCAAAGCCTGGCAGCTCCTTATCGAGTAGTGAGGACACTGCCTCGTATGTCGTATCTCGGGGTGCAATTCCGGTCCCGCCGCTGAGCAGCACGGCTTCGATATCGTCACGAACGGCGGCATCCTGCAGGATGCTTTGAATGGTTTCAGTTTCATCCGGTGTAATGATATATTCGACGATCTGGTAGCCTGAATCAGTCAGCAGCTTATGCATAAGTTGTCCGCTTGTATCGGTGTCCTTGGTGCGGGTATCTGATACGGTTACAATCATGCAGGATACTGTGTCAGGGGCTTCCTGACGATGTTGTTCCACTGAATTGGTCATAATACATCCTCCTCCAATCAACATGTTCTCATAGCATAGACCATTCAGTAGAATGAGGCAATGGACATGCAAATTGAAGGCCAGGATTGCGCAAAGATTGCAGGATAGTGTACACTCGCTAGGATAGAGATAGACCAGTTCCATTGGACAAATAGAGAGGTGAACAACGATGAGTGAATTAAAAGCAAAAGCAAATGAATCATCCATTCCTGTATATATATTGTCAGGCTTCTTGGGCAGTGGCAAAACGACACTACTTGTTCAACTGATTGAACATTGGCAGCAACAATGTCTCCGGCCCGCCGTGGTCATGAATGAATTGGGCGAAGTGAATCTGGATGGTCAGATTGTGGATGCTTCCGTGCCAATGACGGAAATGTTAGGAGGATGCATTTGCTGTACTGTACGCGGTGACTTGGGGCTGCAACTTGCGGATCTTGTGCAGGAGGAATCGCCTGATGTCATTATCATCGAAGCAACGGGAGCAGCAAACCCAATGGAGATTCTGGATGCAGTAACGGAAACATCCCTCTATATGCGACTGGAACTGAAAAGCCTGATTACTGTGGTAGATGCCGCGCATCTGTCAGGGCTGTACCAGGAGCAGAAGGGGCAAACCTTCAAGCTGATGCAGGAACAGATTCGCTGTGCGTCTGTACTCCTTCTGAACAAAACGGACCGGGTGAATGAGCAGCAGTTGGCAGATCTGCAGGACCTGTTAGAACGCTGGAACGGTTTCGCTCCAGTGCTGCCTACGGTGAAGTGTGAAGTCGACATGGATGTGCTGCTTCGTAGCGGAGACAATGTGCATGCCTATCAATCTGTTGAGGAAACAAGTAAAAACGCGGAGACGGAACATCACGTGCATTCCGAGGCTTGCGCAGAGCATGGATGCAGCCATGATCATGGACATGAACATCATGAGCATGTGGATCATGATCACGAAGAACATCAACATTCTCAGGGAAATGACCACGAACATCCTCATGATCACAACCATAGTCATAATCATGCCCATCCCCATGCTTCACATGAGCATGTCATGGTGTATACACACTATTTCACCCAGCCGGTGAACAGTGAGGCCTTCGAGCGTTTGATAGCTGAGTTACCACGCGATGTGTACCGTGCAAAAGGGATTTTATCCTTTAGCGATACGTCCAGTCGGTTCTGGTTTCAATATGCTTACCGGGAATCGGATTATATGAAGATTACTCCTCAGGGGGATGTGCCTAACGTAGCTGTGTTTATAGGTGAGCATTTCGATCAGTCGGTTATTCGCAACCAATTGCTGGAATTAGAGGCGGCAAATCAGGTTTAATGATTCAAGGTTCCTCCAGACGGGGTATTAAGAAGCATAGCAAACTTAGTCTGGGAGGTAACTTTAAATGACACAACAACAATATCAACAATGTATCGATGCTTGCCTGGAGTGTATGAATGCTTGCAACGTATGTTACATATCGAGTCTGAAAGAATATGATCTGGCGATGCTGCGTGATTGCATTCGTTTGAATCGGGAATGTGCGGAAATTTGCAGTTTTGCTGCTCAAGCCATGACACGCGGAAGTGATTTCATCGCCGAAATTTGCGCACTGTGTGTGAAAGCATGTGAAGCTTGTGCTGCTGAGTGTGGCAAACATCAACATGATCACTGCCAGGCTTGCGCAGAAGCTTGCCGCAAATGTGCAGAGGCTTGCCGCATGATGGCCGCAGTAGCGTAAATATAACTCCATTGAATTAAATTGAATTGAAAATAAAAAGCCTGGGCAATTTGCAAAGATGCCAGGCTAATCCCCTCGCAGAAGGCAACGAAATAAGGCATCCGATAAGATGTACTTCACCGTTGTCTGCTGGAGGGGATTTTTGATGGATTCACCATAGTAACGTTCTTCACCATCAGCAGGCGAGAACTTCTATTGCCAGCAGGTCCTCCATTGGGAAATGCATGTAACAGGTTGCCAAGACAGAGCTTGATCTGTATAATGATGGCAATGAATTGAAACGATGAATATCCGTGATCGGGAGAGTAGCCAGAATCCATGCATGACAGCGAGCCGGAGCAGGTGGAAGCCGGTATGACAGGACCTGAGTGAAGCGCACCCGTGAGATGGTTGTCCGAAGGAATGCTTACATCCTTGAGAGGGTGCAGAGCATGGACTAGAGGGCAATCCGGCAGGCGGCCGTTAATCGCAACGAGCGGAGTACGCTGTGAATGTACTAAGATGTACATTTGCTGCATGCTCACCTAGAGTGGTACCGCGGGAACTGTGAAGATCAGCTCTCGTCTCTGATATAGAGACGAGGGCTTTTTTTGTTTTGCATAGCATGGCTAAATATGATAATGATTAGGAGTGTTCGACATGTTGATGAATCAGGCAGCAGCACAACTTGCTCCCTTAACGGGATTGAAGCAAGACGAGGTGTTGAGATTACTGGAGATTCCACCACAGGCGGAGATGGGAGATGCAGCGTTTCCCTGCTTTATTTTGGCCAAGATGTTGAAAAAAGCACCCGCGGTTATCGCCGCGGATATCGCAGCCGAATTACAGACCGTTGGGCTGGATGCTTCACCAGCAGGACCTTATGTGAATATACGCTTCAATCGGGAAGAGCTGGCGCCGAAACTGCTGCAAGAACTGGGACATAAAACATTTGGCAAGCTGCAACTGGGGGCAGGTGCACGCGTGGTGATCGACATGTCATCGCCCAACATTGCCAAGCCATTCGGAATCGGTCATCTGCGCTCCACCGTGATTGGTGCAGCATTGTATCGGTTATATAACGAGGCAGGCTACACTTCGGTCAGTGTGAATCATCTGGGGGATTGGGGAACGCAATTCGGCAAGCAGATTGCGGCCTACAAACGTTGGGGGAATGATGAAGCACTACAGGCTGAGCCGATTCGTACATCTTTGGAGCTCTACGTGCGGTTTCACGATGAAGCGGAGAATGATCCATCTCTGGAGATCGAGGCACGAGATTGGTTCCGCAAGCTGGAGCAAGGGGATGAAGAGGCGCAGCGGTTATGGAGCTTTTTTGTAGAGGTGAGCATGAAAGAATTCAACCGGATGTATGAGCGTCTGAATGTACAATTTGACCATACGCTGGGTGAGAGCTTTTATAATGACAAGATGGGTGCGATAGTTGAAGAACTGAAATCCAAAGGATTGCTCGAAGAGAGCGACGGCGCATTGGTGGTACGTTTGGAGGAGGAGAATATGCCGCCTTGCCTGATTATCAAAACCGATGGAACAACCATCTATCCAACACGGGATTTGGCAACAGCCGTTTATCGTCATGATGTGATGAAGGCGGATAAAATGCTGTATGTGGTCGGGGGGGAGCAGAAGCTTCATTTCCGTCAGGTATTTGCGGTATTATCCCGGATGGGGTATGCGTGGTCTGAGATTTGTGAACATATTCCGTTTGGTTTGATGCGTTTCGAAGGACGGAAGATGTCTACCCGCCGGGGGAAAGTTGTCTTTTTGCAGGAGGTACTGGATGAGGCTGTCGCTCGGGCATTACAGATTATTCAGGAGAAAAATCCCAATCTGCCTAATTCGCAGGAGGTTGCGGAAGCGGTTGGTGTAGGTGCGATTGTATTCGGAGATCTGCGCAATAACCGGTTGAACGACGTCGATTTCTCGCTCGAAGATGCGGTGAGCTTTGAAGGCGAGACAGGGCCCTATGTACAATACACACATGCCCGGATTAACAGTGTGCTTGCAAAGGCAGCAGAGGCTGAGCGCGTGGAAAATGAAAATCAATTGGACCATGTTATTAGTAGTAGCAACAATGCTGCGGCCAACACACAGGACAAGCCGGTCATGGTCGGTGACACTTCATGGGCATTGCTGAAACTGCTGGCGGATTATCCGCAGCATCTGGAAAAATCAATTCATCGCAACGAGCCTTCAGTCATTGCCAAATATGCGATAGATGTTGCCCAGGCGTTCAACCGCTTCTATCACGCAGAACGGATTGCGGATGCGCCTGCTGATGTCAAACCCTTCCGGGTGGCGCTAACAGAGCGTACGGCGGAGCGTCTTGCCTACAGCCTATATTTACTTGGCGTACAGGCTCCTGAACGGATGTGATTCTATGGGATGGAGGACAAGTAGATTCTTCGATAAAGCAGGTAAAGCAGCAGACTCAAACGGACGTATCATATCGCTACAACAGGTGAGCAAACGACTTGGAGATGTGCAGGTATTGAATGATATCAATCTGGAAGTAGGTCAGGGTGAGTGTATCGTCCTGGTGGGCAGGAATGGCTCAGGCAAAAGCACGTTGCTGCGTGTGCTGGCCGGCATGTTACTGCCTGACTCAGGCTCGCTGCGCAAGCCCAGGCATGGGCGGATGATGTATGCACTGGATGGACTGTCACGCCTGCCCTTCACATCAAGAGAGTACCTGTGGGGAATGGGACGTATTCGTGGCATGCGACCTGAGATATTGCGTCAACGGATAGGGGAATTAAGTGAGCTGTTATTCTTGGGCACGGCGCTGGATCAGAACCTACCTCAGTTATCCAAAGGTACGTTGCAGAAGGTGAACTTAATTCAAGCTTTGCTGCCTGGTCCTGATGGGTTATTGCTGCTTGATGAACCATTGTCCGGTCTGGACGTTCCGGCGCAGGAAGCAATTGTAGCTTTGCTCAGACAGTGGAAACAGGAAGGGAGCCGGATCGTTACAGCTTGCCATGAGCCATTGCTGATTGAACGTCTCGCGGATCAGGTCATCGTGTTACAGAAGGGAACGGTGCTGCGTCGCTGGAGCCAGGAAGATTTGCAGCAAGCCGGTGAGCCCACTGTGAGTATTCAAAGTATGATGGAAGGGCTGGAACAATCCGTTATCGATGCGCTGCTTGTTGAACAACCAGGAATTATTACATGCCATCGCAGCATGGTTCATCAGAACTATGGTCGAGAAGTGTGGGATTGGAAGGTGTCACGCAGCTCGGCAGATCGGATTATTGGAATGATTCTGGCAGCTGGCGGTTCCATTGTGTCTGTACACCCTGAAGAGAGCCGATTAAATATGGAAGGGTTGATGGAGGGGCGGCACCCAGGTGAGGCTATAAGCAGGGAAGTTGCTGAGAACCTTCCCTTTATATCTTCGGCAGGAGGCGACCTCCAATGATCTACTTGACTCGTTATTTGTTAAAACATTACATACGTTCACAGAAATATGTTGCGCCGGTGATCTTTTATATCATTACGATGCTGCTTATCTATTCCTACAAACCTAATCCGGTTGCGGACAGTTACAGCGTTACGGCCATGTTGCTCTTTTTTGGTGCGGCCTGGCTGGGCTTGACGGTAATGAATACTGAACCTGCGGGGCAGTATCAATTGCTTGTTCTGCATGCAGGAAGCAAACGCAAGGTTGTCTTCGCACAATTAATTTGTGCGTTAATCATGCAGTTCGGTCTGACTGCAATTACCGTGTTATATCCGGTTGTTACGGGCATGTTTGGAAGGGTACCGAGTACTGGGGAGTGGATTATGGCTTGGGCAGGACATTTGGCGTTGTCGCTCCTGGGTCTGGGGCTCAGTGTTTACTTCCAAAAATCATACATTCCCATGCTGAGCCGCAGCATGCCGCCTTTCATTGTGGTGATGTTATTATCTTTTGTCCAAGGTTCATTAAGCGGACGTTTGCCTGAATCCATACAGTGGGTTGTCAAGATTTTGCCACCGGCATTTTATCTGGTTCGTGAGATGATGTTATTTGAAGACTCGGAGTTGGGGGCTGTTGTCCTGACAACAGTGTGGGCTATGCTCTATGCCATAATTCTACTTATCATTCATTTATGGATATCAGGAAGAAGGGATTTGCGGAGTTAGAGGCTATTGTTCTGCTTAACTTGAATGTTGGTCTATGTTTCGTTACCATAGAGGGACGTTGGAACGGAAAGCAATGTACGGAGATAAAGGGGGCGCTCGCTTATGCAAAATTCAGACATGCAGCAGGGTGACATGCTGGACAGCGAACACTCCAGGGAATTGTTTGCATATTACGGATTGGCTGTATATTATGGACAGGCGCTTGAACAGCAACTGGTCAATCTGATTTTATTAATGAAAATGTCTCAGGGAAAAGTTGTATCCGAAGAAGATCTGGAAGATCTGTACGAACGGAAGATGAGCAGTTCACTTGGACAACTCATTCATGAGGTGCGCCATCACTTTACTTTTTCGGAGGAAGAGACTCGGCAGTTGAATGAACTATGGAAGCAACGTAATAGCATTGTACATCACTATTTCAAGGAACGAATTCATGAGACATTCAGTCCTGGAGGACGAACACGCATGATCAAGGAGCTGGAAGATTTCAAAGACCGTGCACAGGAACTGGAGATTAGTCTTCAGCAGTACACAGGTGCCTGGATTGCTGAGCTGGGGTTGGATGCTGAATCCGCGGCGGCGTTGCAGACACTCGAACGTATGCATGCAGATAGCATGCACGCCCGGGCACTGGAAGAGGATGAATCATTGTGATGAAAGGCAACTCCCGGATACGTAAAATAAAAAGCAGACACTGGCTTGTAATCCCCATTACATTGCTCGTGTTGCTTGGGGTTATATGGACGATAACTACGGCCTTGCTCATCTGGGCATACACCGATGAGGAATCATCCAGACAGAGTGATGCGGCTATTATCCTCGGAGCGGCCGTAACAGGGGATAGCCCTTCTCCCGTATTTCGCGAACGTATTGAGCACGCCATTTTATTATACCGCCAGGGGACGATCAGCCATCTGCTCTTTACTGGTGGTTCTGGCAGTGCAGGAGAACGAGCCGAAGCCGAAGTAGGACGAGATTATGCTGTTGCACATGGTGTAGATCCGGCAGATATTCAAATGGAGACAGAGTCAAGAATTACCGAGGAGAATCTGGTGAACTCGCTTAGCGTTGGGAAACAGGCGGGGTTTCACACCTACACCATTGTAAGTGACCCACTGCACATGAAACGGGCGATGAAGCTCGCTAAGGGACTCGGCATGGATGCCGTCCCGTCCCCAACACGAACGACGGCTTACCAGTCCTGGCGCAGCCAATTTCCTTTTCTGGCAAGAGAAACGATATTGTATATGGGATATACGGTCAAAGGATGGATAGACAATCCGCAGCAGCACGGAAAGTGACTGGTCTGCGGGATTGTCTTTTTTTTGCGTATGTTGATGCGACGTTTCTATGTTCCGGGATAATTAATCGCTGCAAATTTAAAAAACCGATATGCCCCAGACCAAGAGGTCCGCGGGCATATCGGTTAGTTGTTGAAGTATATTTGCATTTATTCCTGTTCTACTTACACGCCGCCTCCAGCAAAGGAGGAAGTGGTTCGAATGGCTTCGCCTAGTGGGTTGTTCCCATTTGTATCCGGTGCTGCTTGAGCACCTTGCTGTAGCTGATACATCTGATAATAGCGACCTTTCAGTTCCATCAATTCATCATGTGCACCTTGTTCAACGATCCGTCCGCGATGCAGGACCAGAATCTGGTCTGCTGAACGAATGGTGGACAGACGGTGAGCGATGATGAAAGTGGTCCGTCCTTTTTTGAGGACTTCAAGCGCATTTTGAATCAATGCTTCTGTTTCGGTATCAATATTCGCCGTAGCTTCATCAAGAATCAGGATGGCTGGATCGAATGCCAGTGCACGAGCAAAGGAGATCAGTTGCCGTTGTCCGGCAGATAATGTACTTCCTTTTTCGATAACCGGCTCGTCGAATCCTTGTGGAAGATGGGCGAGAATTCGCTCTGCACCTACATCGCGCAGCGCCTGTTCAATCTTTGCACGAGTAATCTGTTCATCCCCGAGACTGACATTGGAAGCCACGGTACCCGTGAATAGGTACGGATCTTGCAGTACAATGCCCATATGTTCGCGAATCCACTGTTTAGGCAGATCCTTAACGTTCTGACCGTCGATCGTGATCTTGCCTTTCTGTGGATCATAGAACCGGAACAGCAAGTTGATGATCGAGCTTTTACCGGAACCGGTATGGCCCACCAGGGCGACTGTTTGACCTTGTGAGGCTTTGAACGAGATGTTGTTCAGCACATAATCTTTTTTATAGGCGAAGGATACATCATCAAACACGACATTTCCTTTGTACCTCGGCATCGAGCCATCGGTTACCGGTTCACCTTTTTCATCCATCAGTTCAAAGACACGTCCGGCGGATACCATAGAGGAGTCCAGGTTCGCGAGTTGGTTCACCATACCTGTAATTGGCTGGAACAAACGTCCGAGAACGTCAACGAATGCATACAGTACACCCAGCGAGATGATACTTGTGCCGTCCAGCACACTAGAGCCGAAGTACCACAGGACGACCGCAAAAGCGATATTCCGCAGGACGTTAACCAGATTGTGTGAGGTGAAAGCGTTCAGATTTAGCATTTTGTTCTGGTGTTTCATATAATCATCATTCAGATCCTCGAATTCCTGCTTGGTCTGTTTTTGATGACGGAATACCCGGATAATGGACATCCCCTGAATGGATTCGTTAATAATTGCATTAATCTCGCTCAGACGTGAACGAATAATTGTGTTGTACCGAGTAGCGATTTTACGATAAAGCACAATCCACAGAACCAGCATCGGCACAACGAACAACGAGATCAATCCGAGGCGGAAATCCAGCAGGAAGAGCGCAACGTACACTCCCGTAATTGTAATGATGCCTGAGAAAAAGTTTGACAGAACCGCAACGAACAGATCCTTGACGGCTTCGGTATCGTTGGTGACCCGAGAGACCACTTTCCCTGCGGGAAGGTTATCGAAAAAGTGTACCGGCAATCGCTGGATGTGTGCATACACATCATTACGAAGTCTTTGAATGACTTTGTTGGCAGATGATTGCAGCCAGTATGTTTTACCAAACTCCATAATGACCGAGATGACAAGGAAAATCATGTAATACACAATCAGTTGATAGATGCTTGGCATTTCCGGTTTGTAAAAGGCAAAGAGTTCACCGGCAGATAAAGGCACCGCCGCATATTGACCCGTTACTTCGCCTGCACGTGTAACCGTCAGTGTTCCGTCCGCATAGGTTCGATCCCCATCGGGGGCACCAACAGGTTCATTCACAAAATAAAAACTTTTTCCGGCTTGCAGTATGCGTACCTCGGTACCTTTCGTTTCATCCGGTTCAAACCGGCCTTCACGTTTGTAGTTCTTTCCATTGTAGACCGCTGCTTCGCTAGAAGCAGTAGTCTCATAGAAAGGCTGCTCAATGGCGAGCAAATGATTGTCGATCATGGACTTGGCGATGAAAGGGCCGGCAAGCTCGGCCGCAACTCCAATCGTAAGCATAATTAAAGCGGCAATAAATGTGCCTTTGGCTTTTAGGGCATATTGAAGCAGCCGTTTGCCTGTATTAGACTTCAAAGCGTTAACCTCCTACGTGGACAAATTAGACTCCACCTGCTGCCGTTCATACTGTTCACGGTACCAGCCGTTCATAGCAAGCAGTTCCTGATGGGTTCCTTCTTCCGTTATTTTCCCGTGCTCCAGTACGATGATTCGGTCTGCGTGTTCAATAGCGGACAGGCGGTGAGTCGAGATCAGCGTAGTTTTGCCTGAGCGTTTGTTGCGTATATTTTCAATAATTTTGGCTTCAGTTCGTGCATCGACGGCAGATAGAGCATCATCCAGAATCAAAATGTCCGGATCGGCGATAAAGGCACGTGCCAGCGATACCCGCTGTTTCTGTCCACCGGACAGCGCAATTCCTTTTTCACCAACGAGTGTGTCCAGACCATCGGATAAAGTGCCCAGATCTCCGTCAAAGGCTGCGGTGCGAATCGCTTCCATAATTACATTATCATCAGCACCAGGCTTTCCGAATTGAATGTTCTGACGGACTGATTTGGAGAACAGCACCTGTTCCTGTGGAACATATCCAATCCAGCTGTGCAGGTCATCTTTGGCGATATCCTGAATCGGATGACCGGAGATGCTTAACTTACCCGATCCGGCCGGGTATTCATGAAGCAATTGTTTGAGCAGGGTGGACTTTCCACTACCTGTACGTCCCACGATACCCAGTGTCTGTCCGCGTCGAAGTGAAAAGCTGACATGACTGAGATTGTCTACAGTAGAACTAGGATAACGGAAGGTAACATTCTGCATGGCGATTTCTTCCGGATTAGTAATATGAGCAGGCTGCTCAACATCTTTCACGGCAGGTTCTACAGATAGCGTCTCGTTAACACGATCGAGTGAGGCACTACCACGCTGCATCAGGTTAATCAATTCGCCAATCGCAAACATTGGCCAGATCATCATCCCCAGGTACATATTGAACGATACGAGATCCCCTAGGGTAATTTCATTATGAAAAACAAGATAAATGCCGTAGGCAAGTGCAATCACATAACTGAGTCCGACGCATAACCGGATGGTAGGTTCGAACAGTGCATCCATCTTGGCAACGGCCAGATTTTTGCGGTACACATCTTCGGTGACATCAGCGAACCTTTTCTCGTCCAGGCGTTCCTGAACATAGGCACGCACGACTCGAATGCCGGCAATAGATTCAAGCACCTGATCGTTCATATCCCCGAATGCATCCTGTGCGAGTGTGTATCGTTGATGGACAGCTTTACCATAGATCATCATGGCGATAGCGATAAAAGGCAGAGGCAGAATTGCGGCCAGGGTCAGTTTCCAGCTAACCAGAAAACCCATGGCGAATAATACGGTTGCCAGAAAAGCAGTGGAGTCGGTTAACGTCAGCATGCCGAAGCCTGCTGTGGTAGCAATGGAACGAAGATCATTCGTGGCACGTGCCATCAGATCACCAGTTCTGTTCTTCTCAAAAAAGGGCGGGGTCATCCGCAGCAAATGGTCCATAAAGCGTGACCGCAGCAGGCGTTCAACCAGATTGGCACCGCCAAACAGTTTGTGCATCCATATGTACGTTGTCAGATAGATAATGATGACCGATCCAAGAATAAGTAAAATGTAACGTGTGAGTGAGGCGCCAGTGATGGAACCGCGTACAATCTCGTCAATGGCATTGCCCAGAAGACGAGGTGGCAGCAGTTCAATGATGCCCACCATAATAAGCAAGGTGACACCAATGAGGTATCGTTTGCGTTCCAGCCGGAAAAACCAGGCCAGATTTTTAAGTACAGAGAACAAGTGGTATCCCTTCCTTTCAAGTTCGTGAAATGCATGTTCCGTTCATGTTTAGCCATTTGAGCCCACAAAAAAAGACATACCGCACGCAGGCGGTATGTCTTGGGTATCATTCATACGGCAGCATGGCTCCGAGAGCAGAGCCACCACCGTAGATAATGTTCGATTGTGAGAGTACAAAACAGCAAACCTGATTAGAGGCTTCTGTGATGCGGTCTTATGAACGGAATAACGATTTCATGGGTGCTCCGGTATTTAGTTGTATGCTGAATTGATGTAGATCGTCATTGTTAAACACCGTAACCACCCTTTCTTTTTTGGTAATAAATTGCATGTGGATCTCGTATGTTTGCATCTTAACACCGACTTTTACAATCTGTCAAACGTTTTTCCAAAACAGAAGATGCTGCGCATTGTGATGGAATTATGACAAGTAATTGAACTTTTTTTGCGTATTTGGGGTAGTTGAGGTTTGTAATCAGGCCATTGTAGCGATATGATGGAACATATATAGAGAAGGAGCTGACACCAAATGAGTACCATCCATGTATCTGACCGCGCTGCTCGCTGGTATAAGGAAGAACTGAATTTGAACGAAGGAGACAGCATTCGATTCTTCGCCCGTTATAGCTCCGGCGGAGGTCTTCATCCTGGCTTCTCCCTCGGAATCGCCGTGGAGGAACCGAGACATCCTGCGGATCAAACGAAGGTATCGGGTATCCAATTTTTTATGGAGGATCATGATTACTGGTATCTGAAGGGTCATCAACTTCATGTAGATGTTGTTGAAGAAGGACAGGATATCGAATATCGCTACACTGAGATTTAACGTGATGTCTCTGCGTATATAGAATGGCTCATCACCGGTCGCACCGATTTTCGAACAGGAGGAGATACGACATGAATCCGCCAGCCCGAGATTTGGCCCAGTATATCGCGAATCGCTCTCATATAGTTGTTAAGGCGGCGGTTCGGGCCGAGAATGAAAAAGGTGAATTATTGCTGATCCAGCATGCTGAACACGGACATTGGCGTATTCCTGCGGGACAGATGCGCCCGGGAGAAGCCATTGAGGACACCGCGCACAGGGAACTGTGGGAAGAGACGGGGTGGACCACCAATCATATGATACTTGAAGGTTTGCATTCGGGTCCGAATCTGAGACATTTGCATGCCAGTGGGGATGAAGAATATTTTGTCATTGCGATGTTCAGGGCACAAATTGTTCAGGATTCGCTCGTAGAATCACGCGTAAATAGCGAAGCCGGGCTGAAGTTTTTTGATCTTAAATCATTGCCCAGGCTGAATGATCTTAGCCGCTTGCTGCTGAGGTCTTCCGAAATAGAATAAACCGAACAAATAAGACGCCTTTCCTGACGGGAAGGCGTCTTATTTGTTGTGGCAATCAGTAATCTATAGACCAATGTCCATGAGTACGATGATCACACTCGTGAACCAGCAGGCTTCTGTCACAACTAGACTTGATCAAGCGGTTCTTCATCATCCATCGCAAAATCAAAATCGTCAATATCGAAGACCTGCACGGGAGATGCCGATTCAATAATACGTGCAATCAATTCGACCTGATCGGTAAGTATGGGGGTATCCAGGCGCTGTGAAGTGAGAAGCAGTTCAGTCTCAATGGGATCAAAATATTCACCATATTGTGCGGTATCCACCGCATTAATGATGGCGATGGATACCTGATCACCAAACAGAATGGACGGACTTTTGGCCCAAGGAACCGCCAGGGCGCGCTCTATTTTTTTCTTATTCAACGGTTCTTCAAAATAAGAAATCATTTCGTTAATCTTGGATTTCACATGCTGGTCATCTGCCGGATTATCCATCAAAGGGTCAGGGCTGGTCTGAAATTCATATAACTCCAGGATGGTGGTATAAGGAACAATATATTCAACAGGCGCCGGCGGCGCGAGTAATTGACCGTAAATTGCCACCATCACGGCTTCTGTAACAAACTGACGTGACATGGTTCCTGAATCCTCCTGCGGCCATTAATAGTTGCGAGGTGAATCAATTTTCTTTTGTATGAAAGAACAACTAATTGATTTCTCTGCTATGGACTTGGGTGCTTGAATTGCATGAATAGAAGTATATCATACAACGGTGGGAAAAACAGCCAGTCCGCAGAAGGATGTCAAGTCCCAACTTTGATCATGATTTTCCGAGCAGTAACGATAAAATTCCTGCTGCAATCAGGGGACCAACTGGTACACCTTTGAACAAGGCAACCCCAAGCACCGTACCAATAAGCAGCCCGGCAACGACGGTAGGCTGTGTACTCATCAGCGTAGCTCCTCGTCCTCCCAGATGGGCGACAAGTAATCCTACACCAATGGCGAGCAGCGATTTCCAGTGCAGAAAAGACTCGCCGATCGTCTGCAAACTGATCTTGCCGCTGGCGAGAGGTGCCATAACACCAATGGTAAGGACGATAATACCGATCGTAAGTCCGTACTTTTCCAGCCACGGAAAAGCCTGATTTAGGTTCAGCACCCGCAGCAGCAACAGAAATACCATAGCTACGGTTACGGGTGTATTACTGCTGATAATACCTAGCGCGGCAAACACGAGCAACAGCAGTGAGGTCATATCCATTGATTTCATTCCCCTTCGTTCTGCCCGCGATGACGACCTACGATATGTTCTGCAATATATCTTCCGTGCCAGCGCCCGGATTCGATAAATACTTCATTGGCATTGCGTCCTGATGCGATTACTCCACCAACGTATATGCCTGGTACGCTGCTCTCCATTGTCTGCGGGTCATATACGGGTTTATCCATATCCTCGGACATCTCCACACCTACGGAAGAAAGCAGCTTGCGGTCAGGACGGAAGCCGGTCAAGGCCAGCACAAAGTCATTGTCGAGTTCACTTGTGGATCCATCAGAATGCAGCAAACGAATAGAATCGTCCAAAATTTCATTTACACATGAGCCAAGGTGAAGTGAAATTTTTCCTTTTTGCACCATGCTTTCAAACAATGGACGAACCCATGGTTTAATATGTTCCGAAACACCGCTCCCACGATAAACCATGTCAATATGTGCGCCGACACGAACCAGTTCCATGGCAGCATCGACAGCTGAATTACTGCCTCCAATAATGGCGACACGTGTACGCGTGTAAGGATGAGCTTCACGGAAATAATGAGTGACTTTATCCTTGTCTTCGCCAGGGATGCCAAGATAGTTAGGATGGTCAAAATAACCTGTAGCAACAACGACATTTCGTCCTTCATGAACGATTGCCTGCCCACGCCGATTGACCGTATGTACCTCGAACGTGCCATCGTCTTTGCGTTTGATTTCTTGGGCTTCTTCATAGTTATGAACACGCAGGCCGAAATGTTCGGCTACCTTGCGATAATAGGCGAGTGCCTCGTAACGAAAAGGTTTGTCGTTCGGTGTGCTGAACGGAACATTCCCGATCTCAAGTAATTCGGCTGTACTGAAAAACTGCATATGGGTTGGATACAGATAAATAGATTGGACGATATTGTACTTCTCAACAATTACAGCGGACAGTCCCAGCCGCTCGCATTCAATGGCAGCAGATAGACCGCATGGGCCTCCGCCGATAATAATGACATCTTCCATGTTCTTAATCCTCCTTATTTCAAGCACTATAATCCTACCGTAAATATGGGTTTAATGCCAGTTCAAGAAGGATAAGAACGTAAACAAATGATCCAAACCTAGGGAATTGACTTAGGAGAGGGAAAAGACTAATATCAAATTAGATAATTATCTAAACGAAAGTGAGTTGAGCGAAATGCAACTGGAGAAGATTGTGGCTTACCATAAAGCCCTGGCTGATCCAACCCGGCTTCGGATGCTGCTGCTGTTATCTCAGGGTGAACTTCATGGTCAAGCGCTTGCCGAGAAGCTTAACTTGTCTCAGCCAACCGTTACACATCATGCATCCAAGCTAAGAGAAGCGGCGCTAATCAAGGAACGCAGAGAGAAAAATACGGTGTTTTTCTCGCTCAATCCCTATTTTATCCGGGAGCACGCGCAGGCTTCCGTTGATTTTATTTTTAGACAAGAGGAGGTTGCCGATATGAGTGATGTGAATGAGACGCTGAAAGCATCCGTGATGCGGAATTTCTTCTCGAAGGATGGACGATTGCGTCAGATCCCGGCTCAATATAAGAAAAAGCTGATTGTACTGGGTCATTTGGTGGAGCAGCTTGAATTCGGACGGAAATATACGGAGAAAGAGATCAATGCATTCATTCAAAACTATCATGAGGATTTTGCCACTATTCGTCGGGAGTTTATCATGCACCAGTTCATGTACCGGGAAGATGGGATCTATGAACTGAATCCGAAGGAGATGTGGACACGGTGGGATCAAGTGAAATAATTAAAAAAATAATTAGACTTGACAAAAGCGGTTGAAGCTGTGTAACATGATGGATAATTCTACAAGGGAGGCGATGTCAAATGACAAATCTAATGGCAGTATACGTTAATTTGAATATGAACAGCGTCTCCGGAACGGATCAATGCATGTAAATTTTACGGCAGTTGGGCAGTATTGTTCGCAATATTGTACATATGTACGTAACACAGAATAACATGCACAGATGAAGCCACGGGTGACGTACCCGTGGCTTTTTGTATGCCGAAAATGGGTTGTTTCTGAGTAAAGAGTATCGGATTTGCGTAATGATGCGTCTGATATGAATGCCATACAAACAATCTTCCATTCGGCTAACTTCTTATTGCCGCGGGTGAAGTGCTACTCGTGGTTTATTTGGTTTTGATGCCGGACCGGAGCGTTCATTGTTGATTGTTGTCAATGTCAATGAAGAATAACACACCATTTATCGGGAGGAATTTTTATTTTGAATAACACGATGGAGAAATACGGCTGGTCTGCAAAGTGGCAGGAGTTGTGGCAGCAGACAGGTATGGAAGAACAATTAAGAAAACCAGCAAGAATTATTGCGGATCACGGGCAATTGCTTCGCCTGATTACGGCTGAGGGAGAATGCTGGGGGCGGGTATCGGGAAGGATGCGTCATGATCATGAGGAGACTGGCATTGTACCAGCCGTTGGGGATTGGGTCGCTGTTACAGGGCAAGCTGGAGAAGAAGCCATCATTCACAGCATTGTGCCACGTCAGAGCAGGGTATCCAGACAAGCCGCTGGTCCAGTGACCAAAGAGCAATTGATTGCGGCGAATGTGGATACATTGCTGATTGTTGCCGCTCTTAATCATGATTTTAATCTGAGACGGCTCGAAAGATACATTATGATGGCCTGGAATGGTGGAGTCAGACCTGTCATCATTCTAAGCAAAAGTGATTTGAGTGAGAATGTGGAAGAACAAATTTCGCTGGTGGAAGGTATTGCTCCTGGAATTGAAGTGTTGGCCATATCGGCTGTTCAGGATCAGGGCAAATCTTTACTTGAAAAATTTCTGTCTCCAGGCACAACGGTTGCCTTGACGGGTTCATCCGGTAGTGGCAAGTCTACCCTGGTCAACTGGATGATGGGCGAAAGTGTACAGCTTACGCAGGCCGTTCGTGAGGACGACAGCCGTGGACGACATACGACCACTCATCGGGAAATATTTGTACTGCCGCAGGGAGCGGTATTGATTGACACGCCGGGAATGCGTGAACTCAATCTGTGGGATGAAGGTCAGGATGGTTTGTCACATGCCTTTGGTGAAATTGAGCAGCTTGCAACGGAATGCAGGTTTCAGGATTGCACGCATACCCGGGAAGCCGATTGCGCCGTGAAGGAGGCTATTCAGGAAGGTTCATTGGATGAAAAAAGGCTGGGCAACTACTTGAAAATGCAAAAGGAACTGAAATTTCAGCAGCGTAAGGAAGAGGCCGCATCCAAACGACGGACCGCTTCAAGCAAACCCGTCAGTTCCCGCAAACCGAAACATGTCCGCAGTACAAAAGACTGGGAAGAGGCCTGAGACCAGGTGGGCATCCCTCTATATCCTGCATAAGATAGATCAGGAGGGATGCCATCATGCCAGATTACAGCATCATCGTGGACCTGTCGGATCATATGTTATATCTTTTGGATGGCTCACAGGTGGTTAAGGGTTATCCTGTCGCTATAGGCAAGATGCTCACGCAGACACCTAACGGCGTGTTTACGATTATTAACAAACAAGAGAACCCTGGAGGGCCATTTGGCGTTCTTTGGATGGGGTTGTCAGCGCCTCATTATGGGATTCATGGAACCAATGATCCTTCATCCATTGGCAAGTCCGTTTCTCATGGATGCATACGCATGTATAACTCGGATGTGCTGGACCTGTCTTCCAAAGTGTCAGTCGGCACACAAGTAACGATCCGGCCCTAGGGCCGGATTTATCTAATGAAGGGGATTGTAAAGTCACGGCTTTGCCGAGAGAAAGGAGTAATAACATGCAAATCAGACCAGCGCGTGAAGGGGATGCGGAAGCCGTAGCCCATGTACATACAGAGAGTTGGAAGACGACATATCGAGGGATCGTGCCGGATGATTTTTTGGACAATCTGACTATGGAATCAAGGTTGTCCCAATGGGAACGGAATATCCGTTCTGGCGAAAAGGATCAGATTCTGGTGGTGGCTGAGCAGGAAGATGGGAAAATTGTCGGATTTGCCTGCGGTGGAAAGGAACGTGAAGGCAAATTGCCTTACGATGCTGAGTTGTATGCTATTTATTTACTGAAAGAAGTGCAACAAACGGGTATCGGCCAGCAGCTGGCGAGACACGTCGTTCGTTATCTACATTCCCTGGACATGAGGAACTTGCTGATTTGGGCACTGGAGCAAAATTCAGCCTGTCGTTTCTATGAAAAAATGGGCGGAATCCCTGTCCAAACACAGCAAATCCGAATTGGGGGTCAAGATCTGTTAGAGGTTGCTTATGGTTGGGAGGACTTGACTCTTTTTGGAGAGAAGACGGTGCCCGGGAGTTGAAGGAGTAAACATTTGGCTGAGTAAGTTGAGCATTGAGGAGCTTTTTCCTATCAAAACTTTTCCCATCAAAAGATGAAAGGATTTATCTGTCCTTCACGTTTGCGCAATCCTTAACAAGGTTAATGAACTACTACACCGTTTTGAGGTGTGACATTCAATCTTGATTGGGAGGCGTTATTCAGATGACTTTAATGGAGACAGAACATACAACATGGACGAAACAATTTATTAATGGCGAATGGGTAGAAGGCTCCGGCGAGAAAACAGTGGAAAATAAAAATCCGTACACGGGAGAGGTCATCGCAACCTGGCGATCCTCGAACAAGGAAGATATAGATCGAGCATATGAGGCGGCTCAAAAGAGTTCGGTAGAATGGAAGCAGTCCCTGCCGGCGGTAAAAGAAGGTGTCCTCCGCAAAGTTTCGGCTCTAATGCTTGAGCGCAAAGAGGAAATTATAAAATTGCTGATTACGGAATCCGGGAGCACACGCATCAAGGCCGAGGCGGAGTTTGCTTCTGCGAAACGGATTGTGGATGAAGCAGCTTCGTTCCCTTATCGGATAAAGGGGGAGATTCTGCCTTCAAATACACCCGGAAAAGAGAATCGTGTTGTGCGGGAACCCAAGGGAGTTATCGGCGTTATCGGCCCTTGGAATTTTCCTTTACACCTGTGTCTGCGTTCCGTTGCCCCGGCTATTGCTTTGGGTAATGGAGTCGTTATTAAGCCTGCGTCCGATACTCCGATTACGGCTGGTTGGCTTATTGCTGATCTATTTGAGCAAGCTGAATTGCCTGAAGGTGTACTGAATGTGGTAGCTGGGAGCGGGAGTGAAATTGGAGATTATTTTGTAGCGCATCCGGTACCCAAAGTCATTTCCTTTACAGGCTCCACAGAGGTGGGGCAGGGCATCGGCAAACTGGCGGGTGAGCATTTGAAAGAAACGGCCCTTGAACTTGGTGGCAACAATGCGATGGTTGTCCTGGAAGATGCGGATATTGAACGTGCTGCAGAGTCTGCGGTGTTCGGTAAATTCCTGCATCAGGGGCAGATCTGTATGGCACTTAATCGAATTATTGTGCATGCTGATATTTACGATACGTTTGTGGAGTCCTTTGTCGCCAAAACGAAAAAAATTCAGGCTGGTGATCCTTCGGATGCCCAAACGCTGGTAGGTCCGCTCATTCGTGAGAAGGAAGTAGAACGCCTGCTGGACTTGATTAAGGGAGCCAAGGCGGAAGGAGCAAGATTGCTGCTGGGTGGTACTAGCAAAGGCAGTGTGCTGGAGCCTACCGTACTCGCAGATGTGAAACCTGAGCAGCATATTGTGCAACAGGAACTGTTTGGACCTGTCGCAGTATTAATGAAAGCGAAGGATGAGCAGGAGGCCGTGCGTTTGGCTAATGATACGCCTTATGGATTGAGCGGCTCCGTATTCACCGGAGATCTGGAAAGAGGGTATCAAGTTGCCCAGCAGATTGAATCAGGCATGGTGCATGTCAATGATCAATCCGTGAACGATGAGGCGCATGTGATGTTTGGTGGTGAGAAATCATCGGGTATTGGCCGTTTTGGTGGCGATTGGGCTATTGAGAAGTTCACGCGGACTCGCTGGATCAGCATTCAGCATCAATATCGGGATTATCCGGGAGTCCAATAGTTCGACAGTAAACATGGATTAGAAGATACTATAATTTATAATCCGATAGGGTTCGGGAAAGAGTGACAAAGATTGCGCAAAGTCCGCCTCAAGCTTGATGTGGCGGTCTTTTGCATGTTTTTACACGTTTGAAAAATAGGTTGGAAAATGGTGTGAAAAAGCTGTTTGGCATACCTGTAATCTGGTTATTTATGGATACACGGGCAGAACAGATCCGTAAATCCAATAGGTAAAGGGGCCTGAACTTCATGTCCATTGACCGTTTCATTCTGAGAAAGCTGAATACTTGTGAGGAAGAAAACACACGTGATAATCTGGTTCGATTGTTTGTCATTCGAATCCAAAAGGCCGAGATGGAAGAAGAACACGAAAATGCTTATGTCGTCAGCAGATTACATTAGAAATAGATAAAAGGAATTGGTACACGAAAAAGGAAGCTTGTCCTTAACGGCAAGCTTCCTTTTCCTTATGTTCGCGAATAAATGAATTCGCAGTTTCCAAGTTGAATGAAACAACTGACTCATCTTAATAAAGCGATAAGGCGAGGGAGTCATTTTCGCTACGGCTGTGAAGAATGGCTTCACCACCGACAATCTCAATACTAATCAATGATTGCAGACATTTCTGTAAAGCACGTTTACCATTGCTAATCTTATGCTCAAGGGCACTGCTAAGCAATCGTAGTGTCTTTTGCACAGGTTGTTTGTTTTCTTGATTGAAATATACAGGGATTGATTTGTTTTGAAAAGTTATTAGTGTTCTCACTAGAAATCACCTCACGAGAGTTATTTCTTACTGGTTATATTAAATTCCAATGCTTAAAATTACCTTAAAATCAGCTTATGAAAACATAAAGGTGGGCAATGTTTGAAAAGTGTTCACAATTCAATTGTGGGCGAAGCAATAAAATGTCCCGAAAAATCAGTTTGCAGCTTCCATATATATGGAAGAAAGACGTATAGTTTCGCATGCTTGCAATAATTAACGTGACTACTGCCTCGAAAGTTCTGAGTCGAATGGACGATATTTTAATATATACGTGGGTCATATGTAACAAAATTACAGGTTGCACATTGCAAACAGGGTGTTTATGTAAGAAAATAGGGATGGAATAACGTTTCATCTGCATTTTTTTGATTTAATTTGACACTAGGACAATTTACATATGAGACCATGGGAGGGATTATTTTGATTCTTACCGTGTATTCCGGCCGGGAGGAAGGCGAGTGGTTCGACATTGAGGTCCCGGATGAATGTACTATTGAACATCTGAAGACATTGCTGGGAGTCCGCATTTTCGGGCAGGCGTCGGGAGAGGGCATTCAGTACATCCTTGAAGCCAAATTTCCGGAAGGACTGTGGTTCTCGCCGCAGAACAAACAACAGTTAATGGAAACAGGGCTGCGTCAAGGAAGCTGTGTACGGGTCCAACGGGCGTTCTCCACTACTTCTGAAGAAGCGCCAGTGTATGGGAGACGTTCATTGTTTCAGCAGGACAGCAACGAATGAATGATCTGGACGTATATATTGTTTACGGCAATGAAATATAAGGAGGTCTTCTCTTCGTGAATGTGTTATATCAGCGTTCTCCAAGAATGACACCGGTTCTCAAGGAAGAAAGGCTGGAAATTCTGAGGCCTCCGGCAGAACCAAACAAACCTACATTTTCAATGATTTCTATTATTGTACCGATCATGATGACGATGGTCAGCATCGGTTTCTACGTATATATCAATATGAGCGGCAAAATGAACAATAGCAATTATATGATGTTTCAGATGATGACGGTTATGATGATGCTTACTTCATACACGATTCCGTTTTTTGTGTATCTGAGCAACAAGAAGACCTATCGCAAAAAGCTGGAAGAGCGTACTACTATGTATCGTGCACAACTGGAGAAGCATCGTGAAGAGTTGAAGGAAGCTCAAGCGGAGCAAGTGAAGAGTCTGTATGAAATTCACGGTGATCCCCATGTATGTCTTCAGTTGGTGAAGAATCGCAACAGTTCGTTATGGGAACGTTCTCCGGAAGATGATGACTTCCTGCAGGTACGCATTGGCACAGGCGAGATTCCGTTTCGGATCAAACTTCAGGTACCTCGTGTGGACGGTTACGAAAAGGATGAGTTAATTGAAGCGGCTCATGAATTGGCAGCTGAATTCGAGACGGTGCCCGAAGCATCGATTACACTGCCTTTATTTCAATCGAAAGTGATGGGTCTGGTGGGCAATCGTGAGGAAGTGCTTTCTTCGCTTCGAGTGATTATCTCACAACTGACCGTTCGTCATTCACCGGATGAGTTGAAGATTGCTGCTTTTTATGAAGAAAAGGAATCGAAGGAATGGGATTGGCTGCGCTGGCTGCCCCACATTTGGGATGAAGATCAGGGACAACGCTATATGGCCGACAGGCACAGCGGTGCGCATCAATTGGCGGACAGCTTGTTTTCCGTGTTGAACCGACGGCGCAATAATAAGGAAGATCGCTACAAGAAAACCGTGCAAACTCCATGTTACGTGGTCGTTCTCTCGGATACTCAATTAATAGAAGAAGAGCCGCTGCTTCCCCTGCTGCTGGAATCGGCGCAGGAGATCGATGTGTGTACCATCATACTGGCAAACCGTAAGGAATCGCTACCCATGCATTGTCAGTTAATTATGGAGGCTTCGAAAGGCAAAGGGCTTTATATCAAAAAAACCGAGGATGCCGACGTAATCAGGCAAACGTACACGCCAGATATGATCTCCAGAGAGTCCGCAGAGGCGCTTTCGCGTTATATGTCACCGATCCGTCTGAAACGTTCATCCGCTTCGGATATACCTCAGGTGCTTCCGTTGTTCGACATGTTAAGTACATCACGAGTAGAGGATCTGGATGTAGTCACACGCTGGAGCCAGACACGTTACCCGGACACACTTCCTGTACCTATGGGTGTGCGAGCTGGGGGTAAGAAAATTGCGATTAACTTACATGATAAAATCGAACGTCAGGGTCATGGCCCGCATGGTCTGATCGCAGGCACAACGGGTTCAGGCAAAAGTGAAGTCATCCAGTCGATTGTGGCCTCTCTGGCTGCTGAGTTCCATCCGCATGATCTGGCCTTTATGTTGATTGACTATAAGGGCGGAGGCATGTCGAATACATTTTTGGGTTTGCCTCACGTCGTCGGCACAATCACCAATCTGGATGGGAATTTGATTGAACGAGCCAATATTTCACTTCGGGCCGAACTGGTCAGAAGGCAAAAAATATTAAATGATGCAGGAAATCTCCAACACATTGATGAGTATTACAAAATTCTGCGTTCCAGACATGAACAGCCGCTGCCGCACTTAGTTATCATCATTGACGAGTTTGCACAATTAAAGCGGGATCAGCCGGAGTTCATGGATGAATTAATCAGCATAGCAGCGATCGGTCGGACACTGGGTGTACATCTTATACTGGCAACCCAGAAGCCTGCTGGTGTGGTCGATGATAAAATCTGGAGCAATTCTCGGTTCCGTATCTGTCTTCGCGTTCAAAGCGAAGGGGATAGTCGGGATATGATTAAAATTCCGAATGCGGCCTGGATCACCAAGCCGGGTCGTGGATATTTCCAGGTAGGCAGTGATGAAGTATTTGAGGAAATGCAATTCGCCTGGAGCGGTGCGCCGTATAATCAGCAGGAAGATACAACGACGGTACTGCCTGTTATGGAAGTTCGCTTGAATGGAAAACGGGAACCACTCTTGACTGGAGAGCGCAGGGCTGTGCTCAAAGGGGAGGATGTGCCCAAGCAGCTTCAGGTATTTATTGATTATGTGGCAGAAGCGGCGGCAAAGGCGGGGATCACCCGATTACCGGGACCTTGGTTGCCACCCTTGCCTGAGACACTCGAATGGGAAAGGCTTAACGACTGGCAGGAAGAAGAGAATCGTGAGGCATTGCTTAACGGCGGTGCGAGTGGCCTGAAACCTGTAGTTGGCCTGCTGGATGATCTGCCTAATCAACGCCAGCAGCCGCTCGCACTTCCGGTGGATCAGGGACATCTGGTGGTATACGGTATGCCTGGTCTGGGGAAAACGACGTTTGTGCAAACCTTGCTAATGTCACTGGCCCGTTCTCATCGAACTGAACCTTGGCATGGTTATATAATCGATATGGGCCGGATGATGAAGGATTTCGCAGGCTTGCCTCAGATCGGTGGGGTAATGATGTCTGAAGAGGAAGATCGGATCAAACGGTTATTCCGATACATCCTGAAACTGTCTGCACAACGCAAGGACATGATCTCAGAAGCCGGGGTTAAGACAATATCAGCCTACCGTCGCACAGCCCATGCAGTCGTGCCGCAGATTGTAGTTGTTATCGATGGTTATCTTTCTTTCCGAAATGCGTATCCCGAGGAGAATGAACTTCTGGAAACGATTCTTCGTGAAGGTGGCAGTCTGGGAATTACATTTATTCTCACAGCCAACCGTGTTACAGATGTATTTGAGAAATTCAGAAGCAATATTCCCAATGCGGTTTCGTTTGAATTATCTGATCCAAGCGACTATTATTACGCAGTGGGACGGCCGTCCAAGGCACCTAGCCAGCTTCCACCTGGAAGAGGACTGGTCAAAGGACAGGTTCCTCCATTGATGTTCCAGGCGGCTCTGCCGTCATCCGGCGCAGATGAAGGCAAGCGTTCTTCTGCTCTGCGCCGCATGATTGAAGAGATCAGAGAAAGCTGGAACGGAGAAGAAGCGCCGCAGATTGCGCCGCTCCCTGAAGAGATTAAGCTCAAAGATGTGCTTATCCGTACAGGAACCTTCGGGCAAGTCGGAGACGTATCAGCCTTAACAGTACCCGTGGGTTTGCTGACTGATGATCTGGAACCCTTCCAGCTGAATTTGCGTGAAGGGCCGCATTTCATGGTTACGAGTCCGATGGAAGGTGGCAAAACGACATTTTTGCTAACCTGGATGTTATCACTTGCCTATCATGCGTCTCCTGAAGACGTGCAAATATACACGGTAGATATGCGGTATGGTTCCGGAGGACTGGGGGAAATCAGCAGTTTGCCCCATGTCCGCGGACATGTATCCCGTGAAGAACAGCTTGCACCTGTGATCCAACAGTTGTACGATGAAGTTCTAAAAAGAGGCGAGTTAACCAGTGGACCGGAGATCGTTCTCGTTGTCGACGATGCGGATACGTTGTCCAAGCAATTAAATGATTTTAATGTGAAGGATCAATTGGGAGCAATCGTTCGTCAAGGCAGGGATCGAGGTGTGCATGTGATTCTGTCTGGTGTTCCGGCAGACTTCCCAACCTTTGGTTCTGACTGGGTGAACGATGTGAAGGCTTCCCAGAGCGGATTGTTGTTCGGGACTTTAGACCCTAATGATCTCTCGTTCTTCCGTATACCTTATTCGGAATCCGGTGGGAGTTCAACTGGGCTGAAGGTACTGCCTCCGGGTCAAGGTTATTATGTAAAACGTAAATATTCCAGGGTTAAAGGTGCAATTCCATGTGATGGCACCTGGAAAATGACTGATTGGATTTCTGAAATTCGTGACCGATGGCATGTTGTAGTTTGAGGGGAGGTGGCTCATAATGTTGACGGTTCATGATTCCAAGCAAAAGGTAGTCACTTTGCAAATAAAAGAGCTTTTTTTCCTGGCCGGGATTCTCGGTTCAGACCGATTGCTTGGCGTGGAAGATCCGTTCCGCGGATATATGGCGGAAGACATTGCTTTGGAGTGGGAACGTGTAAAAACATCCCTGCTTGACAAAGGATATCTGATTCAGGATCAGGACAGCAATGAGCTGATCATGACACCGACCGTTTTCTCCAGGGTAGCCATTGCGGGACTGTCCGACAGGGCTTGCTGGATTCGCTACACGCACAGCGGCAAGTCGTATGAAAGTTATGTGCACTGCACGGATGAACGTGTCGTTGAAGTATCCCGTGTTGCAGACGAACCGGAATCGTTCCGGCTGAGTGATTTGGGGAATGTTCGTGAAGCGATTGATTTTCTGATTCAAAGAATGAATTGGAGTGGTCATTCTCCGGCGGAAAAGCCGGCTCTGATGTGCTCCAAGAAAAAATTCTATGATGTGATGGATGATCTGAAGAACAAAGAATTACAGGCAGTGGCTGATGAGTTGGTACAAGAGACGAGCGATCCCGAGGGGTCACTTGCACTTGCGCGATGTCTGGTGAACATGGAATCAGAAGGGGAACTACGGTTGCTCGTATGGAACGGGGAAGGATGGAAATCACAGTCTGCGGCTTTCGCTGCAAGTACGGTATCCAACTGGCTGTTTCGCATGAGTACTGCGGCTTCGGATGATTGGCTTGTTGCAGCACTGACGACGAGAGAACAGTTTCACGAGATGCTGCTGGACTGGCTTAAACAGCCTGCAGGGGAAGAGGAAAGGTGATGGTAAATGCGCATTCGTGTGGAACCGGATGTGCTTCGGGCACTGAGCAGGCAGATTCAGTATGCGGCGGAGCAAATACAGCAAAAGATGACAGTATTGGATCAGGCCATTCATTCGCTGGAGTGGGATCTTGAAGCCCGCGCCGCGATTATGAATGAATGGAATCACAGCAAGCGACTCTGCGAAGCAGCAGTGCGTCGTTTTATGGACTTGAGCGTACAGCTGGGACGCAAGGCCTTGTTATTCCAGCAGGTGGACATGGAGTATCGTACAGTGTTGAGTCATGTGAACACAGCCTATGGCAATGCGGTCAATATGTTGAATGTTCTTCAAACGGAGCGTGCAGGAGAGATTATGCCTGCGCATTCGGCAACTACTGCTGTTGTATCCGATCCATTTTCCGCGGTAGCGGCAGTGTACCGTGTACAGGATGCCGCACCGCCTGACGGCTCGCCGGCAACCCTGATCCAGGCCATGCAGCCTGAACCTGTGGCGTGGAGATTCACAGATCCCTCCTTTCGTGGGAGAAGAGGAACCGAACCTGTGGTTTCCTGAGCTCACGGGGTACCAGGCTGAATAAGCAAGACAGCAGAAAGTGAATTTTTTATAAATAGTCTGTTAGGTGAAGTTTCGAATACCAAAAATGGGGTAAATAGGATTAGGTCCTTCGGCTTTTGTCCGATCGATCCTTGTATAGTACAATTTGAACAAGTGAATTTAATTGCACAAACCAAGGAGGAATTTACAAATGGCAGGACGCATTTTAGTTACCCCAGAACAGCTTGATCAGGTTTCCAACCAATTTAAACAAAGCGGTGAGCAAAGTCAGCAAATCGTTTCTACATTGACTCAATCCATCACAAGCATGGAAGGACAATGGGAAGGTATGACGAAACAACGCTTCTTCCAGGAATTCCAGGAAGCCAGCAAACAAATGCAATCTTTCGTTCAAACGCTGAATAGCATCAGCGCGGAACTAACGGCTATTGCCAACAAATTCCGTACGGCAGACCAAGCTCGCTAATCTGCAATACATAGTTCGGGCAGGTTCCATATCCGAATTTGCCCAGAATCATAAGCAGGAAGCAAGCTGAAGATTTACAACTACAGCAAAAACCGGGCGTTTTCACAACACCCGGTTTTTGTTGCACTATGACAGAATGACAGAGAGAGGGATGAGCATGTCTTTTCAACCAAATCCCGGGGATGAAGTGGTGATTAACGACATTGCCTATATCATTGGGCAGCATCCGGCTGCACCTGGTCTGGCTTACGCCCAAGCTGGAAGGCAGGGTATCGTCTATCAGTTGTTACCCCGTAACGGTTCCATAAGTGGGGCCAAAGCACTAAAAGTATTTTTTCCTAAATTCCGTATCCCGGCTATGGTGTATCAGTCTGAGCATATGGAGTCTTATAGTGAACTGCCAGGTTTGCAGGTATGCAAGCGTGATGTGCTCACTCCGGAAAGAAACGGACCGCTCATTGGAGAACATCCTGATCTGTTGTATGCGGTATTGATGCCGTGGGTACATGGTCTGACCTGGTTCGATGTAATCAGCGATCAGAAGCAGCTGACAGCAGGGGAAAGTCTGAAGCTGGCGAGAGCCCTGGCCGGGACGGGTTCAGCCATGGAACAGCGTGGACTGGCTCATTGTGATTTGTCCGCACCCAATGTGATGATTCCGTTTTTTTCCGAAGTGGAGAACCTGCGAGGGGGTTCAGCAGTTGAACTGGTAGATGTAGAGCAGATGTATGGTTCCAGAATGGATCGTCCGGATGCATTGCTTGCTGGTTCACCGGGGTATGCGGCCCATCGGACAGTGCACAGCGGTTTGTGGAGTGCGTATGCCGATCGTTTTGCCGGGGCGGTTATCATTGCTGAAATGTTAAGTTGGTCTGATGCAGCGATTGTGGAGAAAGCATGGGGAGAAAGTTATTTTGACCAGCACGAAATGCAGACGGTAAATGAACGTTATTATGCCATGAGAGAGTCGCTCCAGAAGCGCTGGGGCTCCAAGGTGTCCGATCTGTTTATTCGTGCCTGGGAGAGTCATGATCTCAGCAGCTGCCCTACGTTTGGCGAATGGTTTGTGGCGCTGACTGCTGTGGACATCCGTCTGGCAAGCGCAGCATCTGTTGAAGAATCTGAACTCAAGGTTTCAGACCAGACAAATGGATTAGAGACGAACCAGGTTAAAGGGACAGAAGCAGCAAGCGGTATATTGGATAAGCAGGGGAATACGGATCAGAGGGTGCCTGCTGTGGAACCTTCACCTGGTCAGGAAGCGGTTGTAAATCGTCTCTTCCTTCAGGCGAGAGCATTGGAGGATGAAGGCAAACCGGCTGCGGCGCTCGAAGTGTATCGTTCACTACATCATTTCATTCCAGATAACAGTGCGATGCAGATGGAAGTTGAGGCTGCGATTCAAGAGCTGGACGCGAAGCTAAATCCCAAGCATGATGATACATCTCAGCCAGCCAAGGTTCCTTTTTACCGATCCAAAAAGTTTATGGTTTCTTCGGCGGTGTTGATTGTCCTGCTGGCTGGAAGTGTGCCAACGGTTAAAATATTGGCTGATCAGGCTGAGGTTAAACAGAAGGAGCAGGAGGCGGCTGCCAAGCAGGCCGAACTAAAGGCTGCGGAAGAGGCCGAAGCTGCGAGGGTGGCTGCTCTGAAGCGGCAGGAAGAAGAAAAGAAACAAAAAGAAGCAGATGCGGCGAAACTTGATGCAGAGGAAAAGAAAAAGCTGGCTGAAGCGGAGAAAAAGCAGGCAGAAGCCAAGAAGAAGGAAGAAGAGCGCAAAGCACTTCAGGCCAAGTATGATAAGCAAGCGAAATATGAGGCTTATCTTGCCAAGCAGAAACAACAGAAGCTTGAAGAAGCGAAGAAGGCTGAACAGGAAAAGTACGACAAACAGGCGAAATATGAAGCCTATCTGGTCTGGAAAAAAGAAAATGATGCCAAAATTGCGAAGCAGGAAGCCGAGCGTAAGGCAGCAGCTGAGGCTCAGCGCAAACAGGAGGCGGCCCAGAAAGCTGCGCTCAAGAAAAAACGTGCCGAGAATGTCGTCACACTGATTGCCCATTACAATAAAACGTATAATGCGCAAAAAGGCAGAAAAATTGAGAATGCCGAATCGTACGCGCGTGATTTCAAAAATCTGTACAATACCGATGCGACCTATTTCAAAGGTGTCGGTAAAGTGGCAGCACGAATGAATGCAATCAATAAATTCCTGAGCAATACCGATTATACATTACCCAACTTGTAAAATAACGTAAACGACGGAGGTGACACATCCCAGATGAACTACACAATTCAAGCATCCCAGCGCACACCTGCACTGATTATCTATTTAATTGATATTAGCGCCTCCATGAACATGGTTCTGGACAACCGTCGGCGGATGGATGTCGTCTATGATGCCTTATCTCTGGCTATTCGCCAAATGGTGTTTCGTTCGACCAAGGGGAACCGATTGACACCCCGTTACAGGATCGCGATTCTGGCATACAGCGATGATGTGTACGATCTGTTGAATGGGATTAAGGGCATCGACGAAATCGCTGCTGTAGGCTCCTTGCCCGACTTAACGCCGAAAAGATTCTCGGATTCAGCGAAGGCTTTCCTGCAGGCCGAAAAAATTCTGCAGGCTGAAATTCCAAATATGCAGGATTGTCCTGCGCCGCTTGTATGTCATATGACCGATGGAGTAGCTACAGGCGAAGATCCGGAGCCCATTGCCAAAAGAATCATGGGCATGAGCGTGCCTGATGGCAATGTACTCGTGGAGAATATTTTTATATCCGATCATCTGCTGGAAGGCCCTATTCCCGAGCCGCGAAGATGGAAGGGAATATCCCAGGAGACGGTTCTTCAGGATGAACACGGGGAGAAGCTGCGCAATATGTCCTCGGTTCTGCCGGAAAGTTATCGTGAAATGCTGGTTGAGGCGGATTATTTGCTTTCACCTGGTGCACTGATGATGCTTCCTGGTACATGTGCAGAACTGGTATCCATCGGGTTTCAGATGTCCGCTGCTACGCCTGTGAGATAGGGGGGGAATCATGAGAGCGATGCGTTTGGCAACATTGTCTGCTGGAGATAAAGGAAGCCGTGCGGACCACTATCAGGGCAACTTTCGCTATGTGAGTGTCCAGACCGGGGAACAGCCGCTGACCCGTTATCAAGGTACATTCAAGTGCAGGTACGGTTATGGAAGAGCGGCTGAGACTGTTAATCAAGGAGACACCGGACAGGATTTTGCTGCTGTTCGCATGAATGGTAATGTGTGTACTTTCGTATTATGTGATGGGGTAGGCATGAGTTACCTTGGTGATTTTGCTGCACGCTTTCTGGGGAACGCCTTACTGGAATGGCTGGAAACGACGGATCATCCTTCATTGGATGCTATGGAGCGTTTGCTTCATGATTTAACCAGTCCGGCATCCGAACAGCTGGAGAAGTTGCAGCCTTTGGAAAACTCGCCTGTACTGCTGCGGGAAGTGCTGATGGAGAAGCGGAGCAGGGGAAGTCAGGCCATGTATGTGTGTGGACGCATCGAGCTCTCTGAGGGCAATCGAAAAAGTAAAGTGTGGCTAGCCTGGCAAGGGGACTCCCGCATCCGTCTCTGGCGTAACGGTCAGGAGGAATCGGCGGCATTTCAGGTGAACTGCCGTACGAATGAACGTTGGTCTACATTGGAGGGGCCAGTGGGTGGCAAACCGCATATCTATGAGGCGAAAATGTCTGCGAATGAAGCGATTCGTCTGCAAATGTACACGGATGGCCTGAATGACCTGGATGCCATTCAGGCTTATATACCGGATGAGCACATCCAAGTACTGCTGGATGCCAGACATACGGGTGGGCTTGAAGATGATGCCGCTTTCATTGAGCTGGAATGGTGAGATCGTGTGAAGCATTACAGGGTGACTCTGATCATGTTGCTAAATATGATGAGCATCACCTGCGAAAAAACTTGTCCGTGTTGATTTAAAAGACACTCTTTTTGGGTAATCTTGTGAAGAATCTACTTACAGATATTGCATGAACGTACATTCTTACATAATTACGGAGCGAGAAGGAGTGGAATGGAAATGACACAACATAACGGCAAGTCACGGTTCGAAGGGAAAGTCGCCATTATTACAGGGGCTGGTTCGGGAATTGGCAAAGCGGCAGCGCTCAAACTGGCGAGTGAGGGAGCGTATGTTGCACTGCTCGATCTGGTTAATGATCGGATTTCGGAGACGGAAGCCGAAATTAATAAGCTGCGTGCAGGTGCGGCAAGAGCATTCGATGTAGATATTTCCGATCCTGCCCGGGTGGAAAAAGCCGTTCTGGAGACCATCGAATTGTTCGGCGGTCTGGATATCGTTTTTGCCAACGCGGGTATTAATGGTGTATCGGCACCGATTGAGGAAATTCAGGTTGAGGATTGGCAGAAGATTATTACGACCAATCTGAACGGAACTTTTTTTACGATCAAGTATGCACTGCCTCATATGAAGAAACGTGGTGGCGGCAGTATCATTATCACGAGCTCCATTAATGGTAATCAGCGCTTCTCCAGCTTCGGCATGTCGGCGTACAGTACATCTAAGGCGGGGCAGGTTGCTTTTGCGAAGATGGCTGCGCTGGAATTGGCCAAGTTCAAAATTCGTGTCAATGTCATCTGTCCTGGAGCGATTGCCACGAATATTGACCAAAGTACGGTCAAAACGGATGAGCTGCATCAAATCGTCATTCCGATGGAGTTCCCGGAAGGCCAGCAACCGCTTGCGGACGGGCCGGGTCAGCCTGAGCATGTCGCTGATCTGGTAGCTTTCCTGGCTTCTGCGGAATCCAGACACATTACAGGTGCGGAAATTGTCATTGACGGTGCAGAGTCGCTGCTGAGCTAACTGGATGTATAAGGGATGAGCCTATACCGGAAGTGGATTCACTTTTGGGTCCATATTTCTTTATACAAATGGCGTAAGAATCTAAAAAGCGAACCAATCACCGAAATAACGTCTTTGTGATTCGTTAAATTTCAGATCTATGCAAATAGGAGCCAATAGCGAGTGCTCGGTTCTTTAGAATGACATAACGTTAACTGGAGCTATCCCCCGTCATGTTTATGACTTCTGGGAGAGCTCTTTTTTTGTTATAATGCTAACATTCGCAAAGACACGTGGAGCATCAATTAGGAGAGATGAGATGAAGACGGATTTACCGATACAACAGGTTATTCCTGAGCTGATGCAGTTATTTCAGGAGAAGGATACAGGTGTGTTAATTGCGGAGCCGGGTGCGGGTAAAACGACCGTAGTACCGCTGACCCTGCTGGAGGAGCCATGGGTTGCCGGACGGAAAATCATGATGCTGGAACCCCGCAGACTCGCCGCTCGCTCGGCAGCTGCACGAATGGCAGCTTCACTTGGTGAAAAGGTGGGACTGACCGTAGGTTATCGGGTGCGTATGGATACACGTGTAAGTCCGTCCACTCGCATAGAAGTGGTGACGGAGGGTGTATTAACCCGGATGCTTCAACAGGACCAGGGACTGGAAGACACGGCGATGATTATCTTTGATGAGTTTCATGAGCGGCATTTGCAGGGTGACCTTGGTTTGGCGCTTGCGCTTGAATCCCGGGCCATGCTGCGTCCCGATCTGAAATTGCTGGTGATGTCGGCTACGCTGGACCCCGCTCCTGTCTGTGCATTGCTTGGCGAGGGAACCAAATGGATTGACTGTCCTGGACGAACGTTTCCGGTGGAAACCCGATATATGTCCAAACCGGCATCCGAGCAGATCGAGACTTTTACGGCTCAGGCCGTCGTGAAGGCACTGGCAGAACAGGAAGGGGATGTGCTGGTTTTTCTACCGGGTGCAAAAGAAATTCATCGCACAGAGCGAGAGCTGTCCAACCACATGCTTCCTGCTCATGTGGAGGTACATACTCTATATGGCAGCATGCCTGTAGAACGGCAGGATGAAGCTGTGCGACCCGCAGATGAAGGTAAACGGAAGGTTGTGCTGTCCACGTCCATTGCCGAATCCAGTCTTACGTTGGCTGGAGTCAAAGTCGTGGTGGATGCGGGGCTGAGCCGTGCCTCGGTATTCTCGCCGCGGACCGGCATGAGTCGGCTCGTCACCCTGCCGGTGTCCAAGGCGTCAGCCGATCAGCGGCGGGGGCGCGCGGGGCGAATTGCACCGGGCGTCTGTTACCGGCTATGGAGCGAAGAGGCCCATGGCGTGCTGCCTGATGCAGCAAAGCCGGAGATTGCCTCCGCGGACCTTGCGCCGCTGGCGCTGGAGCTTGCCGCCTGGGGTGTCCAGTCCCCTGCAGAGCTGCAGTGGCTGGACACCCCGCCTGCCGCAGCCTACGGCCAGGCACAGGCGCTGCTGCGCCAGCTGGGCGGCCTGGACGACGCAGGCCGCATCACGCCCTTCGGGCGGCGGATGAACACGCTTGGCGTGCATCCGCGACTGGCCAGCATGCTGCTCCGCGCGGCGGAGCTTGGGCTGGCCAGCTACGCCAGCATGCTGGCGGCACTGCTGCAGGAGCCTGCCGGCCTCCGCAGCAGTGGCAGTGCAGGCGCGGCGGGCACCGATCTGCGCCCGCGCGTGGAAGCGCTGCTGACTGCGGACAGCAGCGGCATGCCGCAAGCGGCAGCGTCTGTCGCAGACGTTGCTGCCGTGCGGCGCATGCTCCAGGAGAGCCGCCAGCTGCGCTCGGCGCTCGGCCCGGCGGCCGATCCGGTACGGCCGGATGAGGACAGCTGCGGATGGCTGCTGTCCTTCGCTTATCCGGACCGGATCGGGCAACGCCGGGAGGACGGCCGCTATCTGCTGAGCAGCGGCCGCGGGGTACGGCTCGCAGCGACAGAATCGCTGAGCCGTTCAGCCTATCTGGTCGCAGCCGAAGCCGACGACCAGGGCGCGGATGCGCGCATCCTGCTGGCTGCGCCAGTGCAGGAGAAGAGATTGCTGGACTTTGGTCCACATCTGCTGCATGAAGAGGTTCAGGTGGTCTGGGACCGAAACACCCGCAGTGTGCGGGCGCATAGAAGGCTGCAAATTGGAGCCATTACGTTGAAAGAGAGCAGTATTGCACAGCCACCCGAAGATCAGGTGCTCGAAGCATTACTCTCAGGAATACGTATCGAAGGTTTGGATTGCCTGCCCTGGACAAAATCATCGCGACAGCTGGCGGACAGGATGCGCTTTTTGCATCATCATTTGCCGGAATGGCCTGATCTCATCGAAGATCATCTGACCGAAGAACTGGCAGAGCATCTCAGCCCTTTTCTGACAGGTATGCGATCTGCTGCGGATCTCAAGAGATTGTCGATGCACGATGTGCTGCTCGGCGGACTCAGCTGGGAACAGCGACAGCAATTGGATCGTGAGGCTCCTACACATATTCAGGTGCCTAGTGGTTCGCGCATTCCTGTGGATTATAGCCGACCTGAAGATCCTGCGCTCGCGGTGAGACTGCAGGAGATGTTTGGACAGCAGGAGACCCCGCGTATTGGCGGTGGCCGAGTACCACTGACCATACATTTGCTTTCCCCGGCACAGCGGCCTGTACAGGTCACACGAGATCTGGCCAACTTTTGGCGGGAGACTTATTTTGAGGTCAAGAAAGACTTGAAAGGGCGTTATCCCAAACATTATTGGCCGGATGATCCGCTCGAAGCGATAGCGACTAACCGGGCCAAACCACGAGTTTAGCTATAATGCGTTTTCAAACCTCAGTCTGAAAAAGTTGGGCCTAAACGCGCCCTTAATGGCGAGTATTCGACGATGGGCGGATTAGGCGTCTTGAGCGCTAACGAACATGAGACGTGTTATACAGGAGTTTGAAGCGCCTACAGAGGGATAGGGAACCGGTGACACGTTATATCTAGCTCGGTGACTCGCTGCATATCAATGGTCAGTCATTCTCCTAGCCTTCAAGGATAAGATATTGCGGTGGAAGGGTTTGAAAGAAAACAAGGCGGGTAATAACATAGCGAACCACTCAATTAGATGAGGAGGGATTCACTATGCAGAAGAAAATCGTAGGTGTGTTTAATACAGAACGTGAGGCATCATCGGCAATCGAGGGACTGAAAGCGCAAGGATTTACTTCAGATGAAATCTCGGTAGTCACACAGGATCGGGATGAACTGAAGGCCATTCGCGAAGAGACGGGTACAAAAGCACCCGAAGGTGTAGCTGCAGGTGCAGCAACAGGCGGGGTACTCGGCGGAGTAGCCGGATTGCTCGCTGGCATTGGGGCATTGGCGATTCCGGGCATAGGCCCTATTCTGGCCGCTGGCCCAATTGCCGCAGCATTCACGGGTGCCGCTGTAGGTGCAGGAGCAGGCGGACTTGTAGGTGGACTTGTCGGTCTCGGCATTCCGGAAGAGGACGCCAGACAGTATGAGGAATACGTGCAAAATGGTAAAATTCTGTTGCTCGTGGACTCTACGGATCGGGATACTGATGTGTATGACGTGTTCAGCAGTAACAGTTATGTGAACCGGGACCGTATCGATGTCCATCGAGAAGAGGTGCCTGCTGAGCGTACGGATCTCGATATGGAAGAACGCAGGCTGGAAGCTCGGGATAAGGCTGCTCGATTGGGCAACAATACTTTTCTATAACTTCGGATCATCAAAGACAGAATTCTTCAACTGGAATGATATATGTGAACCACCAGGTGGTCATCAGCCGGTTTCCTTAGAGGAAGCCGGCTTTTGTACCTGTGTATGATGCATCAATGAAAGTCTGAGGTTCAGGTGTTAAACCTGCCAGGCAGGGAATAACAATACATACAGCAATACGGCCAGAGCCAGTCCGATCACCAGCAGCATCAGCGTCAGGAACCGAATCAATTTCGTGGATGCCTGGAATGTCTGTGAATTAATCTGATTGCGTTTTCGGTGGTAAGCGGAGGCAGAGCACAGGATGATCAGAATGCCGCTGACCAAGGAAGTAATACCAATGATGATTGCTGCGATATGGGCCATCCGATCATAGGCCGTTGAACTGAAGCCGAAGCCGGCTGCAAGAAAGCCGATCCCAACCATAGCAATGCCGGTACGAACCCAAGCCAGAAAGGTCCGTTCGTTAGCCAGATGCTGTTGTACATATTTGGAGTCAATGGTAGTTATGTCTTGCTCTGTATCTGAGATGTGAATCACCCCGTTCATCAATATATGGCTTCATTGTACGTCGTTTTCATGGCAAAACCAAGAAAGGAGGCTGTCTGTTATGCCTCGTAAAGAACGAATTACAGAAATTGAGAGTCTGAGGGGGATTGCTTTTGCAGCGGTCGTCCTTCAGCACTCCATAGCACATTATTCCGTAGTCCCGGAAGCGGGACTGGAAGACGGCGTATTGCTCGCCATCCTGCTGATGCTGTCCAAATTTGCAGTGCCTTTGTTTATTTTTATCACAGGCATGGTACTTTTCTATAATACAGGAGACAAGCTGCATTATGGACGTTTCATGCAAAAGCGATTAACCGATGTCATCCTCCCCTATATGATCTGGTCACTGATCTACTACACACTCGCGCCTCGCGGATGGAACGGATTTGGTTGGCAGGATATCCCTGATCTTGGTTTAAAATTAATCACGGGTAAAACGACCTCGCATTTTTGGTACATTATTATGCTTATTCAGTTTTATCTGTTGTTTCCCCTGTTTTTGCGAGCAATCCGTTATGTCTATAATCGATATGAGGCAAAGGGGCGCACAATAGCTCTTCTGATCTCCGGTGGGGTATATCTTGTGCTCGCGGATCAATTGCGAAATATCGCCAGGTTCATGGAATGGTTGAATGTCCCGGTGCTGACCGATGCCTTTACAACCTATGCCGATCGAAATTTCTTGTATTTCTTTTTTTATTTTGTGCTTGGTGCGGCAGCCGGTCTATCGGTTCAACGCTGGGATGAGTGGATTCAACGTTTGCGCTGGGAATATTGGACCGTGTTTATTGTGCTGGGTCTTCGGTTTATATATAAGTTAATGCAGGAGTTCCAGAAGCCGGAGGGTATACAAATTACGTTCTATACCGTTAGTCTCATCCGGCCGGATATGATCTTATTCCTCGTTGCTTCCATCATGGTGATGTACCAGCTGGCTGGCAAGCTCCACAATATCAGAGTAACACGATTGCTGGCGTGGATTGGCGGGGTGTCATACGGGGGCTACCTGATGCACATGCTGATGTTGCGCTACAGCTACATTCCGGATGAACAGTTTTATGTGGCATGGGGATTAAACCCCGTCGTGCGCATGATCATCACCTGGCTGCTGGCGCTTACGTTATCCTGTGTAATTACATGGCTCATCTCTCGCGCAAGCTGGGGCAAGTGGATTGTGGGTACCGTACCGAAGTCCAAACCTGATTAACAGATGAATACATCATTATATGAAAAATTCAGAACAATAGTGAATTGAGGGCCAATAAAATGAAGGCAACAACCTGAAAAAAAGTGACTCTAATACCATGACGAACACTTTTGAAATAAATTTTAAAATTTCATTACATGAAAAATTCATAATAGAAGAACCAAATTCTCGCTCTTCCTTACGCTCCTGCCTATCCATCATTTTTCCTTCTTGCCTTCCAACGCCTCTGGATAAAGGGAGAAAGACGGATAAAGATGGCAGAAGGGGAACATAAGTTTTATAATACTAGATATATAGAGCTGACAGGAGGGGAATGAACGTGGCTTTTATGATTGCGCAGCGGGCTTTTATTAAGCTGTATCTGATTACGATGGTCGAACAGCACAGGGGATACGGTTATGAGATGCTGGAGGCCATGAAGCAGGAATTCAAAGCCTACGGTTATGTACCACCCCAGAGCGAGATATACCGGGCGCTGCATGAATTGGTTCAACAGGGTGTCTTTTATCGTACGAAGAAGCTGAAGGGCAGTGATCCCAAAGTCGATTTTCAGGAAATCGTTTTATATCACTTCACGGATGATGGTGCGGAGAAAGCCGAATTATATAAAAAACAGGTCAAAGCCGATCTCGATCGTTGTCTCGGCATGTTACACAAGGCAGAAGAGGACAATTACGGAGTGAAAGGAAGATAAGCATGGACAGACACTTACAGTGGGGTGTACTTGGTACATCTACAATCGCGAAAAATGCAGTCATTCCGGCGATTCAACAATCCGAACGTGGTGAGGTCTTGGCGATAGCCAGCCGCAGCAAGGAGAAGGCGGAAGCTCTTGCGAATGAACTCGACATTGCCAGAGCGTATGGCAGCTATGATGAACTCATTGCGGACCCGGATATTGAAGCTGTTTATATTCCTCTGCCGAACCATATGCACAAGGAGTGGACGATTAAGGCTGCTCAGGCTGGAAAACATGTATTATGTGAGAAACCGGCTGCTCTGAATTCAGATGAAGCGGCGGAAATGATTGAGGTATGTCAACAACACGGCGTACTGTTTGCAGAAGCCATTATGTATCGATACCATCCGAAGCATAGACGTGTGCAAGAGATCATAGCCAGTGGTGAGATTGGTACGGTTAGAGCCCTTCACGGCAATTTCACCTGTAATACTGCTGATGATAAAGATAATGTAAGGTTCAAAAAGGAGATGGGCGGAGGATCATTATTTGATCTTGGCGTATATCCAATCTCGGCAGCCCGCATGTATCTGGGGCAGGAGCCGGAAGCCGTAACAGTACACGCTCTATTTTCGGAAGATCATGATGGCGTCGATATGATGGCTTCAGGACTTGTGGAGTTTCCCAATTCAGTAGCGTTAACGTTTGACTGCGGCATGTGGGCCTCGGGACGAGCCGAGATGGAGATTCTCGGTACCGATGGACGGATTGAACTGCCCAAGGTGTTCGGTTGGGAGAACAGTGATATTCCACCACAGATTATCGTGCACACCGATTCCGTCAGCCGCGAGGAACGTGTATCGGTATCGAACTCCTACGTTTTGCAGGTGGAGACCTTTGCAGCCGCAGTGCTTGAAGGAGAAGAGCTGCCGTTTAGTCCGCAAAATACCATTCAGAATATGCGTGTCATTGATGCATGCCTGGAATCGGCACGAACCCGTCAACGGGTACAGTTAGTGGATTAAAGGAGAAGCTAACATAATAACATGCTTAGCATGATAGATGATAGGAATTGACCGAAATGGTAGACTCCATCCCCCGGGATGTGAGTCTTTTGTTGTATTTAAATGTTATATTTATATATTTTTACAAAAACAACAGTTGAATTTGATCTTTCCTCCAAAATGATGTGATATAAATAGTAAATAGATGGCTTGTTCACTATAATCTAGCAGAACGTACATCCAGGCAGAATTCACATCTCATATCACTTACATAGTGGCAACGTTCATCCATTTTAAGTCATTGGGAGGCTGGATTTATGAAAAAGTTTATGTCTACAGCTCTGCTCGCGGTAATGTTAACGATTGTCTTCTTCACCGGTTCACAGATCGCTCCGGTTGGACAGCAGAAGGCTTCAGCTGCAACGTGTACGATTATCAACACGTTTACTGGCGTGGCCGACTATCTCAGCGCCAATGGTAAACTGCCATGCAACTACATTACCAAAGCACAGGCAACGGCACTGGGCTGGGTATCGTCCCAAGGCAACCTCGCTACAGTTGCTCCGGGCAAAAGTATCGGTGGAGACGTGTTTAGCAACCGGGAAGGCTTGCTTCCAGCAGCGAGTGGCCGTACTTGGCGTGAAGCGGATATCAACTATACTTCCGGATTCCGTAATTCGGACCGCATCCTGTACTCCAATGACGGCTTGATTTACAAAACGACAGACCACTATGCATCCTTTACTCGCTTGAAATAGGAAGGACAGGACAGACATGAAAAGGGTAGTACTTAACGGTGAGGACTTTTCCAGCACAACAGAGCTGCATGAGCTATTGAAGCAAAAGCTTGAACTGCCAGACTTTTACGGTGCAAATCTGGACGCTTTGTGGGACTGCCTTACAGGCATAATTGAGTTGCCGCTTGAATTAACCTGGACGAACTACCGGGTCAGCAAGGAACGGCTGGGTAGTGAGGCAGAGAAGGTGTATCAGTTGATGCTGGAGGCGGAAGAAGAGAGTATTGGATTTCAATTCAAGACTGAGGACTAGTACATGAACTACGAATCCTAACAGCAACTTTTGATGCAAAGAGAACAGACCTTGTGGTCTGTTTTTTTGTGTTTTATAGGGATAAACACATCGTTAAAAATATTTTCACGAAAGGGTTGATTTTCGCATATCATACGTTAAAATAAAATAAACATTAAAAATATTTTCACGTTGAAAGGCGGAGTAATCATGAGTGAAGGTACAGTCGCACACAAACAAGGGATCGGGGAATTGATTCGGATTAAACCGTATGTGCAATTTATGGTGAGCAAGGTTGTATCCAGATTTGGCGATTCGATTGATTCCATTGCTTATAGCTGGATGGTGTACATTCTGACAGGTTCAAAGCTGCTGATGGGAACACTGCTGGCTGTTAACTTTTTGCCGAGTATCTTTCTGGGGCTGTTTGTCGGCGCACTGGTTGATCGCATGTCGCCCAAAAAGGTGATTGTGCTCACGAATACTGGCCGAGGATTATTTGTGGGCATTACAGCACTTTTGTTTGGTCTGGGTGAGCTGCAAGTGTGGCATCTGTTCGTCATCACCATTCTGAATTCCCTTCTGGAATGCTTCACGTCACCTGCAGAGGTATCCACTGTACCGCGATTACTTCCCAAATCAATGCTGCTGTCAGGTAACGCCATGGCCTCATCTGCAACCCGGGTTGCAGAACTCGCAGGACTTGCAGTAGCGGGCACGTTAATTGCAACGGCAGGGATCACGTGGACAATATTGATCGATGCGGGCTTGTTTGCCTTAAGTGCACTCCTGATGAGCCGTGTGGGGTATCCAAAAACTTCAACATCGTCTAACAATGAAAATACGTCATTTGATTCATCTGATTCTCTTCCAGCAAGAAAAAGTATATTCTCTGAAATGACAGAAGCTTTTCATTTTATGCGTAAACATGTGTTGTTACTGATCGTTTCCATTTTGTTTGCCTTTGTTAACTTTTGTCTGATGCCATTCAATGTTCTTCGCACGCCATATGTCATTGAAACGTTGCACGCCGGAGCGGGAGGATTAAGTCTACTCAGTGGACTGATTGTGGCAGGCATGGTACTGAGCGGCTTGTGGCTGTCTCATCGGGGATCGAATTACCGTAAAAGTGTGCTGGTCATTGTAGGCATTGTCATGTTGGGGCTCAGTTATGCCATGACTGCACTCCCGGCTTACATGACGTCCTACCAGATGCCTGCTGCGGCTGTCTTTTGTCTGATGATGGGCATGGGGATTCCACTCGCTACAACACCTCTTGCATCCTATCTCATGGAAGTTACACCTTCCGAGATGCTTGGCAGAGTGTATGCCCTTCAAAGTATGCTCGTCGTGAGTGTTGCTCCTTTAGGCAGCTTGGTTTCAGGAGCTCTTGCCGATTGGGTGGCATTGCCGATTCTGTTTATCGTGTTTGGTGTTTTGCTTGCCATGTCAGCCGCTCTGGTGCTTCTGAGCAAGACTTTCCGCACCGTTCTATAATAAGGCTTCATGAAACGCGTTATCTCTAGCCTGTTTTGACCGAAACCCTGTCCGGACGGTATAATATACACATGATGGGCAACAGGTACCCCGGAAATGAGGATACAGGTATGCAGCGCAAAGTACTTTCAACGATTGAAGAAATCAAGGTCTACTCCGATCCGTATCGGATACAGATCATGAATATGTTTAATAAACAGGGTAGACCCTCTACGGTTAAAGAGATCGCAGACCAGATGGGCGAAGTGCCAGCAAAGGTACATTATCATGTGAAAAAACTGGAGAAAATCGGTCTGCTCACCATCGTATCCACTCGTGAAATTAATGGAATCATCGCCAAATATTATGAGCCCTTCAAGGGAGAAATCCAGCTCCGTAACGAAGATGAAGAGAATTCACCTTTGAAGGAGGTATTTCGTTCCGAAACCTTCAAATTGTTAAATGAAATGTATGATCAGAGCCGTCGGCGATTTATGAATCAGGCGGAAAACGGGGACCGTATGTTTATCTCGGATATGACGTTGTATGCTAGCCGGGAAGAAGTAGAGCAGCTGTACAACGACATTACGAAGATATGTGAACCCTATTTAACGAAAGACAGGCATAATGCAGACCAAGAGGTCTTTCATCTATTCAGTTCCCTATCCAAAGATACGGTGAAAAAAACCGATTCGGAAACCGCTGGGAAATTGAAAAAGAAGGCTTCATCAGGTAAGGGCAAATCCGCTGCGAAAACGTCAAGACCTGCTAAAAAGCAGAAGGAATCCTCGTCTGGTGGTCAGGCGGAAGAGTAACCGAAGCATATTCATCGGTTTTTTGAAGTTTCGTTTGTGTAAAGATGATATGCTCCAACAAGAAAAAAGCCGCCATTGGCGGCTTTTTCATGCGTAATTTGGCATGATGGAAGACATGTACCATTTTAGCGTAAACGACCTTAATTCGTTCATAAACTACATGTTTTCATCATAATCTTTCACGTCACGTTTGGCTGCGGTGGCGGGGGAGTTCGATGTGCCATATTCCTCGACGGCTTCCCAGGCGTCAGCGTTATCGAACTTGCCAGCATTGCGCTGTCTTACTTCACCGGCACCGCTTGGCGGCATCGTCATGACTTCCTCCTCAACGGGCCGTTCGTTGCTTAACTCCCGGTTAGGCGTATCATCGATACAGTAGGCTGTGTAAGGGATCGCTTCGAGTCGTTCAAAGGGAATATCCTTACCACACGTCACACAGGAGCCATACGTTCCCTGTTCGATTCGCTCCAGCGCTTCATTCACCTGGTTGAACTCGTCGGTTAACGTATCATCGATCGCCAAGTCACGGCTTCGCTCAAACGTCTCCGTACCGGCATCTGCCGGGTGATTATCGTATGATGACAGCTCACCAGTTGAATCTTTCAGGGACTCGGCTGGAGCACCGTCTTCCATGCTGGATTCAAAATGGCGCTGTAGGTTTTCACGTTGTTCCAAAAGAGCGCTTTTCAGCTCTTGAAGTTGATCTTTGGTAAATGTACTCATAAGGACATGCTCCTTTCCCGCAATGGGGTTGTAGTCAGTCCTTACCCGAATTTCATAAGAAGCAATCAGTTTTGTGTGTAAAGAGGGGCGTTCGATTTTATATCTGACGGATAATGTGTTATAAAAAATATAGAGAGAAAATGCGGCGGTATCGAAGATCTTCTTGTGCTTACCGCGGCGCGTTTGATAATGGAGGGTTGTCAATATGGATGAGCATATGAAACGAAGATTGGACAAACAAAGACAATTGTTCAAACAATTGGGCGTGCAGCTCGACGCTTTATCGATTCATGAAAAACAATTCAATTATAAACTTCGTGGTTATGATCCGGATGAGGTGGATGCCTATCTTGATTTGGTTATTAAAGATTACGAACGTTTCTATGCCAATATAGCGGATCTGATGGACAAGTGGCAAGAACAGCAGTTAACGATTCGGGATCTGAAGTCATCGGCGAAGCCAGTGGAAGATCCAACGAAGATTGATCGCAAACAGCTGGATGATATTGTGAAACAACTGGAATACAGTGTTCGGCAGTTAAAGATCCGGGCACGCCCTGAACAGGACCTGTTCTCCGAGTAAACCAACACATCGGGGATGATATAAAATCAGCATTATAATGCTCAAATAAAGGTGGTTAATCATGAGTACTCATTTTTCGGTCAGTGTGCATTGTTTGTTGTTGTTGTCTTTCAGCGCGCCTGAACGAATCACTTCGGCACTGATTGCAGGTAGTGTGAATACCAATCCTGTCGTGGTCAGACGTATTCTGGGCGGGTTGAAAAAGGCAGGACTTGTGGACTCCTCACCGGGAACAAGAGGGTTCTATCTCGCCAAGCCTTCAAGCGAAATCACATTAGCCATGATCTATCAGGCTGCCAAGGATGAAGGACCTTTGTTTCCGATTCACGGTAACTGTAATCCGAATTGTGATGTTGGCCTTCGTATCGATAGCCTTCTGACCAATCTGTATCAGGTTGCCGAAGCAAAGGTGGAACAATTCTTCGCATCCATTACCCTTGAAGATATGGAGCGTTCCTGTTCCCAGCTTGAAGTTCTTCCATCACATGCCGAATAAAGCGTAATATAAGGGAAAGGGAAGGTGTGCTGTACTATGAAAATTATTGTCATTTCGGACACTCATTTACCTCGAAGAGCACGTAAGTTACCCGATCCCTTGATTGAGGCGCTATCAGATGCCGATCTGATTCTCCATGCGGGGGACTGGTCGGACTGGAGTGTATACAAGCTGCTCAGCGCTTACGCACCCATTGAAGGTGTTGCAGGTAATACGGACCCGCCTGAAATAGGTCAAAAACTCGGGTTCTCCCGCATCGTTGAGGCGGACGGTTTGCGTCTTGGTCTTGTTCACGGTCATCTGGGAACGAAGTCAACCGAGCAGAATGCGATCCACACCTTTGCAGGGCAGCAGGTGGATGCCGTGATTTTTGGACACTCGCACATTCCGGTGATGCATACGGTCAATGATGTGCTGGTATTTAATCCGGGTTCTCCAACGGATCGGCGGCGTCAGCCCCAGTATTCTTTTGGTATTATGACGACACATTTGGGAAAATTGCAGGCAGAACATGTTTTTTTTGATGAAAAATAAAAGATAAAACCAGGCATCTCGAATCAGAAGGCTCTTCTGTTATTCGGGGTGCTTTTTGCTGTATGCATGTTCAAAAAGGGCTTGCAAGTTATCTCTGAATGGGGAATATGGTCTGCTGTTTATCTGACATTCATCTCTTCTCGTTGCCCCCTATGGAGGCCTTCATATGAATGATACAATGCGTTTACAACACTAAATTGAATACGTTTACATAAGGGGATGAATGTTGATGAAATTATCTGTATTCACTGTTGCCACACCGGACTTGACGGCAGAAGAATTGGCTTCTGCAGCATCCGCAGCAGGCATTGAAGGGATCGAATGGAGATATCGTGGAATACCTTCGGATGCTTTGTCCGAAGAACCTTCTTATTGGAGACATAATCGCTGCTCGATAGATCCGGATCAATGGGAGGAACAGGTACCTGCATTTCGAGAAGCGGCAAAAAAGCATGGCAGACAGTCGATTGCATTGGTGCCATATCTGAGTTGTGGAGATCTGCTTGCCACGGAGCAAGCATTTCAAACTGCACAAGCCTTGGGAGCATCCATGATGCGTGTTGGAGTTCCCGGATATGATCGCAAAACCAGCTATCCTGAATTATACAAACAAGCTGTGCATTATCTGAATGAGGTTCAAGAGATGGCCAAACAGTATAAGGTAAAAGCGGTAGTAGAGACCCATCACCAAACGATTGCCCCCACTGCATCACTGGCTTATCGGCTCGTGCAATCGCTGGATTCACAGCATGTAGGCGTATTGTACGATCCAGGTAACATGGTCCATGAAGGATATGAGAACTATCGTATGGGACTGGAATTACTGGGACCTTATCTGGCACATGTGCATGTGAAGAATGCGGCTTGGTTCAAGGATGCATCAAACATGAATTCGAATTCCAGTGTAAATGAACAAAATACAGAAATCTCGCTAACATCAAACTGGCATTGTCAGTGGGCCCCCTTGACTGAAGGGGTGGTGAACTGGTTGCAAGTATTCCGTGACCTGAAATCCGTTGGATATGATGGGTATTACGGAATTGAGGATTTTAGCGGAGTCTTGGAATCGAAGGCGATGTTACAGCATTTTGCAGATGTTTTTGCCGAAATTGAACGTCGTGTGGACGAGGAGGTACAGGTATGAGTTTGGTTCGAGTAGCCGTCATTGGAATTGGGAACATGGGTGCAGCCCATGCCAGAACTTTGGTAGCAGGAGAAGTACTTGGTGCAGAACTGGTGGCTGTGTGTGATGTGAGACAAGAAATGGAGAGCTGGGTATCCAGCAACCTTCCGGCTTCAGTCACCTATTGGCAGGATGCGGAGCAGATGATGTCATCAGGGACGATTGATGCGGTAATTATAGCAACCCCGCATTATGATCATCCCGAAAAAGCCATTCAGGCTTTTCAGTATGGCCTGCATGTCATGATCGAGAAACCTGCCGGAGTATACAGCAAACAGGTACGCAAGATGAATGAAGCGGCTGCTGCCAGCGGTAAAGTGTTTTCCATAATGTATAACCAGCGAACCAACCCTTTATATATCAAACTCAAAGATCTGATTGCCTCGGGAGAACTGGGTGAGGTACGTCGCACCAACTGGATTATTACGAATTGGTATCGCTCCCAGAGCTATTATGATTCGGGCGGCTGGCGTGCAACCTGGGCTGGTGAAGGAGGCGGTGTCCTGATCAACCAGGACCCTCACCAACTGGACCTTTGGCAATGGACCATCGGCATGATGCCGGTGCGTATGCGTGCCTTCTGTTCATTCGGCAAATACCGGAACATTGAAGTGGAAGATGACGTAACGGCATATGTCGAGTATGAAAATGGAGCAACAGGTGTATTCGTAACCACGACAGGTGAAGCACCAGGCACCAACCGGTTCGAGGTCAACGGGGATCGCGGCAAAATTGTCATTGAAGATGGTCAGTTGACCTTCTGGCGTCTTCGTGAACCCGAGCCTGAATTCAATCAGAGATATACCGGAGGATTTGGTCAGCCGGAATGCTGGAAATGCGAGGTGCCGATTACGGGTGTGGAAACCGGACATCCTGGGCTGATTCGCAACTGGATCGATGCCATCCTGAACGGGACCCCGCTCATTGCTCCCGGTGAAGAGGGTATCCATGGTTTAACATTGTCCAATGCTATGCTGCTGTCAACCTGGACGGATAACTGGGTAGATCTGCCGATTGATGAGGATTTGTTCTATGAGCATTTGCAGCAGCGGATTGTCAGTTCAAATACAAAGAAAGACAAGGCAGTCAGCGGCAATCAGCCTGCCGATCTGTCACAGACATTTAAGTAAGTGGAACTTATACACCAAGCTGAACTCAAGGCGTGTACAGGATAACGGAACCGATAAACGGAAAATCCAATTGGAAAGGTGGAGAAGGTATGGCTAAAGACGGCATGTTTTATGCACCAAAGAGTGTAAAAAAAGAGGTTGTATGCGGTCCAGGGGAGTTTACCATTGCTGCTGTGGCGTTGGACCATGGACATATCTACGGCATGGTTGGTGGGCTGGTGGAGGCTGGGGCAACGCTCAAATGGGTATATGATCCTGACCCAGCTAAAGTCGAGGCTTTTCGGAAACAGTTTCCGCAGGCACAGATCGCGGCATCTGAAACGGATGTACTTGCTGACGATGAAGTGCAGCTCGTAGCCGGAGCAGCCATTACATCGGAACGTGCGCCACTCGGCATGAGAGTCATGGCCGCAGGCAAAGATTATTTTACGGACAAAGCTCCTTTCACTACTTTGGATCAACTCGCCCTTGCGCGTGAAGAGGTTAAACGCACTGGGAAGAAGTATATGGTCTATTACAGTGAGCGTCTGCACGTGGAAAGTGCGATCTATGCCGGACAACTGATCGAACAGGGAGCCATCGGTAAGGTTGTTCAGGTTATGGGGACGGGGCCGCATCGATTGAATGCGGGTGGTCGACCTGAATGGTTCTTCCAGCATGAAAAGTATGGCGGCATCCTCTGTGATATTGGAAGTCATCAGATCGAGCAGTTTCTGACCTTTGCTTCGTGTACGGATGCAGAAGTGGCATTCAGTCGGGTGAACAACTTCAATCATCCACAATTCCCGGAACTGGAGGACTTTGGCGAAGCATCACTCATCGGCAACAACGGGGCTTCCGGTTACTTCCGGGTAGACTGGTTTACACCAGATGGTCTGGGAACATGGGGCGATGGGCGAACGGTTATTTTGGGAACGGATGGTTACATTGAGCTGCGCAAGTATATCGACGTGGCCAGAGAGCCTGAAGGCGATCAGGTGTACCTGGTTAACCATGAAGGGGAATACCGTTATAGCGTCAAAGGAAAGGTCGGTTATCCGTTCTTCGGTGAACTGATCCGGGACTGTCTGGATCGAACAGAGAATGCGATGACACAGGAGCATGCGTTCAAAGCGGCAGAACTCTGCTTGATTGCACAGCATAAGGCAATGAGTGAGAGAGTGGTATGGAGTAGTGGTGCCAAGTAAACGGTTTATTTAAAATAGTAATAGAATATGTAATTGGAGAGCAGCTTTTATATCAGGCTGCTCTTTTGTATGGTTTATAAGGCAGCAATATGCGGAACTGTTGAAAAAAGCTGTTGGCATCAAGGGGTAGCACCTGAGCGACCTCACCTTCTTCGAGAACCTGAATAACGAGGCCATGACTCGGGGAGAAGCGGCATTGTGGTTACATAAAACCATTCAATTTGCCAGTCGCGACAATCAAAATAGAAACTCGGTCATTATGCCACAGTGAATGGGCTCAACATGTATTATGAAATCCATGGTACGGGCGGGCATCCGGTGGTATTGCTCCATGGCGCATTTATATCCATTAATTCCGTATTTGTTATTCCTTGGGAGGTGCGGTCGGTCTGCAAATGGCTGTACGACATCCGGATTTGGATCGAAAGCTCGTTGTAGCTTCGTCGACGTATAAGGGTGAAGGCATGTACGATGAGGTGAATGGAATGAAAGATTTCATCACGCCGGAAATCTTCGCAAACACCCCAATCGAAGAGGAATATAACAAGCTTGAACCGCGTCCGGAAGATTTCCCCGAGCTGGTTGAAAAAATGAATGCGATGGGTAGCGTAAAGCTAGATTGGACATCTCTGCTCAAATCGATTAAAGTACCGGTGCTCACCGTTATAGGCGACTATTTTTACTCACAATATTCCTTGACAGGAATATTCCTTTAGTGCATTATTGAGTTAAGGGAGGGTTATCACATGAATACGACAACGTTGACAGCACTTGCCGAACCCAACCGGTTACACATCATCGAGCTTCTACGAGATGGTGGTCCGCTCACAATAGGTGAAATTGCCAACCACCTCGAACTGAATCAACCTCAGACATCCAAACATATCCGTGTACTAAGCGGGGCGGGTCTTGTCGAGGTAGAGCCAGTTGCCAATCGACGAATTATAAAATTACGCCCCGAGCCGTTTCAACAACTCGATAGCTGGCTGGAAACTTTTCGGTCGATGTGGAAAGATCGGCTGGATCGCCTGGATGATTATTTACGCGAATTACAAGCACAAGATAAACCATTTGATCAAAGCTGATTGTCAGGTGTATAAGCGCCCGACTTCCAAATGAGAAGGAGGGTTGCTTTTAACCAAATAACAAGCTCAAGCATGAGGAGGAAATAAGATGTCAGAAAACAAAGCAACTGAAAACGAATTGTTGATTACGCGTGTATTCGACGCTCCCCGTGAGCTGGTGTTTAAAGCCTGGACGGAGCCGGAGCGTTTGGCGCAATGGTGGGGGCCGAAAGGCTACGAGCTGCAAATCTTGAAACTCGATCTGCGGCCCGGCGGCATCTTCCTTGGCAGCCAGCGCTCACCTGAAGGCCATGTGATGTGGGGTAAGTTCGTTTACCAAGAGATCCAAGCTCCGGAGAAACTGGTCTTTATTCAATCGTTTTCTGACGAAGAAGGCAACACGATTCGGGCTCCGTTCAGCGGAACGTGGCCGCTCGAAGTGATCAATCACTTGACGTTGACCGAAAGCGAAGGAAAGACGACGCTTACCCTGAGAGGCGGTCCGTTTAACGCCACTGAAGAAGAACGCGCCACCTTCGAGAGCATGCGCCCACATGTACAGCAAGGATTCGTCGGGACATTTGATCAACTCGATGCATTCTTGGAACAAAACCGTAACCGTTAACTACTGTGTTGGCGATGTTGGAAAAAATGGAAAAAAACCTATTGCTTACCCAATGAGGAGGGAAAGCACGATGAGTGAACAGGCAAATAAAGCAACATCGCGAGTAGAAGGACAAGCATTAATCATTGAGCGTATTTTCGAAGCACCGCGCGAGTTGGTGTGGAATGCTTGGACAAGGCCGGAGCATGTGTCCCGCTGGTGGGGTCACGGCGGAGTACCCCTCCATGCCTGCGAGATCGATTTGCGAGTGGGTGGCACCTACCGATATGTTCAGTTAGGTCCGGATGGGACCGAGTTTCCTGTCATTGGTACGTATCGCGAAATCGTGAAGCCCGAGCGACTGAACTATACGATGATTTTTGACATGGCTCCGTATAACGAGCACGAATCCGTCATTTTCGACACGTTTGAACAGCTTGAAGGCGGTAAAACCAAATTGACGATGTGCACGGAATACGTCTCTGCTGAAGCCCTTCAAGGCTCGCTGGCTTCCGGCGCGGAGCAAGGCGCGATTGCATCCATGGAGCGTTACGCCGAATATTTGGCCAAGTTGCAACAGGAAGCCTAATATCCATCGATAAGAGAGGACGTGTTGAAAATGAACCCGGAAGTATCCACATTTATTGAAAATCTATCTTCGCCATGGCAAGTTCAATTGTGCGGTCAGCTTCGGCAAATGGTCCACGAGACGATTCCCGGAACGGAAGAAAAGATTCAATACAAGAAACCTCATTTTCTGAAGAACGGGCAATTCGCTGCCGTCATTTCACCTTCGAAAGATGCAATTGCATTCATGATCATGAATACAGTCGGCATGGCGTTTCCGAAAGGCTTCGAGGGGCCGGCCGAACGGAAGTGGATCAAGCTGCGCGAAGGTGATAAGCCCGATCTGGAACAATTGTCCGGCTATCTGCAGCAAGCATCCGAGTCGTTGTAATTGGGAAAGTAGCAGTTTTTTAGAGGATATAAGCAAAATGAGAGAGTGTGGGGATAGGGGTCTTCACTCTCTTTATTTTTATCGAAAGAGAGGTTAAATCGGTTCAAGTTTCCGATGTGGGTTCCGAAGTCTCGCATCATGCAGTAAACGGCCCATCAAACGGGCACGATAGTTGAAAATTGAAAATGGGAGAGCCCTCAAGGTAAATCAAGGAGCATTATAAAATTTGTGAATGTAATTCAAGAAGGCAAGGGCAGCGTATAACATCATATTCACACTGCGGTCGCTGACGCTCCCTTGGTCCGACCGAGGGTATTCGAAGAAGTGGATTCAATCGGACAACCCTGCGAGGCTAAGTCCGCAAGCGGACCCGGCAGCTAAGCTGCCTTAAGCCAGTGAGGGTTCGTGAATACAACAACGTTATATGTAATAGCCGCAAAGAAATAATAAAAAAATTTTAAATTACTTTGGAGGTAAGTCGAAATGGAGAGCAAAAAAATCGATAGTAATGAATTCCCGATATTGGAATTTGATGAATCGCGAGTTGCAATAATTGAGGCAACTAATTTTATTAAGCCAAAAGAAGAATTTGAATACTGTGTCATAACATTTTTTCGAGATGTAATTGAAAAAATGAAAACGGAGGGAAAGTTGAAAGAAGTTGCATGTCTACATTGCGAGACTTTAGATTTACCAATATATGAAACATATTATCAAGGAAAAAAAGTACATATTACTTTGGGGTATTTAGGAGCTGCAGGTTCAGCAGGATTCTTAGAAGAACTGATAGCCTATGGTTTTAAGAAATTTATAGTATGTGGTGGTGCAGGTGTATTACAAAAAGACATTGCTGTTGGACATGTAATAGTACCAGTTTCGGCAGTGAGAGATGAAGGAGTATCATACCATTACATTAAGCCATCAAGAGAAATTGAATGTAATCAAGAGGTATTAAAATTCATAGAGGACGATTTTAATATACATAATATAAGGTATATTAAGGCCAAAACTTGGACGACAGATTCATTTTATAGAGAGACTAAAGAAAAGGTTGAGTTGCGGAAAGCAGAAGGGTGTGTAACTGTAGAAATGGAAGCAGCAGCATTTATGGCTGTTGCACAATTTAGAAATGTAAAATTAGGAATTATCTTGTATGGCGGTGATGATTTAAGTGGTGTTGAATGGGATAGTCGAAGTTGGAATAGCAGATCAGAAATAAGATTAAACCTTGTTCAAATATCATTGCGGATATGCAGTTCTTTATAAATGGAATAGCTGTAATTCATTGATTAATGCATTTATTAGAAGGTGTTACCGGTAAATATTAAAGATAATATTTAAGGAGATAATTTATGAAAGGTAAGATACTCTTCTTATTTTTTATTACGTTAATGTTTTCATCTTGTCAAAATATGAGTCAATCGACTACTTTGAATAGCGAAACTAAATCACTAATGAATTCTGAACTGCCTCCTGATGTAGAGAGTACAGGTAATGGAACAGAATCGAAAGAAATAACTGAAGGTCGATCAGAGCCTTCTAACAATAAAGTGTTATCCATGAGAATTGGGAACTACGATTTGAAAGGAGAATTTTACGATGAAATGCTTCGAAATCCTATAGATCATGATTATGAAGTGGAATTTAATGAATTTCAAAATTCCAAAGAGATTATTACAACAATGGCATGGGGGGCGTTGGAAAGCAAATATAAAGAGATTTGGGATAAAGAGTTGAATCGAATATATAAAAAGCTTCTTTCTAAGTTGGATAGAGAACCAAGAGAAGCACTAATCGAATCGCAGAAAGAATGGTTACAGTATCACTTAAGGGAAACAACATTTGTAGAGAAGACATTTATTAATAATGGTTACCTTGGATCAAAAGGATCGGTAAGCCTAGTGACGGTTATACGGGAGAGAATTAGGGAAAGAACAATTCAATTATTTGAATATCGATATTTGCTAGATGGTGAAGTTGAGTTTTTATACCAAAGTAAAGAATAGAGTTGGAATCTTGATCAAAGGTTTTTAGGTGATGTTTTGAAGACAGTAACGGCGCTTAACAATGTATTCATGTTGTGGGGCTAGCACCCCTTGCTTATCAGATGTATAATCATGGAAGAACACTCAGACAACAAACGAGCCAGTCTAAGATAATTGCTATCTAAGGCTGGCTCGTTTCGTGAATACGAGAATGTATATGAAACTGGCTAAACCCTGAAAAAACACAAAACCCAGGAGGGAAGTTTTTTGAATAACTTGATTGAGAATGTTGATCATGTTCAAATACCTGTTAAAGATGTTGATCAGGCAGTAGGATGGTATAGTGAAGTGTTAGGACTAGAACCACTGACAGTTTATCCTCATGCAGCATGGCTGAAATTCAAATCAGGCCCCGTACTGATGCTTCACTTCAGTTCGAAAAATGATAAGACATTATGGTTATCCAATGATGGTTTTCCTATGCCATCATTTATGTTTCTAACAAAGCACATTGAATTATTACACACAACGTTACAAACACATGATGTAAAGATAAGACTATATGAAGATCATGGGTTTGGATGGGTAATTAAGTTTACAGACCCATTTGGAAATGAGTTAGGAGCATATCAACCAAAAGAATGACCGCAATATAAAGAGAATCTGTAAGATATTCAGATCTAAATCAGAAGGGAAGTCAAACATAATGATCAGAGTCGATGTAGCTTATTCCTTAATTACTGATCCGACCAATTCCAAAATATTAATGGTAAGAAATGTAGATGATTCTAGTGACCGATGGTCACTTCCAGGCGGCGCTGTTGAAAGAGAAGAATCATTAGACCAAGCAGCAATAAGGGAAGCTAAAGAAGAAACTGGACTAGATATTAAAGTTCATGGAATAGTGGCAGTAAACGAATGTAAATTTCTGGATAAAAAAGAACATGTAATATTTATAACATTTAAAGGTGAGGTAATCGGTGGGAATGAAGAAATAGTTAGACCTAATGAAATTTCTGAGATAGCTTGGATTGATATAGAGAAGGCTGAACAATTAATGCCTTACTATAAAGAGGGATTAAGAAGATTTATAGATGGATATGAAATAACATATTTTAACGAAGGCGAAAAGTAATTTTGTTAGGTGTTCGAAATGGCATATCCTCCATATAACAAAATTATTCACCCTGCGGGCCATTCGTCCCTTGATCTGTGCCAGAAGTGTTTTCGAGGAAGAAGAATCGGGCAGATAATCCATTCCCCTAAGATAAGAGCTATCTAAGGGGAATGGATGTTGCGAATACAGAAACGTTATTTGAAACTTTGGAATGGCGGAAAAAAGAAAAAACAATAAAGGAGATTACCTCAATGTGTACTATTTTCGCTGTTCATTAAGACAAGACATTTATTGGTATGAACTTCGATATTTCTCGAAGACCCATCAAAATCGTTTTGATTGGTGAAGATCAACTATTAGTTCTTCAGAATGATGATGGACAATTTTATCCAGCCTTTGGTTTGAATAGTAGTGGTACATTCATGAATTTATTAATGGTCGATCCAATTGAAGAAGGCAAATATAGACGTGGCAAGAATTGCGTACATATTATGAAATTGTTTGATGAAATTCTTTCAGGACGGATCGAGTTATCTCAATTAAGTGAATATTTAACCAATAACGTAATTGTTAATGTCCCGAGTCATAGTGTCCACAGTTTGATAGCCGGGAGAAATCGGAAGACATATATTGTTGAGCCTGGAAGAAAGAACATTGATATTAACTCTTCCGATAGGGACTTCATGGTACTAACTAATTTTCCTGTATCGGATAATTTCGATAATGAATATAACAAAGTCAAAGGTCCAGGAAAGGTTAGATATATAAAGGCATATGAAGTCATTACTAATAACAAGGAAACATTTAATATCGCAACAGGCCTTAACTTGCTTAAGGATACAGCTCAGCAAAGTGGGGATTATCCAACCCAATTTTCACTTATATTTGTTCCAGAAGAAAGTAAAGTTCATTTTACTTTGAATGGAGATTTTACAAAGATATTTGAATTCTCATTTATCAATAAGCAGATTCAGAGTATTGAAGGTTTTACAAGCAATAATAGTCTTAAACTCACCAAAAAAGGTGTATTACTTTCAGAACTTAAAGATTAGTAATGATTGTATAGATATAGGAATAGGAATTCGAGAGTAATTCCTTAAGCCTCACATCACTATATTTATGCATAGGGCCACTAGGCCCTCGTTCCGAACGGGTGATGAGACGTTGTGGATACGAGAACTTTAAGTGAAAGACCGGTAAAAACCATAATAGAAATAGGAGAGATTCTTATGGACCGCTTGGTAGTCATGACGGTAGGAAAAACTCATAGTGGCAAAACCACCTTTGCCAAAGAATTAGAATCCGTATTACAACAAGCTATTGTAATTGATCAAGATAATCATGCTGAATTTATTAATGAACACTACAAGAAACTTCGCCCTATAGAAGGCCCGAACACTTTAAAATTCTCTGTCACTGACGCAATTGTTAACTATGCTACGGAGCAAAGCAATTTCCACATTATCTTAAGTAACTCTAATTTGAATAAATCAGGAAGAGCAAAAGTTCTCCGATATTTTCATAACAAAGAATTTAAAAGTATCATTGTGTATTTTGATTTACCCGATGATTTATTGAAAGATCGCGTTATACGCACGCAAAGAAGCAAAGCTATATTTAGAAGTGCTTCAAGCTTTTTGGAAGTATTGGAAAGACAAGAAAATTTGTTAGAAATACAACCTAGTAAAGATGAAGCAAATTATATATTTATCATTAAGGACCCCAATAATACAGCGGAAGTTATTCAACAAATAATAGCAATCACGGGTACTAGATGATTCGATGAAGGCTGATCCTTCAGATAACATTATATCCACGCTGTGAGGTTTACGCCCCTTGTTCGTCCCGATTTATAATCATGGTAGATAATCGGACGACACACAAGCCGACCTAAGATAGGAGCTATCTAAGGCTGGCTCGCGTTGTGAATACAATAACGTTAGGTGAAATTACTGTAAAGCAGGTCAGAGAGGAAAAACAAAGATGGAAGACCTATATCTTTTAATACATGACCCATCTAAAGATATTTACACAAAAATTGACGAGCAAGTAAACGAATTTTGGATATGGTCAAAGAAGCAAAAGCAAGTACTAGAATGGGAAACCAATTACCCAAATTGGTCTTTGTTAATCTCTCTGGTGTTTTCATTAATAGAAACAACAGAGTATACAGAATGGGATCAAAATACTCTAAATAACTTATTATATTTAATTGCAAGAGATAATGAATGTGAAACGATTATAGATAAACTAAGTGAAAGATCATCAAGTTTTTTGTTCCTTGCAGAAGAGGCTCTTAGGTATTCTGATAATGATGCTAGGTGGCAATTCGCACACTATTTAATACAGGTTAAAGACCAGGAAACTAAAGTAATAGAATTAATTAAGAAATATAGTGAGGACTATATTGAATATGTAAGAAGGAGAGCTCTTGCAGCTCTCGAAATACTCAATTGTAAGTAATGCAAGAAGACGGTAAAGATCACCTAAATCCATATTTGAACTGAGGTCTATACCCTTGATCTGCCAGAAGTATATTCGAGAAGAGTAATCAGGCAGGTACCCATTTCCCTAAGATAAGAGCTATGGAAGGGGAAACGGACGTCGCGAATATATCAACTTTATGTGAAACCACAGTGTGATATTTAATGAAAGCATCTAAAGGAGGCTTGTATGAAGACAATTATCTATATGGTTAGGCATGGAGAATCACCATACAACGAAGGAAATGAAAGAACAAGAGGGCTTACCCAAAAAGGAAAGATCGATATTGAAAAAGTAACGAAGTTACTTATAGGTGAAGGAATAGACATGATTATATCAAGTCCTTATACTCGAGCAATTATGAGTGTTGAGGGTTTGGCTGAGCACTTAAAGTTAGATATCAAAGTATTTGAAGATCTCAGAGAACGACATTTTGCTCCGTATAATATTGAAAATGCAGAGTTAATGTCTAGCATCAGAGAGAGTTTTAATGATTTTGATTATACCTTGCCGGGTGGAGAGTCCAATGCTGATTGTCAGAAAAGAGCAATCTCAGTTCTAAAACCCATATTGAAGGAACACAGAGGGAAGAAAATAGCAATCGGAACTCATGGTCTTGTGATGACTTTGATGATGAATCATTTTGATTCAGCTTTTGGTTTGGAGTTTTTGAATCAATTAAAGAAACCAGATATTTATAAAATGCAATTCGTGGACTTTGAATTAGAAGAGGTAACAAGAATGTGGAATCATTAGGTTTTCTAAGGTTTATTAAAGAGGACTGATGCTCCTGATAGCCTTGTTGTTAAAAGTAGATTGAGAATCTCAATTTCAGAAAAGGATGGTGATTCTTGTGTCGAACAACAGACAACTTACAAGATCTCAGAACGCAGCAATTGAATATATAAGTCATTGCGCGAGATCCCAAAAAAGTGAAGCTCAAGCATCACTCAAAGAAATTTTTCAGTTATCCAATATTCCTTGGAACACCTTTGAAGAAGCAGTTCATAAGCTTAAATCCCATGCAAGGGTGGCTTTGCATTTTCATCCGGATCGTCCGGTTGTAGATATGAAAAGTGTGGCTCAATCTTTATTAGAGCAGAGAATCTATAAAAGTCAGTTCGAGACTTTCATATCCAATGGGAGTGTATCTGCATATGTAGGTGGTGCACGGGATCTTTGGGAGGAAAAACTATTTGGTGGAGCTTATCAGATAGAGGGTGTAACCAACTTTGAAAGGCCAAAGTATGGAGCTCTTCATTTGTTGTTACATCCAGATGGACCGTCTCCACGATTCGGCTCATGTTATTTTCTTTTAAAACCGAATGCTTTACATCGCTGTACGTTCACTTACGGAGGCTCTCAAGATGCTCCGAAGGAAAACGGGACGTATGAGGAATTAGACGTTATTCTATCTGCGCTTTTTACGGATGCTTTCTTTCGGGATTATGCTATAGGAGAAAGAGATCTTACTCCTAAAAAATTGATAGATCAGCTATTGTACAATCTGGAACGTCCGTTAGAGGATCCATCAAAGCTGGCCCCACATCGGAATCTTAATCATTTTATCGAAACTCAAATTCATGGAGATATATATCTTGAAGATGATGTGGAAATTTTAGTAGCTGACCCATCGTTCAAAGGAACAGAAATAGGGAATTGCTTAGAGCGAATCTGCATCAAATATTCCATTGAACTATTTTGGCATATGGGGTTTGCGATGCGTGCAGAGGAAGTGCCCTCTGATTTTAGGGGTCCAACCATGCCATCATTAGCGAAGCGAATTGCAAGCAACGGTAATATTGACGCAAGTGTGATCGGGAATGCTGTCAACGATTTGAAACACAATCCTGATCTCTGGTCTGACAGAGGTAATTACGAAGAAGTGCTTCAGGAATTAAAATACATGTGGCATATACTCGTTCGATATGGTAAATCGATTGATGATCGAAGAAACTGATTTTCACGAACGTCGTGAACGCAACAATGTATTTTAAATCGATGGAATACTTGTTGAAAGACCGGAATTAAGCCGCATTATGATAAAGTCCAAGATATATTTGATGGATATCCTTTGGATATCGTTGAGGTGTACTGCCCTTAGATCTTTGTCGTAAGCGAAATATAGAACGTGGTGACAGAAGAGAAGATCAATCCGATGAGCAAAATAAAATAATGTCGCAACACATTCGCTATAGCTTTTCAGTCGATACGAGTTTGAATACGCCGGAAGAGTGTGCAGAAATGATTATCAAATCAGTATTCAAAAAATAATTTAATGATTGAAAATATCAGTTCAAGGAAGCAGAATCAGGCAAACAGACTTCAAACTTTCATTGAGGGGAGGAAGAAGTATGGGTTCAAGAATAATGCATCTGATTGTGGCAAATAGAATCGCAGATTCCTTGTCTATAGTAGATAAAACGCCTTTTTTACTTGGAAATATTGCACCGGACGCAGTTACAACAAAAGATTCCTCACATTTTTTTGCTGGTGAAATTCAGGATTATTCAAGGAACGTAGACTATAAAGGATTTATACATAAGTATCGATCACAGGCAGAAGACCTTTATGTTCTGGGTTATTTCACACATTTAATTGCGGATGATATATGGTTGAAAGGTTTTAATTTACCTTGGTTAAGGAACAGAATGGAAGCTAATGAGGGACTATATAAACAGTATCATAACGACTTTAGATTATTGAATGGGAAGTTGCTTGAACATTATGGATTTAAAGAGGAATTAAGAAACAGGCTCAATCACATTCCAACAATACCGGATTTAGAGGAAGTTAAATCTACAGATGTCGAAAAGTTTGTGCCATATATATTTGACGATTTGAATTATGACAAAGAAATTTTGATAGAAGCCCTTAATGTTTTTACTTTTGAGCAGATCATTGGATACTTAGAGACATCAGTCGATATGGGAATATTGAATATGAAGTATATAAAGATAAAGTACAATTTGTAAATAATTTTGTGAAGTCTGAGGTGTCCCTTTACAATGCATCCACGTATTGCAGCTACACAAAGGGGACGGCAAGGGAAGTAATTCAGTTAGACACTTTCGACTACATCAAACGTCATTAATACGGGAACCTGCACATTAGTGTTTTATTGTGACGTAAAAAATATATATTATATGGGGGATTAAAATGAAGATTATTTTTAGAAATTTCGATGATTCTAATTATGAACAAGTGTGCAATTTTTTGATTGAATTATCAACAGATGACCGTAGGCATATAAACTGGAACTGGGCAAGGTGGGAGTGGATGTTTTATCATCCTGAATTCAATCGAGATTTAATGAATAAGATTGGCTTGTGGTATTGTAATGACGAGTTAGTAGGTATAGCAACCTATGACCACTATTTTGGTGAAGCATTTTTTGCTACTAAACCAGGTTTTGAAGAATTGGAAAAAGATATATTAGAATATACCATAGCTACTTTCAGTAATGAAAATGGCGTTGGGATTGCGGTAAATGACAACGATACTCACACTCTAGATTTATTGCGCTGTAAGAAGTTTGTGGAGAATGATCTGACTGAAAACATACTTGAACTTACACTCGAGAATGTTAGCCTTAATTATGTAATTCCTGAAGGCATAATACTAAAAAATATAGATATAGAAAATGACTTATATAAGCTTCATCATTTGCTATGGAAGGCATTTGAAAATGAAGGATCTGTACCTACGGATGAAGCTACTATAAGTAAGCAAAAAAGAATGTTGTCAGCAAGAAATATGAATTCATTCCTACATATTGTTGCTGAAAATGAAGATGGGGAATACGTTGCTTATTGTGGCTTATGGTACAGTCAAAAAACGGATTATGTTTATGTTGAACCTGTATGTACAATTCCAGAGTATCGGCAGAAGGGGCTGGGAAAAGCAGTAGTTTTAGAAGCCTTGAAAAGAGGTCGGTCCTTAGGTGCTGAAAAAGCATATGTTATTTCGGATAGTTCTTTTTATAAATCAATAGGCTTTCAGCAGCACTCTCATTATACTTTCTATTGGCATAACATCTGATACTTTGAAAGGATGAACGCATGAATATTCAGGACCTCCCAATTGAAATAATAGAACAAATCGGAAAAGTTCAGAAAATTACTTTTCCCAGGCAAGGTCATACTTCTATCGTGGCTATTCTGGATACGCCCGATAAAAAGTACGTGATCAAAAAGACAGAAAACGATCTCTATAATGAATGGTTGTCAGAAGAATACAAGGTGCTTCAGTATCTTTACCATACGGGATTACCAGTTCCGCGGGCATATTCATATCATGTCGAGAATAAAGCGAGATGGCTTTTAATGGATTATATTGATGGAATAAGTTTGAGAGAATTTCTATCTAAAGAGCCCAATCTCAAAGTAAAGAAAAAGCTATTTTTAACTTTGGACTTTGTTTAAAGAAAATACATGAATGTTCTTGTCCCGTTGAATTGTTAAAAAATGATAATCCTTGGTTAGATACGATGCTAAATAAAGCAGAATATAAACTAACCCACTTTGCAGTAGACGGATCAGAAGAACGACTTAAACGATTGAAAGAAGTAAGACCTAAACCAATAGATAACACTTTAATTCATGGCGATTTTACAATAGATAATGTATTAGTTAATGAATGCAATATAGTTGGAGTTATCGATTGGTCAGGAGCTACATACGGGGATCCAAGATATGATGTAGCATTGGCAATTAGACCAAAATATAATGCTTTCGATAATGATAGAGATAAAGAAATATTTTTTAAGGCATATGGCAAGTTAAGAATAACGGATGAAGAGTACAACTACTTTGAAGACGGGTTATATAGCTTCTTTTAGTATCCGTTCGCAATAAATGAGTTAGCGAAAGCAGGGTTTGTTATTGAAGAAATGATTGAAGAAACCGATAAGGAAATAATCCAATTGCATGATGAAAATAATGATCTCGTAAAAAGAGCGAAGATGTTTCCTGTAACCTTTGTTATCAAAGCAAGAAAATTTTGAAATTACTGAATAGATCCAAAAAAATATTATCTATGGGGGGGTTATTCATGATAACGTTAAAATTACATACAGAGAAACCGATTCTACAATCTGAACTAATGGGTCTTTATCGAGATGCTGTTGGTGGCCTAACCGAGATGAGAATGGAATATTACAGCTACTTGTTAGCGGTGTTGCAGTAGGAGCTTGGAAAGATGATATATTAATTGGTTTCTGTAGGTCTATTTCAGATGGAATATATCGGGCTTATGTAGAAGATGTTGTTGTATTAAGTACGTACAGAAATAAAGGAATAGGAGAACTAATGGTCAAAAGACTTTTAGATGAATTAAAAGATATTGACGTTATTAGTTTATTTTGTACAGAGGATTTGGAAGGTTTTTACGAATTGTCAGGATGTAAACGGACAAAGCAAATTGTAATGCATTATAAGAATCAGAGAATTTAAGGTCGGCTCACGTGGTGTATACGGGAACGTTATGTGAAAGAAATGTAAAATCATAAAAAAGGAGTATTATTAAATATGAGAACGTTGTAAGAATTGTTTGAAATTGAGTAAGAAACTATAAAGCCGAAGGAGATGGTCGCTATACTCCTAGTATATTGGCGGTATTTTCTTTATGTTTTGGATCATAAATTAAACGTTCTTATCGAATGTTTGAAAGAAGGATTATATCTTCAAGGGATAATACATGACATGTCTAAATTCTCTCCTCACGAATTTCTTCCTTATGCACGTAAATTCTATTCAAATCAGAAGGACGAGGATACCGAGCTGAGATGGAAGAATGCGTGGCTGCACCATCAAAATCATAATAAACACCACTGGGAATATTGGATAGTAAATAAAAATACTAGAGAAGCCTTACCAATGCCAAAGAAATATTTGATAGAAATGGTATGTGACTGGCGGGCTTTCTCAAGAAAATGGGGGCGTAAAGTTAAAGAAACTAATTTACCAGAAAGAATGATGACATCTGAAAGTATAATATTACACCCAAAGACGAGGGAAGAACTTGAAAATTTCATGAAGAAAAAACAACAACAATAAACGAATTCGATCATTTTATATAATGGTCGACTTCATGCTGCAGACCGATTAACATTGTCCCTTGTCTCGCCCTAGGATATTGTCAGAGAAGTACACTCAGGCAGACAATCCTAGTCTAACTGTGCAAGTGCAGTTGGCGACTTTGCGGCCTTAAGCCTCTTGGTTTCATGAATACTCTGAAGGGTATAGCAAAGATCTGCGAATAAAAATGAGAAAATAGAAAGCGGTAAATCTATACGCTTCGTATTGAGTTCGAATTACTCGAAATAAATGATACCAAATTAAGATATGTAACCAGCTCACAACGACAAATGTTAGACGAAAACGCCTAAAGGCTGATATATAACAGAAATTTCAAGGAGGATACAACATGTCGAGATCCGTTTATATTATTTCCGGTCCCGCTGGTGTTGGGAAATCAACTACTTCAAGGAAACTTGTTGCACATTTGGATCGCAGTTCATATATATCTGGTGATGATATTAGTCATCTACCTGTAAACGGGAGGGGCAAGCCGTGGATATGTCAAGAAACTCATAAGCTAACTTGGATAAATATTTTAAGTTTAGTGAAGAATCTAATTCAATTTAATTACGATGTTGTTATAGATTATGTGACGTTTCCATCGGAGGCTAATTGGTTAGCTAGTGAGCTGGAGAGTTTGAATGTAAGGATCATTTATGTAGTATTTATGGTCGATGATGAAACAATAATTAGAAGAGATCAGTTAAGAGATCCATCGGTACAGATGGGAGAACGAAGCCTAATCCTATTGAATGAATTTAGAGAAGTATTAAAAGACGACAGACATATATTAAATACCCAAGAATATTCTGTTGACCAGGTAGATGAAGTGATTGAAGAGATATTAAACAATGATAGATTTTTGATAAGCTAATTTGAAGAAGTGGTGACATCGTATAACATATAATCAAGCTACGGCTACTGGGAATACCTGATTCAGCAAAATCGGTCTGGAAGAGGCATTTCATGCTAGTCTCACTAGAGCAGCCTGTACTTTCAAACCATATTTCCACATTTAATTTGCTGGTTTGTTGCGAGCAGAATTAAATGATAATGATAAATTTTTACTGGATAAGAATATATGTTCTGATATAATTAAACTAAAAATAGTAAATCTCTTCCTCTAAATTTGGTTACAAATAAAAACAGTGAGGTGAGTGAGATGGAACAAAGGAATGCGCCAGAGGTAAGAATTGAACTATGGGACGAAGGAGATCTAGATTTGCTTCGCCAATTAAATTCGCCTGAGATGACAGTACACTTCGGAGGACCAGAGACTGAGGAGAAAATCCTAGATCGTCATAAGCGCTATTATGAAATCGCACAAAATGGAACAGGGAAAATGTTTAAGATCCTCTTGCTTCCGCATCTTGAAGTCGTGGGTAGTGTAGGGTATTGGGATCAGACCTGGAAAGAAGAATCTATTTACGAGATAGGCTGGAGTGTTTTATCTGAATATCAAGGTAGAGGAATAGCAACAGAAGCAACAGCAAAAGCCATAGCTTCTATCCGTTCTGAAAAGAAGAAACATAAATTCATTCACGCTTTTCCTAAAACCAAGAATCCCGCTTCAAATGCCATTTGTCGCAAGCTGGGCTTTTCGTATATTGGCGAGTGTGATTTTGAATACCCTATTGGGACTACCATACGATGTAATGACTGGAGATTGGCAGTCGAGGAAAATTATGATTAAGAGCATGGAGGGGGATTTTAAATCAGCTGTATGGCTTTCTCCTATAGTTCAGGGCAGATGAGAGACCATCTGCTTTTTTTTTGCTTGATTTACTTCATATATGTAATAATATGGTTAGCGCTTAGTGCATATAATTTCCTGATTAAAGGGACATGATAGATGCCTGGTTTCTATGGATTTATTTTTATTTGAATCCTAGAGATGCTGAGTGAAACAACTTAAACTATTAAGGAGAACTAAAATGTCGCAGTTTCCCAAGTTAGAAACAAAAAGACTTGTATTAAGAGAGCTAACACAGAATGATTCCCCAGAACTATTTCATTTTTTTTCATTGGATGAAGTTACGAAGTTTTATGATTTGGAGAGTTTTACAAACATCAAGCAAGCAGAAGAATTAATTCAAAGGTGGAATGAAAGATTTGAATCAGGTCAAGCTATTCGTTGGGGAATCACTGTGAAGTCGGAAAACAAAGTCATCGGAACATGTGGCTTTCATGGCTGGATGAAAAATCATTATAAGGCTGTCATTGGATATGAACTATCACCACAATATTGGCATCAAGGTTTTATGACCGAAGTAGTTGAAAAGGTAATTGAATATGGATTTAATACGCTTGGCTTAAACCGAATTGAAGCATTTGTAGAACCAGAGAATGTGGGGTCAAGAAAGGTACTTGAGAAAATCGGCTTTATAGAAGAAGGCATATTGAAGGAAAATTGTTATTGGAAGAATCGATTTGTTGATAATGCCATTTATGCATTTCTTAAGAAGGACTATAAAGTTCATTAATAACTAACGAAAGAAGGATAACCAGATGATTACAATTAGATTTGTTTCAAATGAGGATATCCCACACATTCAATCCATAGCCCATGAAACATGGAATTTTACTTATAAAGGCATTTACTCCGAAGGATACATACAAAATTTTCTAAGTAGAGCATATTCAGATGAGAATTTAAGTCGATCTGTCGAGAGAGATCTTCAAAGTGCCAAACGGCATTTTTTAATAGCTGAACTCAATGACAAAGTCGTTGGATATGCTCAAACAAGACAAGTCCAAGAAGAAGAATATGAATTACTAAGAATCTATATACGACCTGAATATCACAAAATGGGAATAGGTAAAGAGTTCATTCGGAGATTCACTCAGGTTTTAAAGCCAATAAATAAACTGTTTGCCTGGGTAGGGAAAGAGAATCATATAGGAAGGGCATTTTATGAGAAGAGTGGATTTAAAGAGATAGAAGAAATGATCGAAACCATAGAAGGACACAGCAAAACGCAAGTTAAATATGAATTGGAAATCTCCAAGGGAAAGGTGGATTCATAGATGTTTTTTCTTCAAATGTCCGGATTTCCTGGTTCTGGTAAGTCGACTCTTTCAAGACGGATCGCTAAAATAACGGGTGCCATAATTATTGATCATGATATCTCGAAGTCTTCCATATTAAAATCCATCGGGGATAGTAATTTAGAATTAAAAGTTCTAGGTATGACTTCATATAATATTGATTGGGCCCTGATAGAGTTTTATCTCTCCCAAAGCTATGACGTAATATTCGATAGTCCATGCTTTTATCCTGAGATGATTGAAAGAGGTTCATCATTAAGTAAGAAGTATAATGCTAAATATAAGTACGTTGAATGTTACCTGAATGACTATCAGGAAATAAGTAAAAGATTACAAAATCGAGAACGGATGATAAGTCAGATTTCGGATACATCTGAAGAAGAGTTTAAAAATAATGTTAATGAAAGTAAGAGGCCTAATGATATTCAATGTTTGCGTGTTGATTCGTCACAACCTATAGAGAAGTATTTAAATAACGTTTTAAATTATATTGATGAACAATAAGTGATGTCTCGTGAAATCGAAGATCCAATGAGAAAAAATGCAAACGCTTTAAAACAAAGCTTTACAACATTTAATACAAACGAGTTATGAGATTTTTCCCTTTCTGGGGAAGGAGGAGGGATACTTTGAGAGAGAATGCATTTTATGTTTTTCATATTGTAACAAGGGAAAAAATGAAACTCGGGCAGATGATTAATTTTGACAAAGACCAAAGGAATACTTTATATAATTTCTTTTTTGAGAGGGAATTCCAAAACACAAATGGTGAGGATTTTTTCCAGATACTAAATGGTCACTATTCAAATGAAGGGTTGAATTTGAATAAAGAAAATGCAGATGTGGCTATTAAGTATACAGGACAGACAATTAGAGCAATTAGAGAAGTGATCGTGGAATTGGTGAGACTGCAAGAGTATCCTGATTACCCATCAAGAATGTCTTGCTTATATGCTGCGAAGAGCTATGACGAAGTTTTGAAATGGAAAGCAATATTCGACTCTTATAACAGGAATGTTTTACAAATTGTTAAACTTCGAGTTTATGGAAAGTCATTTGAAGGAGATGGAGCACTATTACCAAAGGAAGATGGAGCATCGTTTTCACGTAAAATTGAACAAGCCAAAGCGTATTGGAAAGGTAATGTAGAGAATGAACTACCAGAGCTTTTGATTAACGGGAAAATCGAAGTAGTAGAGATTATTGAGGACTTTTCACCTTTGACATGATGAGTTAGAAGTGGCTCCGACAGTCGTGATTCTAAGAATAAAGAAAGAAGGCTGAATTTGATGGTGCATGACATCTTATTACATAAATTTAAATATAGTACACTGACTGAGCTTACCGGAGGTTACACCAACAGCAGTATTTTACTTGAGGGATCAGATCCTCTGGTCGTAGCAAAGATTTTCAATGCTCATAATCGTGATGCGATAACCGAAATTAACTGTTTAACCCTATTGAATAATTCAGGTGTGTCGCCAAAGATTCCTTGATGATGGAGACATTCATAGAGCTAAGGAAATCTACGAGTTGCTTGGAATTCATCTTGCAAAAGATATTCACTCATTAAAATGGAGAGATGGTGACCCTGACCTGCCAATCATAGAACTAATAAATATTGATATTGATGATCTTAACTATGTACCGAATAATCAAAAGGAAAAAGTAAAACAGATACTTAATGTATCAGTTATAGGGGAGAAAACCTTAATCCATGGAGATTATGGACCGCATAATGCAATTTTATCTAATAAATTAATATCTATTATTGATTGGGAGTGGGCAGGCTGGGGGAATCCACTGCAAGATGTCGCATGGGTAATATGGTTTGTGCATTTACATTATCCAAACTTCTCTCGTGAGTTGTCTGAAATTTTTATTAATGCGTATAGTAAATTTTCAGATCTTAAGATTACAAATGAATTTGTGAAGGTATACTCAGTTTCAAGAGTAATTAATGTTCTAGATCGGATAAAGCACACAAATGAAGAAGTGAAAAATGAATGGCTACGAAGATTGGAATGGACATTGGAAACCAACTTTGTAGGATGATTTGTGGATGAGGCACCCCTTACATAACATTTTAAAACTAATACCCCTTGAGAGGACTAGATATATCTATGAATCCACCTAAGCATATCGTTTCAGCGGCTGCGATTGTAATGAATGAGAACAATGAAATTTTACTAGTCCGGGGACCTAGAAGAGGATGGGAAATGCCTGGAGGGCAAGTGGAAGAAGGAGAATCCTTACAGGATGCCGCAGTCAGGGAGACAAAAGAAGAATCAGGGATTGATATAGAGATTATTCGATTTTGTGGAATATTCCAGAATGTGAAGGGTTCAATCGTGAATACATTATTTTTAGCAAGACCGATTGGGGGAGAACCCATAGTAACTAGTGAAAGCCTAGAAACAGGATATTTTCCAATAGAAGAAGCATTAAATAAGGTGACTTGGAAGAACTTCAAACAACGAATTGAATATTGTTTAAGGCCAGATTTGCAACCATTTTATATTGAATTCTAAACCGTCTAACCCAAAAAAGGAGATGGTACCTATCTATTCTTATAGATCTCTAATGAATGAAGACTTGAAAAGTATAAGTTCTTTTCCTCAGTCAAAGGAAGAATTGTTTTATACTAGTCCTCGGTTTAAATATCCTTTAACACCAGATCAGATATTAAAGCTCTAGCATTTTATCACAAGCATGGATTTAAACCCATTGATATGCGAATAACGAATTTAGATGAACAAAAAATAATAACTATACAATTGAAGTTAAAGATTTAGAATGCATTCAAGAAGAACGAAACCGCATATTATACGTGTAATGTTGGGAACTAACATAGAACCAAAACATTAAATTAGCTTTAATAACGGAGGATGATATGAAATGGAAATCTCATTATCCAAAGCAGGTCTTAAAGAAGCTTCAATCATTCACGAAATGCAAATAAAAGCATTCATGCCTCTATTAAATAAATATAAAGACTATGAAACAAGCCCAGCAAATCAAACGGTAGAACAAATAGCAGATCGAATAAATCAAAGCTATACAGATTATTACCTAATAAGAGAAGCAAATATTCCTGTGGGGGCCATTAGAATAGTAAAAAAGGAGAATGAAATCTATCGAGTAAGCCCTGTATTTATTTTACCCGACTACCAAGGGAGAGGGATTGCACAAAAAGTATTTTCAATGATAGAAGATATGTATAGCGATGCGAGAATATGGGAGTTGGCTACAATCTCAGAAGAGCAGAGGAATTGTTACCTTTATGGAAAATTAGGATATAGACAGATGGGAGATACGAAACAAATTAACGACAAAATGACAATTGTGTTTTATGAAAAACGAATGATTTAGGTAATCAAGAAAAAATCAAAGACTATATCGATGCGCGTGAAGGCTAACAAAATTGTATAACGTAATATTCAAGCTTTGGTCCTGACGGAAGTTTGATCTGAGGGATGGAGATTGGAGAAGTATCTCAATTGAGAACCCTTTTAGGGTTCATAGATACAGAAACGTTATTGGAAATAACCAAAATCATAATAAAGGGAGTATGACCAGTGGAGAGTAAAGAGACGTTTAATTGTATTGCTAGTGAATATGAAAAATATAGACCCACCTATCCAAATGAAATGTTTGACGATATTTTCAATTATTCAAATGCAGTAAAAGAAGATAAAATCCTTGAAATCGGTTGCGGAACTGGACAAGCAACAAGTGGATTAGTTAATAGAGAATATAAAAATATTACATGTATTGAATTGGGGGATAAATTAGCCCAGCTCACTGCAGAAAAATTCAAATCCTATACATCTCTTAAAGTGATCAATACATCGTTCGAAGAGTGGGACGGTGAAGGTAGTCCTTTTAAATTAGCAGTTTCGGGTACTGCATTTCATTTTATTGATCCTCAGTTTGGTTATCGCAGGGTGTGGGAGTTACTTGAGGATTCAGGTGCAATTGGTTTCTTCTGGACCATTCATGTGCCAATGTACGATGAGATCCATAATGAAATACGATCTCACTATAAAGAGTTTGCACCACATTTGGACGATTCAACATTACAAACACCTGAAGAAACCATAAATGAAAGAAAGGCGATCACTGAGGAAACAGGTGACTTTACAAGAATAGAAGTCAAAGAATATAGCCAAATTCTTTCATATACAAGCAGCGATTATATTTCTTTGCTTAATACCAATTCAAAGCATAGACAACTGTCTGAACCGGACAGAAACAATTTGTTAAATAGAATCAAAAATTCTATTGATAGATCAGGTGGATATATTTTTAAAGACCATAGAGTTGCTTTGTTTTTAGGAAAGAAGATGAAGTAACTCAAAGTATTCATTTCGAAATGTGACAACGATATAAACACTATAAAGAAAATTTGAAACTACTAAAGGACTGGTTGCATGTTCTATGTTAATTCAAGAGCTATCATTGAAAGATCTGGTAACGAAGCAACTGAGATTGTCATACAAAGAAGAACAAAGCCGGACTCTACTTTTCAGTTTGAACTTCCTGGAGGTAGAATTGAACCGTTTGAATCTTTAATCCAAGCTCTGGTAAGAGAGGTTAAAGAAGAAACTGGATTAAATGTGTATGAAATTGAAGGAACTGAAACAAGAATTGATACAACTGGAATTAATCCTGAATTTGAAGTGGAGTGTCTTAAACCATTCGCTGCTTATCAAACTATTAAGGGACCAATTGATTCTGTTGGATATTATTTTAGATGTAAGGCAACTGGAGATTTGTTAGAAGCTGGTGACGAAACAGTAGATATTCAATGGATTGATATTAAGAAATTAAATAAATTATTTATGGAGAATCCATTAGATTTTTCCGATGTTGATCGTGCTGGAATTAAGTATTACTTGAATTATCAAGGATTTTGAGAGGAGCTGGGATTGATGGATTTTATATATGGAGAATATCTTATCAGTGATAACAAAGAACTTATGGACATCCATGCGGTAAAGGGTTTCTTATCTAGAAGCTATTGGGCCAATAAGAGATCTGATGAAAAAATTGAAAAGTCTATCCATTCTTCAATATGTTTTGGGATTTATAAGGAAGAAATTCAAGTTGGTTTTGCAAGGGTTGTCACAGATGATGCGACAATGTATTGGCTTTGTGATGTTTTTATTCATGAGGAATATAGGGGCCAAGGACTTGGTAAGAAACTAATTGAAGTGATAATACAATCGGATCGCTTTAAAGATTTAATGGGGTTACTCGGAACATTAGATGCACATGAATTATATGAACAATATCAATTTAATAGAAATAGTGAACGCTTCATGATAAGACTTCCTGATTATTTGAGGGCGTGATGGCATTGAAGAGAGCTGTTTATTTTCTTTCTTTGATCATTGGAATAGTTTTTACAGCCCTAGGAGTACTACCAGCTATTTTTGCCTATCCCTACAGTGACGAACCACACTCCGGGCCAGCAAGCTTTTGGGAACTGATTCTAATCATTAGTTACGAACAATGGATATTGTTTCTGATTGTTGGTCTGATATTAAGTCTGTTTAACGTGTTACAACTACGAAAGATATGAAGGGAGATTCATCAATGTACAAACTTAAAACAAAAGAAACAGACAACAGTGTCATTGAATTTATTGAAAGTGTTGATAATCCTAAAAAGCGTGAAGACGCGTATCAACTATTGGATATTTTCACTGAAACAACTGGGTATACAGCAAAGATGTGGGGACCGAGTATTATTGGATTCGGCGCCTATCATTATAAATATGATTCTGGTCATGAAGGCGATGCACCACTGGTGGGCTTTTCTCCTCGAAAAGCAAAAATTAGTTTGTATTTTGCGACAGGTGATGCAGACCGAGAGAATCTATTAAAAGACTTTGGAAAACATACGACAGGAAAAGCATGTGTATACGTCAATAAAATTGCAGATATCGATACAGATGTATTAAAAGCGTTGATCAACCAATCCATCAAGTTCTTGAAAGAAACCTATCCGAATCATTAATTTCTGTACACTGTTATTATTGGAGGTCACGTGATGAAAGAAGAGAACATTCACATACGATGGGCGAACGAAAATGATGCAGAGGATCTTCTTAAGCTCAATGATGCTTTTAATGGCGTAGGTACATCTGTAGAAGAAGTAATAGATAGCCTTGCTTTATCTAATGAGTTGATTGCTCTAGCTGTGATTGACGATCAGGCAGTTGGATTCGCTTGTGCTCAATATTTTAAATCTTTTTGTTATCGTGCACTCCAGGGAGAAATCACAGAAATGTATATTGCCGAAGCTGCCCGGAGAAGAGGATTAGCTACGTTGATCATTGCTTTTATAGAGGAGGAACTCAAAGCACGAGGTGTTACCAGTGTGGAGATTCTGACAGGCAAAAAAAATGAAATGGCTATAAAGACATATGAAAAATCAAACTATGCCAGAACGGAAGAAGTATTGCTACAAAAGAAACTATAAGGAGCATAATCGAATGTCTGAATATTATTGGGATAATAAAATTGAATATCTAAGAAATACGAGATGGCTTTATTACAATGACGATTACCTGCAATTTTTAGTGCAATTTGTTTGGAAAATAGATAAACCTGTAAGCGTTATCGATTATGGGTGCGGGTTTGGTTATTTGGGTCTTAAACTGCTGCCTTTGTTACCAAAAGGGTCAACCTACACGGGAGTAGATAAGGGTGAAACATTAATCAATGAAGCTAAGACCATCTTCTCCCAACTTCCTTATGGTACAGAATTTATTACTTGTGATATAGAAGACGTTGTATTGGAGAGGAAGTATGACATTGCATTGAGTCATGCTTTTTTATTACATATGGATGACTCTGTGAAAATACTCCAAAGGATGATTGAAAGTGTGTTGGAGGGTGGAAGAATCATCTGTTTTGAACCTCATTGGATTGGGAATATGGCGAACTATCATGTGGAGGGCGTTGAACAAAGTGAAATCATTAAACTAAGCGTTTTACAGAGATTATTTGAACAAGATCATATACGTACAGGTAAAGATGGAAATATTGGAATGCGATTGCCTATATTAATGAGTCAATTGGGATTAACGAATGTGGAATGTAGAATGAGTGATAAGGTCAACTTTCTAGATCAAAACATGGACTCTGCCAGAAAAAACATTCTCTATCACTCACTGAAAGAAGAAGGTATAGGACAGGACCCTGGTGATTCAGTAGAGGTAACCGAATGCTTATCAACTCGGGGCTTAACCCAACATGAAGCAAAGGCACAGTATGAAGCTGAATTAACACTCTCCAAGGTATTTGATGAGGAATCTTGGTTGACTTATGCAGCCAGCATGAAGATTTCATTTGGAACGGTCCGAAGGGAAGAATGATAAGAACTGTGGGTTCACGGATTGCATTTTGTTATTGCTAATTGAATGCAGAGGATCTTTTGATTAAAGGGAGCTTGTTATTTTTACTTAGAAGTATTGAATCTAGAACATAAAAGGAGGGATTTAAGTGAAATTTATTGTGTCTGCAAGTGTGATTGTCCTTAATGAGAACGATGAAATCTTACTTATGAAGGGACGGAGAGGCTGGGAAATGCCTCAAGGCTGTGTGGAAGAAGGCGAGACTATCACACAAGCTGCTATTCGAGAGGTGAAGGAAGAGACTGGCATTGATATTGAACTTATTAAGTTTTGTGGCCTATATCAGAATACTACGCGGGGAGTATGTAACAATATATTCACTGGGAAACCGATTGGGGGAACTCTAACTACAAGTATTGAAAGTGATGAGGTTGGTTTCTTTACATTAGAACAAGCCAATGAAATGATAACCTGGGGGAATTTCAAGGAGAGAATTCACAAAGCATTAGATGAGAGCACTCATCCCATTTTAGTTGAGTTCTCTGAATAACAAATGGGTGAAGGTATCTTGAAAAACAACATCGTTGTTGTGGTTAAGGGAGTTATTGAAAATAAAGGCAGGGTACTGATATTAAAACGTTCAGGTGCAGATGAAGTTGCCGCTGGGAGCTGGGAAACCGTTGGTGGAAAGATCGATTTTGGAGAAGAGTTAGAGAAGCTTTGGCTCGTGAAGTGAAAGAAGAAGCTGGGATTGAAGTGAGTGTGGAAAAGTTACTATTTGCTACTACTTTTTTTACGGACGCTCACAGACAGATCGTATTACTGACATATTTGTGCAGAGCAATAGATGATCAAGTGATACTTTCAGACGAACATAGCGAGTATATGTGGGCAACTCGTTCAGAGTTATATGACTATTTACCAATGACTATCATAAATGATTTTAAAAAGTATAACGTAATAGACAAAATTGGAATGATAGATTGATCATATAAATTTTGTTGTTTTTTTGAAATTCTTCAACACAATAAGATTTGTAAACTGAAGGGATTATTTAAATGATTTTGAAGATGCAATGATCCATTTTAATAAAAAAGGAGGGATAGTATGGTGTACAACGATCTCACTAAAACGATGACCACAGAAAGGCTGCTGTTAAGATTATTTACGAAATCAGATGCTGATACCGTTACCAGACTATGTAATGACTACAACATTTATAAGAGCACACTCACATTACCTTACCCATATACATTAGATTGTGCAGTGTCTTGGATAGAGCAACATAACGAAAATTTTAATGCAGATAAATTATATGAATTTGCTATTTGTAATAGGGAAACAGGTGATTTGTACGGGGCAATAGCATTATCTAATCAACAACGTTACGATAACGGTGAGTTATCTTATTGGGTAGGTCAGCCGTTTTGGGGAAAAGGTTATGCAACGGAAGCAGCTAAAGCCATGTTAGACTTCGCTTTTGATGTGAAAAAATATCATAAGGTATATGCGCGACACTTTGCTTCTAACCCGGCATCAGGACAAGTTATACAGAAGATTGGCATGAACAAAGAAGGAGTACTGGTGGATCATGTCAAGAAAGAAGACCGGTATGAGGATCTGATTTACTACGGAGTAGTGAGAAATAAAGTGGAAATATAAAATTCAAATCCAACGCGGAGGAATACATATTGAAAATTAAACCGGGTAAAAAAGTTTTACTTTCATGGATGGATTGTTATGTACCGGAAAAAGATTTGTTTTTCCTATCAAAAGAACATCTTGATTATGAATTTGACTTTACCGATGTGCTATTAATGCCAAAAGAGGAGTTCTATAACCACAGCACTTATAGGCAAGTGAATTATGTGAATGGTTATGTGTACTGGAATATTAAGAACGTTGATTATGTAATCATTGCGAATAAAGAATGGATAGAAACCATTCCTGAAGATAAGAAACGATTTTTATTAAATGCACAAGTGCAAAGTGGAAGAGGGCTTGTTTTCCCTGTTACATTTGTACATGATTTGGCGGAAATACCTGCAAGCTATGTGATTGATGGGGACGTTATCCTTCAGCGCTACATGTGGGAAAAGCTGAACAAATCATGCAAAGAACAGATACTTACGAAATTGGTTTACGAATGGTGGGATAAAGGGGAATGTGAGAAGCCACCTGAGTCGCTACCTGATTTTCTAAAACCATATGCCAATTCGTTTGCCAGTTCCCAAGGTGCGAATTGCCTCGCAGCAGTTTTGTTTGCAATCTCCAAAGGGAAACAGGATTGGTTTATCTATGAATGGGTACATCAAAAAACGTTTCTAGAGAAATTAAAACAGTATGATTACGAGGAGTTATTAACTGACGAACTACATCATGGGGACGTTGTCCTATGGACAGATGAGAATGGGGTCATTCAACATGCAGCATATCATCTGGGAGAAGAACTATATTTTAATAAAGATGGGCAAACGATATTCAACCCATGGAAGATACTCTCTAAAGAGCAACTGTATAAGGAGTGGGAGCATCTTACCATTGTAAAGTATAGGCCATGTAATGAATTATTTTGATGGGGATTAAAATGAAGTTCCCGTACTTTTATTTGGAGGTAAAGACATGAATCGACTGATTCCATCCATAGATTTAATTAAAGAAATTGAACTCTCTGAAATCGATTATATGACAGATCGGATGCTTGCTATTCAGAGTCGGGACAACAATCCGGAAGGAATTGAGATTCAGCAATTTGGAAATGCCATCTGTTTCTACAGTAAAACCATGCCATGGCCTACATTCAATACGGTGAAGGGCTTAACAAATAATGATCTGGAACACCTGGATGCTATCATTGATTTTTATAGACAGCGGGATCGGAAGGTTCAGTTCGAAGTCATACCATCTGTGGTGGAGCAGAACTTCTTGAAACGTTTAACAGACTTAGGCATGTATACATCGGGATTTCATTCATCTTTGATCATCAAGCCTGAAGAAAAAAAGAATCACTCAGATCATATCCAAATTCAAGAGCTTGGAGAGGATCAATTCGAGCTATACGCGACCATACATTGCAGGGGGACCGGTTTGTCGGATGATGGTATCCCTTATGTCGCCCAGAATAATCAGGTTCTTTATCACCGTCCAGGTTGGAAATTTTACATCGCATATGTCAATGACATCCCTGCAGCGGTAAGTGTTCTGTTTATTAAAAATCAAAAGGCATCCTTAACCTTTGCAGCAACGTTACCTGAGTTTAGAAATCAGGGTGTACATCAGCAGCTTTTGAATAGAAGAATAACGGAAGCCTTGAATAAGGAATGTAATCTGGTGGTAGGGCAATGTTCATTTTTATCTCAAAGCCATCGAAATATGGAGCATGTGGGCATGAAGTTGGGATATATCCGAACAGCATGGACGGAAAGATAAGAACGAGATTGAATTAGGAGGCAGCTCATGAACAATACAAATAAAATCCTGGGTGCAGTTCTCATGATTAGCAGTATTTTTATTTCAACCTTAGATAGAATTTCCGTGAGAATATCTACAGCCATAGTGGAAGCGGGATACGCTTCAGGTGGGAAAACACGTGAGATAATCCCATTTAGCGATAATGGTTTCACGGGTTTTCTCGTATATTTCTTATTTTTCGTCGGATTTGTGTTATTGGTTGCTGGTTTCCCGGGGAATTCCAGAAAGGATAAAACAAATAGGTACACTCAAAACCGATCTTAGGAGGGGTTCCTTTTGCCTGAGTACGAAGAAGCCCTAAACGGAGGCAATGTGAATAAGGTTGTAAAAGTAGGTAGCACAGTTCGGCGTGACGCTATACCGAATCCGTATGTATATGAGTTGCTTAAGCACCTTGAAACGGTGGGCTATGCGCATTCCCCTAGATATTTGGGAGTAGATGAGCAGGGAAGAGAAATCCTTTCTTATCTGGATGGTGTGGTCCCGGGAAATGACTATCCAGAAATCGAAGGTTATATGTGGTCGGATGAGACCTTAGACAAAGTAGCGAAGCTTTTAAAAAGCTATCATGATGCTACAGTGAATTTTGTAACTTCTACGGTTTCTTTAAATAATTGTCCAAAGATATCTTCAAAGGAAGAAGTAGTCTGCCATAACGATTTTGCATTGTATAACGTTGTGTTTAAAGATCGGCATCCTGTAGGAATCATCGATTTTGACATGGCAGGGCCTGGTCCGCGTCTATGGGATATCGTATATACGTTGTATACAGCCGTCCCCCTTGCAGGTTTTTCACCGGGTAAAGATGAAAGAGAAGTCGTTCCATATCATAAACAGGATCATGCATCTGAGCGGAAAAGACGTATAGCGTTATTTTTTAACGCTTATGGTATGGACGTGCCGACAGATCTGAAGGAATGGGTGATTTCTCGAATTCATTTCATGTGTACCACACTATCTGATCGGGCGGCGTCTGGAGAAACAGCTTTTATTAAAATGGTTGAAGAGGGTCATTTGGCTCATTATGAGAAGGAAGTAAGGTTCCTTGAAAAGCATTTCGGTGATTGGAGTTAATTGAAATAAAAAACGAAACGAGTGATATATTGTGATCAGATTAGTACCTACTACAAGAGAGAACTGGAAAGATGCATTAAACTTACAAGTTCAAGCCAATCAAAATCATTATGTTCCATCAGTAGCCGTGTCTCTAGCGAAAGTGCACATTCGTCCAGATGGGGATGAGTACAAGTATCTACCATTTTGCATATATAACACGGAGGATAGCTTAGTGGGTTTTGTTATGATCACTGTCGATGAAACAACAGATTGGTCCTATTGGTTGAATGGTTTTATGATCGATGTAAGCTATCAAGGTAGGGGATATGGAAAAGCAACGATAGATTCGGTAATTAGCTATATAAAAGAGAACTATGTCCATAGCAAGTGTTTGAATTTAACCGTATGTGCAGAAAATGAAGTTGCCAGAAAACTTTATGAAAAAATGGGGTTTTCAGAGACAGGAGACGTATATGATGATGAAATTGTATATCGGTTCGTTTTTTAATTTAACGACAGAGGTGCAAGTGATAACCAGAGTGGGGATGTATGAAAAAACAATTTTTTGCTGAATTTTACATAAAAGCAATGTAGGATTCATTAAATCCTCCAAGTCCTTTTATGTACTTAGTTTGTTTAACTAAGCGAACTAAAAGGACTTGGTGGTTGACCTCCCTTTTGGTTTGCATTTACGCAGATGAAAGCACTTTAACTTACTCCTACTTCTGCTTAACCAGTACAACACCAATGATGATGACCACCAGCCCAATCCACGTTTTCCAAGAAGGAACTTCTTTCATGAACCAGTATCCCATCCATATGGAGATAAGCACTTCTATGCATTTGGCAATGACCAGGACATAGCCCAGTTGGCTGACAGCTTTCATTCCAAACTTGACGCCGTATCCTACGCTCAGATTAGCGGCAAGAAATAAAGGCAGCATCCAAAGATGGAATTTAAACGTAGACCAGAATTGAGGGTCGATATGCTTGCTTTGATATGAGAAAATAATGTTGATACAGGCTAAGCCAGCAAACATGAGTACAAAGCTGATAAGGTACAGCATAACAACATCACTCCCAGGGATAAGTAGTATAAATAATGTTTCCTCGAACCAAAAAAATTATCCATGGGCATGAAATGCTGTTAGCGAAAATGAGGGTACCAGCTAAACCGAAAGGAACATAATCCATGATTATTTTTAAAGCAACGAAAGACACCTTAAAGGATTTGAATGTAAAACCTGAAATCATCGACAAGCCTGTGGACGATTTCTTTAGTTGGCATGTAAATTTCTTCAAGCTATATGGCAAAAAACACTATGTGTTTATGAATGATTTTTCGAGATTGAGTTTAACGGTAACCGGGATTCGAACGAACCAAGCCAATAAACTCAAAGAAGTCTTTTTAAATCACCTGCAGGCTTATTTTGCCGTTGAGCAGATTCCTGATGCATTAGCCAATTCATATTTAAGAAAATGCAATGAAGGGGTGATTACAAAAACGGATAGCAGGAGTGTTATTAGTACGATGAATGATACAATGCTGATTTTAAAACGGTTCAAAGTGAAAACGATGATTTGAGAGAAGAGGCCACAAGGCATAAATGGATGAATAGAAGCATCTACAAGCCGATTGATTACAAGTATCCCATAGATGTATTTGTTAAAGAGCTGGAAAATAGATTCAAAAATGAAAATTAAGTTCACTCCCTCTATGATGGATTTTACATAAAAGCAATGTAGAATTCATTAAATTCCACACGTCCTTTTATATACTTAGTTTGATTGACTCAGCGAACTAAAAGGACTAGGTGATCGTTTAAATGTTAAAAAAACGAGACTTGCACGAATGCCACTCACTGCATGATTTGATGGTGGACCCCGCTGTTTTTCCATACGTTCGTCATAAGTGCCGATCTTATGAAGAATATTTATTTGCAACCAAACAGGTGATCGATGAAGAAGATCAGAACACATGTATTTCCAGAACGATCCTTAATGAGCTGGGACATCCCATCGGAACCATTGATCTATATGACATGGAACATAAGACAGGTTTTCTTGCAACATGGATTGGAGCTCCTTATTTCGGAAAAGGGTACAATCAACGAGCAAAGGAAGCCTTTTTCGCTGAGTTGTTTCTTCAACATGAAATTGAAACAGTCTTTCTTAAAATTAGAAGACAAAACATTCGATCCAAGAAAGCGGTTGAAAAATTGCCTTATGTCAAATTAGCCATTGATCACCACGAAGTGTATAAGTTGATAAACAATACGGAACAAATCTATGATTTGTATTACGTGAGTCGTTCTGACTTTATGGCAAATGAAGAGATGAATCATGTGGTTGCTACGTAACAACTAATTTCGATATCTATTCAAACGAAATCCCGCCAGGTTATCTTGTCGGGATTATTATTATTTCTTTGACAGTGCATGATGTAGTAGATAGGAAACAATAAGTAAGGATGCAGGAATATGGAAATTAAAGTCGAAAGAAGAGGTATAAGCAAGAGTTCAACAACGCTATAAGCAAGTCGCAATGTATTTTAATATTGAGGTGAATTAATGGAGATCAAAAAAATAGAGAATCTGTCCAATGAAGATTGGCTTCAACTTGGAAGCTTTGGTTATAAATCCACTCAAAAATATGAGCTTACCAAAAAAGAGACACAAGGTTCCTTTAGTATGCATTTAACGTTAATAAATCTGGATGACATCTACGAAAAAGAAGAATTGAACAGCACAGATGATTTGGAACGATATGAAGAAATCATACAACTGGGATTTTCTTATGGAACATATATAGATGGGAAAATCATAGCGCTCGCCATTTCTGAACCACAAACTTGGAATAATACGCTGATGATATGGCATCTTCAGGTGAATGAAAAATACATAAGAAAAGGATATGGGAGACTGTTGATTAATAAAGTGAATGAGATTGCCCAGGAACAATGTTTCAGAGCGATCACGTTAGAAACTCAGAATACGAATGTTTCTGCCATTCATTTTTACAAGCAATGTGGTTATCAAATTGAAGGAATTGATGTATCACTGTATTCAAATAATCATAGCCAAAAGGAAGAAATAGCTTTGTATATGAGAAAGAAGATCTAATAAGAATGAACCACTGGGTATTATCTTGAAATCGCTTAAATCTATTATGTTTGGTGAAGAAGGAGAGGGTCCACATGATTACGCTCAGAAAAATAACGCTAGAGAACCGACGTTCTATATTTAACTTGGAAGTTTCAGAAGAGCAGCGACAATACGTTGCATCAAACCTTTCAAGTGTAGCATCGTGTTATGTTCTTGCAACCAATGGCGGCTCACCGTCCACTTGCAATTCCCAGCTGGACCTGCACGTTATTGTTGGATTCCATATAGTCCTGATAACTTGGCTGCCAAAAAGCTATATGAGAGCTTTGGATTCCATGAAAATGGTGAGGTGTGCCATGATGAGCTCATAACAGTATTGGATTTGTGATCTCTATTTTTAGATGGGGATTTTATAACAAAGGTTTCACGCTCAGTTTAATAACTCTTGCTTTCCTATGTTATAAAGTAGAAGTTCAATAGTTGTATTATTTTACCATACATGATAACGTGATATTAAAACCAACTAATTTGGTTGGGAATGTATTTTGGAGGTATGATCATGACTAATATTGCGAAGAATCTCACAGATCTGATTGGAAATACACCGCTATTGGAGCTTTCTAATTTTGCGAGAAAGTATCAAGTCGAGGCGAAGATCATTGCTAAATTGGAATACTTTAATCCAGCAGGTAGTGTAAAAGATAGAATCGGATATGGAATGATTAAAGATGCTGAAGAAAAGGGGTTAATTAACCAAAATTCAGTGATAATAGAACCGACGAGCGGAAATACAGGTGTAGGACTTGCTTTTGCAGCTGCAGCATTAGGATACAGATTAATCATTACGCTTCCTGAGAGTTTCAGTGTAGAACGTAGGAAGCTGTTGATCGCTCTGGGAGCAGAACTAGTTCTTACACCTGCCACAGAAGGAATGTCTGGAGCCATCAAAAAGGCTGAAGAAATTGCGGCTACAATCCCTAATTCATTTATACCTCAACAGTTTAAAAATCCAGCAAATCCACAAGTACATAAGGTAACAACCGCAGAGGAGATTTGGAGAGATACTGAAGGCAAATTGGATATTTTTATTGGTGGAGTTGGTACAGGCGGAACCATATCTGGAGTTGGCGAAACACTTAAACAAAGAAAAGAAGATGTGAAAATTATAGCTGTAGAGCCTTCGGATTCCCCGGTACTTTCTGGAGGAACTAAAGGAGTGCATACCATTCAAGGAATTGGTGCCGGTTTTGTTCCCGACAACTTTAATAGATCTGTAGTTGATGAGATCGTACAGGTAAGCAATGAAGATGCATTTGAAACAGCACGTTTTTTAGCTAAATCCGAAGGGTTATTAGTTGGTATTTCGTCTGGTGCTGCTGCATATGCAGCAGTGCAAATTGCAAAAAGGCCAGAGAATAAAAATAAAAGTATAGTTGTTCTATTTCCGGATACAGGTGAACGATATTTATCAACAGACCTTTATCCAGAAGCATAAGATGAAAATATTAAGCTGCCCTCATCGCTTAAAAGCATCGTTGCCGTTTCTTTGAAGAATTTAAACTGGTGAGGGCATGATTCACAAACGTAATATGCAACCTAAGAAATTGATAAGGGTCTTGGAGACAGCGTATATTCAATTCAATCTATATAAGTCGTAGTGACGAAAAAATAGTATAAGGGTGAATGCAATGACTGTTGGAAGAAAGGTTTTTGTTTTAAAGGATGAATCACGTATTGATCCGACAAGTAAGGAAACCAGAGAAGTGCTCATTAGTATATACTATCCTTCCAATCCAGTGGAGCATGAGTCGAAGTATATTTCGTTATTTGAACCTAATATCTCTTCCGCTGTTGATATGCTCTCTAATATGGGAGTGGATAAGGATTATATTTGTAATCTGGATACAAAAATACATAATGATGAGAGTGTTGATATTACTGCTAAAAACTGTCCCATTATTTTTGTAGCTCCGGCTTTTGGTGTCGTTAGAGATATGTATTCCTTTTGTGTAGAGCATTTAGTGAAGTGCGGATTTGTTGTCATTACTATAGGAGCCACTCATGAATCTATATTTTCCATTTTTCCTGACGGTCGCTTTGTCCAGCAATCGAAAGAGATATCCGAAATGGAAAGTTTAGATATTCATTCTTGGAAACAATTAGTGAAGCTTAGAGTTGAAGATATCAGTTGGGTTTTGAAAAATGTAGATAAAGTCTTGGATTTAGATAAGGATCTTAAGGCCATAGTGGATGTGAATGAAATGGGGATCATTGGTCATTCATTAGGTGGGGCTGCTGCTTATGAATTGCTTAAAAGAGAAAAGAGAATGAAGGCCAGTATTCTATTAGATCCTAGTTTCCATTTAATGACGACGAGTAAGGAAGAGGGAGTCTCTGTTCCGTTATTGGTAGCTCGGCAAGAGAAATGCTCGTTTGAAGAACTGGAAAATGAAATCTCTCCAGACCTATTGCCTTTGTTACTAAGTGGGTATAAGTCTTTGTTTAACTCGAGTGATCTGAATAGTTCATTTATTAAATTAAACGGTACTCATCATATGACTTTTAGCGATATTCCGATACATTACAAGGAAGATGGGGTAGAACACAAGCATTCAACTATTAATAAGTATATCTCTGCTTTCCTTGAGGAGTATTTAAAGAAGCAAGAAAATAAATTTCATGAGCTGCTGAAAAATAAGATTAATGATGGAATTGATCAAGTAAATAGCAAAGGACATGTTATTTAAGGAGGGGACTAGAAATGTTCAGATAACACATACCTTAAATATTTTGTGGGTAGTTAGCATTGATGAGGAGGAATAACGCGTGGAATTAAATAATTGGTCCGAGGAACTTTATTCTTATGATTTATCAAATGAATATTCCATTCAAAAGGCTGAGCCCGAAGAATGGGGACTGTATTGTTCGGTCTATTATAATATGGCCTATACTGGATTTTTTAGAGAGGAAGGCTACTTCAATGTTTCGCGGAATAACTCTTTTTGGATTTATAAAGGAGAATCAAAAATAGGTGGGGTAAGGATGGCACCCAATACGTTATATCATCTATTCTTTATGCCCCCATTTAATGATTCATTTGAGGTAGTGAAGCTTCTTAAAAGAATACTCATAAAGTGGTCTGATGCAACTCAACGTATCAAGATATATGAAATTCTCCCCGATCAAGTACATTTATTTACGAGGGCTGGATTCTGGCCAGATGAGTTCAGATGTCGCTGGATGCAGCGCCCGACAGATCATTTCAATGTGCGTTGGGATCATGATTTTATAGTTAAGAGCCCCGAAATTATTGAGAATGAAACGGGTGCTAAGCAATACATTAATGAAGATGAAATTGCTCAGTGTGACTTTGAAAGCTTTGTAGGCGGTTTCGAAGCCTTACGTAGAAAGCAGTCTTCCCTGGAAGACTTTATTCCGAATCAAGAAATCCATTATACCAACGAGGACCTAACTCAAGCTTCTACACTTGTATATGATAAGGTTACTGGACAGCTCGTAGCCAACTGTCGCCTTTGTTTGCAGGACAATCAAGCAGCAGTATACAGCATCGGAGTCAACCCCGCTTACAGAGGAAAAGGACTTGCTACACGAATGCTGCAAAGAGCCCTGACTTCTCTTAAAGACAAGTATCCAGTTCTAAGGTTATATGTCATGGAAGGCAATGATGCCGAATCAGTTTATTTTAATCTTGGATTTGTTCCTGGCGTTCAAGAGATACAAACGATGTATGTTCCAGTACATGAGTAGTCACAGTTAAATTAATCCTAACATACCCGAGAGAATCTTTTGGACGGGGCAGCATCGCTTTCTAATCTCTCGGGTTTCTGTTTCTTGAGGAAAGGAAGGTTATTATTGGAGACTATCTTAATGTTGGTAGTGTCTTTGTTTCTTGGTATTTTTGTTGTGAAAATCGGAATGGATAATTCCAAGAGTAATCAGTACACCAAAGAAATATTGCAAGAATTAAGAGAAATCAAGGAGATTCTAAGGGAAGAACGATGAAGACAACCTCAAGGAGGCGTTAGGATGCTTTATGATTTAAAAGGCGAAGCCAATATGTCACCTGTTGTTGGGTTGTTATTTGCTGCGGTTATAGAAAACAGCCAACGACTCCAACGAATCACGGAAGGTATGTCGCAAGAAGAAATAGATTATAAAGGACCTAATAACAACTTCAATAGTACTGCTCAATTAATAAAACATATCACCTACGTCGATCTGAATTGGGTTTATCGAATAAAGGGACGACCACTTCCTCAAAACTTAAGAGAGCAACATGGTCCTATGATTGATGAAAATGGCAGACTTCCGATGGTTCAGGAAATATCTTTGAGTACACTTATGTCGACATATGTAGGTGTCATAACCATGTTAAAGGACGTGTGTACACAATTAACGGATGATGATCTAGCGAGGATTGTCACTTTTGGACATGAGAATGAGAAGCAAGCGACCATACGCTGGGGGATATGGCATATCGCTGACCATAGTCGTTATCATCAAGCCCACATTAATCAACTTCGAAGATGGTATCATGAAGCTCACTAAAGAACGTTGAAAAAGCGTTGTGGTGATAAGTTGAGGCACAAAGAAGAGGTGAGGGTATGGAAAATTTATCTGAACTGAGCCATGTTAATGTTGAAGAAAACACGATTTTTGAAATACAGGCTGCCCTGGAAAAGGGAGAGCTTTGCTCAAGAGACCTGATTCTGTATTACTTATATCGTATTGCACAATATGATCAAAATGGACCAAAGATCAATTCTGTTTTGGAAATAAACCCGGATGCGATTTTTATTGCAGAGGCCTTGGATGCTGAAAGGAAATCAGTGGGACCCAGAGGACTTCTACACGGGATTCCGGTTCTGTTGAAAGATAACATAGAAACCAACGACAGAATGCATACAACTGCTGGAGCACTGGCTTTGGAAACCCATATTAGTTCTAAAGATTCTTTTCTTGTTACTAAACTGAGGGAAGCTGGGGCAATCATACTTGGAAAAACTAATATGACAGAATGGGCAAATGGCATGTCTTCGGATATGTGGGCAGGGTACAGTGCTAGAGGTGGACAAGTTTTGAATCCTTATGGCGATTTTTTTCCAGGGGGTTCAAGCACAGGTTCCGCTGCTGCGGTAGCTGCTAACTTTACGATGGTTTCTGTAGGAACGGAAACATCTGGTTCCATATTAAGTCCATCCATTCAGAACTCTATTGTTGGTATCAAGCCAACTGTAGGTTTAATAAGTCGTGCTGGTATAATACCGTTCTCACACTCGCAAGATACTGCTGGTCCAATGGCAAGGACTGTGACAGATGCAGCAATCCTACTAGGGATACTTTCTGGAAAAGACGAAGATGACCCTGCTACCTGGAAAAATCCGTATTCTACAATAGACTATACAACATGTTTAGACCTTAATGGGTTGAAAAATGCAAACATAGGCATCTTCCGTAAAGCCCCCCTTACACGATATCGTGATAACGAAGAATATGATGAAGTTCTATTTGAGAACGCTGTAATTCAGATCAAAGAAGCTGGGGCTAATATTATTGAAGATATAGACATCCCATCGTTTGACCGGAAGTGGGAGTGGAACAAGTTGAATAATGAATTTAAGCATAGCGTTGAACATTATCTGCAAAGTCTTCCATCACATTTACCTGTGCATACCCTCAGTGAATTAATCGAATGGAACAAGAAAAATGCAGAAAGGGCTTTAAAATATGGGCAAAACCATCTCGAATATAGAGAACAGTTGAATAATCCATTGAATAATTCGAATTACATCTTAGAGTTAATAACGGATCTATATCATTCGCAAAATAACGGCATGGATTATGCTTTACATAACTTTGGACTGGACGCCATTGTTTTCCCCTCTTATGTTGGTGCTGATCTTTGTGCAAGAGCTGGGTATCCATCGATCGCTGTACCTGCAGGATATAAGGAAAGTGGAAGGCCATTCGGAATCACATTTGCAGGTAAAGCCTTTAGTGAATCAGTGTTGATTCGTATTGCATTTGCCTTTGAACAGCTAACAGTGCATAGAAAAAAGCCGAACTTATAACATCGGAAGAGCGCCTGGTGAGATGAGGAACATTCAGTTCATATGAAAAACAAAGGAGGTGATTCCATTGGTAAACAAATAAAATGAGGAAATCTAAATGTTGATTTAAAAAAGCATGCAGATTTTCTCTCTTATGGATCAAGAATTTATTATAGAGGAGAATGAACATGCTAAATCAATTAAGTGAATCCATCTATTATTTATCTAACCAAAATGATAAAGAAAGACCGACATTAGGGCTAGTTTGCGGTGATAAATACAGCCTTGTCGTTGACGCTGGCAATTCGGTTCAACATGCCAGGGATTTCTTACGTGAAATTGAGAAGTTAAACGTTCCGCCCGTTGAATATGTGGTCATCACTCATGCCCATTGGGATCATTTTTTAGGAATGAATGAATACGGAGCTACGATTATTATGAATAGTCTAACTAACCAAAAGATGAATGATTGGCGGAACTATTCTTATGATGACCGCTCTCTACAGGAGTATGTGGATTCCAAGAAGATGAACACACTGTGCATGGAAACGATACAACATGAAATACCGGACAGAGAAAACTTTCAACTACATTCGCCAGATCTCATTTTTGAAAAATCGCTGCATGTGGATTTGGGAAATAAAGTGTGTATTCTGGAAACCATTCGCAGCACCCATACCGATGATTCAACCATCGTATATATTCCGGATGAAAAGGTCATTTTTCTGGGCGACAGTGCTTACAACACAACTACAAATTCGCTATATCATATTAAGCAAGACAAGTTATTGCCTATGATTGAGGACATTCAGCAATATGATGCCGTTCATTTCTTGCTTGGTCATGAGTCGATCTGTGACGTGGAGGAGATGGATACGTATTGGAGAGAGCTTATTTCGGCCAATAATGCTGTGAAATCCACATCCTTAGAGGAAGCAATCGAGCGATTTGAAGCAATCAATGATCGAACAGCAAATGACAATGAGCTTTTCTTCTTACAAGGATTCGTGAATGATCAGATATTACAATCAAAAGCAACGGAATAAAAGAGTACCATCGACACACAAGAAGGTTTATTGCCTGTTCACAACCAAGGATGTAATCACAGCATTACCAATACAGAATCGCTGGAGAAGTTCATTCTCTCCGTTCGTAAATAAGGTTATATCAAGTAAAGGGCTGCTTGCAAAGGCGGCCTTTTTTTGCTTATGCTTTCATTCTTCAAGGGTATTAAGAAATCATTGGAAAAAGAGGTTGAACATTGTTAACATGTAATCATAGACAAATACTATGAAATTGTGAGGACGTTAAAAATGAATAACCCTGCTGTTAACGATGAATTGAAAATTGTATTTGAAGATCATGAACAGGATTACCATGCTGTCTGTAGCAATCTGTATCAATACAATCTAAGAGAAACAAATGGTCTGTTAAAGAAACCTGGCAAAAGTATCAATTTGTTTCTAAGGGATAAGACAGGCAAAGCCGTAGGTGGGATCTTCTGTGCTACGTACTGCTATACTTTATATATTGATAACTTTTGGATTGATGAAGAATACAGAGAAAATGGGTATGGGAAATCATTAATCATGCAAGCAGAGAGCATTGCTGTTAGTGAGGGCTGCAAACTTTCACACACAAGTACATTTTCTTATCAGTCTCCTGAATTTTACAAGAAGATGGGTTATGAAGTGTTTGGAATGATAGATGAATACCCGGAAGGAATTATTCAATACTTCTTGAAGAAAAGATTATAGACTTACATAGGAATCTCAGCAACATTATATAACATCTACAAAGGAGAAATGATATGACCGTCGTTGGAATCTTGGGGACAATTCATAATCAAGAATTAAGAGCGAAATATAACAGTTCACTTACCCTGTATGAGGATCTGATCACTGAATTCAACCCGGATATCATCTGCGGTGAAGTGCATCCCCTAAGTTGGAAGAAATATATCAAGGATAAACAGGATAAGGGATATTGGGGGGAGCCAGCCAGTGAGTATTGGGAACTTATCTTTCCATTATGTGAAGAACGGAATATAGAGTTTGTGCCTATTGACTGGTTTGAGTTGGATGTGTGGAATGATTTTGATCCATTTAACGGCTTCTCAGAAGAGCAGCGTGAAGCGTTGGAGAAGATTGATGATGAATGGTTTGCTAAACAAATGAATACACATGACGTTGGATCGATCCCCTTTAACTCGGTTGCGTTTGATACGATGACCAAACAAAAATATGAATGGTTGGATCAGATTAATCCAAAAGCAAATAACTTTAGATGGATCGTACGCAATCAGATCATGATTCAACGTGTGAAGAACACGTATCATTCGAATCCGGGTAAGAAAATTCTATGTGTTGTGGGAGCAGATCATAATTATATTTTCAAAGAGGAATTGATTAATGAACCTATTGAATTGGTATATCCATTACAATAGTTCAATGAATAGAATATAAACCTTCAGGAGGCTTACGCCATGATCAGATTGTGCAACAATATGGACGCAGATGCAATGGTTGAGATCATTAATGATGCAGCAAAGGCATACCAGGGTGTAATTCCTGAGGATCGCTATCATGAACCCTATATGCCATTGCAAGAATTGGAGCAGGAAATTCATGATGGCGTCGTATTCTGGGGCTTTGAAGAAAATAATAGATTATGGGGCGTTATGGGAATTCAGGATAAAGGTGACGTTGCTTTAATCAGGCACGCATATGTAAGAACGCACCAACGGGGGAGCGGAATAGGCACAAAGCTGTTGGCTCATCTGGTGGAATCCACCGATAAACCGATATTAATAGGAACCTGGGATTCCGCTGAATGGGCTATAAAATTCTATTTGAAAAATGGCTTTACCCTAGTTTCGTCGGATGAGAAGAAGCAGTTATTAACTCGATACTGGAACGTTCCCGAAAGACAAATCGAAACCTCTGTCGTTTTGTGTGACAAGAAGTGGAGCGCTGTTGGAATATAAGAGCATTTTTCCAGAGTCTTAAGAATCACGAAATGATGTGAGGTGCCCGTATGCTTTATCATTTTAGCGAGGATTCAGATATCCAGGTTTTTATTCCAAGAGAGAAACAAAACAGAGCTGAATTTCCAGCAGTGGTGTGGGCTATTGATGAAGAACATGAATATTCATATTACTTTCCAAGAGATTGCCCGAGAATCATCTGTAAAAAGACAGACACTTTAAGTGATGAAAATAAGGATAAGTTTTTCAAACATTCTAATGCAGATATCATCGTTACGGTTGAAAGTTCATGGTATCCGAGAATTATGAATCAGATCATATACAGGTACCATTTCGATGACACTAATTTTGAACGTTTTGATCCAACAGCGGGATACTACATTTCTTATCAGGTTACAAAGCCTCTACAAATAGACCGTATAGATGGTTTAATGGAGAGATTATTTAGAAAGGAATTGAACTCAGATTTACTCCAAATTTGCACCCAATGAGAGAGGCGATACTTACATCGGATTTCAAAGAATTTGGAATACATCGATTCAATAACGCAACGAAAGTGTAGAGTGAACTTGAGTGGCATAGGGGGGATTTCTATACAGTATCCAATAGTAGTATTAGATTTGGATGGAACATTACTCAACACAGATAAACAAATTTCGAAACGGAATTATGAGGCAATGGCGACATGCTCTAAACAAGGGATCAGATTTATCTATGCTACAGCACGTCCACCACGAGCAGTAAGGTTGCTTTTACCTGAGGAATTGCTCCATAGCGGTTCTTTTATATATTACAATGGAGCCTATATCCACTGTAATTACACTGGTATTCAACAATATGAACACATAGACCCTGTGATCACTGCTGAATTAATAAATTATGGCATGGAGAATAACAATGAACTGGGTTTAAGCCTTGAAGTGGAGGATCAATGGATTAGTTTAAAAGAATATGATTATACAACGCTTATGAGAGTTAAAGAAAACCCAACGATTAAATCATTAGAAGAGCTCAAAGGTATCGCTGCAACAAAAGTACTTTTTACGGGATTCAAGGATATAGATTTTCTCAGAGAGAAGTTTGCATCCAGATTAAATGTTTTGGTTACAGACGGTGGTAATCTTGTTCAAGTCTCATCAATCAAAGCCTCCAAAGAAAATGCATTGAGAATTTTATGTAAGGCAATGAAAATAAAAGTTGAAGATGTAATGGTTTTCGGTGATGATTTTAATGATATCGGGTTATTTGAAATATGTGGCTGGTCGGTAGCTATGGGTAATGCAATTGAGGAGTTGAAGATTCTCTCGAAAGAGATTACTGCTACGAATGATTCTGACGGAGTTGCGAGAGTGCTGGAACGGATGTTGAGATGAATAATTTTGAAATTTGGGATGAACGATATCAACCTGAACATCCCGATAATGAGATTGATTTGTTCGTAACGTTGCGGTAACTAAAGCTTTTTTACGATACAGAATCTGCTATTTCGTATATAATAGAAATTCATATGAGTCTGTATAACTACATAACATCGCGAGGTGCACCAATCTTATGCCAACCATCTATGACTTTAGCGTAACCAAAACGAGTGGAGAGCGTTTCCCGCTCTATCAATACGAAGGAAAACCTGTACTGATCGTGAATACAGCGAGCAAGTGTAAGTACACGCATCAGTTCGACGACATGCAGAAGCTTTATGACCGATATAAAGGGCAAGGGCTTCAGATCATTGGTTTCCCGTGTAATCAGTTTGCGGAGCAAGAGCCGGGAAGCAGCGAAGAGGCGGAGTCCTTTTGTCAGATTAACTATGGAGTGAAATTCCCCATGTTCTCCAAAATGGATGTCAATGGAGAAGCGGCACATCCGCTGTATGATTTTTTGAAGAAATCGGGACCTTTTGCAGGTTTTGATGAGTCAGATGTGCAAGCGAAACTGCTGAAGCTGATGGTGGCGGACAAAGCACCGGAATGGTTGCATGGTGACGCAATCAAATGGAACTTTACGAAGTTTCTGATTGATGCCGAAGGGCATGTGGTTAAACGTTTTGAACCTGTTGATTCGATGGACGAGATCCAGGCGAGTATTGAACAGCTATTGTAAGTTATCTTTCACAATTCTAAAGGGCCATGACACGTACCGTACAAACAAACGGATATGTGCATGGCCTTCTCTATTTCAAAAGTCTGTCCAGTACTATCCGACATGATGTGAAACGGGTAAAATGGTAAGAAACCTCTCCAGAACAGGAGGTACTTGAACGTGCCAAGTGTAATGCAATTTAGTGGTCCACTGGAATATAGCTATCGCTCCACCAGCACGTACGACCCAGGAGCATCGGACGGATTTCATTCGCATCCGCAATATGAGGTGTACTATTTTCATGATGGCGAATGCACCTATCTGATTGGAGATCGAGTCTACAACCTTGAACCGGGTGATCTGGTCCTGATGCATGGCATGACTCTTCATCGGCCACATCCCATGCCGGGGAAACCGTATGTGCGAACGACGCTGCACTTCGATCCCTCGGCCATCCGCAGCAGTCTGCACCCGGACCGTGTAAGCGAAGTGTTGAAGCCGTTCGAAGAACTGAGAAACTGCCGGATCAATCTGACAGGCAATATCCGCTCCGAATTCGAAGCTCTGCTGCTGAGTTTGCATCAGCTTACGGTAAATCCGGGTGATTTCAAAGAGGAACGCATGAACGTTCGTTTATGTGACCTGCTGTATGTTATAGCTGGAATCTGCAAAGGCAGGGTTGAGGATCACCTTCCCTCTTCCGAGAAGGAGCGGCATGTACAGCATATTATTGGATATGTCGAAACCCATTATATGGAGGACATTGGTCTGGATGATCTGGCAAATGAGCTTCATCTGTCCAAGCCTTATCTGGCAGGATTGTTTAAAGAAATGACGGGTAGTACCATATTTAAATATGTGTATGACCGCCGCATCAATCAGGCCAAGCTGTTATTCCAGTTCCAGCCGGATATCAGTGTGACAGAGGCCAGCCGATTGGCCGGGTTCAAACGGTTATCCCATTTCAGCCGAATGTTCAAACAAAGTGTAGGTTGTGCACCGGATCTCTACCGCAGTCGATTACATCGACCGTTTGATTAATGTTGTTTTACGGATCAAAAATTTTACATGCTTCACAGCCTGAGGAGGTTACGGAATGCAATCTGATCAACCATTCAAGCTTGATTACCGCATTGGATCAGCCGATGCTGATTACAGATCACAATGTCGCCCATCTGCTTTACTGGAGTATATGCAGTTGGCAGCAGACCGTGATTTAGCAGGTATGGGAGTTACCGTATCGCAGATGCTGGATCAGGGATTGGGCTGGATGTTATTAACGACAGATGTCACGATCATGCGCCCAGCCCGATTGGAAGAAGAAGTATCCTTGCAGACGTGGCATAAAGAAAATAAAGGTGTGACCTGGTTAAGGGATTATATCCTCACAGATCAAGAGGGAACGCATCTGGCGGAGGCTCGCACGGCTTGGGCGTTGGTCGATCTAAAGAGACGCAGAGTCGTCAGACCATCAGCTCTGCCTTTTGAAGTGAAATCATATCCGGATTTATCCTTAGGTGAAGCCCCTGCAAAAGTCACGGTCCCTTCTGAACTCAGCTTGCAGGAACAATATCGTTTAACTGTACAATACAGCAGCACAGACAGTAATGGTCATATGAACAACGCCCGGTATGCAGACGTGTGTTGTGATGCATTAACACTGGATGAACTGGCTGCAGGCATGGTCCGTCTGCAAATATCATATCATCGTGAGATTCGTATGCAGGAGCAAATGATCGTTGAGCGTTCAGAAGTTACAGAGGGAGCTGTGTGGGTCCGAGGAAGATTGGCCGAAGAGAATGAGAGCATTATTTTTGAAGCCAAATTAAGTCTCGGAGACTCAACCGCTTCGCCCATTAATCAATGAAATGGAACTGAAAACAAATAGATGAAGTCAACCAGTCTGTTCTGGTTGGCTTTTTTTCTATTTTACCTCCTGATGCAGACATGGCGTACCTGTTACATTCATCTCATAACTGCTCCGTGTTTAGAAGCCAGACAGAAAAGGTAAAAGAAGGTTAAATGGAAAAATGAAACTGAGGAGGAATTACGAATGAAAGAGCGCACACCGGATCAAAATAACAAGCATGCACATAAGGACCGTTCCCACGATAACCCGGAGCAGTATCCAACAGAGCAGGAGAGTTTGCTTGACCGGTATGAAGAAGAGCAGACGGTGGACCCCATTCCAATGGAAGATCTGAATATGGAGAAGCAGGAAGAGAAGAATAAGGATCAGACCAAGAGCAATTCGTCTTCGGAAGAGAAATATCGAGCAGATTATCGCGAATCGCAATGATCAGATTCATTTCAGTAGCCTGTTTAAAATGGATACTTGACTACCCTATTCAAAAGGGAATGAATAAATGCATATTTAGTGAAAATAAAATAGTATGTTGACTAATGTATGTTACTATATTATAGTTACTGTGTTGGCAACTTAGGAAATACCATTTTGGGAGGCGAATGTTTATGTCTACATCTTTCTTTGAAGCGTTGAAAAACAGAAGATCTTATTATGGAATCAGCAAGGAGTCCACAATCTCGGATGCTAAAATCCAGGAAATCGTGGAAGAAGCGGTAAAATACACTCCGACTTCATTCAACTCACAAACATCTCGTGCCGTAGTATTGCTCGGTGAACAACACGACAAACTTTGGAATCACACAGAAGAAATTTTGCGTGAGGTGGTTGGCAATGAAGAAGCCTTCAAATCCACCGCTGAGAAAATGGCCGGATTCCGCAGCGGATACGGTACAGTACTCTTCTTTGAAGACAACAATGTGATCGCGCAGCTTCAACAAAATTTTGCAGCTTATGCGGATAACTTCCCGATCTGGGCGAACCAATCCAACGGTATGTTGCAACTGGTGATCTGGACTGCTTTGGAGCAAGAAGGTCTGGGTGCTTCCCTACAGCACTATAACCCGTTGATTGACGAGAAGGTTAAACAGGAATGGAACATTCCAGAGAATTGGAGACTGATCGCTCAAATGCCATTCGGCAAACCAACAGCAACACCAGGCGAGAAAGAATTCCAACCGATTGAACAACGTGTAAAAGTACACAAGTAAGACTTTCGCCTGAAGCCAAATGTGACCTCGATTCACAAAAAAATGGAGGAGCCTCGCTTCAGCAAATTTCCCAATATTTAACCACATACGGCCTCGCTTCAATTTGATACGATGATGTAGATCGTACTCCAATGAAGCGAGGCTTTTTGATGTGAATAATAGAATATACAAACGTACCCGGCGAAAGCTATGGAATGCTATTTTGTGCGGCGTACTAGCGATAGGATCAATCTCCATCGGTGAATCCACAGCTCAGGCAGCAGCGGCTCAGCAGGTGTTCAAGGATACAAGCTCCAGTTATGCCAAGGATGCCATTGCACGTCTGGTTAAGGCGGGAATTGCTGCCGGGACCACCGAGAATACATTTGAACCCAAAAAGGCAGTCACTCGTGCTGAATTTGCAACATTTGCTGTGAGACTGCTAGGATTGAAACCTGTTAAAAACAATATTAATCCGTATAACGATGTCAGCATGAACGCTTGGTACTACGGTAACGTTGCAGCCATGACCAATCTTTCCATACTTGAGGGCAAGAGTCAGGGTGTGTTCCAGCCTAACGCCTCCATTACGCGGGAAGAAGCGGCTGCACTGCTGGTGAGGATGCTGAAACAATCCTCCAAATCAACGAATCTCTTGTCAGCAACATATGAAGATGCAGCTGAGATATCCGACTGGGCGCGTCCTTATGTGCAGACCGTATATCAACTTGGCTTGATGCGCGGCAGTGATGGCAAGTTTCGACCTCATGACCAGGTGACCAGAGAAGAGGCAGCAGTGATGCTGGATGCCATTTTGCAAAAGAAAACCTGGTCAGATCAGCTGAAAGGCGAGGATCAGCTCGGTATTCAGCTAGGATGGCAATATAACGCCTCTACTGCTGAGTTCAAGAAACAGATTGAACAATCGGAAGCCAATACGCTGGTTCCCCGTTGGTTCTTCCTGAATAGCAGCATGAAAGTCACGGATCTTACGGACACGTCGCTATTATCCTGGGCATCTGCTACAGACCGACAGGTATGGCCATTGCTTGGCAATCGTTCGAACCCGGACCTTACCCACCAGATGTTATCGAGCTCAGCCAACCGGACGTCAGTGATCTCACAGGTCACCTCTTTTGTGAAAACATATAAACTGGGTGGCATTAACGTGGATTTCGAGAACGTACTGCCAGCTGATCGTGAAGGAATGACTGCATTTATTACTTCGCTGACAACGGCTCTGCATGCGTTGGGCGCTGTTGTGTCTGTAGATGTATCACCCGATCTGGGGACAGACTGGACCGATGCATTTGATTATGCGCAATTGGGCGCCGTATCGGATTACATGGTACTGATGGGATATGAGGAGCACTGGAACGGCGATCCGCAAGCAGGGTCTGTGGCCTCTCTTCCTTGGGTTGAAAGGGCTCTGGATACGATGCTCGCTGAGGTCGTTCGCGCCAAAACAATTCTGGCCCTGCCTTTATATACACGGGATTGGTCTTCTGTTAATCCGGCAGCCAGTTCATGGGACATCACCTTGGCAGAACAGGGAACTCGTGCACGAGCTTCAGGTTCCGTGAGACGATGGGATGCAGATCTGGTCCAATATGTCATTGGCTACAACAGTAATGGAACACCGAGATATATATGGGCAGAGGATAGCCGTTCATTATCCGCGAAAGTAATGATGAGTGGAGAACGTAATATTGCCGGATTGGCCTACTGGTATATGGGCGGAGAGACGGCAGATATATGGAATGCTATTTCGAACGCTTCACGATTTGAATCATACATTTTCTAAATTCCGGAATCATAATCCTTTCTTAAATCGACCCAAACGCACCGTTATTCAGACGGATGGTTTGGGTTATTTTATTTTGGTAAAAGCTAAGTTGTAACGGATCACGTTTGATTTTGGTTGAACGGTGTAAATGGATAGAAGGATAGTGGACTGTCCAATAACATATGAAGAGATAGAAGCATAGGAGGGAGATGGAGCATGCGAGAGTATGATTGCATCATAGTAGGTGGAGGACTCGCAGGACTTCAGGCAGCCATTCAGATGGGGCGCTACTCTTGCCATCGGGTGTTGGTAGTGGACGCAGGAGAAGGCAGATCAACGTTATGCCGAACCTATCATAATATTCTTGGTTTTCCTGATGGAGTATCCGGTGAAGAGCTGCGCTCCAAAGGCAGAATGCAGGCAGAGCAGACTGGAGTAGATTTTGAGAAAGAACGTATCATAAAGGCAGCACGCCGGGGAGAACAGATTCAATTATTCGGCTCTTCCGGCTCTGAATATATGGCAAAAACCGTCTTACTGGCAACCGGACTAACGGACAGGATACCAGCTATTCCGGGATTAAGGCCTACGTTGGGACGAACAGTATATGTGTGCCCGGATTGCGATGGATATGAGATTCAGAATCAGCGCACGATATTGCTGGGTGCAGGCGAAGCCGGTGCAAACATGGCTATGGTTTTGATTCAACGTACCAATGAGTTGTTGTACATCAACCATGAGCAGTCGCCAATCTCCGCTGAGCTTCATCGAAGCATGAAAGAGGCAGGAGTTCGTTACCTTGAGGCCGCCGTCCAAGAAGTGCAACAGATGGAAGATGGCCATATTACGGGTGTGCTGACGGAGGATGGACAGATTTATGAGTCAGAGCGTGGATTTATCGCGTTTGGAGGCAATCGTGTACATTATGAACTGGCAGAGCAGCTTGGAGCCGTCATCGCGGATAATAAACACGTGGAAGCCAACCCGCGCAGCATGCAGGCCGCGCCTAATGTATGGATTGCCGGGGATCTGGGCTTGCACGCGGAACAAGCTACGGTTGCCATGGGTGAAGGCTCAATTGCCGCGATCTGGATTCACAAGGCACTGCAACAGATGAAAAAGGAAAACAAGGTGAATCAGATTTAAAACGCAAATTAAAATGTAGATGGTAAACAGCCCATTCATAGAAAAAACAAAAAAAGTCCCCGACCGTTGTGCTAAGGTTGGAGGACTTTTTGAGTTGTACGCAAGCTGTTTGCATAAGGATGGTCAGCATTTATTTGCTGTTTGTATTGCGTGTCTCGTTCGTTTTGGCTTTGTGAGGATGGGTGATGTTGTCTACGATTTCTCCTACGGCTTCTTCAATCATGTCCGTTGGTCCGGGATTGTCCGGGTCGGGTTGAATAATTGTATTCACACCGGGCTGCAGATCTTTGTTTTTTCGTTCTTTTTTATGTTCATTCATGGAAAATTCCTCCTATTCAGGTATGTTTAAGGTGTTCCTTAACATATCCAATCCTTGTAATGTATATGTAAACGATTAACCAATCAAATCAAATTGAAACGCTAAGTGTTAGGGGAGGAGGAGTTCATCTGTTCAAAAAAACAAGCATGCTCCTGTTACTGCTGATTTTATGTGTGTGGACATATTGGAGGACAGATAGCGATGATCAGAATCCATATCTCATTACCGACTACAGCCGCCTTCATCCGGTTAAGGTTGAGCGTGTGGTGGAAGGTCATGAAGAGCAGCAGCTCGTTGAACTTCTTCGGGACGCCCGAGAGCGGAACCTGACGATATCGATTGCCGGGCAGCGCCATAGTCAGGGAGGACACACCTATTATAAAGACGGCATTGTCATAGACATGACCTCGTATAACAAAGTGCTGGAAGTTAATACCGATGCCAAAAAGGTGCGTGTGCAGGCTGGGGCGACCTGGGCTGCCGTACAGCGAGCCATTAATCCATATGGATTGGCGGTCAAAAATATGCAGTCCCAAAATATTTTCACCGTAGGCGGATCTATCAGTGTAAATGCACATGGTCGAGAGCTTCAGCAGGGTTCCTTGATTCAAAGTGTCGAATCGTTCCGTCTATTGACGGCAGATGGTCAGATTCGGCAAGTGAGTCGCACCGAGAATGCCGAGCTTTTCCCGCTTGTACTCGGGGGTTACGGACTGTTTGGCGTGATTCTGGACGTTACGCTGACGTTAACGGATGACGAAGTCTATCGTCTCACAACGGAGCAGGTGCAGGTTAAGGACTACCCGTCTTATTTTCAAAAGAATATCCTGGGAGACCCGATGATGCGTATGCATCTGGCCCGAATTTCAGTTCAGCCCGGTGCAGGCTACTTTTGCGAGATGTACGCATTGAATTATACCTATGATCCAACGGCTTCACTGGATGATTATAATCATCTGGATGAACGCGAGAGGGGCGTGCTCACAAGCAAACTCCTGTTCAACCTAAATCGTGAATTCGAATGGGGGCGGGCTTGGTTTTGGCCGCTGCAACAGCGCTACTTCGAGTCACAGAATGGCAAGAGGCTTAGCCGTAACAATGCGATGGCTTCTGCCTCTGCATTTATGGAGTATCACCAGCCTGGCGAAAATGATCTGCTGCAGGAATATTTTATTCCGGTTGATGCCTTCCCCGCATTTGTTCAGGAGATGGGTGAGATTGTATCCCAGGAGCAATTGGATCTGCTTAACATTACAGTCAGGTATGTGAAACATGATGAAGAAGCTGTGCTTTCCTATGCAACGCAGGATATGTTCGGTCTTGTCTGTTTATTTCACGCTTCATTGTCCGAGCCAGAACAAGAGAAGTTCAAGGCCAGTATGCAGCAACTGATCAATACCGTCCTTCGATATAAAGGAACATATTATCTGCCCTATGCAGGTTATGCAACTTCAGAGCAATTCGAACAGGCCTATCCGCGGAAGAATGAGTTTTTTGCAGCCAAAGAAAAGGTTGACCCCAATCATCTTTTTATGAACTATTTTATGGAGCAGTATGGAGGAAATCATCCATGAATATCAAGTGGCTTGTTCGATCTCAAAGTATCGTTACGCTCGCTTCGGGCATGATTTATCCATATTATCTGTTGTTTCTCAAAAATCTGGGTAACAGCTTCTCCAAATATGGGCTTGCATTTGCCGTATTTACAATCAGTTCGGCTGCTGCTTCACAATGGCTCGCTCCCCGGATGGATCGACACGCCAAGCAGTGGCTCATTGTAAGTTCGGTGGGGATGGCCGCAGCCATGATTGCATTTCCGTGGGTCATATCCTACATCTGGGTGCTGCTGCTGCAAATCATGATGGGCATATGCAATGCGATGCAGCGAATGAGTGAACGGGTGCTGCTCGCCGATTATACGGTGGCTGGGCAACGGGGCCCAGCTGTAGGTAACTATCATTTCTGGACATCTGCTGCTTCAGGATTTGCGGTTATTATTGGCGGTGTGCTGATTGATTGGCTGACGATCGATGTATTATTTTATCTGAGTGCCATACTGTATATGTGGGGAGCTCTGGCAGTGTGGCGATTACGAAGCATTCCTGATGAAGCAATAGGTGGCTAAAGGATAGAAATGGTCTGATTAATCTCCCAGCGAGAAGTTTATATTATAGATAACTTGGTATGATTAAGCATTTTGCTTACATTCCTCAAAGCGATTATTCTCAAGGAGGTTTTTCAGATGAATGAACAAAATCATGTTATCCATAAAGATGGGCAAGTTTCAACCGACAAGGTAGACAATGCCATTGATAAGATTGCGCCGGAAGAACGGGAACAGATTTTACAGAATTTTGATGCCTTTAAAGGATATCTGGGCAAACGAATTGCAATGGGAGAATCGATTGGACTGGGAGAGGAACAGATGGCCAAAATCGCCGAGAAAGTAGCCGACTATTTGGCAGCCCGGGAAGAGCCGCGTAACCGTGAAGAGAAGTTGCTCCAAGAACTGTGGAATGTCGGGAAAGAGGAAGAGCGCCATATGCTGGCTCATATGCTTGTGCGTCTGGCACAAGGTTCAACCCCGAATCATTAAGATCGAGCTGAAACGAAAAGCTAAGCCAATAGAGACTCTGGATGCCGAGGCATTCAGGGTCTCTTTTTTATGACATCTATTGTAACTATTTTTCATCTGGCTGATACTTTTGCAGCGTGTACACCCAGTATGATAGGGAGAGTAAAAAGAAAGATTAAATATTCATATGAGCGTTTGAAAAGAAAGCCTTCCGGTTAAGGAATAGTAACGTTCATAATAAGGAGAGATGCTGCCTATGAAGAACGCGGCGAAACAATGGAAATTACGAATGCTGGGTGCGGCTGTTGCATTGCTTGGCATGATTGTGCTTGCTACATATTTGCTTACACCAGCGAACGCTGAGGAGAGCATGGACTCTGTACAGGCTTCCGCCAAAGAAGCGCAGGCTGCAAACTCCGAGATGTTTACAGCTTATGTGGATGACATACAGCATGAGAATGGTAAATTGTACTTGATTGTAGACAAGATTGGCTGGTACCAAGGGGCAGAGGCCGATAAAGTTTTTGAACAACGCAATCCGGACTCTGGTATAGATGGTGCTCCTGATGGTTATTATATTGTCAATGACAGCAAAGAGCAGGAAAAGGTAGAAGTAAGTGCGAATGCTGAAGTGCTGATGCAGTTGTATGATCGTGATGGAACAGTGTCGGGCACTACTATTCAATGGAATGAGTCAGTGGCGCTCAGCAAATTCGAATCCTTGTATGACAATACCAATATTCTTGATCTGTCCGTATTCCCGTATCACCTCACTGTGCAGGATGGCAAAGTGACCAAAATTGTACAGCAGTACATTCCATAACATTAGATCAAAATGCAACGGTTAAGCATTCCTCCGGTTCCGTTGAACCGGCAGGGATGCTTTTTGGTTATGACAAATTCATGAAGGAGATTGTAATTCATGGTATGTACATGTATCATTATAGGAATGGTGTTTTTACATAGTTCAGGAGGCTTCTCATGCTTAAAGACATGATTGCGTTAACGAAACCCGGACTTTTGCGGCTGAATGTGTTTGCGGTAGCGGTAGGGTTCTGGGTCGCTTCAAAATGGGATATCTCGTGGATATCTCTGCTCATGGTGTTGATTGGATCAACCTTGGTCATCGCTTCGGCTTGTGTCATTAACAACTACTGGGACCGTGAGTTGGATCAGAAGATGGAGCGTACCAAAAAACGGATTGATTACATCAATCATCTCAAACCCAAGTTTGTATTAGGGTATGGAATTGTTCTTGGTGTGGTTGGTTTTGCACTGCTGTACTTCCTGGTCAATCCGTTATCTGGTTGGATGGCACTGCTCGGATGGTTTGCTTATATCGTGATCTACACGATGTGGCTCAAACGCAGCTCGACCTGGAGTACGTCATTGGGTGGAATTGCGGGCGCGATGCCGCCTGTAATCGGTTATTGTGCGGTAACCAATCAGATTGATGCAGGTGCCTGGTTGCTGTTTGCGCTGTTATTTCTATGGCAGCCACCTCACTTCTGGTCACTCGGGATTCGCAGAGTCGAAGAATATCGTGCAGCCGGTTTCCCACTGTTGCCGGTAGTCAAAGGTGTGAAGCGTACAAAGGTGCAGATGATTCCTTACGTGTTCCTGTTGCTTCCTGCTGTATTTCTGTTGTATTACTACAACTACGTTGGACTTGTGTTTCTGCTTGTATCCGTCATTGGTGGTCTGATCTGGTTTGTCCATACACTAAGCGGATTGAAGACTCAGGATAATGAGAAATGGGCCAAGGTTAACTTTCTGATCTCCGTCAATTATCTCATGGTTGTATTCATTGTCATGGTGGCAAACACAACCTGGTCCTGAGCAACTCATCACTTTTGTGAAATATTCGAATATGAAGATACCGAGTTAGCTGGCATCTTACAAAAAAGCACGCTGTAGAATAGGCTTGGACAACCTCTGGTTGTTCCGGCCATACTTCTCGGGGTGTTTTTTTGCTATAATTATACTATGGAAAATGATTTTGGAAGAATGGGAAGTGGAGTAAATGAATGATTTACAGCAGGCTATCCTCTTGAGGACGGAGGGGAAAATGCAGGAGGCGATAGAGCTGCTGCAGGAACTGGCACTGCAGGAACCGGAGAATGCACAGGTCTGGTACCAGCTGGCTTGGGCTCATGATTCACTTGGACTGGAGCGGGAAGCGGTACCGCATTATGAGAAGGCTCTAAGTCTTCGGCTTCCGGTTGAGGACAGGACAGGTGCCATACTTGGACTTGGCAGCACGTATCGGACTCTGGGGCAGTACGAGCAGGCGAAGGCCTGGTTTGAAAAGGGGTTAAATGAATTCCCGGAGAACCGGGAATTTGAAGTTTTTCTTGCCATGGTGCTCTACAATCTGGGTGAGCATGCGGAGGCAATGAAGCGGCTGCTGGTACAACTGGCAGATACATCAAGGGATAAGGGAATAACCGAATATAGCAGAGCCATCCGTTACTATGCAGATCAACTGGATCGAGTATGGGATTAAACCTAATGTATTCGAGCGATAACACCTAATCTAAAGGAGAGGATTGGATGAATTCGAATCACGAACAAGAACAGGTGCACGAAAGACTTGACCGGCTTGAGCAGAAGCTGGATTACCTGGCAGAAGCTCAACAGGCGAACAGACGCTCACCCGGTGTACGCTTCCTGATTGGTTTTGCAATTGTGATTGCCGTTGTATTTATTCTCATGCTGGTCATTGGCTTTATACAATTTTTTAGTAGTGGCGGTTGAGTCAACGGAGGACCGACTATAACGATGGAGTTAGCCATTCCTGTACCGCTTTGATAAAACGACGTGAAGCAGGGGACAGATTGGTGAGAGACGGGCATGCGATGCCAATGGTACGAAAAGGATCTCCAGTGAGAGGAACAAGAGCGAGCTCGTTCGTGTGGTGTTGAAGAACCATTTCAGGCAAGAGACTGATGCCTAGACCGTTTCGAACCATCGCCATGATCGCCTGATCTTCGGCTACCTCATAGACCACATTCAGCTTGGCCGCATGCTGCCGGATCAACCGTTCGATCTCGTTATCACCACCCCATTTAGGCAAAATAAAGGGCTGTTCCAGCAGTACATCAAATGAGACAGACTTCTCCGTAGCGAGTGGATGTTCCAGAGGCAGGATGCACATCATCCTGTCTTTTTGTAAGGGAATCGTCTCAAAAGGCGAAGAATCGCCAAGGGACAGAAAACCAAGATCGATGGCACCTCCAGCCAGCCAGCCTTCAATTTCAGCATAGTCCCCCTCCCACAGCTTAATTTCGATGCCGGGATGACCGAGGCGAAATTGCTTCAGGATGCCAGGCAGCCACTGCGTGGATACACTGGCGAAGGTGCCAATACGCACCGTTCCAATCTCGGCGCCGCGAATTAATGAAATTTCCTGGTTCATCAGTTCCGTCCAACGCAGAATTTCACGAGTATAGCCCAGAATGCGTTCTCCTTCAGCAGTAATTCGTACACCGGAGCGGCCGCGATTCAGCAGCGAAAAACCACACTCGGTCTCCAGACTGGCGATCGCATGACTGACTGCTGATTGGGTAATATTCAGTGCTTCTGCTGCTTTGGTAAGGCTGCCGTATTCCACTACGGCATTCAAAATTTCGTATTTGACTAATGACATGAAAGATTTCGTTCCTCTCTTCATTTAATTCATGAGTTTATTTCATATTAACTATTATAAATATTCATTTTTATAATGCAAAGAGATCGTTTATACTTGCCAAGGCGAGTTAGTTCGACAGAGCCTTGGTTAGATTACAATACATAGAATGAAGGTAGAAGCAAGATGAACGGAGTACGTGCACCACAAGGTCAGGCATCAAGAAGAGCGGATTTGCAGATGCTGCTCGCAACGGTAATATGGGGATCATCCTATCTGTTTATGAAATCAGGACTGGAGTCCATGCAGGAGTTGAATTTGGTCGCTTTCCGGTTTGGAATTGCCTTTATCGCGGCAGCTGTCCTTTTCCATCGGCGACTGTTCAGAATGGATCGGGGAACGCTTGCAGCAGGGGCTATTTTGGGAACAGCGTTATTCGCGGCCTTTGTATTTATCACGTATGGTGTACAGCGCACAACGGCTTCCCAGGCAGGATTTTTGATCAGTTTGGCAGTGATCTTTGTGCCCATTCTGACGACAATTCTGCATCGGCGAATGCCAGACTTGCGATTAACGATAAGTATTCTCGTGGCGGTAATTGGGCTCGCATTGTTGACACTTCAACATGAGCTTAGCCTGCATATGGGGGATATCCTTTGCATTCTCGCAGCATTAATGTACGCGATCTACATTATAATTGCTGGCAAGTATACGCCGAAGCATGATCCACTAACGCTGGGGACGGTGCAACTGGGCGTTGCAGCCCTGTGGGGGCTGGCTGCTACATTTGTGCTGGAGACACCACGTTTACCTGACACACCTCAATCTTGGGCAGCCATTCTGGGTCTGGGAGTACTGTGCAGCGGCATTGGTTACATTTTGCAGACTCTTGCCCAGCGGCATGCTTCACCAACGAGAACGAGTCTGATCTTTTCGCTCGAACCGTTGTTTGCCGCAGCATTTGCATTTACCTTTCAAGGCGAGTCTCTTACCCTGCAAGGATATGCGGGTGCAGCACTGATGCTCATTGGTGTCCTGATTACGGAGATCAGAGTTCCTTATCCGGTATTCTGGCGCAGAAAGCGGACAGCATTACAGAACGAACTGGGAGATCAGGGAGCACCGGGCGTATAATTTAGAAATAAAGCAAGAGTTCTTCCATCAACTTCATTGTGAAGGTGGGGGAGGAACTCTTTTTGTTATTTATTTGAGAAATTTTAAGAATCTATAGCAAATCCTCAACCTAACAAAATGAGACTTTTCATAACTTGTTTTGTTGAATCCCTTTTTTTATGCTACACTAAATGAAAAATAAAGGAAAAACGGGTGAGAAAGATGGCCAAAAGAGTAACCATGCAGCAAATTGCCGATGCTGCGGGGGTATCCAAATTCGCAGTCTCTCGTGCGTTGACCGGTAAACCTGGTGTCAGTGAACATACCCGGGAGATGATTGTCAGGACGGCAGGACAGCTCGGATATTTCAAAGCTGAACCGAAACGTTATCTGGTGGAAACCCCTGCTGAACAGGAGGTGAAGATGGACAGACAGGGGACTATTCTGATCTTGTTTCCCAACATTCGTTCGCAGAATCGTTCCTCCCTGTACTGGGGTCCTATCTTTGACGGAATATCTGCACGCCTGAATGAGAAGGGCATGGATATCCTCACCTTGACGGAACCTTCCTCGGATCGCATGTTTTCGGTGCTTAATCCCGATGCCATCAGCGGAATTATTACCGTCGGTTCCATTTCCACATCCGTATTGCTCGAGATTTATCGACTGCACATTCCACTTGTGATGGTTGATCATGAAGATCCGGCAATTCATGGAGATACGGTGTTTACAGATAACATGAAATGCATGAAAGAACTGGTGCTGATGCTCGTTGGAAAGGGCTACAGACGGCTACAGTTTGCCGGAGAACTTCCTGATGCAGCCAGTTTCAGAGAGCGCTGGCTCGGCTATCGTTCGGTATTGGAAGAGATGGAGCTACAATTTTCGCAGCAAGCAGATTTGCTGGGACCTGATCTGGATCACATTCGGGAATCGATTGTGGATATGAAGATGGAGGATATCCCCGAAGTGATGGTATGTGCCAACGACCACATGGCCGCTGTTGTAATTGCTGCACTCCAAAGCAGAGGCATTGAGGTGCCGGAGCGCTGTGCAGTAACCGGGTTCGATAATACCCGTACAGCAGAGCCTATTCTTGCTACGGTGCATATTGACAAGGAAAATCTGGGCAGACGTGCGGTGGACCAGTTATTGTGGCGCATGGAGCATCCGGACGGGCCTTTTGAAAGAAAGCTGATCTATTCGGAACTAATCATTCGTGATGAGTACAATGCTATTTTGCCGTGAAGCTAACGATCGTGATTTTAGAAATGATAAAAATAACACACACCATCACGCTATAAACTTGGGGTGAAAAGACATGGAGAGATTGGGCTTCATGTCTTTTTTGTTTATCAAATATGTTTTTTTGAAATAATTCACAAAACAGATTGACTGAATTGAATAAATCATGTTAATTTTGTTTTGTAAGTTATTCGTTTTTGTAATAACAAAACCTAACAAAATGTTTTTCAAACTACTTCAATAATGATAACGGAGGCTGTCATGAGCAAAATACAATCGCAGACTTTTCAGAATTGGACGTTCAAGGCTTGTGAAGATCAGGAATGGTTGCCGGCTCACGTACCCGGCTGTGTGCATACGGATTTGCTGAAACTGGCGAAAATTCCGGACCCTTTCTATGGAACTAACGAAAAAGAAGTTCAATGGGTCGATAAGAAAGACTGGGAATATCGTACCGAATTTGATGTGAATGAAGCACTGTTGTCGCAGCAGCATCTGGAGCTGGTTTTTGATGGTCTGGATACATATGCAGATGTGTATGTAAATGAACAACATGTGTTGTCGGCAGACAATATGTTCCGGGTGTGGAAAGTCGATGTGAAATCTGTTGTAAAAGCAAGTGGCAACGTTCTTCGAATACGTTTTCGGTCCCCGATCAATGAAGATCTGCCGAAGCTGGAGAAGCTCGGATATGCCCTGCCTGCATCAAATGATCAATCTGACGTGGGGGGACTAGGCGACAAAAGGGTGAGTATTTTTGCACGGAAAGCCCCGTATCATTATGGTTGGGACTGGGGTCCACGTTTTGTAACCAGCGGAATCTGGCGTGAAGCACGCCTTGAAGGATGGACAAACGTACGAATTAATGATGTTTTCATTCAACAAAATGAAGTAACCGCTGCTTCTGCTTCGCTCACTGCGGTCGTGGAAGTGGAGTCTACACAATCGATAGAAACGGTTATTCGAGTCGGAACAGATGGACAGAGCTGGGAGCAGGCTGTAACCCTTAAACCGGGTGTACAGACTGTGGAAGTTGCAATCTCCATGAATGAGCCGAAGCTGTGGTGGAGTCGTGGACTGGGTGACGCGTATATGTATTCTTTCCATACGGAAGTGATTCAGGGCGAACAGGCTGTGGCTGAGTCCACAGTCAAAACGGGTATTCGGTCCGTTCGTCTGGTTCGTGACAAAGATGAAGCGGGAGCATCCTTTTATTTTGAGTTAAACGGAGTTGCTGTCTTTGCCAAAGGGGCGAACCACATTCCCAACGACAGCTTCATAACCGAAGTGACACGTGAGCGTTATCTGCATGAGATTGTATCTGCTGCCGAGTCGAACATGAATATGCTCCGTGTATGGGGTGGTGGCTTCTATGAAGAAGACGTGTTCTACGAGTTGTGTGACGAATATGGGTTGCTCGTATGGCAGGACTTTATGTTTGCTTGCAGCATGTATCCTGGAGACGAGGCTTTCCTGAACAGTGTGAAGCATGAGGCGATTGATAATGTGAAACGTCTGCGTAATCATCCAAGCATTGTGCTGTGGTGTGGTAATAACGAGATTGATTCAGCGTGGGCACATTACATTGAGGATGGCGGCTGGGGCTGGAAAAAAGATTACAACGCCGAGCAAAGAGAACGCATTTGGGCGGATTACGAAGCTATTTTCCATGATCTTTTGCCGGAAGTGGTCGAAACCTATGCACCTGGTGTGGATTATTGGCCTTCTTCACCACTGGTATCACTGTCTAGAGACGAGAAACAGCATGCTCACCCCTCAACATCAGAAGGGGATATCCACTATTGGGGTGTGTGGCATAATGTGGAGCCCTTTGAGAACTACAACGTTCATGTTGGACGCTTCATGAGTGAGTATGGCTTCCAGTCTTTCCCTGAATATGATTCGGTTCGCAAGTATGCGGAGGAAGAGGATCTGGCACTAGAGTCTGAAGTGATGCTGGCCCATCAGAAGAACGGGGCAGGTAATCGTCTGATCAAACAATACATGGATATGTACATGCATGAACCGAAGGATTTCCCATCCTTCCTCTATATGAGCCAAGTGCTTCAGGCTGAGGCGATGAAAACAGCCATTGAAGCTCACCGTCGTCGCAAACCGTTCTGTATGGGAACGCTCTACTGGCAGATGAACGATTGCTGGCCGGTGGCTTCATGGGCGGGTATGGATTACTTCGGACGTTGGAAAGCATTGCAATATTACGCGAAACGCAGCTTCAGCGATATCTTGGTATCGGTAGATGGTACGAAGGAAGATGTGACGGATATTTATCTAATCTCGGATCAGCTTGAGCCTGTGAAAGGCAAACTCCAAGTACGCCTGATTGGCTTTGATGGCACAGTATATCGTGAGGAAGAACATGAAGTCGCTCTGGCATCCAACTCTGGTCAACAGGTGCTGTCATTGAATCAGACGGAATGGCTGGAAGGTCGCGATGCTGCAACAACATTGCTGCGTATTAATCTGAAGCAGGATGGGGCAGCCGACATCGTACAGGAGCATTATTTTGCACCATCAAAGGACATTGTACTGCAACCAGCGCAAATTAAAGTAACTGAAGTTACTGAGAATGATGGCGTGTATCTGGTTTTGGAAAGTGATGTGCTTGCCAAACAAGTGTGGATTTCTACTGAGGCAGAAGGGGTGTTCTCGGACAATTTCTTCGACCTCATTCCTGGCATTCCGGTGAAGGTCAAGTTTACATCCAGAGAAGAATTGCAAGGTTCTGATGGAGCTGTCTCCAATGCGGGGGCCATCCAGGTTCGTTCCATGGCTGATTTCATCAAGTTGTAATCAAGTAAGATTGGTTTGCGGTGTTCTTGCCAATTCTTTGAGGCCCGGTATGCACTTGATGTGTATACCGGGCCTTTTCATGGTTCATTTTGTTTTGATCTGCAGAGATGTTACATATTATTGAATCTCCAGGATTTCGATATCATATGGCCCTAGTTCCAATCGAGTTCCCTTTATAGTTCCATCCAATGCACTGGTGTATGATGCTTGCAACGGAATGGAGACAGATTCAGGACTTAAATTCAGGATAAAACGAAACGTTCCATTCGGTCCTGAGCGAGTTGTCACCTGGACACCGTCTGGCAGAGAATGAATCTCGGAGAGGCCACATTGTTCAGCGATGGTTCGCAATAACTGGCTCAGGTAAGCTTCATCCGGCTGGGTCGCTACATAATAGACAGCACCTTTACCCCAGTTATTTTGGGTGACAGCCGCACTTTTGGCATAAAATTGATCCGCATAAACCGCAATCGCCTGTGCCGTGTCCAGTTCCAACACATCAGCCCATTGTGAAGCAGCATATATGTTGCCCTTCTCATCCCGAATCTGAATTTGGTCACCACCGACGGGATCATATTCGGTAACACGCACGCCCGAGCAAGCAGATAACATACCTGGAAGTGATGCCATGACACAGAGGTTGTTATCGTTTTTGACACCAGTGCGATGTGTTAAGACCAATATACCACCATCCGCTGCAAAAGCTTGCAGACGTTCCGCGGTGTTCTCGTCCAGCAAATACAAATGCGGAGCGATGATGATTTTGTAGCCATCCAGCGCTTCCGAGGAATGGA
>Ga0153960_1000019_pt1 | contig 162126 bp, 142 predicted proteins | sample TSFL044MetaG_FD_102274 | JGI IMG/M metagenome (GOLD analysis project Ga0153960, IMG submission 102274) | Attine ant fungus gardens microbial communities from Florida, USA - TSFL044 MetaG | ecosystem: Host-associated > Fungi > Mycelium > Unclassified | place: USA: Florida, Withalacochee...
CATCTGACGGATGAGGTAACTCGTGTAGGACGTTCTCCACTGCGGAAATTGTCCCCGAATGACCGTCTGGTTCGCCCGGCTCTCCAGGCTTACGAGTATGGAACGGAAACAACACATTTGGCGATGGGTATGGCCGCTGCCTGCAAGTTTGACGTCTCCGAAGACCCGGAAGCAGTGGAACTCCAGACTACGATCCAGCAAAAAGGGATTGAAGCAGCACTCAGCCAGTATACGTCCATGGATGAGAGTCATCCTGTACTGAAGCAGGCTGTAGCACATTATCAACAAATGCAGAAGTAGCAGTCTGTATTTCAATACAACATCATATCGATAGAAGAAGAGCCTCACAGGGTTAACTGTGGGGCTCTTTATGTTGCTCTGTCTTCTTTTTATACGTATCCAGACATGCCTCGCAGATGCAGGATTTCCTGCGCTGTTCTGCCGGAATGGGGTCAAATACCCCCTCTGGGAACACAGCCCGGTTACACCAGCATTCTGAATGAGGACGGCCAGCGGCATAGGAGCAGCCATTGGTCTCACCGCATAGAGGACATACAAGAACCTCTGGAGTGACCTTCTTTGTATCCTGCTCAACAGACATACGAGTCTTCCTTCCCCCGATGAATTTCTAACCATGAACGATCGATAGGTTTATTAAAGTATAGCAACTTAACCCATTATATCAATCCTCCGGTTATTCTTCAGGGGGCAATTCAATCTTCAATCCTTCCACATGCTTTCGACTCATCAGTTTGCGTTTCTTGCGGTTCTCTTTGGTCTCCAGCACAATGTCGAGATCATAGTCACCCGGATAAAGTTCCTGTGCAGAAATATGCAAAGTCAGGCGTTTCTTGTGAATTTTGACTTTGCGTCCACGCAGCATCACTCCGATATTTCCGCGACTGTCCTCCACATCACATACGATGCCTGACTGGTTCAGATAAGCTGCATAGACGCGATCCCCTTTTCGGAATTCTTTAACAGGGGCGGTGGGTTCTAATGTTTCAGGCCGATCAGCAGATTGCTTTCTTGTTCCCGTTTGTACCGATGAGGCGACAGGTTTCATCGTGTTCCTTGCTTCATTCCATTGGTCTTGTTCAACCGTGCTGTTTGTTTGCGTTGACGACGAGCTCACATTAGGCACGGATGAAGTGAAGGTGGAAGAGACACTTTGCGAGACACCCTGATCTGATATGAGCTTGGAGCGCTCAATAATACGCTGTGGCATACCCAATTTCAGTGCAATGGAATAGGCATAGCTGTCCCCGGCTTCTCCGATCCTCAATCGATAAAGAGGTTGAAGAGAGACCGTATCGAACTCCATTCTAGCATTCTCAAATCCAGGCGTGGCTGCTGCAAAATGTTTGATTTCCCCAAAATGCGTTGTGGCGATAACGGTAGCTCCACGACTGTGCAGCTCCTCCAGCATGGCGATCGAGAGTCCCACTCCCTCACCGGGATCGGTACCGGAAGCCATCTCGTCAATAAGCACAAGCGTCGATGAATCAGCTTGCTCCAGGATGCCAATCATGTTGCGAATATGTGCAGAAAAGGTACTGAGTGCTTGCTCCAGGCTCTGCCCATCGCCGATATCCACAGCAATTTCATGATATACGGCCATCTCGCCATCTTCAGCGACAGGCACAAGCAGACCGGATTGCATCATCAAGGTGAGCAGACCCAAAGTTTTGAGTGCAACCGTTTTGCCACCCGTATTCGGCCCTGTAATGATTAGTGAGGAATATGTCTGACCAATTGCAAAATCAAGCGGAACCATGGATGCACCCATAAACGGATGGCGGGCATTATGAAGCCGAACCCGTCCAGTGGCATTGACGCGTACAGTTCGCCCGTCCATGGTCGCCGCATATTTCGCTTTGGCGAACAGGAAATCCAGAATTCCTACCGTTTCCGTATTTAACGAAATTTCACGATTGTAAGACTCTGCCAGGGAGGTTAAGTCACCAAGAATTTTCATCTCTTCCCGTGATTCCTCGGCTTGCAACGAAGCCAGCTCCATTTGCAGGCCTACTAATTCAGCAGGCTCAATATATACGGTTTGGCCACTTCCCGATTCATCCAGGACACTGCCTTTAACGTGTTTACGGAATTCTTTCTTGATGGGCAGCACTGTTCTTCCACCACGCTGACTAATCACATTTTCCTGCATGATGGAGCGGTGTTTGCTTATTAGCGAATCCAGCTTGCGCTTCATGCGTTCCTCATTGACCGTCATTTTTTTACGAATACGTATCAGCTCTTTGCTCGCCTGATCCTGAATGCGTCCACTATGGATACAGCGTTCAATCTCGCTCAGCAAGGATTCCATCCATATCATGGATGAAGCGTAACGACTAACTGTGGGGGCCACTTCGGATTTGCCCTCCATGTATTTCATCAGCTGTGCGCAGCTGCGCAGAAACTGGGCAAGATGGCTGAAATCACGTTCCGTAAATAAATAACCGGTGCCCAGCAGATCCATAATGGTCTCCATGCCATCGAGTGATGGAATAGGCACACTGGCGCCGTTACGAATCAAAGCAGCCGCTTCAGCGGTCTCTTCCAGCCGCATTTGAATCAGAGAAGCGTCCACCATTGGCTTCATGTCTCTTACGTAACGTTTGCCCAAATAGGATAGGGCACAGGCGGCCACGTTTTTTTGAATCTGGGGATAACCCAGACTGGTTAACGTTTGTTCATTCATGTTGGATCTCTCCTTGGATATAAAATGGAATTTCGGTTAAAGCGATGGAACATATTCCCGGAAAACGCAAAAAGGGCGGAGAATGAACAAACGTCATTCTCCGCCCTTAACGTACGGGAAAGTAGGGTCCGTTAAAGGTCTATACAAAAAAATCCACGCTGAACACAGCGCGGAAATAGACCCGGACAAGTACAATCCCGGAGGCGATTTATGATATCCGCTGTTCTTAACTAAGTACAGGGTTATGGCGCATCATGAAATACACGTATGCCACAAGGCACAAGTGAATCGAAGGCCAAACTCCTGAATATGAAACTTGTTAGTTAAGAACGCTCACCGACATCAAAATCTCTCCTTTGATTGAGGAATATGCAACTAATATAAACTGCAAATCGCTTTGAAGTCAACCTTCAAGAATAAATAGTGGACTTGAATAACAATGGGTTTTAAAATAACAATAGTAAATTAATCCAATGAAAGCGATATTATACATACGTTTTGCATTAGTTCGGGAAGTGATTCCGAAATCGTTCTCGTTCAAATCACGCAAAATGCACAAAGGAGGATGCTCTTTTTGCCTAAATACCTGCTGCGTTTGCTCTGTTTTACCATGATACTCGGAGCCCTTCCGGTCATTGTTATTGGTTCGGTCTCCTATTCGATTGCCTCTAGTGACATTGAGCAGAAGGTTCGGGAGAGTAATTTGCAGATTCTGCATCAGACCCAAATGCGGGTAGAGCAAGTATTGCGCAGCCTGCAATTATCGTCCATCCAATATGTGAATTCTCCACTGGTATTACAGGCGATGAAAAAACCGCTGGACAGCAGCGAATTTCAGGAAATTCGTGATCTGACTTCCGGATTTAATAATTTGCAATCGGTTACAAATATTGATCAGGCTTATCTTGTGAATCTGGATGAAGACTGGGTTGTTTCGATGCGATCCTTTGGAAAATTGGATGATTTTAGTATTCGGGACCGGATAGGCTCTTATTTGAAATATACAAACAGTCTGTTTTGGGTGACGCAAAATGTGAGTTCAACCAAAGAAAGTATTCCGGTATCGGCCGGAGTTGGTGAAGCGGCACAAGAACAAGCGCCTGCCCTTATTTCATCCGACAATGTAGTCAGCATGGTATTCAAGATTCCGATGATACCAACGAATGTGAAACCAAAGGGGTTTCTGGTTATAGATATAGCCGATACAGAGCTAAGTACATTTCTAAGTCGAAATCCGAATTCAGGGGATATGTACGTCCTTGATCGGGAGCAGAAATATTTTCTCAACGATACAGAACAAGACGGGAAATACGATACGCTGAATCAGGAAATCCACGAAAAGGTACAAACGACGGGACAGTCGGAGGGTTTCTTCAGCGCAGAGGTGGAAGGAAGCCAGGTGGCGGTTAGCTACAGGCAGTCCCCACTCAATGGCTGGTTGTATGTGTCCGTTGTATCGCTGAGTCAGATAACTGCCCAGTCGCAGAAAATTGCATTGGTTACAGGTGTGGCTACACTGGTCATGTTATGTTTGACAGGACTGGTAGCCTTCTATGGCAGTCGCAAGATGTATTCTCCCATTTCCAGACTTCTGCAGTTGACGAAAGGACTGGATTCTGCAATGGCTCCGTCGGGACGCCGTCAGGATGAATTTATATACATTGAAGAGCGATTATCGACCTTGTTCAGCTCGGAGAAAACGATGCGTGAGCAGATGAAGGGCCAGCATGTTCATTTGCAGGAATTTTTTATGACCAAACTGCTTACAGGCAAAATATCGGAAGATGACTTCAGATATCAGGGTCAGTTATACGATTTTCCAACCTCATGGTCTAGACTTGGGGTACTTACACTTCAGATTGACACCCTTGAAGGGACCAGGTACGAAGAGCAGGACCGGGATCTGCTGCTGTTCGCGTTAAACAATATGGTCGGTGAACTGCTGCCCTCTGAGATCCGTTTCGCACCTGTCATGATTGATGACGCCCAGGTTACGGTATTGGCATCCGTGCTGGATGATGAAGTACAACTAAAAGAGTGGATGCACACTCAAGCGGAATTGATCCGTGAGCGGGTCGTGACCTATCTGAACCTGCCTGTAAGTATCGGTATTAGTCGTTCCTATTCTGCAATAGGTGATTCGCCAAGAGCTTACCAGGAGAGTCGTGAGGCGCTGCAAGGCAGGGTAAGTTTGGGCAGCCGTATTATTTTGCATTACGAGGATATTCAGCCTCGCGGTCAGACAGAAGCAGCGTTATATACACAGCTCAGGATGATTGAAGACCAGTTGGCTTCTGCGCTCAAGCAAGGGGACGAGGAGAAAACCGATGCGTACTTTAAGCAATACCTCGGTCTGCTCGCAGACAAGAAGCTGCACTTCAGCGAATACCCCGTTATCATGGTTCAGCTGTTGTCCCGTGTGTATCAGCTTGTACAGGAGCAAGGTGGGAACGTTGCTGAAGTGTTGGGTGAAAAGGCCTCCATGGCTCGATTGCTGAAGTTGTCCACATTGGATGAAATGACGAACTGGTTCCGCAAATGTTTATTTCAACCTGTCATTCGATTCTGGCGCGAACAGGAAGAGTCACAATATTTGAATATTGCCCGGCGTATGATTCGGCTGATCGAGGAGCGATATGATCGCGAATTGTCGCTGGAAGCTTGCGCAGAAGAACTGAATTTTCATCCAGTCTATCTGAGTCGTGTGTTTAAGAAAGAGGCTGGTGTGAACTTTACGGAATACCTTGCCGAATACCGGATGGAAAAAGCCAAAACCTGGCTGCAGACGACCAACCTGAAAATATCGGAGATTGCCGAGAAACTCAATTATACGAACCCTACCGCTTTTATCCGCACATTTCGTAAAATTACGGGAACCACCCCCGGAAAATACCGGGAGCAGCAGCGATAAAAGCAACCTGCTCTGCCTGTCATGGCAGGCAGGTTTTTCTTTGTTTCAGGGTCAACCTTCATTCTGCGTCTCCAGCCGAGTTAAGACAGGAATATCGGAGGTTAAATGTGGTTCATTCAGGGGAGCAGCCCAGAATCACAAACACCTTAAACCCTTGCTGCATAAGGGAAAACAAGAAGCTAAAACGAGACGATAGCCAGTTACCCGTTTATCCTCCACAATGAAGACATGAATTCAGGAAGTGATATTTTGTAATCGTTTCCAATGTGGGGAGGAAGACACTATGAAAGCCGAAACGGCGGCTCGAACACGACCCGCTACCCGCAGTGACAAAAACCTGCTGTGGAGGGACATCATCAAAAACCGGTGGCTCTATATTATGTTGATACCGGGCGTGCTTTACTTTGTTATTTTCAAATACATACCCATGTACGGCATTACGATGGCTTTTCAGGATTACACGCCTTACAAGGGCATTCTGGGCAGCGACTGGGTAGGGTTCAAGCACTTTCAGCGTTTCTTCGGGGAACCGCAGTTCTGGACTTTGTTCCGGAATACGTTTTTGCTAGCGATTTATAATATGGTGTTCTTCTTCCCGCTGCCAATTGTATTGGCGCTCATGTTGAATGAAGTTCGCCGTGAACGGTTCAAACGATTTGTACAGACGCTGGTATATGTTCCGCACTTTGTTTCCTGGGTTGTTGTGGTTGGTGTGTTCTACATGCTGTTCACAACCGAGGGCGGCGCTATTAACGAATTACTTTATAACCTGACGGGACAAAAAGTAGCTTTCCTGCTTGAGCCCAGCTGGTTTCGAACGATGATTGTTGGACAATCCATCTGGAAAGAGGTAGGCTGGGGCACGATTATTTTCCTGGCGGCACTCTCCGGTGTAGATACACAGCTCTATGAAGCTGCACGGATGGACGGTGCCAACCGTTGGCGCCAGACATGGCATATTACATTGCCTGCCATTCGCAGTACGATCATTATTTTGCTCATTCTGCGTCTGGGCAACTTCCTGGATACAGGCTTTGAACAGATCTTCCTGATGCTGACGCCGACGAACCGGGATGTGGGTGAGGTATTCGACACCTACGTCTACACGAAAGGTCTCACACAGGCACAGTACAGTTATAGTGCTGCTGTTGGTTTGTTCAAGTCGGTGGTCGGACTGGCGCTTGTACTGGGTGCCAACACGATGGCCAAAAAATTCGGGGAGGAAGGCGTCTACTAACGCTTGGCAGCAGACGTTCTTCACCAGACAGGAGTGAACATTAAGATGCAACAGGATAAAACGTGGGGCAACCGGATTTTTGATATCCTCAATCATGGCTTTCTGCTATTGATCGGAATCGTGACCGTTATCCCGTTCATTTATATTTTGGCCGTCTCGTTTACTAGTCCGCATGAAGTAGCGAAGGGAGGATTCATTCTTTTTCCGAAAGAATTCTCCCTCGCTGCTTACCGTTACATCTTCTCCACAGACACATTGATTCGCAGTCTGGGTGTATCAATCTACATCACCGTCATCGGAACACTGCTTAACCTGCTGTTCACGTCGCTTATGGCGTATCCGCTCTCCAGAAAATACTTGCGTGGACGTCAGCCGATCTTGCTGGGTGTACTGTTCACCATGCTGTTCAGCGGCGGGATGATCCCAACCTATTTTGTCGTAAAATCATTGCACCTGACCGATACATTATGGTCTTTGATGCTGCCTACCGCGATTAGTGCGTTCAACCTGATCGTACTTAAGAACTTCTTCCAAGCTATTCCGGACGAACTGGAGGATGCTGCCAAAATCGATGGATGTAACGATGTGGGCGTATTGTTCCGAATTGTGCTGCCTTTGTCGATGCCAGCAATGGCTACATTCTCTCTCTTTTACGCGGTGGCTCACTGGAACAGCTTTTTCAACGCTGTCATTTATATCAACGATAGTGAAAAGTGGCCCGTACAGGTATGGTTGCGGGAAATTGTCATCCTGGCTCAGAGCCGGATCGGGGACACCAGTATCGAAGAGACCGAGATTCAGCCGCTCACCATTCGTATGGCCGTTATCGTGTTCTCCACGATTCCAATCATGCTGGTGTATCCGTTCCTGCAAAAGCACTTTGCCAAAGGAGTGATGCTGGGATCGGTAAAAGGTTGAAATTGCGCATGGTTGTACATCAGAACGGGTTTATGACTGTATAAAAAAGGGGAGGTTTTCGTTTAATGAAAGCAACAAAAAAGAAAGCCGTAGCTGTCTTGAGCACATTGGCATTGGTAACAGGCCTGCTGGCAGGATGCGGATCGGATGAAGGTCAGGCTGCCGAGGGCGGCGTGCAGAACGTGTCCATTGCAATAGCACAGGTGGGCGACGTACCGAGCAAAGGCAATGAAGTTCAGCAAAAGATCGAGGCGTATACGAACACCAAACTGGACATTCAATGGATTCCGGCTTCGGCTTACAATGACAAAATTAATGTCATGATCGCATCCAGCGATATGCCCAAAATTGTGAAAGTACAGTATAACCCAACCGTAACCAGTGCGATGCGTAACGATGTATTCTGGGAAGTTGGACCTTTGCTGAAGGACTATAAAAATCTGTCTGCACAGAACGAGCGTTTCTTCGACAATATCAAGGTGGAGGGCAAAATCTACGGGGTACCGGTATTCTCTGATATTGCTCGTGCAACGGTGATTTACCGTAAAGACTGGTTTGATAAGTTGAATCTCAAGGTACCAACGACACCGGATGAATGGTATGAAACGATCAAAACGCTGGCGACCTCTGATCCGGATGGAGACGGTCAGGATAATACGTTTGGATTGATGCTTTTCAAAAAGTATAACGAGGATCAATATTCCTTCACTACACGTCTTGGCGTAAGTTTTGGTGCACCAAACAAGTGGAAGGTAGAAGATGACGGCAGTTTTACGCCGGAATTCATGACACCGGAATATATGCAGGTGCTGGATTTGCTGAAACGTTTGTATAGCGAGAAATTGCTGAATCAGGACTTTGCTGTATTTGACTCCACAGAAGCGGAGAAGAAATATGATACAGGCGTTGTCGGCATGCGTATCGGTGTCGCCCAGAACGGGAAGAGCCAGCAAGAGCGTCTGTCCAAGAATGACCCGGATGGCGTAGTAGACATTGCAGGTTTGCTTGGCGTGAGTGGTGACCGTGTGGCAGGGCAGACGGGTAACTCCGGTATTCTGGCCTTCCCGAAAGCGACGGTAAAATCGGAAGACGAGTTGAAAAACCTGTTGTCTTTCCTGGATAAATTGATGGACCCGGAGATGGCGACGCTGCTGATGCGTGGTATTGAAGACAAACATTACAAGAAGGCCGGCGAAGACCTGGTAGAGATGAGTGACTTCGATGCATTTCAGCGTGAAGTGAAGCCTTATCGTGATAACTTGCCTTACGTGGAAGGATACAATGTGCCGAAATTGAAAGATACCGAACTCGGTGAGAAGGGTACGGAACTTGCCAAAGAGCTGGCCGAACATGCTGTGCCAAACCCTGCATTAACCTTGTATTCGTCTACTTATGGCGACCGTGGTGCAGATCTGGATCAGATGATTGCTGATGCGCAGACCAAATATATTATGGGCAAAATCGATGAAAATGGCTGGAAACAGGAAATCGAGAATTGGGGCAATGCGGGCGGTACCAAAATTCGTGAGGAATATGCCGAAGACTACAAAAAACAGGCTAAATAAAAAGCCGGAAGCGGAGGAACATCATGAAAGAGACACTGCAATTCACACCGGTACGGATGGCTGAACAGTTCATGGAAAGTTATCGCAATCATGAGTTGTATCCGACCTGGCATTATGAAAATGGTTGTCTGCTGAAAGCACTGGAGGAGCTGTACACCCATACTGGAGAACAGAAATATTTCGATTACATCCGTGAACTGATGGATAACTTCATTCAGGAAGATGGCTCGATTCGCTCGTATGCGGTCGAGGAATATAATCTGGATCAGATTAACCAGGGGAAATCGCTGTTCCTGTTGCTGGACAAAACGGGTGAAGAGAAGTACCGTAAAGCCGCGGATTTGCTCATGGTACAGCTTAAGGGACAGCCTCGTACGAGTGAAGGCGGATTCTGGCACAAGAAAATCTATCCGTTCCAGATGTGGCTGGATGGGCTGTATATGGCCACGCCGTTCCTAACGCAGTATGGTGCGGTTACAGGCGAGGAGAAGTGGTTTGACAAGGCGGCATTACAGCTGCTGCTAGTGGAGAAACGTACACGTGATCCACGCAGCGGTCTGCTGTACCATGCCTGGGATGAGAGCAGGGAACAGCGCTGGAGCTCGGGAGAAACCGGATGCTCTCCGCATGTATGGAGCCGGGCGATGGGCTGGTATGTGATGGCGGTAGTGGATACGTTGGATCATCTGCCTGTAGATCATGAGCAGCGCGGTCAGATTGTGGGGATTTTCGAACGTGTAGCGAATGCGCTTGTACATGTACAGGACCAACAGTCCGGGTTATGGCCTCATTTGCTCGATCAACCAGGGCGTGAGCGTAATTATTTGGAGGCATCGGGAACCTCAATGTTTGTGTATGCACTGGCAAAGGGCGTACGTAAGGGTTATCTGAGTGGCAAGTTCAAAGCGATCGCAGAAAAGGGTTATCAGGGTCTGCTGCAGCATCTGCTGCAAACGGACCGTGAAGGTGTATTGTCCCTGACGCAGTGTAACGGTGGGGCAGGTCTGGGCGGTACCCCGTATCGTGACGGGTCATACGAGTATTATGTGACTGAATCCATTCGGATTAATGATCCGAAATCGGTAGCTCCATTTATTTTGGCAGGAGTGGAGATGGAACTTTACAAGCCCAACTAACATGTACATGAGAACGGAGAGGACAGAAATAACCTGAGGAAGCGAAGCGTTCGCCTAAAAGCTTTCTGAAAGAAAGCTGCATCGGAAGCATACGCTTATCACCGGATTTTCCCTTCTGAGGAAGGGAATCAAAAAAATCTGGGGATAACAGTGATCAGAAGGTTGTTCTGTCATCGGAGTGCTTATGTACATAACCTTTATCCAAAGGAGAGATGGTTCATGATTCCAAAAGGTCGGATGTCTCGTTTAGGCGGATTGGTCGTAGTTGGTGCAATGTCCGCCGGACTGCTTGCAGGGTGTGGGGGAGAAAAAGCGCCTGCGGCAGGGGAAGGCAAGCTTCCTATTTCGATTTCTTTGATGCAGGTAGGTGATGTGCCAGCCAAGGAGAACGGGATTGAACAAAAGATTGAGGAATATACGAATACGGATGTCAGTGTACAGTGGATTCCACAGTCTGCTTTTGATGATAAGGTGAATGTCATGGTAGCTTCGGGCGAGATGCCGACCATCATGCGCGTGAATTATGTGCCCACAACATTTAACGCAGCCAAAACGGGGCTGTTCTGGGAAATTGGACCCTACCTGAAGGATTATAAAAACCTGTCTGCCCAATCGGAGGCTTATTTTGACAATATCAAGATTGAAGGAAAGGTGTACGGGGTACCCAACTTCCGCGATATCGGGCGTACAGCCATCGTGTACCGCAAGGACTGGTTCGACAAGTTGAAGCTGGATGTACCGAAAACGCTCGATGACTGGTACGAAGTGATGCGCTCCATTCGTAAGGATGATCCTGATGGGAACGGCAAGGAAGACACGTATGGAACGGTATTGTTCAAAAAGTACAACGAAGGTGTATCCTCTCCGCTAACAAGGATTGCCGTAAGTATTGGCGGAGTGAACAAGTGGGGTGTGGACGATGCGGGCAAACTTACCCCTGAATTCCTGACCACAGAATATGTGGATACGATGAAGCTGTTCAGGCGTCTGTTCAGTGAGGGATTGATCAACAGCGACTTCCCAGCGCTGGACCCTTCCGATGCGGACAAAAAAATCGACTCCGGTCTCGTAGCCATGAAGCTGAACGGTGTTGCTCAGAACGGAAAGTCGTTTCAACAACGGCTGACACCAAACGTGCCTGATGGTGAGATTGATGTGGCCCCGTTCCAGGGACCGGATGGCATTCGAATTGCCGGGGAACCGGGAAACTACGGCATGCTTGTCATTCCCAAAGCTTCCGTACCGGACGAAGAACAGTTAAAACAGGTGCTGACGTTCCTGGATCAACTGATGGACGAACCGTTGAGTACACTTCAGCTGCGAGGTCTGGAAGATGTGCACTATACGAAGACTTCGGATGGCAAAACCGAGTTCAAGGACTTCGACGGGTACCAGCGTGAAGTGAAACCTTATCGTGACAATCTGCTAAGCGTTGAAGGTTATAACGTGCCTGAGCTTGTCGATGTACCGATCGGTATGAAGGGAACGAAGATGGCACGTGAAAATGAGCAGTATGCCATTCCAAATCCGGCGCTGACCTTGTCTTCTGCCATCTATACTGAGCGCGGCCAGGAGCTGGACCAGATGATCTGGGATGCACAGACCAAATACATTATGGGCAAAATTGATGATGCGGGATGGGAGCAGGAAGTGGCGAACTGGAGAAAATCCGGTGGTGACCAGCTCATTTCCGAATTTGAGGCGTCTTATGCCCAGCTAAACGGGAAGTAGTAGACTGGTTAAAAAAAGAGTAGTCAAATGGAATGGAATCGTTTATTCTATGAAAGAGTGATATTTTTACAAAATTAAACAATAATTACACCTTAAAGAATAAGGCTATGAATCTGCGGATTCGTGGCCTTTTTTTGTACTTTAAGGAGTGAATTAGTTCTTAGGGAGGAGATGAGTTTTAAAAAAACAATACCAACCGCCTAGATTGACATGGTAGAATATTGATTATTATGACAAATTTAGGTTTTGGTTTGAAAGAAATACGAGAGTTCTGAACAAGCAGAATTAAGCAGAAGTTTACCTCATAATAAGGTACATAGGAGGAAAGAAAATGAAAAAAGTAATATTAACAGGAGTGGCTGCACTAACTCTACTTTCTGCACAAGCATCTATCGGCCCACAACCCGTAAAAGCTGCAATTACCGACGACATCAAGGTTGTACAAAAATTCAAAGACATTACTGGCCATTGGGCAGAATCCAGTATCCTTCAGGCTACTCAGCGAGGATATGTCGATGGTTTCCCAGATGGGAAATTCCTCCCCAACAATATAGTTACCAGGGCAGAATTCGTGAAAATGACGGTATCTGCTCTAGATCTGGAGGTTGGCTCTACATCCGGGAGTTGGTATACCTCGTACGTCAATGCTGCTCAAACAGCAGGGATCTATAAAGCAGGCGACTTTTCAAATTCGGATTGGACAAAGCCGATGTCTCGGGAGGAAATGTCAAAAGTAGCTGTCCGAGGACTTGGGGTTACTGACGTAGAAGACAAACAATGGATGTACTTGGCCACCAAGAACGGTATTATCACAGGCACGGCACCAGGTGAAATCTCGCCAGAGGGAACTACAACTCGCGCCCAAGCAATTGCTGTTATTGAACGGGTTTTTTCAATAAAGGATGGTAAAACATTGGCATCTGATAAGTATGCTGTTGCGGCTGCGGAACTGTACTGGCACAAGACCAATATTTTCACTGTTGCAGAAGAAATCTTTAATGGTCCGAAAAACTCCAATCACAGGTTTGGTATTAAATCATGGAAACAGTCTAACCTTACCGTTTCAGCCCCTAACGGTTCTGTTCAGGGTCGCGTAAACAGTCTGATTGCAATTGATTGGAATGATCCGAAAGACCCTAATCGAAAACTGCTCCCATCCAAAGATAAATTCTTCTGGCTCTACGGGGGACAAGAAATGAAATTCAATGACAATGATGAGTGTTATATCTTGTTACTTGACTCCGAACTGACAGTTAATAAGAATCCGCAGGGATATAGAACAAACCGACTTGCCCTTTCTGTTCGAGGATATGACGGAGCACCAAGTAAAGATAAAATTAATCAAGCAATGCCTATTCTCTCTATCGATCCAAAAAAAGAAGTATACGGCTTAGTGATCCCGAAAAAAGCTCTTTATTATAATAGTTCGTTGCAAGTTCGTGTAGAAACAATTACTGCTGGAGCTCCTGTCTACCAAAAAAGATTAGCAGTATCTGAGCTTTAAGAAGTTAGGAAGTGGTTCTTTGAAGAACAGAATTCTTCCCCTTGCGTTGTTAATGGTTCTCCTTTCGCAATTGCTACCACAAAGCATTATTCTGAACACTGTATCAGCTGCAGGAGAAATTACAGAGATCATAGCGTATGAGATGAAAGGGGACGCTGACGATTATCTTTATGGAGGGCTTTATTTCTCGGACAAGCCTACCTTACCAACCGTTCCAATCGTGGTGCCCTCAAAGCCTGGCAAAATCATTAAAAAGATGGAGTGGACAGACAAGGACGGTAAGGTACTTCGTTCAATTTCGATCCCTACAGGTAAAGCGGAGTTTAAAGCATCCGATAATTTAAAAGATACTTTAAACGGCACGAGATATACTGTGCGTTCTGAAAATAATTCTAATTACGGTGGAATTTACTATTGGGACAGATGGACAGCGGGTGATTCTGGAAACTTTAATGGTAAGTATTGGCGCGCCGGGGGCGGACAGGTAAGTGTGTATACCAGTGAACCCGGCCCAAACTGTCCAGGTGGTGTGCCAACTGAAAACAAAAACCCTAACACGGGGCAGAGTTTCAATGGGAATCTGCCACGTTATCCTGGATGTACGGACCCCAACTTGGCGGCCAATATTCCACGAACAGAAGGATACTATATTGTCGCTAATGGAGATTCTCTTCATGGTTTATGGATTAAAGATGGAGGGATTTCTAAGACTGATGTAAAAGCATCAAGAACTGAAATTGATTCAACCACTCGAATCGACGATGTGCATGGGTCTCAGGGTTATACTGATCCAAGTACAGTTGCAGGCCAAGTAATCGACGTACCAAACTTGAACTTGATTACGATCAGCTTTAAACAAACATTTAACAATGATACGTATAGGAAATACTGGGCTAATCCAGGAGCAAAACAAGTATGGTACTTTTCGAAATTCATAGCCGACTTTGATTCCTACACTTACGTATACAAGGATAAGAAATTGAAAGTTACGTATGCAAATGGAACATCTGGACTCCAAATCAACGGGAACACTTGCGTAGCGCCAAACGGAACAACTCAGTTAACAGCAACTTTGACAAAAGTAGATGGAAGTGTTTGGCCCCTACAGAGCCATGGTAAACTCACGTGGTCAAGTTCTAATACATCTACAATGACGGTCAATAGTTCTGGATTAGTAACAGCGGTTGACCTAACTGGCACAGCAACGATTACTGCACACTTTGTTGACGCTACCCAAGCGCTTGATGAAAAGGATACCTTTGAGATGACAGTTAACTCGGGTGCTTCATGCACCGACAGTGGCGGAGGAGGCAATCAACCTGAAATTCCTGAAGGCAATGGATCGGGACAATGCAGTTGGACGATTGGAAGTCCTTCTCCAGGAACAGTTATGAGGCAAAGTGACATGGACCCAGGTGCCAATGGAGTTATTCGAGCTGACAATAGAGATTCCGAAAAATTCGATGTTCTTAAGGGGATTCCAACATCTGAATCTCTTTATACCAACGCGTTAGCTGATGAATATTTGTTCAAACAGGATTGGGGAAAAATGTCTGGAAAGACCACATATGACTGTACGGTTGAAGTTACGTATGCGCGTCAATGGACAGTACCCGGTCCTCAAGTATGTACTGAAACTGGTTGTACTCCAGGACCTCCGGTGACAAAAACGGATACTCAGTCCAAAACATATACATTTCAAATATTCAGGGATTACTCGTACTGGCAAATTAATAATTTGGAAGTATACAAGATAAATCAGGCTGAAATGAGTAACTATGCCTTGCCTGGTGGGAAGGTCACCATGACACCTTCAGGGTATACACCACCATCACTTGATTCGAGTAATGATACGGATGTTAATATTCACGTTAGACCAGCTAATACATCATCAATCACTTTTTATCCACCACTTCTAACAGGGGGATTGAACTCCCCACCATCTCTTCCGGATCACACCTCCACGCTTAAAGGGATGGCTGAAAGCAATACGCCCCAAAGTAAGGTGAGTAACGATATGGTCAATTTTAATGGGTCAACGATCATGAGTTCTTCGGAAACGATGAAGGATGGACCAACTCCGTCTAATATTCCTAATCCGACTACTATTAACCGTGATGTACTGTATAAGCCTAATAACATGATCAACAATACGCTCATAAATAAGGCAAATACCACGAGTTCCGGTGAAATCTATTACGAATTGTTGCCGGGCAATGTAAATGGGGGAATCAACAAAGTTTTTCCAATCAACGGCATAAATACGGTCACGGTGCATACGCCTGTCGTAAACTACGCCTGGGTATCGGATGACCAGCCGCATAACCAGAAGACGGTGCCGAATGCAAACCGAGCAGCGCTCATTCTGGAGCGTCCGTTTATCGTAAGAATCCCGACCTCGGGGCAGCATCTGGATGCTGCGAGTTACCCCGGCTACGGCAATCGGGACTACGCCAAGTATTTTCGCATCAAGCAGGTGCGGTTCCCATTTGATGTCTATAACGAAGGCCGCAGCCAGTTCATCCCCGCCAAGACGTGGGTCGATATTCCAGTGAATCAGTTGGAAACCCCCTTTTATCTTCCGGTTTGGGTGGACGAAGGGGACTATGAAGTCGAGTTCCGCAATATCGCCGAAAATGCACCAGCGAACTTCACTGAACAGCAGGATGCCAATACGAATCTGGCACATCATGTAGCGGCAGATACGGTACCTGTGGAAGTCATCGGACGTTTGTATGATTTTCGCGTGACCGATATTTCCGACTATAACTGGGAGAATGTATTTCGTAAGCAGATGGGCCGTCCAGAGCCTACGGGAGTCGGCTACTGGACGGGCCTTAACAGTATAGATGGGGACCCCAGAGGGAATTTAGCTCCGTACATTCTTCCGATTCGTCCAGGCAGTCATCCCGTGCAGGGGTTCAAAAATGTGGCAGTCAAAACAGGATACCATATCAAGTTTGACCTCAAAACAAAGGGTAATATGTTTGGCAAGCAGGATGGTGTACGAATTACACCGAGTTTCCATTTTGTGAGTCGGGATGGTTCTTCCCGCCAGGAAGTGGACCTGTACTATCACCGGGGCCAGGAGCGTCTCATTCGCATCGGATCGGCGCAGGATTTGGAGAAACGCTTTGTTGTTCTAAACGCGCGGCTGCGGAATGTACCTAGTACGGAGCTGGGGGATGCAGCTAGGTATCGGTATACCTACGAGCTGACACCGCAGGAGCAGAGCCAGAGCACCCTTGCAGAATACATGGTCCGTTTCGTGGATCAGACTTCTTACCAGAAAACATGGGTGGGCCGTTATGACTGGCTGATCCTGTCCTCGCCTATCCGCACACTGATTGGACCAAAGACGGACATCCCACCTGGCGTCAATGTGGACCGGGCTAATGCAGCCATCCAGCGCTGGTATGGGGAGTACAGTCTGCCGGCCGATGTGTACGCTGTACAGAAAGGAGCCGATCTCGAAGCACTCGCCAGACAACATCCTCTCGATGAGAAGTCGGCGACCTTCCTGAAGGATGGGTATATCGTAGTCAACTTCAATATTGAGAGTTTACGAGGTGGCAATACGGATGCCCCGCACTTGCAATATATTCATGCGCCATTGATGAATCAGTGGCATATGGAGGACTTTAACCGGAGTCCGGCAAACAGCCAAGGTAGTAACTGGCCGCTGAAGGATGGTGATGTTGTGTTTTACCATGCGGATCAGTCCAGCCGGAACGATTTTCAGTCCCAGGTGCCACATTAGATAAAAAGGGCTAATCCCTCAAAAAACTACAGAGCGGCCCAGGGTGCGCAAATTTATCATCGATTCGGTACGCTACTGGGCGGAGGAGTACCATGTGGATGGTTTTCGATTTGATCTGATGGGTCTGATCGACACAACAACGATGAAGCAGCTTACAGCAGAACTGCATACCGAGGTTTCTCCATCCATCCTCCTTTATGGGGAGCCTTGGGGTGCTATGGAGTCCCCGCTTGGGGATGACATGACACTTAAGGGTGCACAGCCTGGAGCGGGATTTACTGTATTAACGACCTTTTCCGTGAAGCGATTAAAGGGGACAGCGATGGGAAGGGCACCGGATTCGCTACAGACGCAGACGGTGAGGAAGAAGAGGTGTGGACAGTGTACGGGGAGCCACCCTTCAGGTATATGGAATGTGGTTGTAGATCAGGGGCAAGCAGGCACCCAGACGCTTCGTACGGTCAAGGGCGGTGAGGTCCGCGTTCCCGGTATATCCATGACAGTTATGTATTCAAGCGAGTGAACCCTTTTCCCATGGTCCGAAGTTGGCTCAGACAGACATCCGTGTTTCATGTCAGCTCAACGAGGAGCTGTATAAGTCTTACGATCTTCCATAATACCCTTTCTCAGCTTGGAGAGAGGGTATTTCGTTTGCTCCCTTCTTTTTTACTCAGGACAGGTACAAATGCTGTCAATCTATGATGTATGTTTACATATGCTGTATCTTGAAAGCGATTGCTATAAATATTTGCATCACATTCAAAATGCTAATTGAAAGCCTCTGTTCAACCGATAAGTTGAGTACAGACAACCCCGGGTTGACAAATGACGTCCCGCTCCGTAACATCGGGACAACACGAAATCAATGGATATAAAGGCGGTGGGAACGATGCCGGAATGGACAACTTTTCGTTATGAAGGCAACGATCTTGGCTTAACATATACTCGTACGGCAAGCATATTCAAGCTGTGGGCACCTACAGCACAGCAGGTTTCCATACTCATTTTTGATGATGAGGGACATTACGATGCAAGTGGTAAAGTAACCAAACATGATGACGGACAGAAACGGTCGATGACCCGTGACCCGGATGGAATATGGAGTGTACAGCTTGAAGGGGATTGGGCAGGACATTATTATATGTATCACATTACGCATGATGATCAGCATATTGCTGTGGCACCCGATCCATACGCACGTGCTGTATCGGCGAACGGACAGCGAACAGCCATAATTGACCTGGATACAACCAATCCAGTGGATTGGGAAGAGGATGTGAAGCCCGTATTTCTGTGTCCGGCAGATGCTGTTCTTTATGAATTGCATGTACGTGACTTCTCCTCCGACCCACATGCCGACATTCCCTATAAGGGAAAATATTTGGCTTTTACCGCCTCGGGACTGACGGACAGAGCTGGCAACTCCATCGGCGTAGACCATCTTGTCGAACTCGGCATCACGCATGTGCATCTTCTGCCTGTAGCGGATTATCAGACGGTTGATGAATTGGCAATGACAACGGACCCTGGTTCGAATGCCAAATTGCCATACAATTGGGGGTACGATCCACAGCACTATAACGTGCCGGAAGGCTCCTATGCCACTGACCCGCGTGATCCTGCGGTTCGAATCCGGGAGTTCAAGGCTCTCATTCATTCCTTGCATCGACAAGGCATTCGTGTCGTGCTTGATGTGGTTTATAACCATACGTATAGCGTGGATGAGGGACCTTTTGAACGTGTTGTACCGGGTTACTATTATCGTTACCGTGAGGACGGCACATTGAGCAATGGCTCGGGTGTAGGCAATGAACTGGCTACGGAACGCCCCATGGTGCGAAAATATATTCTGGACTCACTTCTGTATTGGGCAGAGGAATATCATGTGGACGGATTTCGCTTCGACCTCATGGGTCTGATTGATACGGACACGATGAACGAATTGACCCGCGAGTTGAGAGAACAGATTGATCCGGCTTTTCTCATCTACGGGGAGCCATGGACAGGCGGAGATTCGCCTCTGGAGCGGAAAACGTTAAAAGGAACACAACGCGGTCAGGGATTTGCCGTATTTAACGATCATTTCCGCAGTGCCATCAAAGGGGATAGTGATGGCTTCGGCAAGGGCTTTGTTACCGGAGCAGACGGTAAGGAGTACGAAATTGCCATGGGTGTAGCCGGAGCACTGGATGATTTCACATCTTCACCTGTGGAATCCGTCAATTATGTGACGGCACATGATAATCTCAATCTGTGGGACAAAATCGCAACAACGATGTACCTCAGGCATGATCTCGGTTTCCCAGTATGGAGGGACGGACAGCCTGTGGAAGGAGGTAGTGCGGAATCAGCAGTTAAAGCAGCGGACCCTTATCGTTATATCGATGCGGATGATGTACTTGATCATGAGATGGTCCGCCGTTCCTTGCTCTCAACAGGGATTTTGCTTACCTCACAGGGTATTCCATTTCTTCATGCAGGAGATGAGATGCTGAGATCCAAAGCAGGAGATCACAATAGTTATCGCAGCGGGGACGCCGTGAATACGATCACTTGGGCTAACAAAGCTCGATTCAGACCTGTTTTTGACTATTATCGCGGCCTGATTCATCTGCGGCGCACACATCCGGCCTTTCGCATGATTAACGCCGAGCAGGTAAGGAATCATCTTCGCATGATGCGTGCAGAAGGAAATGTGATTGCATTTACACTGGATCACGGAGCAAATCAGGATACCTGGAATCAAATCGTGGTGATTTACAACGGAACCGGACAGCAGCAGGAAGTGAGTCTGCCGGAGGGTGACTGGCATATCGTGGTGAATGATCACCAGGCGGGTACAGAACGCATTGAGACGGTGAACGGGAACGCAATGGTAGAACGATGGTCACTGATGGTACTGTACGACACGGAATATACTGGCGGAGCTGAACCTGCTGTGATAGAGATCCATTCGCCGCGTCTTGTGTACAATGCCGGAGAGATTGCCAGTTTGCGAGCGTCGGTCAGAGACCGTTTTGGTAATGTGGTGGAGAACACATCTGTGACCTGGAGCTCTTCGAACCCACACATTATTGCAATTCAATCCGATGGGACAATTCATACGGGGGAGACAGGAGAAACGACGATCAGCGTCCAATGTGGCATGATTACCACAGAGTGTACGTTGCAGGTGGATCACCTCCATCCGGAACGAATTGAAATTATAGGGGAATCCGTGATGTACACGACACGTGTCAGTCGATTCCGAGCCTTGGTTCTGGATCAATTTGGCCAGCCTTTGCAAGGTATGAATATACGGTGGAGCTCGTCTCATCTGGATCATGCAGCAGTTAGTACAGCAGGAATTGTTCGTGCTTTAAAACCAGGGTCTGCCCAGATTATCGCGGAGGCTGGAGGAATTCAGGCATCGCTGAATATTAAAATCCACAAACCAATTTCGCGGATTGTCACTCTCCGATATGAACGGGACGATCAGCATTATGAGGGATGGGATGTTTGGGTATGGGGCACAGGCATGCAGGATGGAGCTGTCCCCTTTGAGCGAGTAGGCAATGCAGCAGAAGCCCGTTTTCGGGTGGCTGCAGGACTGCATCATCTGGGCTTAATCATCCGGTTGAATGAATGGGAAGCCAAAGATACCTGCGGAGATCGTTATGTTGATATCGGTCCTGAAGACGGAGATGTGCACATTATCGTTCACAGTGGGTCGGATCAGATGCAGGTTATCCGTGAAAGTGATCCAGAGGATGATCGTAACAGCGCATAATTTGCATCGATTATAATTTCATATAATGGTTGAAAATATATAGGCTTAACAAGCGGTCGGAAGGTATTCCGGCTGCTTTTTGTTCATCAGAAAGAACCATTTTCACCCGAAAAATAAAAAAATGATACATGTCAGTGTTTGAGATGGTCTTTCATTGGGGTAAATATAGATATGGCCCCAGATTTGGCCACGTATGAAAAGGCCATTCTGGTCTAAGAGAGAAGCTTATGGCTTCCTAACAAATATAAAGTAAGGATCCCTTGAAGGAGGATGTTCAATCATGAAATCCAACGGAAAAATGGCTCAACTTACGGCAACACCAAGAACTGAAAAGAAAGGTGCAGCATTGCGCCTGTTAAGACAAGGCGGACGTGTTCCGGCTGTCGTTTATGGCCCGGGATTAGAAGGTGCCGCGATACATGTAGACGAAAAAGAAATGCTGAAAGTAGCACGTACAGGTCGCTCCGAAATGTTCAACCTCAATCTTGAGGGTGGAAAGACGGTTCCAGTGCTGATCAAGGATCAGCAGGAGCGCAACGGACGTCTGCTGCATGTGGACTTCCTGCAGATTTCGAAGAACAAGCCGATCAGTGTAAGTGTATCGATCGACTTCCAAGGTACCGCAGCCGGCTCCAAGGCAGGCGGTGTGTTCCAGACACAGGAAACTCAACTGGAGGTCGAAGGACTTCCGGCTGATCTACCAACCTCCATTGAGGTGGATGTTAGCGGACTGGAAATTGGTGATCGTTTGACAGCTGCAGATATCAAGCTTGATAAAGGTCTGACTCTGGTGACGTCAGGTGATTCCATCATCGCTTCCGTGATGCCGCCACAAGCGGCTGAGGAAGAGCCTACAGCTTCTGCTGATGAAGCAGCACCGGCAGCACCAGAAGAACCAGCCAAAGAAGAATAAAAGATCAGAATCTTCATACTCTGACTCAATCAAGCCCGGTCGTGATGACCGGGCTTTTTTATGTTGGAAAGGGCATAAGTGGAGTCCAGGGAATGTGTGGTATCGTATGCCATTACTCTTGGCTGAGAAATATGGTTTCATCAATGAAATTGGACACAATCTCCTTAAGGTAAAAGAAAAACTTGAGCTTTGGTATAATGTCGGGGATCTTTTTGTGTTGTGCACGGTTGAGGTATACTATGAGCGAAAATTAATTTGCACAAGAAAGCAGGTTTCGCAATATGTTTGATCCGACGATTTATGACAATTTGAAAGTAGGCTTCGAAAATCACCTGTATGATCTCGATAATTTGGACGAACTTATTTCCATTACGGATCGGAAGGATCAGCTTGAAATGGCGCGTATGTCCAGAGAGTTCGTGCTGCAATTCTGCCTGAGAGATTGCCCTGACGTAACTGGCGAAGTAGTACTGAACACATCGCTTGAGGATCTCGCGGCTGAGATTCTGGAGACACCAGGTAGTCCACTAGGTTGCCGTTTGCGACTGCGGTTCAGGATGGTTATTAAGGAGCCTGAGACTCAATGTCCGGCGATTAGCACCATATTACAACAGAGCTGGCCGGAACAACGAAAGTTGCAGCATATTCATTATATATTTGAAGATCAACCAGCAACTTACGCTGTCACCGCTGAAGTATATTTTGACCGCAGTGTGAATGAAGATCAGATGGGAGATATCCCTGATCTGTGCGGCCATATAGTCAATGTGATGAGTAAATTATTGCAAATGCGCAATTAAACAACCGAAAAAGTCTTGTCTCTGGTCAAAGAGACAAGACTTTTTTTAATTTTTTTGAATTCTCCATAGGCTATCAGGCGTAGGTATAAGGACTTGAGGTTAATATTTTACGCAAGCAAGTAAGAGAATGTATATTTAATAAGCCGAATAAGTGCGATTGAACTATATACATAAGGTGAAATTGCGAAAACAAGTTTGGGACTAAAGATTTAGTACCGGACTAAAGGAACTAGTTTTCCTTGCCGATAAAATATCGAAGGGGAGAAACTACATGACAGAGAAATTAATTCGTCTGCTGCGTATACTTCAGGCTATACAAGCGAATCCCGGAATTTCCGCTAAAGAATTGGCGTTGAAATGCGGTACAACTGTGCGCACGATTTATCGCGATCTCCGAATTTTGGACAGGGTTGCCCCTATCATGAATGAAGGTTATGGCAAGGGGTATCGGTTCATTGGTGAATTTGCCATGTATCCTCTGGATTTTACTGAACAGGAAGCAATGGTCTTCTCCATGCTTCCATCCGTGGTGGATACTTCGCAACTCCCGGCTGAATTCGATTCAGCCTTTGACAAAGTGATGACAGCCCATACCAAAATGAAATCGAGAAACAGTGACATTGTAGAAAATATCGCAGGTATTATTCGTATGGGCACACCTGCATACCGGGAAGAAGGGAAGTATCCCAATTTGCTTATTCCTGTCATTGAAGCCATTCTGAATCAACAAACGATACGAACCCAATATCACACGCTTGCGAAAAATGAAATAACGGTCCGCGACATTGACCCCTATTATCTTATTCCTCGTGATCAGCGTTTCTATTTGATTGGTTATTGCCACTTGCTGAAGAAAGTCCGTTTGTTTCGGATCAGTCGCTTTCTGGACGTTACACAGACCAATACCCATTTTGTTATGGGTGATTTCAATATAACGCAGTTCATGAAAAACACGTGGTCCATTGATCGTGGGGATAAACTTATCCATTTCAAAGTAAGATTCACTGAGAAAGTGGCCCCCTACATAAAAGAAGAAGAGATGTTTGTTCGTCCACGAATGACGGATATGCCAGATGGCGGATTGTTATTTGAAGTAACGCTGAACAGTAGTCGTGAATTCTTGAAATGGTTATATCAATTTGGCCCCGAAGCGGAGGTTCTTGAACCCCGCCAATATCGTAAAGAAATTCGTAAACAACTCATAGAGTGGATGAAGCATTATGAAGAAGATCAATAATTTCGACCCCTTCTAAATTTAAAAAAATGTGTAAAAGGAGCTTTTGTGATGAGTACCAAATTATTTGCAGCCATGTATGGAATGGAACATTATCATGGTGTAGAAGCCTTAAATGTTGGCGATACCCTGTTTCTGGTCAAAGATCCCGACAATCGGGTGGACCCTCAATCCATCAAGGTAGTAGTCCCCCCCATTGGAACAGTCGGATATATTGTTAATAATCCGCTGCTCACTCCTCACGGCTGCTGGACAGGCACGGGAATTTACGATGCTTTCCGCCAGCAGACCTGCGCTAAGGTCAGATTTGCCATGAAAGATATGATTATTGTGGAGTTAATTGAGCTGATGTATGTTCCTGTTCCGCACATGGACAGCTTTATTGAAGATTGGCAGTCACGTGAAAAAGCCTGACGAAGACAGGGAAGCAACAAGATTTATCCGCGGATGAGTCTTGTATAGGCTGCTTCAAGATGCATGGCTGTTCGGGTCCAACTGAAATGTTCAACTGCACTTGCACGTCCGGCTTCTCCAAGTGAATGAGCGAGAGAAGGACTGTCTACTAGTTTATACAAGTAAGCAGCAAAACTTTCGGGTTGGTTATAATCTTTCACCAGATATCCGTTACTTCCGGATGTAACGATTTCGCGAATGCCCCCATTGTCTGAAGCGATGACGGGTAGTCCTGAAGCCATAGCTTCAACATTAACAAGACCGAAGGCCTCATGTTCTTGGGAAGGGCACACAAGGCAGTCCACAGCCCTGTACAAACGGTCAATGCGTTCATGGGCGATCTGACCTCGAAAGGCGGCATCAACCTTTAATTTTCGGGCAAGCTGCCGCAGTTTACGGACGTAGACTTGAGGTCCTCTCCCTGCAATGACCAGTTGAACAGATACATGTTGCTGTAGAAGAGCTACGGCACGAATCAGTACATCCACACCTTTGCCGGGAATCAGCCGGCCTACATACAAAATGGAGAATGGCCCTGTAATTCCGAACTGTTTTCGCAGAAGCTGCTGCTCTCCTTTTGTTACAGGCAAAAAGCGGCTTAGGTCCACGCCAAGTGGTACAACGCCCATCTGTCTTTTCAAGGATGGGAATCGGCGACCCAGCCTTTTTCTAAGGGATTGACTATTGACGGCAATCCAATCCGCTTTTTTTAACAGCGCTAATCTTGCAGGTCCTGGTTGTGCAAAGGTTAGCGAATGAAGATACAGCATTACAGGCAACGAAGGGAAAGCGCGTTTGATTGCAGCCATACTATGAGGTCTGTTGTCTACCTGGATCAGATCAAAGGGGCGTATTTTCAGAAAACGGATCACTGCCCGTGTGTATTCGCTCGGGTTGGTTGCTGGCATACGGCGGATGGTAATGCCGTCTATTTGCTCGGTAATGGCAAGGCCAGGCATCTGACGGCTTATGATCGTCACCTGGTGACGGAGAGTAAGTTCACGAGCAATGCCGAGGATGCAGATTTCGACTGATCCATTACCTGGGACTGGCAATTTTTCTGGTGCTATCAGGGCTATTTTCATCAACAGGCTCCTCCTTGTCCATATTCGCAACAATCTATCTTGGTCATATATCCTATGTGCAATGGGTGGATTTGGCTCCTGTAGAACTGCGCGTGAGAGGAAATTTCGTTTTTGTGATATACTGTACGGGGTGCAGTGAATTTGTTGCGCGTATTTAGGAAGCAGGAGGAAAAAAATGTTACAATCAACACTCAGCCGCTTTCGACTGCTGTTATGGTTGCAGGGGCTTTCATATGTGCTGTTGTTATTTGTCGCTTTTCCATTAAGGGAATCAGGGGTCATGCCTCAGGCAGTTACGTGGTTTGGCAACATCTATGGCTTTTTATTTCTGATGTATTTATTATTTATGGTGAGTATGTATACCACGCAAAAATGGCGTTTACGTCGTCCAATTGCTTTATTTTTTGTCTCGTTTATCCCGCTGGGTAATTTCATCTATGATTTGCTGGTCTTTCGCAAGCTGGACCGCAGTCTGTCAAATAAAGCTTGACTTTGCTTATCGTTATGAATATGATGAGAACAGATTATTGAACCTGTTTCAACTTAAAACTAAATATTCCTGATGTTAAAGGGGAGTAGCTTTCACAGTAAAGTCGTCAGTTCGGGATTACATCCCCGGCTTTATTGGCAGCAATTTTGTTGTTAGCGAGACCTTTACCAAGTTTTCATGCTGGGTAAAGGTCTCTTTTCGTGAATATAAAGGACCTTACCAGCGATGGTAAAGGTCCTTTTTTTTGTACATCATAAGGATAAGGATACTAAGGAGGAGTAAAATTTGGAGTTATCGTTACTGTTGGAGTATGGGTGGGTTCTTATCGTCTTAGTAGTCCTGGAGGGGTTACTTGCCGCGGATAATGCATTGGTTCTTGCCATTATGGTTAAGCATTTACCTGATGATAAACGCAAAAAGGCGTTGTTTTATGGTTTAATGGGAGCGTTCATTTTCCGATTGGGGTCACTGTTCCTCATCTCGTTCCTCGTGGACGTTTGGCAGGTTCAAGCGATTGGTGCCCTGTACCTCTTGTACATCTCAATTAACCACATTATCAAGAAGGTTATGGGTAGCCGAAACAAAACAGACGAAGCAGCTGATTCCACTCCCAAAAAACCAAAAAAACAATCTGGTTTCTGGATGACTGTATTCAAGGTGGAAGTGGCAGATATTGCGTTCGCGGTCGATTCCATTCTCGCAGCTGTGGCGCTGGCTGTTGCCTTGCCGCCAAGTGGTTTGCCTCCGATCGGTGGACTTGACGGTGGACAGTTTATCGTTATCTTCCTCGGCGGATTTATCGGTCTCGTCATCATGAGATTTGCGGCTTCCTTCTTCGTCAAGCTGCTTCATTCCCGTCCAGGACTTGAAGTTGCTGCCTTCGTTATCGTCGGCTGGGTAGGGGTTAAGTTGGCTGTAATTACACTTGCACACCCTTCATTGGGCGTTCTGGATGAACATTTCCCGGAAAATAAAATTTGGAAATTTGGATTCTACATTGTGCTGATTACGATTGCAGTATGCGGTTGGTTCCTGTCATCCAAGGTTCCTGAAAAAGAAGATGAAAATCCTGTTGGAGAATTGGAAAAACAAGCAGGGAAATGATAAGATGCAAAGTCGAATCTGTCAAAACATGTACCATCAATAATCGATATCTAATCTCATAATATGCTTGAGTAAGCAGGGTCTGTTCCTTACAGACCCCGCTTTTTTTATATAATTTATTGGCACGAAGTTAATTCTAATGCATATGCAAAACAGGGGATTTTCCAAGAAAAGGGTTGACACATCGAAACGAGTCCGCTTAATATAAACATAATATTGATGAAGGGAGGCCGAGAGATATGATGGTTGGTTATGATTTGAAATTCACAAAGACACTACGAAGCACAGACACAATTGTATATCCAGTTCATCGTCTCTTTGGCCTCATACGGGCGACATAGGGGAAGATGCATATCGTTTATCCTTGGAACGTTATTAATCGATATGCTACTCTCGGCGTATATTGCAATGGAGAACAGACGCGGCATGATGCTGCTTTTGTTTTCTGTTATTGTCATGAAGAAGTCACGGGGAACTGTCCGTGACTTCTTTTTTGTTGTACTGAATATGGATATGAATTTGGAATAACGTAGGTTCCATTTTTGAAATGAACCGAATTAGCTGAACGCACAGGAAGGAATAATAAACATTTATGAATACACAACCTCATTTATTTACAAGTCAAAATGAACTCACAGGTAGCTACCGACACGAAGTTAAACTGCCTGCCGGGGACTTAACGGTATATGCCGCACAGCAGCTGTTCTCTTCATTGGATTATAAGGTGTTCGAGATGGCAAACAACAATCTTCAAATTCCGGGTATTACCTATATGAGTTATACGCCTGACGTGCATGTCGGTGTAGGTACTTGTATCGGCACAACGGCTGTATGGGAGGCCAAAAGTGGCTATGTATCTCCATCCATCGTAGGCAGTGATATCGGCTGTGGCATGCGTGTGCATATGACCAATTTGCATAAGGACGACCTGAAAGATGTGAAGCTGCGCCGTAAACTCGTAAAAGCCATTGAGAAAGTGCTGCCGATGGAGGCAAATCAGCGCGGTCATTACTCGGATATCCGTCTGGAGCATATTGTGCGCAAGGGCTTGCATGGATTACCCAAAAAATATATTCCTGACAGCTATACACCGAAAAAATCAACTTCCATCACTCATGTAGAAAGCAGCAAGTTTGCCTTTGATGAGGAAGTATTAAATCTGGTACCGGATATGACTTGGCATCGGGCTCATCGTCAGTTAGGAACTTTGGGTGGAGGCAATCATTTTGCCGAGATTCAATCGATTGAGATTGCGGAGGAAAATCGGGAGATTGCAAAAGCCTGGGGTCTTTACGATGGACAAATTGTTGTCATGATTCATTCCGGTTCCCGGGCGTGGGGCGGGTATGTAAGCCAAACCAGTTCATCAGCGATTGCGAAAGTGATGCAGAGAAATGGTCTGGGAACATCAGATCCAAGACTGGTTTTTGCTCCACTTGAACATGCGGAAGGTCGCCATTACGTCGATATGATGTATTCTGCGCTGAATTATGCCGTGGTGAATCGCCATCTGATTGCTTATGCAATTCGCGAAGCTTTTCGGGATGTGTTTGGTCCAAAATGCGAATTTCGTACCCTCTATGATCTGATGCACAATTATGCATGGGAGGAATCCCACGCGGATCAAGGATCCGTCTTTGTACATCGGAAAGGAGCTACACGTGCATTACCTGCTGGTCATCCGGATAATCCGAAGCCATATCTGGCAACAGGCCATCCCGCGCTTATTCCCGGTTCAATGGGAACTGCTTCATATATCATGGTAGGTCAACCCGAGGGAAAGGATAACTATTATTCGATCTGTCATGGGGCAGGACGCATTCGTTCGCGGACAGCAACGAAGCGCATGGTTACCGTGGAGGATTTTGCCTCAGCGCTGGGTGTGGGAACTGAAGATGAGATTGTGGTGAACCAGCGTTCACTTGAATCGATTATTGATGAATCACCGCAAGCGTATAAAAATGTCGATGAAATTATAGATAGTGTTACCGGCGCAGGTCTGGCTAAAGTTGTAGCCAAATGTAAACCACTTGCCGCTGTGAAGGGAGCTAAGTAATGACGATAGAGAAAGAACAATTGAATCATAATAGAGTTATCTATTCCTATGAAGAGCAACAAGACAGTCAAATCCGAAACGAAGGCTACGCCATATATGCCCGCTTGATTCGCGGCATCATTGAAGCGCTTGGCAATCGATACGGCGTTCGTTATGAGCTCTATGCCAGCGATGATCCAAACAGTGAATACTGGGATCTGCTAAAAGAAGATTTGCAAAGTAACAGCACTGAAGTGGAATTGGTTGCCCGGATTTTCGAAGATCTGGAGCTGCGTACACTGCATTATGAGGATGAGGGAGATGCACCAACCTATGGGGTACATTATTCCATTCGCAACAATGTATTTGCCTATCCCCAGTGGGGCGTAGCTCTCGTCCGGATTCCATTCTTTCGGGAGAACGGGATCTACAATGAGGATTTTGTTTTTGCTACAGGAGAAGAGGAGTTGAAGCAATTTCTGGGCAGTGTGAGGGAACGGGAACGGCAGCAAAATATGAAAAAAGTCACGGTGTACACGGATGCCCGCAATGGCAGTGACCGTCATGTCGAATCGATTACCCGCTCTGTGGGGCGGGATGAGGTCGTGCTTTCTCCGCAAATTAAACAGGATATTTTCCGTTCATTGGACCAGTTCTTTGAGGCGGATCGTTCCTTTTATCGAGACTATGATATTCCTTACAAACGTGGCATTCTGCTGTACGGCCATCCTGGAAACGGAAAAACGACTCTCGTGAAATCCATTGCCGGAAGCATTCCGGGACCAGCGGCATACTGGCAAATTACCGAATACACCAACAGTGAATCGGTACGTGAAGTGTTCGAAGCAGCCAAGCGTTTGGCTCCCATGGTACTGATTATTGAGGATATCGATTCCATGCCGGATGAAGTCCGATCCTTTTTCCTGAATACGTTGGATGGGGCAACGTCTAAAGAGGGCATTTTCCTAATTGGCACCACGAATTATCCGGAAAAAATAGACCCAGGGCTCATGAACCGTGCTGGACGGTTCGATCGGGCTTATGAAATACCGCTACCGGACGAAGGGCTGCGCCTGCAATATTTGAACCAACGTGGCTTTGCTGTCTTCGCAGGTAAAGAAGGAACGTTGGAGGCTGCACGATTGACGGATACCTTTTCTCTTGCCCAGCTTGGAGAGCTGTATGTCAGCGCAGCGCTGGAATGGCACCAGAATGGCCGAACGGACATTGTGCAGATCATTCAGTCGATGCGAGGAGAGTTGGACAAGAGCCATAAACATAACTGGCTGGCCCAGCCAGGCAAGGGGCGTGCAGGTTTTTATTAATATCTAAATCATTTTTAGGATTTAAAATTTTTGGACAGATAAGGATAATGTAGTGGAGGTTACGAAATCGATTCTGAAGAAGCGAAGCGTGCGCCTTTATCAACGGATTTTCCCTTCTATAAAGGGAATGCAAAAAAATCCGGGGATAACAGCGATCGTAAGAACGATTCGTAACCGGAACGGCTGCTTTCCTGTACACTAACTTTTTAAAATAGACCCAAAATATTCTCACCTCAATTGGTTATACTAAGGCTGTCTGAATCAACATACAATGACTTTCGGGAGGTACATAACGCAGTCTTGAACTGTGTAAGATGCCGGAAGTGACGCAATCTGTTTATATTGCCTTGTTATAGGCAGTAAAACAGAGGAAAGGGCATATGAACAAAAGGTAATATACAACAATTTTCATGCCAATTGTTTAAATGCTTCTGTAGCGGTTAATAGTAGACAGACAACAACAAAAACTTTAATTAGAGGTGAATGATATGGGTTGGTTATGGTCATTAATTATCGGTGGTATCATTGGATGGTTGGCAGGTCTGATTGTTGGTCGTGACATTCCCGGCGGCGTTATCGGTAACATCATTGCCGGTTTTATCGGCGGATGGTTAGGCGGAGTGATTCTGGGAGACATGGGTCCAGAAATGGGCGGATTCTACATTGTACCGGCATTGATTGGTGCCATCGTACTTGTAGCCATCGTGAGCTTGATCTTCCGTTCTATGGGTCGCAGCCGCGGGTAACGAATTCAACATCTCTTGAATTTACAGTGATACGGCAACAAGCCGTATGAATAAATGTTAATACAACAGATGCTTCGGAAGAGGTTGATGGAAGTCCACAGACGTGGCTTTCCATCAACCTCTTTTTGTTTTAAGATATAGGTACAACAGAAAGGGATGAGTGTGCATGGAAAAGGCTACATTTGCCGGCGGATGCTTCTGGTGTATGGTTACACCATTTGAAGAGCAACCAGGCATTCATGGTATTGTATCAGGCTATACCGGCGGTCACGTCGATAATCCAACATATGAGCAGGTCAAAACCGGGGAGACCGGTCATGTGGAGGTCGTAGAAATTACATTTGATCCAGAGGTATTTCCGTATGAACGTCTGTTGGAACTATATTGGCCCCAGACGGACCCAACCGATGATGGAGGGCAATTTCAGGATCGTGGAAGTCAGTACCGGACAGCGATCTTTGTCCATAATGAGCGTCAGCGTGAGCTCGCAGAGCAGTCCAAGCAGGAGCTGGCAGCAAGCGGACGATTCAATCAACCGATTGTGACGGAGATTCGGGACGCAGTTGTATTCTATCCGGCTGAAGACTACCATCAGGATTACCACAAGAAAAATGAGAAACATTACAAAGAAGACCGTGCAATATCCGGACGGGATGAATTTATTGAAGAAAACTGGAATAATTAATTCCATGTATATTAGACCAATTTGCTTCAGATCTTATTGATAAAGCCGGGAGAGTTCCAACAGGAACTTCCCCGGCTTTTTTTGATTGTTCAATGATTAAGAGTATGTTATCTCAATGGCTTCAGAACTTATCTGCTTTTCCCACAAGAATTTCTAAATCAATCGTAATCTGCGATAAGGACTCTTGAACGCTGGCTATGGCTGATTCTGTCCCTTGCCAGGAGAGTGGTGTCATATGAATGAGTGAATTTTTCATGACTTCCGTAACGGGCATAGTGTATGTCAGCGGAATGCAGTCTACGAGATGATGATGCTGGGTAAATCGGTACAATACGCGCTCTCTGCCGTCTAGTTGATGAGATCGGTCCGGAAACAAAAGCTCTCTCATTTCCATTAGATATCGGTCACGGGGTATCACTTTGATGATCCAGCCATCCTTCTTCATCACTCGCCCGAACTCTTCATAATTCGAAGGGGAGAGGATATTCAGAATCACGTCCAGTTGCCCCTCTGCAAAGGGACTATAAGCAAGATCACCAACAAACCAGATTTGCTGGTCGTAGGTAGAAGAAGCCATGGCAATACCCTCTTTGGCGATGTCGATCCCCCAGCCCACAGCTGGAGTATTCTGTGTAATCTGCTGCAAAAGAGATCCTTCTCCTGCACCTGCGTCCAGAATATGCAAGGGCTGACTGCTGCCACTGGAGTAATCTTCAATCCAATCGCGAATGGTATCGACCAGAGGTGTATAGATTGCAGTTTGAGATAAAATATTCCTTTTAGCCGTAAATAAACGTTTATCATAGTTGCCTTTGAAAAAACGTGTCATGAAATTGATATAGCCTTGTCGTGCCAAATCAAACGTATGCCTGGAACTACAATGAATATTGTCCCGACTAATCGTTGTCATTGTGTGATGACAGACGGGACATTTAAGCATATGGATATATGGATAAATAAGCGCAGCACTACGTTCTCTGCGTTGGATTGACATGGAATAGCACCCCATTCATTCAGATATGAATAACTGAAGAAAAGGGCATAACAAATAAACCTCTATCGGACCTTTTGAAAAAAAGAGGTTTAGGTTATGCCCTAAGTTATCTGTATCGAATGAATTGAATAATCATGGGAGGGCTACGCTCCTTGCCAATCAAGAGTAGGGTGAAAAAGTGAACGGTACTATTATACCAGTTTGTGCAGAGAGGATAAAAGGGAGGGGACTCTACATCGTTGTGAAATAACAGAGCGCCCTGTTAACCGTTAGTCGGTCAACCAGAGCGCTCCATTTACTATTTAGCTGAGGCTGTCTTCAATACATACTTGGATAATGCATCGTCATTGATCTGATAAATAATATGATCGTTGTACGTTGAATATCCATCGAGCAATCCAGGAGAGGATGCAAACTCATATTCATGTACCGTATCCAATGTTTGCTGATCGAGAATGTAACCCTTTTTAGCGAAATCAAGTTTGTACTGCCCGTCCTGTGTACGATCAACCTGCATGAGAATAGGCTGCTCTTCCTTAAATGTACGTTCAGTCACTTGGCCTTTCATGGTGTACAGCTCCAGCTTTTGGCCTGTAAACAGGGTATAACTGTTGCCTGCGGTCTGAACATAGGCATTACCGGCAATAGCACGGCCCCAGGCGAGTTTGCCATCGGTGCCAAAGCCCATCAGCTTGTTGCCCGTGTTCGCAAAATTGGCACGCATGATCACGGAGCCATCTTTCAGAATGGCCAGCGATTCACCGCCACCGTCTCCCAGAGTGTTGGCATTGCTCGGGAACTGATAGAAGGAAAGACGATTCAGCGTACGATCGTAAATCTCGACTTTGGGATTAGCGGCAGGCTGCCAGAAGCTGCCCACTTTGGTTTGTTTGCTTGCATCGACTACGATCCGGTCACTGCCTGCTTTGAGTACAGCTCCGTTGATTGTTTTTTCTGTAATCAGTTTTCCCTTTTTGTCATACAGCGAGATGGCTGAACGAACGGAACCGTTCGATTGAACACCAGGGCTCGAAGCGATCAATAACGTATCGTCGTCCAGAAGGTACATGGATGATGAATTACTCACGTTTTTAACCCAGTTGGTTTTGCCGGAAGTATTGAACGAGTATACTTTTTTGGTTCCATCCGAATATTCCATATATACATAGGCTGTGCCATTGCTGGTATATAGTGAATTGGAGTAGGTTGTATAAGGCCCACTTTTCTCATGGAAAATAACGTTCCATTTCAATTGTCCGGTCGTGGCATCCAGCGCTTGAAGCGAATCCAGCTGCCAATCCAACTTCGTATTGCTGCTTGTTTTGGTCACGGGCTGGGAAGAATGCACATACACCAGATTTTTCGCAGGTACTGCGTTCACTTCGTTGACGATAACGTCTTTCTCCGTATTCACTTGTGTGAGTGAGAGAGAAGATGATGTCCATGAAGGCTTAGGCAATGGTGCATTTTGTTCTGCGGCCGCGTAGCTTGGTGTATGCAGGCTGAAGAGGAGCGTGCCACTGAGAAGAAGCGCAGCCCATGTTTTGGACTTTCGTTTGTTGGATGTATGCAAGTTATAAACCACCTTTCTTCGATTCAAAATAGAACCGATTGTTGAATTCTACCATTTCATACCTATGAAATTCAACCTGAGTGTCTGTAACCTTTTATGATAGAGGTATAAAATTATTGTTGTTTGGAGAAGTTCGAGGGTTACAGGGAATTCATCTTCTTTCTGTTACGAGAGAAGTCTGCTATATTTAGTCGGGTGACGAGGGCTAAGAGGGGTACAAGCCTGCCAGATTAGAGGAACGACAAGGAGAACAGACATGAATTGGAATGAGAATATGACCACTGTGGGTATAGGATTTATCATCCTTTTACTGCTCATTGCCTGGATCATTCGCCGTGTAATTCGGCGAGGGCAGCGCATACGAAGTGAGGCCAATCCGCGTAAGATCACGATTAAGGATATCGATAAAATGCAGGATGGATCGGAATTTGAACTGTACCTGTATCATTTATTCCAACAACTCGGTTATGCCGAAGTACATAAGACGACAAGCAGCCGTGATTTTGGTGCGGACCTTGTATTTGTGGATAGAGCAGGCAGACGTAATGTCATTCAGGCCAAACGTTACGGAGCGAATCATCCGGTTGGACTCAGCGCAGTGCAGGAGATTTACACGTCCATGCGCTATTATGAGGCAGATCGATCCATCGTGCTCACCTCAGCCAGATATACGGAAGCATGCCGGACGCTGGCCGCGGTCAACGGGGTGAAGCTGCTGGATCGGGAAGATCTGATGGACCTGATCATGCTGTTTAAATCCAGAAGAATGGAAGAAGCACTGGATTTGATTGAGGAAGACGATCAGGAACCTGTGGAAACATGGCAATCACGGCGGAAAAGAGTTCCACGTTAATCACCTTCACTTGTCTGCCTGTACATGATATATTGAGTGCATACCAACCAAGGGAGTGTGTTCAATTATTATGGCACGTACACAAACACAAAAAGCATTGCGCAAAGCAGAGCGGTCGGGACAATGGTGTCCGGAGCAAAGTCGGAGAGTAAACGGAGATTATGGAGCGTTATCCCAGCATGTTCGACTCATGCCCACGAAACAGGAAAAATTGCAAAAGGTCAAACACAAGAAGCGGACCCAGGATGGTGGTGCTTCTTTTTATTTTGTCTTTGGTCTGCGGAGTGCAGTGTAGTTACGATATAAAAAAAGCTCTTCCTTCGGTTGGAATGACACATCTGGACTGTTAAAATCAATGTATCTCTTTTGAATTGGATCATTATAGCTATACATCCTCCTATCTTCGATGAAGGGAAGAATTGTACATATGACAACAGCGCTTCGCATGAATAAGAAAATCGTTCGGCGTTTTTTGCTGCAAACGCAATCTTTGTTGGGACGTTGGCCCGCAGCTACCTTACCTTCGGGTCCTGAACAGGTGATGCAGCTGATTCGCTCCCTTGGCTGCGTACAGATTGATCCTGTCGCTGCTGTAGCCGGAAATCAGCATTTGGTGCTGGGCGCTCGTGACCCGGGCTATACCTCTGAGTATTTACATACCTTGCTAAGTGATCATAAAGTGTTCGAATATTTTGCCAATGCCGCCTGTGTCATTCCGATGGAGGATTATGCTCTGTTCGAACCTGTACGTGCTCGATTACGGGAGCGTCTGGCTCCTTCCCTGCAAGGGCTGGAGAATACGGTGCAGCATGTGCTGAAGCGTTTGGAAGAAGAGGGACCACTCCCGTCAAGGGCTTTTCGTGCGGTGGAACGGGTGAGTGGATATTGGGACAGTGCAGATGTGCCTAAAACGAAGGACACCTCGTTAGCGTTGAACTTGCTGCTGGATTCGGCTGCCATTCGTGTCGTGGCAAGGCAGGGGAATGAACGTTATTTTCATATTACGGAAGCCGGACTGCTGGAGCAGGGCCAATCCATGACAGCAGAGATCGATCTTTTGACTCAAAGGCAGGCTCTGATGGACAAGTACATATATGCTTATCGGGTCGTGGACGTGCGAGATCCACGATTGGGCTGGATGAAATCCACCGCTGCTGAACGTCGGAATGAGATGGCAGCACGAGTCGCAGATGGTCGCATGATCCCGCTGGAGGTAGAGGAGGTTGCGACGCCGTATTACATCCGTGCAGAAGATGAGGGTTTGTTAATGGAGATGGAAAGGGACGAGCCGCATTATGATCCATCAGGTCCGGTACGATTCCTGCCCCCGCTGGACAACCTGCTGTGGAGACGGGAACGGATTGTGGATTTATTTGATTTCCATTATAAGTGGGAGATATACACACCAGAGGTGAAACGAACTTACGGCTATTACGCCATGCCCATTCTTCACGGCGATCGGCTGATTGGACGCATGGACCCGCGACTCGATCGCAAAACGGGCGTACTAACGGTTCGGTTGTTATCGATGGAAGAGACTGCTCCGCCTGTGGAGGAATGGATCGCGGATTTTCGGGAGGGACTCCAGTTCTTTGCAACGATGCATGGAGCGCGATCCATCACGGTAGAGAATACGGTGCCGAAGGGGTTGAAAAAGCAACTCAAGTCGGTCTTATAGAATCGGTAGACGTCAAAAAGGGAGCGAAAGCTCGCTCCCCTAAGGCTGATTCTGGACCTGTAATAAGCTTGTTACGTCTATCTCAAGCCAAATTAGTTTTCAATTAACGCAGATGTGGTACTTCCACATTTGGATCAACATCTGCTTCATAATCCACGCCGTCGGTTTCGAAACCGAACAGTTGGAAGAACTCCTGACGGTATCCTACCAAATCGGACAGATCGTTGATATTGTCTGTGGTGATCTCGTCCCAGAGCTTCGCCACTTCTTCCTGAACGTCTGCTCTCATCTCCCAATCATCGATACGAATACGCCCTGCTTCATCGGTCGGAACTTCTCCTCCTGCATACAGGCGATCAGCGAACAAACGTTGCAATTGCTCGATGCAGCCTTCATGCAAGCCTTTTTCCTTCATGACTTTGTACAATGCAGAGATATACAACGGCACCACTGGAATTGCGGAGCTTGATTGGGTGACCAGCGCTTTGGCTACGGTCAGGTAAGCACGTCCGCCCTTTGCACTCAGACGATCATTCAACTTATGGGCTGTCGCTTCCAGATGGTTTTTGGCCTGACCGATGGAACCATCACGATAGATCGCATGCGTAAGTTCAGGACCGATGTAAGAAAAGGCAATGGTTGTTGCGTTGTCGGCGAGTACGCCACCCTGTTGCAAGGCATCCATCCACAGTTCCCAATCATCTCCGCCCATCACGGCCACCGTCTGACGGATTTCTTCATCAGATGCCGGATCAATCGTAACGGAAGTCACTTCTCCCGTATGGAAATTGACGGTTTTGTTGGTGTACGATTGTCCAATCGGTTTGAGCACGGAGTTGAATACTTCACCAGTATTCGGATCGGTACGGCGGGCCGACGCTACGCTGTAGACCACCAGATCAACCTGACCGAGTTCACTGCGAATCAGTTCAACGGTCTTTTCTCTGGTTTCGTTGGCAAAGGCATCGCCTGTGATGCTGTATGATTTCAGTCCTGCTTCTTCCGCAGCTTTCTCAAATGCAGCGGAGTTGTACCAGCCAGCTGAAGCCGTACGTTTTTCAGTGGCGCTGCTTGGGCGGTAAATGCCGATAGTGTTAGCTCCGGCACCGAATGCGGATACGACGCGCGAAGCGAGTCCATATCCAGTGGAGGCTCCGATAACGAGTACGTTACGCGGTCCGTTCAGTTGCGGTTGGGATTTTACATAATCAATTTGCTCCTGGACTTGTGCAGCACAGCCTACAGGATGGGAAGTTGTACAAATAAAACCACGTGTTCTTGGTTTAATAATCATTCATTTGCATCCTTTCATATTCAACTCTTGTTCATCATTAATGGATCATGCTCTGGTACATACCTTCTTATTGTAAAACAATTGCCTCCGAAACGGAAACCGTTTCGATGGATTTGGCTAAAAGACGGTATGAAAAGATGGTGCAGCATGGCGTGGCACCTGAGATGATGGATATTGCACGAACGGGCGAGAAAGCGCTGGCCAAGATATTGGATGTTACATCACGATTCAAGCGTAAAGTGTACCTTTTGTAAAGGACATTTTGAAAAAAATAGAAAAGCACGCCGGTTCGGTTCGCAAACGTTTCGTCAGGTGCAGTGCGGCGCTCCTGGTGTTTTCGTCGAGCCATATCCGACGTATTTCGCATCCGTCATCATAGCAAATCATGCACAATTACGATTTTGTTTAGTGCAACTGGTTTGCAAAAACCGTCTATATTTCCAATAAAAGGATACCGCTTTTAATAAAAAAGAAAGCGCTTTAAAAAAGCATTGACACACTCATGAAGAAGTGATTAAATAAGCTTAAGATTGAAATTATAATTCAAAAATATTAATTATTATATGAATCTAAAATTCTAGCAAGGGGCAATCCAGATGAATAAAGAAAATCACGACTATACAATGGTACTTTCGATTATTAAGCAAAATTTTGAACGCCTTACTCCCGTTTATCAGAAGGTGGCCTTATATATTCTTTCCTATCCAGGCAAAATTTTGGAACAGAACGCGGCTGAGATTTCAAAAGAAAGCAATACCAGCGAAGCGTCAGTAATCCGTTTTTGCAAAGAGATCGGATTCAAAGGGTTTCATGATTTCAAAATCAAGTTAGCTAAGGATCTGGGAGCCGATACGGATCTCCCTGTACCGGAGAATATTAGCAAACACGATGATCCTTGGGAAGTATTCAATAAAGCGATGACATGGGAGCAAGAAAACTTGCGTATTGCGATGAACATGATCGACAAGGATACTTTCTTAAAAGTTGTCGAGGTGCTAGCCAATACAAATCGGATCGGTTTTTTTGCGATTGGCAGTTCGTTTCCGGTTGCCTATGACGGGTATTGGCGCTTCTCCAAAATTGGGATTCCTTCCCAAACGCAGCAAGATGCCGGTGCACAAATTATTCTAGCAAATTCATTAAAGCCTGGGGATACGGCATTTGTAATCTCAAGATCAGGACAATCAAGAGTTCCTGTTAACGCATGCAAGATAGCAAAGTCAAATGGCGCGACTACGATCGTCATTACACAAAATGCTAAATCCGAAGTGGTTAAATACAGCGATTACACGCTGGTTACTCCCAAAAATCTCAGTAAAAATCCAGACGGCGCGACAGCATCGGAAATCGTACATTTATCGCTTCTCGGCGCAGTTTATTCTGCGACTACCGTACAAAAATGGGATGAAGCTACCACAAATATGAAAGCATATTCTCAACTGATTCGAAGCCAACAGTTTTGATACCCAAAGTCATTTTTTTTTACACACAATGAAGGAAAATTTCAATATATCGTTTAATATATAGAATTTAAATTTAGGGGGTGTGAAATTTATGCTCTTTATGGGAATAGATTTAGGTACGACAAACGTCAAAATCTCTCTTTATAACGATCAAGGAATAAAAATTGCCGGTTCGCAGTTTCATACTCCTATCATGTTTCCCAGTCCTGGCTGGGCAGAGTACGAACCTGACGCGATATGGAGGCTTCTTTCCAAGGAAGTCGCTCTGCTTCTAGGTGAAGCGGATAGAGGACAGCAAGTGGCTTCGCTCTCAATCAGCAGTCAAGCCGAAACAGGACTTCTGGTTGATCGTCATAACCAGCCGCTAACAAATATGATCGCCTGGTATGACAATCGAACTGTTGCCCTTGCGAAAGCATGGGAGCAGCGTATTTCCGCAGAAGAGTTATTTCATATTACTGGTCTTAGGCTGCACTACATCCATAGTCTGCTCAAGCTTGAATGGATAAGGGATAGTTGGCCAGATGAATATAAAAAGGCAGATAAATGGCACTGTATGTCGGACTATTTCACACGAAAAATATGCGGCGAAGCAGCCATGGATTATTCGCTAGCCTCTCGTACAATGGCCTTTGACATAGAACGAAAAGAGTGGTCACAGAAGATGTTGCAATTAGCTGATATTCGTCCCGAGCTTATGCCGCCCTTGAAGCAAGCAGGCACACTTCTGGGAAAAGTATTGCCTGAAGTAGCTGTACAATGGAAGATCAACCCGGAAGCCAAAGCCGCTGTAGGCGGATTCGATCATATGATCGGTTGTATCGGCCTTGATGCAAATCAGGAAGAAACGATAGTTGCCTCAATTGGTACTACCGAATCCGTTTGTATATATAGGAAAGATGCCGGATTGACTATTTCTCCGAAGGGATATACCGTTGGCCGACATGTGTTTCCAGAAGCGTTTTATTGGCTCGGCGGCATGCCGGCAGGAGGCGAAACGATAGATTGGGCAATACGAATGCTGCTTCGCAGAGAGCCGGATGCAGAAAGTTACAGTGAATTCATTTCATTGGCGGAGTCAAGTGCTTCCGGCAGCAACGGTATATTGTTTCTGCCACATTTAAAGGGTTGTGTCACTCCCGTTGTAGATCCCGATTCCCGGGGGAGTTTCTGGGGGTTGCATATAAAAACAAAAAGGGAGGATTTATGCAGAGCCGTAATTGAAGGACTGGCATATGAGTTTCGATTCGTTCTTGAACAGACAGAGATAGAGGTTAACTCGATTGTTGCGATTGGAGGCGGTGAAAAAAATTCATGTTGGATGCAATGTAAAGCCGACGTATTGAACACTGAAATCCGAACGATAGAAATGGATGACACGGTTACTTTCGGAGCAGCTTTGCTAGGAGGAATGGCCGAAGGAACACTGGAGAGAGAACATTACTTCCCGATCAAGGAAAAAAAGACATTTCGACCCGATCCGATTGCAAGCAAAATGTATGAAGAGATCTATCAGAAAAAATATAAACTTCTCTACGAAGTTCAGAAAAAAACAGGCTTGTAATCAACTAGGAGTACCCTTGTGGGAGGTGAAAAGGATAGTTAGAACATATGGGCATTGCAACAAGAACCCAACAACGAAAGTTATCAGTTAAATCGCTTGAAGTACAAGCCTTGTTAATTATACACAAATAAGTCACTAATATACAGATAATGGATAGGGGATAGTAAAATGAGTCTAGTTACAATGAATTCTGTATTAATACCTGCAAAAGAAAATAAGTATGCAGTTCCTGCTTTCAATGTTTGTAATTTGGAATTTGCCAAAACTGTAATTGAAACCGCAGAAGAAATGCAAGCACCTGTCATAGTGTCTCTTCATCCAATTGAGATGGAATATGCAGGAATGGACGAAATTTTGCATGTAGTGAAAAGCTTGGCAGCAAAAGTAAAGGTACCGGTGGTCCTGCATCTTGATCATGGGGATAGCTTGGATACTGTCATGAAATGTCTTGTTCGCGGATTTACATCCGTCATGTATGATGGTTCGCATTTACCATTTGAAGAGAATATTAGGAACACAAAAGAAATTGTTAGAATTGCTAAAACACTCGGGGTTAGTGTCGAAGGTGAGCTGGGCTTGGTCGGTGGGGCCGAAGGAGACAACTACGTACATGAAGTTTCTTTGAATACCGATCAACTGACTGATCCGGAAAAAGCTGTCGAGTTTGTTGAAAAAACAGGTATAGACTCATTGGCAGTAGCTATCGGATCCGCACATGGGATGTACAGAGGAGAACCGAAAATTGATGTAGTAAGACTTAAAGAGATTAGCTCCAAAGTTTCTATCCCGTTAGTCTTACATGGGGGGTCCGGAACGCCGGAAACTATTATTAGGGAATGCATTTCTTACGGAATAGCAAAAATCAATATTGCTTCAGAGTTAAAATATGCTTTTTATCAGGGGGTCACAAGTTCAATTAGTACGAATCAGGATGAATATGAACCAAGAGTATTTCTTAAAGAAGGTCAGCTACTTGCTAAAAAGCTTATTTGCCAAAAGTTTGAGTTATTTGGTTCGAGTGGGAAAGTAAAAATGAATGTATGAAAAGTGGTAATAAAAGGTGGTTTTTAAAAAAAAGAACATGCTAAAGAGGTTTCCATTCGGCAGGTTCAGTCGCTAAACGTACTAGCCAAATGTATTCCAGTTAGACATGCTCTTAGAGAAATATAAGACAATTTCATTATCACATAAATAGCAATCATTTATCAATTACAGAAAAAATTTGGAGGTTATCGAATATGAAAAACGTAAAAGTGATTTTTATGTTGTGGATGGCAATTGCTCTAGTTGCGCTCACCGCATGTTCTACTGGCACAGCCGAACCGACAAAAGCTCCTGCACAAACAGAAGGCGCAGCCCAAGAAGATAAATCGGCGGAACCGGACAAAACAGATAAAAAAGTAATTATCGGATTGACCGTACAAAACTTAAGCAATCCATTCTTTGTTGCGATGTCCAAAGGTGCGGCTGATGCAGCTAAATCGCATGGTGCTGAGGTTATTACAGTAAGCGCAGAAGGCGATTTGACGAAGCAAACGGCTCAGATCGAAGACTTTATTACGAAAAAAGTGAGTATGATTCTGTTAAATCCTGTAGATTCTAAAGGGATAGCAGGGGCAGTTGCCGAGGCAAAAGAAGCGGGTATCCCGGTCATTGCAGTAGACGCAGGCGCGGATGGCGGCGTAAGCTCCTTTGTAGAATCTGATAACTATCTAGCAGGTAAATTGGCAGGAGAATATGTTGTTAAACGTCTAGGTGGCAAAGGAAATGTTGTCATACTTAGCGGTAATCCTGTAACTGTTATCAAGGATCGCGTTGGTGGATTTGAAGACGCTATTAAAAGTTCCCCTGGGATTAAAGTAGTCGCAACACAAAACGGACAGGGCGGTCGTGAAACATCGGTTACGGTTATGGAAAACATTTTACAAGCCAATGGTAAAGGGGAAATAGATGCAGTGTATGCAATTAACGATCCTTCTGCTATAGGAGCTAAAATTGCCGCTGAACAAGCAGGACGCGATAAAGAAATGATTATCGTTGGTGTAGACGGGGCTCCCGATGCTGTCACTGCACTTAAAGAAAAGAAGAGCTTTGTTGCAAGCTCTGCGCAGCATCCCTATGATATTGTTCAAAAGGGCGTTGAAGTAGGCTTTAAAATTATGAATGGTGAAAAAGTTGACGAACACATCAAAATTCCTGTTGAATTGATTACTCAAGACAACGTAGATAGCTACAAGGGCTGGTAAAATCAAGGCATTTGTATGAAGCGGCACCGGTATAAGGCGCCGCTTCATACAAATAAAACTAAATCGTTTAGTTGGAGTGAGATCAATATGGAGGCTGTATTATCGGAATTGGAGAATAATGTTTCCTCTGAATCATCGATTATACTTAAAATGAAAGCGGTTTCAAAATCTTTCTCGGGGGTCTCTATATTAAAAAATGTAAACTTCGAATTGCACAAAGGTGAAGTGCATGCCTTGATGGGGGAGAACGGCGCGGGAAAATCAACGCTTATGAAGATTATGGCTGGGGTACACCGTCCGGATCAGGGGACTATCACGTATAGAAACCAGTTGATTTCATGGAAAAACCCTATGGAAGCGCGTGAGCGCGGCATTAGTGTGATTCATCAAGAACTCAATCTCTCTCCGAATTTGACGATAGGAGAAAACATATTGATGGGCACCAAATTCCCGAAAAATAAACTGGGAATGGTTCGCTGGAAGGAAGTTCATGAAACGGCCCACAAGATATTGCAATCAATCGGATCCGAATTAAATCCGAGAACGTATGTCTCGACCTTAAGTGTTGCCCAGCAGCAAATGGTTGAGATCGCAAGGGCGTTATCCGTAAAAGCAGAAGTGCTTGTTATGGATGAACCGACGGCTTCATTGACGGACAAAGAAATTGATAAGCTGTTTACGATTATTAAGGAATTAAAGCAGAAAGGCGTTGCGATCGTTTATATTTCACATCGAATGGAGGAAATTTTCAAAATTTCCGATCGGTGCACCATTTTGCGTGACGGCGAGTGGATTGCATCCTGTCCAATTGCTGAGACAAATCCGGAACATCTGGTAAAAACGATGGTTGGTCGCGAATTGAATGATTTGTTTCAAAAACCGCCTTCGCATACAAGTTGGATCAAAGATAAAGTACCCGTATTGGAGATTAAAGGATTAAGCGATAATACAAACGTTAAAGATATTTCGTTGCAAGTTCACTCTGGCGAAATTGTAGGCATTTCAGGACTTGTTGGGGCAGGCAGGACAGAGTTGGTTAGAGCTATCTTTGGTTTATCTGAAATATCCAAAGGTGAAATTCTGATGAATGGTCAAATTGTCAGCATATCCTCTCCGGTTGATGCCATGCGACTCGGTATTGCACATGTTCCCGAAAGCCGTAAGGAACAGGGGCTTTTCCTGAATATGTCTGTAAAAGAAAATATTCTAATGGCTGAAATGCACAAATATCGAAGAGCCACCATTTTGGACTGGTCTCAAATCAACGAAGAAGCAAAAACTTATATTAGAGAATTGGGAATTAAAGTGGCTAGCGAAGAGCAAAAAGTTGTTAGTTTAAGCGGGGGAAATCAACAAAAAGTGCTGTTGGCGAGGTGGTTATCTATTCAGCCTAAAGTACTGCTGTTGGATGAACCGACAAGAGGCGTAGACATCGGTGCCAAGACGGAAATTCACAAAATTATTTACAAGCTGGCGAAAAACGGTTTGGCAGTGCTCATGATCTCATCTGAATTGCCAGAGGTTTTAGCGATGAGCGATCGTATTTTGGTCATGCATGAAGGAAGGATACGCGCAAATTTATTACGTGAAGACGCGACACAAGAAAAAATTATGTATTATGCAACGGGGGAGATCAAATGAGTATGGGAAGTGAAGCACTAACAAAAAAAAAACGCAGTTTTAGCATGGTTATGAAGAATATTTGGAATCAACTAGGCATGGTAATCGTGCTTGTCGGCATGTGTATCGTACTCGCCTTCGTAGCGCCAAATTTCTCAGAAACGGTGAACCTGCTCAATATATTAAAACAAGTATCCATTATCGCCATTCTTGCTGCTGGAATGACTTTGGTCATTCTCACGGGCGGCATTGATCTGTCTGTCGGAGCGACTCTTGCGCTATCAGGCGTAATCTCCGTGATGCTGTCGGAAAGAGGGGTTAATCCGTTTGTAGCGATGTTTGCGGGGGTTGTGATTGGGTACTTGGCGGGAGCGCTTAATGGTTATTTTACTGCAAAAACCAAGCTTCCTTCATTTATTGTTACACTGGGCAGTATGACTTACGTAAGAGGTATTGCCTATGTTATTAGCGGGGGATATCCAATCGTACTCGCCTCAGATACGTTTAAATTTTTTGGGTCTGGGAGGATATTATCCATTCCCACTCCGATTTACATCATGTTTATCGTATATGCAATTATATTTGTTATGCTTAAATATACGATGTTTGGCAGACATATCTTTGCCATCGGAGGAAATGAAGAGGCAGCGAGATTAACAGGCATTAAGGTTGAAAGGACTTTGATTCATGTTTATGCCATAAGCGGTTTATTATCAGGATTAGCCGGCGTAGTTCTGGCGGGGCGTTTGTTTTCCGGTCAGCCGAATGCCGGGCTTGGAATCGAGCTTGATGCAATAGCAGCGGTTATACTCGGAGGAACAAGCTTTACTGGCGGAATTGGCAAGATTCAAATGACCATTATAGGTGTGTTGATTATGGGTGTAATTGGCAATGGATTGACACTTCTGGATGTTAGTTATTATTGGCAGTTGGTTGTCAAAGGTGCTGTTATCATCATAGCTGTGCTACTGGATCGTTTACGCAGTAATATGTAAAAGTGGGGGCCGATATGGTGAAATATCGCTTCAAAAGTTTACGTACCCGTACGATGGTTACTATTTTACCATGGTTAATCTTGTCCATTTTTATTTTATCAACGCTGAGCTATAGATATTCCAAAAATCTAATCAATGCTGAAATCCAAGAAAAAATGGAGTATAAACTTAGTTCAACGATCAATAGCATACAAACCCTTTTAACAGCCCACAGTAAAATCCCTGAAAGTATGGCTCGCTCAATTGAAGTAATTGGTACTGACGTTGATAAGGACAAATATTACTCGATTATTCAAGGCTTGTTGACTATAAATCCAGATACATTCGGCGTGGGTGTTTGGTATGAACCTTATCAATATAAAAAGTATTTGAAATACTATGGCTCCTATGCCTTTCGAAACAACGGCCAAATATCATTTTCTGAAGATTATAGTACGGAAGAGTATAATTATCCGCAAAAAGATTGGTATTTAATAGGTAAAGATACGAAGCAAACGGTGATGTGGACAGATCCCTATTATGATAAAAATTCAAATGCTACGATTCTAACAACAACTGCGCCGTTTTATAATGCAGATCATTCTTTTCATGGCGTAGTTACAGCAAATATCAATTTAACTGACCTGCAGCATAAGATTTCGGATATCCATGTTGGCAAGGGAGTATGGGCTTTTCTACTAGATCAAAAAGGAAACTACATCGCCAGTAAAGATAACCAGCATGCAGCCACTCTGAATATAAAGGACGATCCTAATGTCAGTCTGGCACAAAATGCTCAAGAAATGCTAACGCATACAAATGGCAATTCAGTTTTTAGCGATGATAAGGGCTTAAATAAAGTATTCTATCAGACAGTTCCCTATACTTCTTGGAAATTAGCTTTAGTCATATCTGAGAAGGAGCTCTATCAAAAAATTAATGAATTCTTTATAGTCTCCCTTGTGATTATTAGTTTATTGGTATGTTTCGTAGTTCTGGTTATTTATTTCTACAGCAGATACATCACCAATAACCTTAAGAAAGTGAATATTCTTTCCCAATGCATGTCGGAGGGTGATCTAACCCAGACGATTACTATCAATAGTGTTGATGAGTTTGGTCAAATGGCTAATCATCTCAACTCCATGTCTAGTCATTTAAAAAGGATTTTGTCTCAAGTGCTAGCAAGCGCGAAGAGTGTGTCTGATACTTCTTTTCTTTTGTCTGCTAACTCAGAACAATCAGCGAAGGCAACAGAAGAAATTGCGCATTCCATGCAAGAAATAGCAGGTGGAACACATATACAGCTCTCTCTAACAAATGAAGCAGCTGAGGCAACAACTGAAATGTTTGAGAATATTAAACAAATTAAATTAAGAATCGAGCATACCACGAAATCATCCAATGATGCTTTGCATAAAGCCCATGCGGGAAACACGACCATAGCCGAAGCCATCAATCAGATTAATCTGATTTCTCGAAATTCCTTTGATTCCGTTACAATTATTCAGCGATTAGAGGAAAAGTCTCAAAAAATAAATCAAATGATGAATTTGTTATCTACAATTGCGAAGCAAACGAAAATACTTGCGTTAAATGCAGGCGTAATTGCAGCAGAAGCATCGTCAAATGGAAAAGCATTTGCAGTGATTTCTAGCGAAATTCGCCATCTCGCTGAAAATTCAACTAAATTCAGTCATGAAACCCGTAGTTTGGTTTCGGAGATCCAAGCGGATATCTCAAAAGCAGTAAAAGGAATGGGTACAGTTGATTCTTCCATTCAAAAAGGCAACACACTAACTAATCTTGCAGGGGACTCTTTTATCAGTATCCTCAGGTCAGTCGAAGATGTCTCGGATGAATCCAATGAAATGAGAAATGAAATTAAAGTGATCCACATGAACATGCAAAAAATGATTGAGAATATGGAAGTTGTATCTAAACTTTATGAAAAATCGGCTGAATCTACACTACATGTATCTGCAACAACGGAACAACAAACAGCAGCAAGTGAAGAGGTAGCTTCATTTTCTAACGAATTGGCGCATATGGCAAAGGTATTGCAGGAATCTTTGGCTCATTTTAAATTGGAATAATGGAGCACTCAAGATTGATGGAGACAAATGAACCTTTAAATCATTATTGCCGTACTATTGGATCGTTGGCAGCGAGACGTTAGGCAAATTATCTGAAAGGATTGAGTTTAATGAGTACAACTCAATTGGAGCAGCGATTTCAAGGAGATTTGCCCAAGATCGGAATTCGTCCGGTCATCGACGGACGCCGAGGTGGAATCCGCGAATCATTAGAAGAGCCGACCATGAATATGGCCAAAGTTTGCGCTCAATTTTTGAGTGAACATTTGCGGCACTCGAATGGATTGCCGGTGGAATGCGTGATTGCCGATACAACAATAGGCGGCGTTGGAGAAGCAGCGAGAACGGCGGAAAAATTCCGCAAAGAAGGCGTAGGCATAACGATTACCGTAACGCCATCCTGGTGTTATCCTCTGGAAACGATCGATACCGACCCTTTAATGCCAAAGGCAATCTGGGGATTTAATGGGACGGAAAGACCGGGTGCTGTATACTTGGCATCTGCGTTGGGAGCGCATAATCAAAAGGGGCTTCCGGCGTTTAGCATCTATGGTAAGGACGTGCAGGATATTGGGGACAACACCATTCCGGGGGATGTTCAGGACAAATTGCTTCGTTTTGCCAAAGCAGGGCTTGCTGTAGCAACCATGCGCGGAAAATCCTACTTAGCTCTTGGAACTGTGTCAATGGGAATCGCGGGTTGTATCGTTGACGAAACCTTCTTTCAAGATTATTTGGGCATGCGCAACGAGTATGTGGATATGACGGAGTTTGTCCGCCGGATGGAGCGTAAAATCTACGACAAAGACGAATTCCACAAAGCGCTGGCTTGGACGAAAGAAAATTGTAAGATCGGAGAGGACGTTAATCCTCCTGAATTAAAACGGACTGACGAGCAAAAGCGGCAGGATTGGGAAACGGTTGTGAAAATGACCCTGATCGCCCGAGATTTGATGATCGGCAATCCAAAGCTGGCGCAATTGGGCTACGAGGAGGAAGCGATCGGACATAATGCAATTGCCGCGGGCTTCCAAGGGCAGCGGGCATGGACAGATCATTTTCCAAACGGTGACTTTATGGAGGCTATCCTGACGAGTTCGTTCGATTGGAACGGTACTCGGGAACCGTATATGCTCGCGACAGAGAACGATAATCTTAATGCAGTCACAATGTTATTCGGTCATCTATTAACGAACAGTGCACAAATCTTTGCTGATGTGCGGACGTATTGGAGTCCGGATGCTGTGAAGCGGGTGACCGGGCAAGAGCTAACAGGACCTGCTGCGGGCGGTGTGATTCATTTGATAAACTCTGGGCCGGCAGCGCTCGATGGAACCGGCGAGCAGACAATTGACGGAAAACCAGCAATGAAGCCATTTTGGGACATTACTGATGAAGAAGCAAAGAAATGTTTGGATGCTACGCTTTGGTGTCCGGCGGTTGACTTCTTCCGCGGCGGTGGATATTCTACGGACTTTACTACAAGAGGCGGTATGCCGATGACGATGGCGCGGATCAATTTAATTAAAGGTGTGGGGCCTGTTCTTCAAATAGCCGAGGGTTATTCAGTTGAGCTTCCTCAGGAGGTTCACGATCAACTTGATCAGCGCTCTAACCCGACGTGGCCAACGACTTGGTTCGTCCCTAATGTTACAGGAGAAGGCGTTTTCAAAAATGTATATTCGGTTATGAATAACTGGGGTTCCAATCACTGTGCTGTAAGCTACGGCCATGTTGGCGCCGATTTGATCACATTAGCTTCAATGCTGCGCATTCCGGTTTGCATGCACAACGTTGAGGATGAGCGAGTGTTTCGCCCTAGCGTCTGGACGGCGTTTGGTGTGAATGAACCTGTGGGAGCCGACTATCGGGCTTGCTCGACATTTGGGCCGCTCTACCGGTAAGAACAGGAGGAATACAAAATGGACAAACGCTATGCGATTGGTGTGGATTACGGGACAGAATCCGGCCGAGCAGTCATCGTAGATATTAGTAACGGGGAGGAACTCGCCGTTCATGTGACGTCTTATCCCCATGGGGTTATCGATGAGCGCTTGCCCGGATCTGGAAAGCAGCTAGAGCCTGATTGGGCCTTACAGCATCCCGATGATTACATGGAGGTACTAAGACGATCGGTTCCCGAAGTGCTGCGAATGTCAGGGATTGATCCCGTAAAAGTAATTGGGATCGGGATTGATTTTACGGCATGCACAATGCTGCCGGTTGATGCGGACGGTGTGCCGCTATGCGAACAGGAAACTTATCGTGAAGAGCCGCATGCCTATGTGAAACTTTGGAAGCATCATGCTGCACAGGAGGAAGCAAACCGAATTAATGAGATTGCTGAGGCGCGGGAAGAGTCATTTTTAAGTCGATATGGCGGTAAATCATCATCAGAATGGATGGTCGCCAAAGCGTGGCAAATTTTGAATGAAGCCCCACATATTTATGAAGCAACGCATCAATTTATGGAGGCCGTGGATTGGGTTGTGTATCAAATGACTGCTAACCCGGTTCGAAATAGTTGCTGCGCAGGTTATAAAGCTTTTTGGCACAAAGCAGACGGGTACCCGTCGCCTTCCTTCTTTCGAGCGCTGGATCCAAGGCTTGAGCGGTTTGTGGAAAAGAAATTGCCTGGTGAGGTCAGATCCTTAGGTACAAAAGCAGGAGAGTTAACTATCGAAGCGGCTGCGAAGATCGGCTTACGTGCTGGAACTGCAGTGGCCGTGGGCATAATCGATGCACATGCAGGTGTTGCGGGTACTGGAGCAGTGCGTTCGGGACAGATGGTGATGGCCATGGGCACTTCGTTATGTCATATGCTGCTTAGTGACAAAGAGATTCATGCGGAAGGCATATGCGGGGTTGTAGAGGATGGCATTATTCCCGGTCTTTACGGCTATGAAGCGGGGCAGCCCGCAGTCGGTGATACTTTCGGATGGTTTGTAGAGCAAAGCACACCTGCCTATGTGCATAATGCAGCCGAAAGAGAAGGAATTAGCGTTCATGCTTGGTTGGAGAGGCAGTCATCAGCATTGAAACCGGGTCAGCATGGCCTGCTCGCGCTCGACTGGTGGAACGGCAACCGTTCCGTACTTGTGGATGCAGATTTATGCGGGTTGATCATCGGGTTGACCCTCCAGACAAAGCCGGAAGAGATCTACCGTTCGTTACTGGAGGCAACCGCATTTGGCACACGGAAAATCATTGATACCTTTGAAGCAGCGGGGATTGAGGTGGACGAGCTTTTTGCCTGCGGCGGATTGCCGCAGCGTAATCGGCTGCTTATGCAGATTTACGCAGATGTGACTGGCCGAGAGATTAAGATAGCGGCTTCATCGCAAACTCCCGCTCTTGGTGCGGCAATGTTCGGTGCCGTTGCTGCTGGTATTGAACGTGGGGGGTACAACAATATTGCAGAAGCCGCAGCGCAAATGGCACATGTGCGCGAAGAAACGTATCGCCCGATTCCAGAGCATACCGCTATTTATAATGATTTGTACCAGGCATACAACGACCTGCACGATATCCTTGGCCGAGGAGGCAGCCATGTCATGAAGGAGCTTAAACGAATAAAGCTCATAAATGATACACATTAACTTAATTCCATTTTCTTCACTACAGATTGGAATTGCGGGTTCGTATAATGAAAGCCTTGATCGAAATAGATCAAGGTGTTTTTTTGTTAGATGACGGTGCCTCCTCTAATGTTAATTCACGTCCGGATGCGCTCTAAACCAATGCATTCAAAATCTAGACCAGCTTCTTAGAAAATGTCACGGGGGGTTCCCTGTTCATTCTGTGTAATGAAATAGCGCTTAAATTCATCGGTATATGTAATCTCTTTTTCAGCGATTACATTTGGATTCCGTTTTAGCAATTCTTATTCTTTCTTCGTCAGTAATCTTTTCGTCTTATCTTTATCGCCCCAATAATTTTTCTTTCATTATAAACAAACTACCCTGTAAGATGGACTTTTTTCAAACTGTTCATCTTACAGGGTACATTTTAGTGATGGGCAGGTTTCTTTTTTTGCATTTTGTTTTGGGGGATTTGGATGAGCTTAGCTTAAAATCAGACGATGCCAAGGCGCATCCGATAAGAGAATAGGACTTGTCTCGATTCACCGTTAAATATGCGGGTAGCCAGCTGTCTAAATTCGTCTGCTACCTCAAGCAGATCAGTGGCTCCGAGTTTCACTGCTGTTTGCAGGCCTCCTTGGCTTAGTGCCAGATTGACGTATCGGTCCGCATCGAATGTATCCCAATGATGAAACACAATTTCACGCGAATAACGGAACAAGCCGGACTGCCGAATCTGCTGCAAATGCCCGTCTTTACTCCATTTATGTGCCTGATTTTCCTGGGGAGCCAGACTGGCGGCTCGATGATCTGCCTCCGTATTCAAATGCAGATAAGCTTGTTCCAGCTGCCAATCGACCACGGGTGGCCAGTCACAGTCGTAGGCAGCAAATATGCCTCCTGGACGCAGTACACGCGCAAATTCGCGCAGTGTAGTCTGGGGCTCCATCCAGTGGAACGATTGTGAGCAGGTCACGATATCCACACTGCCATCAGGTAGTCCCAGTTCGTGGGACAGGCCGGAGACAAAGCGAAGATGGTCCGGTTTGCCTGCCGCTTCCCATTTGGACTCTGCGACAGCTCTCATATCATCGCTTGGCTCGATGCCAATAACACGTTCTGCCTCATTTAGCCAAATCCATGACGACAAGCCGGTACCACAGCCAACATCCGCGACCAAGCGAGGTTTGCTGCCCAAATAATTCGTCAGAATATCTACGACCTCTGTGGGCGCAGCAGGCCGGTTCTGGTCATATAACGTACCGAAACCTTTGAATCGTTCCACATTGTTACGTCTAATGTCTTGCATGGACAAACCTCCTTCAGGAAATGGATAGATAACAAAGCAAAAGAATCAACAGATGATCAGAACTCAATTATATCATTCATTTTCCGACCTGTTGTTAACGACCTGTTGCAAATGCTCTACCGCTTTGATATGTCGTCTGAGCAGTTCCTGTCCAACGTGTGGAGGTTTGATTACGGTCAGGTCAGATCCAAACGACATCAGGAAGGAGTACAGCCATTCTCCCTCATTCAGTTCTAGGGCAACGCGCAGCCTGCCGTCGGGCTCTTTTTCGATGCGAGAAGGTTCAAAAAAATCATACACTCTATACGCAATAGAGTTGGAGAACGACAGTTCCAGAGCGATTTGGTTGATTGTGACGTGAGTTTCATTTTCCAGTGATCCGATGTTTATGTTGTTTCGGGGAACCCTCGGCAAAAATTTCAGCTGGGTAATTCGTTTCATTTTGAATGTCTGAAATTCGTTTCGGTCGGGCTCGTCGTGAATGTATCCTTTGAAATACCAGGTACTGTTCTTGAACAAAAGTTTCAGAGGTTCAACCGTCGGGACACTCTTCTCTCCATCCGAATTGACATAGTGGAACGTAATCCATTGATTTGTGAAGATTGCCTGTTTAACCTGATTGAACAGGTCCCTCTCCTGCTGTGGAATGCTGCCCCATGGTGAGAAGTCGAACTCGATCCAATCCAGCTTGTGATCAAACAAGGCGGTTAAACGTTTGAGCATATGGGCAGTGTTCAGGTGAGGGATGGCGCTGACGCTATATAATCCAAGCAAAATTTCATTCTGATCATCTTCGGACAACAGGGATTTGTCCATGACAAAGTTGTCCATGAGATGGATGCCGCCATGCTTTCCGGTTGTCGTGTACACGGGAATACCCGCCGCACTCAGTCTGTCGATATCACGGTACACGGTACGTACGGATATCTCGAACAAACGCGCAAGCTCGGGGGCGGTAGCTTTCTTTTTCTCCAATAACAGCAATAGCATTCTGAATAATCGGTTATTTTCCATGCCAACATTATACCATGACAATAGGTGTCAGGGTATGGGTGGTACACTGGATGTACAGTGTTACGAAGATCATGAAGGAGGAATTGATGATGTCGATGAAAGAAGGATTTTTCTGGGGTGGCGCAACGGCTGCCAATCAGTTTGAAGGTGGATGGGACAAGGGTGGTAAAGGCCCAAGTACTTCCGATATGATGACAGGTGGAACGCACACGACACCGCGGCGGATTACGCCTGTACTGGAAGAGGGCACGTATTATCCGAGCCATGAAGCGGTTGATTTTTACGGTCATTACAAAGAGGATATTGCCCTGATGGCCGAAATGGGCTTCAAAATGTTCCGCATGTCCATCAACTGGTCCCGAATCTACCCGAACGGGTATGATCTGGAGCCAAATGAAGAGGGATTGCAGTTCTATGACAACGTCTTTGCCGAGTTGAAAAAGTACAACATTGAGCCGCTCGTGACTATTTCTCACTACGAGACACCATTTGGTCTGACCCAGAAATATAACGGCTGGGCTTCCCGTGAAATGATTGAATGTTATATCCGATATTGTACAACCCTGTTCAACCGATACAAAGATCAGGTGAAATACTGGCTGACCTTTAATGAGATCAACTGTCTGACGATGCCAATGGGGGCTTATATGGCTGCAGGTATCCTGTTTGAAGGTAAAGAGACTTTGATCGATGGCGTTGATGATCCACAGACCCGCTTCCAGGCGCTGCATCACCAATTTGTTGCAAGTGCAAAAGCGGTGAAGCTGGGACATGAAATCAATCCTGATTTCCAAATCGGCTGTATGGTCGCTTTCATGACAACATATCCGAATACATGCAACCCGGACGATATTTTGCTCGCGCAGAAGAAGGACCAGCTGTCCAACATGATCTGTGGAGACGTACAGGTACGTGGAGCAGCATCAAAAATCCGTATCTGGAAGCTTCCGACTGGGGCTGGCAGATCGATCCGAAAGGATTGCGTTACACCTTGAATCACCTGTATGACCGTTACCAGATCCCATTGATGGTTGTGGAGAACGGGCTGGGTGCAGTGGATGTTGTGGAGGAAGATGGCTCCATTCAGGATGACTATCGCATTGATTATTTGAGAGGTCATATTGAACAAATGAAAGAAGCCGTTGCGGACGGTGTAGATCTTATCGCTTACACGATGTGGGGATGTATCGACTTGGTCAGCGCATCCACGGGCGAGATGAAGAAACGTTATGGCTTCATTCATGTGAACAAGGACAATGATGGCAATGGTGATCTGAGCAGAACACCGAAGAAGAGCTTCCACTGGTACAAAAAAGTCATTGAATCCAATGGTGAAGAGCTCTAAGTTTCCACTTTAAAAAGATTTATAATGACGTAAAAGAACCTCACTGGCGCAGGATGGCGCACGTGAGGTTCTTTCATGTATTCAGCGATGGCTCCGGCTGGATTAAGCAGGCTTGTTCGTACGGCTGGTCATCGCGATGTGCTATGCACATGATGTGAAGTTGTGCATCCACATTCCAGTAAAGCTTACAGCTTGCTCAAGTCAGAGGTTTAGACTGTAGCAGGGAGATCCTTTCCAGGTAGCGCTGGTAGAACCATATGCATGTTGCCAGCCAGCATCCGCTCAAAAAGTAACCTCCGACTACATCACTGGGATAATGCACGCCCAGATAGATGCGGCTCATGCCAATGGTAAGGATAAAGGCTGCGCTTACAACTATTATCGCTATTCGTCCGACTGTTGTAGGCACATGCTTCCAGATCAGGAAGGCCAGTCCGCCGTACAGGCTGAACGCTGCCATGGAGTGTCCGCTGGGGAAGCTGTACCCGGTCGCTTCAATGATCCGGTGAATGGTTGGCCGCGCACGCTGAAACACGAGCTTCAGCAGGGTGTTTAGTATTGCAGAGCCTGCGATGACACAGCCCAAAAAAAGAAGCTCCCGTCGGTGTCCTAAAAAGACATACAAAACGATCATCGAAATGAGGGTAATAGCGACGACGGGCAAGCCGCTGCCAATCCAGGTGAACAGCTCCATCCACCGGGTCATGTTAGGGGATTCCATGCCCTGAATCCAGGTTATCAGGGTGTCGTCAAATCGGTGAATCTGATTATCGCTGATGGACAGGGCGATGATGGCAAATATAGCAAGGCTTAGAGCTGCGGTGAGCAGCGGAATGGAAATATTTTTTTTCAAATTTTGCTTCAATGGTTATGTTCCTCCAGGGTGTCTTTTTTCTTATCGTTTTCTAATTTACCCTTAAAGCTGCTCCCAGAAAAGTGAGCTATGATTAGACCTAGGTTCATTAAATTGGGAAAAGGGGATTACTTATGTCTTTTATACGATTGGATTACCAGCTTTTTCATTGGATTAATCAACAGGCGATGCAGCTCTCGTATTTGGATGGCATCATGATATTTTTTGCAAAATATGCCCTTTTTATGTTTCCTGCGGGAATGTTTGTGTATTGGATATCGAAGAGTCCACAAAACCGCATGATTGTGGTGCAAGCCATATTGGCAGCATGTGCGGGGACTGCCATCAGCTTTGTTACAGGTCACTTGCTGCACAGAGACCGGCCATTTGTGACCCATTCGGTGATTCAATTAATCAGCCATAGCGCTGATGCATCCTTTCCAAGTGACCATGCGACGGTTGCCTTTGCATGTGCCGCTGCATTTTGGCTGGGTCGCGTCAGGTATCGGTGGGGTTGGGTTCTCATCGCCACCTTCATTATAATTGCGCGCGTATGGTCTGGCGTACACTATCCCTCCGATGTAGCTGCCGGGGCTCTCATTGGTATGGCAAGCGCCTGGGGAATCGGGCGTATTTTCATCCGTATGAAACTTCCAGCCCTGTTCATCCCTCATCAGGCCAGAACACTTCATTCTGAAGACAGCAAGTGAGCGGCTGTTCACCCGAAGCTGTGAATCCGCTGTTCCGCCGGAAGTAAGGACGCCACACTGTAGTGGTGAATAAAGAGGGCTGTAGTGCTACCCTCTTTATTATTGTCTGGTGTTGGTTTCCGACTTTCAGGATGCAGATGTGGGAAGCAGGACAGTTACGGTCGTTCCTTCATCCACACGGCTATCGATGAATATTAGCCCGTTGTATCGTTTAACGAGGCGTTCTGCAATGGCGAGTCCCAAGCCGGTCCCCCCTTGTTCGCGAATACGTGCCTTATCAACACGGTAGAAGCGGTCAAAAACATACGGCAAATCCTCTGCCGGAATGCCCATGCCTTTATCAGTAACCTGAATACATACATCGTTGTCACGTCGTATTCCTTGAACACGAATCTCTTTGGTAACCGGTGAATATTTAACGGCATTATCAACCAAAATCCGCAGAATCTGCTCCATGTGCTGAGGAAGTATCTTCACTTCAATACCGGATATGAATTCCATATGAATGTCAAAGGCAGCATCCGGGTGCAGCTGCACAACATTGGCAAGCGCATGCTGTACCGTCTGGCGAAGATCGACAGCAGCTTCCATTGCAATGTGTCCAGACTCGGCCTGACTAAGTAATAACAGTTCATTCACTATCGTTTTTAACCGGGTAAGCTCCTGAGCCGAAACATCCAGGGATTCATTCAAAATATCCGGGTCATGCTTGCCCCAACGTTTCAACAGGTTAATATGTCCTTCAATGATGGCCACTGGTGTACGCAACTCGTGCGAGGCATCCTCCACAAACTGCTTTTGTTGCTGAAACGAAAGCTCCAGCTCATCCATTAGGCGGTTAAACATTCGAGCGAGGTTGGTCAACTCATCATGCTGATCCGGCACATCGACACGTTTATGAAGTCCCTTCTGCTGAATCTGGATCATCGTTGCATTCATGGTCGTAATAGGCTTCACGAACTGTCGTGAAAGGACACTTGCGCCCAGAATGCTTAAACCGACAGCAGCAATTCCCCCGCCAAACATGACCAGCAGCAGCATATCGCTTAGTTTATCGGTATTTTCCAGATTGGTTACCATCTCAATCGTTCCGCTAAAATTCGTGGTGATGAGTGGTGATCTCATAATGAGCAGATGATCTTCGTAATGCCAGGCATTAATCAGAACGCGTTTTTGCACCGTTTGCGGCTCCACCCACTGTTCAGGAAGACGATCGGTTACTTTAAGAAGCACCGTTCCTTCCTGATCCAGAATGCGGATCATCTGATTCTCCTGATTGAACTTTGTCATAAAAGAACGGTAATCTGCAATTTCTGCTGCTGACACATCTTTTTCTTGCAGGTAGATTTCCATCTCATTCATGCTTTTTTCCATACTTTTCTGTTCCTGATCAATGAGCCATTTATTAATTACAAAGTATTGAACGATGTTATACACAATAAACAGTGTGATTAGCAGCAGTGAAATCCAGATCGTCAATTTCCAGCGGATAGACCAATGGGAGCGAGGAAGGAATGTTCGAATCCAGCGCATCATTTCTGAATTCCATAACCCAAGCCTCGTATCGTTTGCACAAAGCTGTTGGAGCCCACACCATCGATTTTACTGCGCAAATAACTGATATAGACATCAACTACATTGGTCTCCACGTCAGCATCGTATCCCCACACCAGGTCCAGAAGCATCTCCCGGGTCATGACTCGGCCTATATTTTGCATGAGGATGACGAGCAGGTCGAATTCACGCCGGGTTAATTCAACAGCCTCTCCGTCTTTCTTGAACATGCGCGCCTCCAGATCCAGCTGCAATCCATGATGAATCAGTACGGAATGCTCGCTGCCGCTGTTGGAACGGCGAAACAAGGACCTCATCCGTGCCAGAAGCTCTTCAATGGCAAAGGGTTTAGGAATATAATCATCGGCTCCGCTGTCGAGTCCCATGACCCGATCCATGACACCATCCCGAGCCGTAATCATAATAATGGGTGTTTGTTTGATATTGCGTATTCTTCTGCACACCTCTACCCCGTTAAGGCCGGGCAGCATCAGATCGAGCAGGATCAGATCCCACTCCTGTTCCAGTGCCAGTTCAAGTCCGCTTCTTCCATCGTAGGCTACACTGACCGTGTAGGCTTCATGTTGCAATTCCAGTTCTATAAAGCGAGCCAGATTTTTCTCATCTTCAATCAGCAATATATTTCTCATCAGAATCGGTCCTTCCTGAAATTTGGAAGCATCAGATCGAGCTTACAGGTTAAGCTTACCAAGTCCAGTGTACAACATTCAAATTGGAAAACATTAAAAAAAGTAATGTAGTTTTCTTATCAAATTTTAATGAAAAATGTCTAGACTGGACTTAACCCCAGTACGAGAGAGAAGTGGTCATAATGAGCCAGTCCAATATCAAGCCTGAACAAGCTAAGAGTGCATCCAAAACTTCAAGAAAGAAAAAATCATCCGGGATGGGGTGGCTTATTGCCCTGACCTGCATTGGCGCTGCAGGAGCAGCGGCATTTTTCCTGATTCCTTCGGTCAAGGACACTGTGTTGCATACCGTAGAGAATGCAGCTGGAGTCCATGCCACATTGCCTGCTGTATCTGCCAAACCAGTCAGTCAAGCTCAGAAAACGCCACCCGGAGCTTCGTCGAAAGCACAGCAATCCGTTCAGTCACAGGCTACAGCTTCCATAACCTCGACGCTGCCAACTGTACCTTCAACGGATCATATTGCGGCAGCTAAGGACATCGCCAGAACTTATGCCGATATGCCTCCAAGCAAGGCTGCAGCGGCACTTGCACCATTGACCGATCTGGAGATTGTGTATGCCATGACCGAGATGTCCACAGAACAGCGAGCTAAAATATGGAGTAAAATGGACCCGGATCGAGTTGGCATCCTTTCGGTGCAAATGAAACCTCGTTCGGTGGTTACCGATCATGAGCTTGCGCTCATTCAGCGTAAAATCAATAAGCAAAACAGCGACATCGCCAGTCAATCAGTCCAGGAACTAGTACATACCTTCTCAAAAATGCCTTCCCCACGTGCTGCCAAGCTGATTCAAAAATTATTCCAGACCGATGCCGTCAAAACGATAGATATTTTGAAGAAGATGGATGTAAATACGCGAGCGAGTATTTTAACCGTGATGTCCGGTGACTCGGTTATGACAGAAACGGCAAAACAGATTTCTCAGTCATTTCTGAAATAATGAAAAGGCTGGTGGATCACCAACCAAGCGATAGATCGAAAAAATCCCCATAAAGGGGATTTTTTGGTGTGTTATACTATTCCATAATGATGAAATGTAAAGAAATTAAGCTAGGGTATAGCGAGTGGCGTTAAATTCAAAAACAGAAGGGGAAAAGTAATGAAGCGTATAATGATCGTAGCGTTCATTCTGCTGTTTATTACAGCCGGATTGGCGTTGGTACCGGATGGCCGAGCTTATGCCTGCAGCTGTGTAGAAGCGAATGCCCAAGAGAAACTGAAGACGTCCACGGCGGTTTTTACAGGTAAAGTGGTAAAGAAGGGCGGTACACAAATATTCAGTCCTGACCGGTTGAGAGCATATACCTTTGACGTGGACACGGCATGGAAGGGTGTGAGTGCCAAACGAATGACCGTCATGGGTAATGATGCCGGTTCGGAATCTTGTGGCATTCAATTGGAGAAAGACCAGTCCTATCTGATCTTTGCTTATCAGAATAAAATGGACAATAAACTGCATACGAATCTTTGCAGTGGCAATGTTTCCGTTGATCAAGCTGGAGACGCGTTGAAGCTGCTGGGAGCAGGAAAAGCAGTGAGTCAGGATGATTTTGGAGAAGCGGGTTATGGAAGAAGTTGGTCATTTTATTTCATAATATATGGTGGGGTTATTCTATTGCTTATATTGGTAAGTGGCTGGATCTGGAGAAGGAAGAAGCGCGCCTGATGTTAAGATCTGATTCAAGGGGAAATGGTATAACCGGAACGAACGAAAAAATAAATCCCCGTGTGGAACGTTGAGATAAGCTCGTGTTCCATGCGGGGATTTTATACATTTGGTCGGATAACCGTACCCATTCAATTAGTTTAACTGCAGCATATATTCATAAGCCGTGATCCCGAATACTCGTTTAAAGTGTCTGTTCAGATGAGTCAGGTCAACAAAACCACATTCGGCTACAGCGGAGTAAACATCCTTATGCGTTTCAATGGACTGCCTGGCACGCTCCACCTTGCAATTCAGAAAAAACTGGTAAGGCGATATGCCGGCATGGGACTTGAACTCGCGGATAAATTGAAACTTGGACATGTTGAATTCTGCACACAGGTCGTCCAGCTTCAGCACATCTTCTATACTGCAAAACATCATTTCTTTCGCTTTTCGCACCAGATTGTCCTGAGGCCGCCATAGCTTGGTGTCCATTTCCGACTGGGACAGCAGTTGCAACAGGTCAAAGAGCAGTTCACTGCACTTGGCTTCATCCTGTCCGTTTTGAACGGCATCATTCAGCATCAGGATGCTTCGTGCAAGCACAGGGTCATAGACAATCGGGCTATTAAAACGCAATTCCTTTTTCCCTAGAACCTCTTCGACCAAATCGGGTTTCAGATAAAGCATGACATAGTCTATGCCAGCCTTGTCATAGGAGCTTCCATCATGGGACTGTTCCCGGTTGAATAACATCACGCCGTTTTTGTGGGAGGCCTGATAGTGTCCGTCCAGATGGTATTGCTGAATACCGCGAAGGGTTACTCCAACCGCATATTCCTCGTGACAATGTTTTTTATAGGTGAAATCTGTAAAGCTGGCGGATAAAGCCAGTACGTCCTGTGATTTCTTATAGTTAAACAATTCCATGCTGCACACACCTCCCGCGCGTTAGATGATTCCCGATACCATAATGGCTGAGTATAACAAAAAAAGAGCCATAAGGATACTCACTGCTTTTTGATGACGATTGAGTAACGTTCTGAAGACGGAGCCAAACACGACCCAACTGGAATAGGCGAAGAAGCCGATGATGGTAATGATGATCACGAACAGAAACGTTGACATGGTGCTATCGTAGTATGGCAGCACATAGCTGGGAATGACAGTGAACGTGAACAGAACCACTTTTGGATTCACAAACTGCATGATTAAACCGTTCAGAAACCCCGTAACTTGCTTTGATCCCGTCTCGGTGGAGCCCATTTTATAAACTTGATAAGCCAGATATATCATATAAACACTACCCACGATCTGCATCACTTGGAGAATGCCAGGCAATATCTCAGCGAGAAGGTGATTAAGAAGAGCAGAAGCAGCAAGTAACACGCCAAATGCAACGGTGGCTCCCCACACATACTCCATCGTTTTCCGGGGACCCACCTGCCCGACGGAAGTGAGAATCACAATATTGCTGGGGCCAGGTGTAAACGTAACGACAATACAATAGATGAAAAAAGATGTAAGATTCATAGGGCCTCCCCGAGTTGTAGTTACATGATCATACTGCGGGGAGGCATTGGCTTATAGTACATTATTGCAGCAGAGTGCACATGAGCAGGAAAAGAAAGATGAATTCCGAATATGGAGGGCTGTTTCCTTTTTACATGATTGCGTTTACAATTTAAGCAGAATGTTGACTGCGACACCACTTGAGGAAGTGAATGGAATGAAAAAAATGCTGCTGGTTTATATTTTGTTAATCTCGGCGTTTGTATTGTATGTACTTCGGTTCGAATATTCCAGTCAGGTGAATGGCTCCTGGGAAGACCGGGGGCTGCGCGGGGATATCGGCGAAACGTACATCATGATTACATTCCAGTCCGGCCTGGAATATTGGAAGAGTCCCTTGAAAGGTTTCGAGGATGCCGGGGATGCGCTTGGCGTAACCGTAGAATACCGTGGAGCGACCCGGTATGATGCGAAGGAGCAGACAACGGTGATTGAGCAGGCCATTGCACGCAAGCCCGCGGGAATCGCCATATCTGCCATCGACCCGCAATCGCTGATCCCGGCCATTAATAAAGCACTGGACGCGGATATACCTGTGGTGCTGTTTGATGCCGATGCACCGGGAAGCCGGGCGTATTCTTTTCTCGGGACGGATAATTACAGGGCGGGTGTGACGGCTGCTGATAAAATGGCCGAGCTGATGGCCCGTGAAGGTGAAGTCGCCGTGCTGACCCTGCCGGGGCAGCAGAATCATGAGGAACGAACCAAGGGGTTCCGCGATACGATTGAGCAGCGGTACCCCTCGATGAAGGTGGTTGAAGTCGCGGATGGACACGGAGATGCGATCGTATCGAGAGACGAGACCCTTAGAATGATGAAGGCTCATCCAAAGCTGGCAGGGATTTTTGTGACCGAGGCGACCGGAGGGGCAGGTGCAGGTGAAGCTGTCCAAAATTCAAGCGAAGGCCGTTCGCTCAAAATTATATCCTTTGATACCAACAAGGCTACACTGGATATGATTAAGAGCGGCACGATTTCGGCTACGATTGCGCAGGGAACCTGGAACATGGGATACTGGTCGCTTCAATATTTGTTCCATCTGCATCATCAGCTAACCGTACCTGCGCCATCCTCCTCCGGTGAGAATGCACCGCTGCCGGTGACGGTGGACACTGGAATTTCCGTGGTGACAAGTGTGAATGTGGATGATTATTATGCCAAATAAACAGAATCAACAGAATAGTTCCTTGATACGGGCACCCATTCGCCTCTGGATGAAGAGGAGCCTGTATCGTTTGCGCTTACGCAATATGCAGCTGCGTTATCAGCTGATGCTGCTCTTTTTGTTATTTGCCATCGTACCTTCCGTAGGTCTGGGATTGTTAGTGAACTGGACGGTGGAACGGATTGTTGAGCGGCAGGTGGAGGGTCATACAATGCAGCTCATTGGCAAAGTGAATGAAGCACTCGACAGCAAGATGGAGAACCTGCAAAACATGACGTACCTGATTGCGTTTGATCCGGATATTATCGCTTTTATGCAAGGAAAAACACCATCGGATAACGATCCAGGTACCGGCACCAGCACCAGCACAATTGCATCCGAGAAGGAACGGAATGTGACGGATCAGGATCAGCTGTATGGAATTAAGCAAACCTTGCAGGGCTTCACGACGTTGTATCCTGAGATTGCCGGAATCGTTCTTGCTAATGGACGCGGTGACTATATCAGCAATGAGATGTACCCCCGTGGGAGGCAAAGCCTGACCCGGGAGGACTGGTACAGGAGAGCTGCGGCGAATCCGGGCATTTTTACAGTGCTGGGTCAGCCGCTGGATCGCAATATTACAACACACGTGCAGTATAAGGATAATGAGATCGTATCCGTTGCCCGTTCCATAACGGATGAAGCCTCGGGACGTGTACTGGGCGTCATTATGATTGACCTCAAGCTGAGAACCGTCTCTCAGGCTGCAAGGAATGTCACTTTGGGGAAATCCGGTTATGTGATGGTGACGGATGCAGAAGGACGGAGCGTTTATATGCCGGAGCATCCGCTGGTGGAACAGATTCCCGCAGAATGGTTTCCATCCGGTGACAGCGGGACGTTTAATGCTGAAGCGGACGGGAGGGAGCTGTTATTCATCTATCAGTCCTCCGCGTTTACGGGGTGGAGAACGGTAGGCGTATTTCCTGCACGGGAATCGACCACGGAGGTGCGTCAGATTCAGTTCTATGTGGTCAGCTTTGTGTTTGTGGTGTGTTTGTTCGGTCTAAGCGCCTCTCTGTGGTTCTCGCGCTCCATTGCGCAGCCCATTTTCCGGCTGATGTCTTACATGCGCAGGGCGGAGACGGGCAATCTCATGGCGGGCCGCTGGAGCGACCGCGCCGATGAGATCGGTATGCTGGGCAGAAGCTTTAACCGAATGCTGGCTCAGATCCGGCAGCTCATATCCCTGAATGAACTGAAGGAACGGCAGAAAAGGGAGGCCGAAATGCGCAGCTTGCAGGAGCATATCAAACCTCATTTTTTATACAATACCTTGGATACGATCCATTGGATGGCTCGCAAGGAAGGCGCGGACGATGTATCCGAGATGGTTGGCGCTCTCTCCAGACTGTTTCGCATCGGGCTCAGCAAAGGCAACGACTTCATCCCTTTGCATGCCGAGCTTGAGCATATAACCAGTTACTTGCAAATTCAACAGACCCGATACCGTGATCGTCTACAGTACGAATTGATCGTACCGGAGGATATGCGTGAGTTGTTCGTGCTTAAGCTGCTGCTTCAGCCCCTGGTGGAAAATGCAATCTATCATGGAATCAAGGGCAGACGAGGGCCAGGCAAAATCCGGGTGGAGGCCAAAACAGAAAACGGAAAACTGCTGCTATTGGTTCAGGACGATGGAGCGGGCATGTCCGGTGAACGGCTTGCTGAGATGGAGCAGCTGCTAGCAGCGCCTTTGGAAAGTATGGAAACCGCGTCGTCGTCCGGGAAGGCTGGCAAGAGCTATGGCATGTTGAACGTACAGGCCCGTCTGCGGCTTTCCTTTGGTGAAGAATATGGCATTATGCTGGGCAGTAGAGAAGGAGAAGGCAGCAGTGTGACGATCATTCACCCGCTGCTGCGGCAGCTTCCGCCAGCGCGTTCACTGGACAGGGAAGAGGGGGAGGAGAGCGAATGAAAAAGTTCAATCCACAGACAACATGGACGTCAGCGGATGAGATGACAGCTTTGGCTGCGACAGAGACAGGGAATTTGGAGAAGCGTTACCGGGTGCTGATTGCCGATGATGAGCCCATTATTCGGGAGGGCATTCGGGATTCAACCGACTGGACAGCACTGGGCATGGAGGTTGCCGGAGAAGCAGAGGATGGCGAGGAAGCGCTGGAACTGGCTACAGCTCTGGGTGTGGATATCATCTTGGTTGATATGAACATGCCCTTTCTGAACGGGATCGATCTGATTCGCCGCCTTCAGGTCGACTGTCCGAACTGCCGCTGTGTGATCGTGTCCGGACATGATGAATTCGCTTATGCCCAGGAGGCGGTTCGTCTAGGGGTAGAGGATTATATTTTGAAGCCTGTACAGGCAGACCAGCTGTATTCGGCGCTTGCACGGCTGCGTCAGCGGTTGGATGAAGAACGGAAGCGTACGGCGTATGTGAGACAGGCTGCGGATCAGATTGAACGCAATATCCCATTGCTGCGCCAACGCTTTTGTCTGGAGTGGCTGGAAGGACAGGCGGAGGAAAAGAAGCTGACCGAGCAGCTTTCGTTTTTGCGTCTGCCCTCTGCGCCGCCAGTGCAGATCGGAATCGTGCGTTGGCCTGCGGCAGAAGCGAGACAGACCATTATGCGGGAAAATGATCGTCAATTGTTCCTTTTTGCTGTGGAAAATATTATCAGTGAGCTGCTGACGGACCTGTCTCATGTACTGTTCAGGGAACCGAACGGGTTAATTGGCATATGTCTGTGGCAGGCGGCTTCGGCAGATATGGAGTCCACGATTGAACAGTCCATCAGTTCCGCTCTGAACATTGCCGTTCACGTCCATATGGAGACGCATATGGGTACGTTGAAGGAAGCGCCGGATACCTATCGTGAGTGTCGTGAAGTTATATATGGACAAGCCCGTTTGTCCCCGCTGGTTCGCCGGGCGCGCCAGCTTATTCAAGAGGACTATACGGATCGGAATCTGACGCTGGAATCGCTCGCTTCCCGCCTGCAAGTATCTGCTGTGTATTTGAGCCGGGTGCTCAAGAAAGAGCTGAACGACTCCTTCGTGACACTTGTCACGCATGCCCGCATCCGTAAAGCTGTGCAGCTGCTGGACTCTACGTCATTGCCTGTCCACCGGATTGCAGAGCATGTAGGGTACGATACACAGCATTATTTTAGTACCGCGTTCAAAAAAACGATGGGCATCTCGCCTGTACAGTATCGCAAAGGCGGTGGTACAAGAGAGGTCGTCTCATCGGAGTGTGAATAGGCTGGTTTAAAAAGGGTTTCTCAACAAGGGATTTGTTCTGCTTGGATCAAGCGGAGCGGGTCCTTTTTTTGTTGTTAGCCGATGTCTAAATGATTTATTCCGAACAACAGGCCTGTTCTTCACCTGATCTTTGAACCCGTTGGTCACAAAAGTTAAAAATTTATAAAAAAGGTTCAAATGCAGCAAAGACCTTCCTGTTCCGGAATGATACGATGGGTTTCAGACAGGAACAACAGCTTGTATGTATCGGATGCATTGTAAGCGTTATCTTATCATTCATTCAAGTCCGTATGATTTGAGGAAAGGGGAAGTTCATATGAAAAAAGGAGCACTGATCATCTGGCTGCTGGTGATGACCTTGATGCTCTCTGCCTGCAACCTGGCTGAGAGTGAAACTGGCAGCAAAGAAAAAGGGTATGTCGGCATCTCGATGCCAACGAAATCCTCCGAACGCTGGGTTGGCGACGGAGAGAATATGGTTCGTCTTTTTCAGGAGCAGGGGTATAAAACGGATTTGCAGTACGCAGAGGACGTGGTGGAGAATCAAATCTCACAGATTGAGAACATGATCACCAAGGGTGTGGACGTGATGGTGATTGCGTCCGTTGACGGCAATACGCTGACGGATGTCATCAAGAAGGCGCATGACCAGGGTATACAGGTCATTTCGTATGACCGCCTGATACGCAACACTCCCTATTTGACGTATTACGCGACCTTTGACAATTTCAAGGTCGGCGTGCTCCAGGCATCCTACATTGAACAAAAGCTGGGGCTCAAAGAGGGCAAAGGTCATTATAACATTGAGCTGTTTGGCGGTTCTCCAGATGACAACAACGCCTACTTCTTTTTCGATGGCGCGATGTCGGTCCTGAAGCCATACATGGATTCCGGCAAGCTGATTGTACGAAGCAAGCAGACCACGATGGCCCAGATTGCGACGCTGCGCTGGGATGGCGCCTTGGCTCAATCGCGAATGGATAATTTGCTCAGTGCCTATTATTCGGCAGATAACCTGGATGCGGTGTTATCCCCGTATGACGGGATTAGTATCGGGATCATTTCATCGTTAAAAGGGGTTGGCTACGGGAAAGCGAACAAACCTCTGCCGGTGATTACCGGTCAGGATGCCGAACTGGCTTCGATCAAGTCCATTGTGGCCGGGGAACAGACTCAGACCATATTCAAGGACACCCGAAAGCTGGCGGAGAAGACGGTAGAGATGGCCAACAGCATATTACAGGGAAAAACGGCGGAAGTGAATGATGAAAAGTCATATAACAACGGAATTAAGGTCATACCTGCCTTTTTGCTTGACCCCATTTCTGTGGATCGCACCAACGTGGAGAAGGATATTGTCGGCAGTCAATATTACACGAAAGAAGAAATCGGACTGAAATAAAAAGTGAAAGGAGCACATCCCATGGCCGGAATAATTCTGGAAATGAAGGGCATCACCAAAACATTTCCCGGTGTAAAAGCGCTGGAAAATGTCAATCTCAAGGTCAGAGAAGGCGAGATTCATGCGTTATGCGGTGAGAATGGCGCAGGCAAATCCACGCTGATGAAGGTGCTTAGCGGCGTATATCCGCACGGAACGTATGAAGGGGATATTTTATTTCAGGGCAAAACGTGTGAGTTCAAGGACATCAAGCAAAGCGAGGATCTGGGTATTGTCATCATCCATCAGGAGCTGGCGCTGATTCCCTACCTTTCAATTGCGGAAAATATCTATCTGGGCAATGAGCGTACTAGCAAAGGCATTATCAACTGGAAAGAAACGTTTGTAGGTACAAGGGAATTGCTCGGCAAAGTGGGCCTGAATGAAAATCCGAACACCCTTGTTTCCAGCATTGGTGTGGGTAAGCAGCAGCTGGTTGAAATTGCGAAAGCGCTCTCCAAAAAGGTGCGACTGCTCATTCTGGATGAGCCTACCGCGGCGTTGAACGAGCATGACAGTGAAAATCTGCTTCAGTTGATGCTTGAATTCAAGAAGCAGGGCATCGCTTGTATTCTTATTTCCCACAAACTAAACGAGGTGTCGAAGGTGTCGGATTCGGTGACCATACTCCGGGACGGCAAGACAATCGAGACGCTGGATATGAAAAAGGACAATGTCACGGAAGACCGGATTATTAGCGGGATGGTGGGGCGTGATCTGACCAGCCGCTATCCGGAGCGTCATGCGAGCATTGGTGAAGTCATCCTGGAAGTGAAGGATTGGACCGTATATCACGAGCATCATGCCGACCGGAAGGTGCTAGATCTGGTCAATATGAACATCAGACGAGGCGAGATTGTAGGCATTGCCGGTCTGATGGGAGCAGGGCGAACAGAGCTTGCGATGAGCATATTTGGCAAATCCTATGGTCGCAGCATATCGGGCCAGCTCATCAAAGATGGCAAGCCTATTCAGAACAACAGCGTCACGGAGGCGATTCAGAACGGCTTCGCTTACGTGACAGAGGACCGCAAGGAATATGGTCTGATTCTGATGGACGATATCAAGCGGAACATTTCCCTGACGGGTCTTGGCAAGCTGACCAAAAATGCGGTGGTGAACGAACGGGAGGAAGTGCTGGTCGCTGAGGATATGAAAAAAAGCATGAATATCAAGGCACCTAGCATTTTGCAGAAAACCGGCAATCTGAGCGGCGGGAACCAGCAGAAGGTGGTGCTGAGCAAATGGATTTTTGCCGGACCGGATATTCTCATTTTGGATGAACCGACACGCGGCATCGATGTCGGAGCCAAATTCGAAATCTATACCATTATTCATCGGCTGGCCGCTGAGGGCAAGGGTGTGCTGGTGATCTCATCCGAGCTTCCGGAGGTACTGGGCCTGTGTGACCGAATCTACGTGATGAATGCTGGCCGAATAACGGGAGAAGTCAGCCGGGAAGAAGCGTCGCAGGAAACGTTGATGAGATATATGACCAAGTCAGGAGGCGGGAAGCATGGAAATGTTAACTAGACTGTTCAAAAACAATATACGGCAATACGGCATGATTATCGCGCTGGTTGTCATTATGCTGCTGTTTGAGGTACTGACCGGGGGGCTGCTGCTCAAGCCGATCAACATTACGAATCTGATCTTGCAAAACAGCTACATTCTTGTACTTGCCATTGGTATGGTGCTTGTCATCATTACCGGACATATTGATCTGTCGGTAGGTTCGATTGCTGCTTTTGTAGGGGCGGTTGCCGCCATTATGATGGTCGATTGGCAGCTTCCGGCTTGGCTGGCGGTCATTGCTGCTTTGGTGGTTGGCGCGTTAATTGGAGCGTGGCAGGGCTTCTGGATTGCATATGTACGGATTCCGGCATTTATCGTAACCCTGGCCGGCATGCTGCTCTTCCGTGGTTTGACGATGATTGTGCTGGAGGGCCAGTCAATCTCTCCTTTTCCAGGAGGGTTTCAGAAAATTAGCTCAGGCTTCCTGCCTGACATTCAAATATCTGGCCTCGGTCTGGTGTCGATCATTGTTGGTCTTGTTCTCACGGTCTGGTATATCGTAAATGAACTGCGGGAGCGCCGTTCCCAGCGGAAATATGGATTCGAGGTTGTATCTCAGGGGCTCTTCCTGCTCAAGCTGCTGATCGTGGCTGTAGTGACGAATTTGTTCACTTTCATGCTTGCCAGCTATGCAGGCATTCCGAATATTCTGATTCTGCTGTTTGTATTAATTGTTGTCTACTCCTTCATCATGAACCGCACCGTGATGGGGCGCCATGTATATGCACTGGGAGGCAATGAAAAGGCTGCAGGTCTGTCCGGGGTCAAAACGAAAAAAGTAACCTTCTGGGTATTCGTCAACATGGGTGTAATGGCCGCCATTTCCGGTCTGATCTTCGCGGCGCGGCTGAATGCGGCTACGCCAAGAGCCGGTACCAACTTTGAGCTGGATGCCATTGCAGCGTGCTTTATCGGCGGAGCTTCCGCTTCCGGAGGCATTGGGACCGTATTCGGTGCGATCATCGGTGGTTTGGTTATGGGGGTTCTGAACAACGGGATGTCCCTGATCGGGTTGGGTATAGACTGGCAGCAGGGCATCAAGGGTTTGGTACTGTTGCTTGCGGTAGCCTTCGATATTTATAATAAAAATAAACGATCTGCGTAGTTCTGTGTTGAAATGCAGTTTTGAAGCGGACGCCTCTAGCCTCTAGGATAGATGTAAAGGTTATATTGAAATACAGAAACAGACCGTGATCCGCTGGATCACAGTCTGTTTTCTCTTTGCATTTCATGGGGTATGAAACAGGATATTTACATTAAGGCATCCAGAAAACGAGTGGCGATACCGAAATAGATAAACAACGACAAAATATCATTCAGCGTTGTGATTAATGGGCCGGAGGCGACCGCAGGGTCTACTTTGAACCGACTGAGCAGAAGAGGAATACAGGTACCCGTCAGTGTTCCAATAACCAGGGTGAAGAAAAGGGATACGCCAATAATGGCTCCGAGCAGCCAGTCACCTTGCCAGAAATAAGCGATGACCGTAATCAGCAAGCCGCATACAAGTCCAATCATGGTGCCTACCTTGATCTCCCGGCCAATTAATGCGAGCACTGTAGCCTTGTCCAGCTTGCGTCCAATCAAGCCGCGCACAACGACAGCAAGGGACTGCGTACCCGTATTCCCTGTCATACCGGCGATCATGGGCATGAAGAACGCCAGCGCCACAACCTGATTCAGCGTGTCCTCGAAAAAATCCACGATGCTGCCCGAGATCAGTCCGATAAATAACAATAAAATCAGCCAAGGAAGTCGACGTCTGACGGCAACTAACGGTTTGGTATCAAAATCGATGTCTTTGCTGCCGCCACCCATCTTGGCGATGTCTTCACTGGCTTCGTCCATAATAATATCAATGACATCATCCATTTGGATAACACCGCATAATCTGCGGTTCTCATCCACGACAGGCAAAGCCATAAACTCATAACGCTGCAATAGCTGTGCGGCTTCTTCCTGGTCCATATCGACAGTTGCATGGATGACACGCCGGGTCATCAACTCTTCCACTTTGGTGTTGTCATCTGCCTGAGCAAGGGATTGATAACTCACAACTCCAACCAGTTTACCTTCATCATCGGTGACATAGAGATAACTGGTTGCAGGAATCAGCGTCGCTTGTGGTTCTCTCAGCGCTTCCTTCGCGGTTTCATGCGATAACAGCGTACGATAGCGATCGGTCATAATTCGTCCCGCCGTCTCCGGTGGATAGTTCAGCACGGAGCGGATAATGGCTGAATGGTCGAGATTCATATTGGATAGCAGTTCTTCTCTGCGTTTGAGGGGCAGATCATGCATGAAGCGAATCAGATCACTTTTGTCCATTTGCTGCATGACTTCAAGGGTCCGTTCCGGGCCTAACTGTTCGAATAGATGCACCTGTTCGTGAAGCGTGAGCGCTTCTGCCATATCGGCGAGAACGTCAGGCTTGAATAAAAGCAAGAATCGTTTTGTCTCTTCTTCAGGGAACTTTTTATATACGAGAGAAAGGTCGTAGGGATGAAGTTCTTTGGCCCATTTATAAAACTCGGTCAGGTTTTGGGTTTGCACGAATTGCACAAGGAGCTCCGTAATCTCTTCAACCGAAAAATCTTTTTTGGGATGGGATCGATTCATATGTAGTCTCCTTTCTAGATGGGTTCAACAAATGGATATTTACACTGGCACTCCGATGACAGAACAACCTTCCGATCGCTGTTATCCCCAGATTTCTTTGATTCCTTTCTGAAAAGGGGAAATCCGGGGATAGCGAATGCTTCCGATGTAGCTTTCTTTCAGAAAGCTTTTAGGCGAACGCTTCGCTTCTTCAGGTTATTTCTGTCCTCTCCGTTATTGTGTAAATGTTTGGTTGAACATATTTCAAATGGATTCAACTCCGTATTCTTAAACGAAATGGAATGAAAGTTAAACAGTGACCACGGGAAATGGATATTGTAATCTTGCTAAAACATTCGATATGGGCTTACAAATGGATGCTGCCGGGATATACTTGTTGTAGAAAACCCGATGAGGAGGAGACATGTGGAATCGGTTGTAAGAACACAATTGTTATCTCTGGTCGAACCGGAATATCAGAAATTCTCGGCTGCGCTCATTCCGAATATCACGAATCTGTTAGGTGTGAGACTGCCTGAAATACGCAAGATGGCGAAACAAATCGTCAAAGAGGACTGGCGTGCCTACCTGAAAACCGCTGATGATGATTATTTTGAAGAAGTGATGCTGCAAGCGATGGTCATCGGTCATGCCCAAGCGGATATTGAGGAACTTCTGCAGCATATTGCCTGGTTTGTTCCCAAAATAGATAACTGGTCAGTATGCGACAGTTTCTGCGGTGGTCTAAAATATACAAAAGCCCATCTGGATCAGGTGTGGCATTTCTTGCAGCCCTATCTGGTATCCAACCAGGAGTATGACATTCGCTTCGGGGTTGTGATGCTGTTGAACTTTTATATGGAAGAAAAATATATCAGCAGAGTGCTTGCTTCATTAGATACCATTCATCACGAAGGGTACTATGTGAAAATGGCAGTGGCCTGGGCAATATCCATCGCGTATGTGAAACAGCCAGAAGCCACGCTGCGTTATTTGCAGGACAATACCTTGGACGACTTTACGTATAATAAGGCTCTTCAGAAAATAACAGAGTCCTATCGTGTTGATTCGGAGACGAAGCAGATCATCCGCAGTATGAAACGGAAAGTGAAAAAAACGGTTCGTGTGTAGTATGTGTGCATAACGAGAAAAGAAACCAGATAAACCTACAGGGGAAAGGACGATAAACGTATGAGAAAGAGCATTATGTGGACCAAAATGGAATTAGACAGTCGTCCGTGGGTATTGCTTGCCACCGAAAAAGGGCTATGCCGGGTCATCATGCCCAATGAAACGCTGGAAGATTGGAGCAGCTGGATTGGCCGAATTGCTCCTGGAGTGGAGCTTGAAGAGAATGAAGCAGCGTTGAAGCAGACGGGCATGATGGATTGGCTGCAAGCCTATTTTGCCGGAGACAAAGTGGCCTTCACCAATGAAATTCCACTTGATCTGATCGGAACGACATTCCAACAGCAGGTGTGGACGGAGTTGGGGAATGTTCCTTATGGTGAGACAAGAACCTATGGCGACATTGCGGCTGCGGTGGGAAGACCTTCAGCGGTGCGAGCTGTAGGGGCCGCCAATGGAGCCAACCCCATTCCGGTACTGCTGCCGTGTCATCGCATTATCGGTGCCAACCGCAAGCTGACCGGTTTTCGTGGAGGACTGGAGATGAAGCGAAGACTGCTGGACATTGAACAGATCGAAGGCGTAACCAATGGCGGGCATGCGCGGTTTAATTTCTGATCATCATATTTTCATATAAAAAAGAAGCAGTGAACTATTAGCTAAGTCCTTAGCTCGGTTCTAAATATGTACAGGCACTCCCTAGTGCCTGTTTTTTTGCATTCTCTACTGTTAGGAGAATGGAAGATGAACGTAAATATCGCGAAAGTTTTTCTTTTCCTTCTGGGTCAGGCCGTTATTTTCGTATATACCACATTTTGGGTTATGATGGACGTGGAATATTAGGAAGGCAAAGTCACCGTTCGTTTATGAAATCGATAATCAGGTGATCGCGAGTGCTCAGGCATACCACCAAAGAAAGGGAAATCAAAGCGAAGAAATGAACAATCATAAAAATAAATTTTATTTAAAATTGAGTAGTGTTTTAATCGTTGCTACCATAGGCTGTCTGCTAGTTGCTGTCTACTTGCGTACCAAATCAAACACGAACATGTATCAATTTTTGATGTGGGACATTTTTTTGGCATGGGTTCCATTCATCATTTCATCAACGATTAGTTATGTAAGCAATAAGAAACTTACAAAAACGAGTATCGCATTGGTCGGGGTGATGTGTGCAAGTTGGCTGTTCTTTCTACCGAATTCGGCATATCTTTTCACAGAAATTTTGCATGCATTCAGATACTTTGATCCTCAAGGGGAAACTAAATTCTGGGTTGATATTGATTTTTGGTATAGCCTCAGCCTAACGTTTGTCGTAGCTATACTGGGTTTACTTCTGTCCATTTGCTCGATACATCAAATCCACAGATTGTTAAATAAACGATTAAACCCATTTAGCAGTATGGTAATTGTAGGCGTTATTTTACTCCTGAGCAGTCTAGGGGTATACATCGGGAGATTTAATCGGTGGAATAGTTGGGATGTCTTGAAGCAGCCTGGCCTCATTTTGAAGGATATCATGACTGATTTAAGTGCAGGCAACAGCATTCTGGTTGAGTTTGTGGCTATGGTATTTGTGATTCAGGCTTTGGGATATATCTCACTTCGTATACTAACGGGGAAGTCCAATAATATCTAGACGATAATCGTATGGAACACCAACGTTTTAACTATTTTTGCTGAATAAAGTCCTATGGTACCATTGACCACAGAAGATGAATCGGTACTCGATGCTAGATAGACCGAGTGGAAAGAGGGAGTGACCATGTTGAAGCAGGAATACTGGTTAACCAACGTATCATTGGAGCAAAGTTATGTGATGGAAGATGGGCAGGTAACTGGCACCCGGACGAGCCTTGGTCATCTGCGGATTGAAGATGGAGTCATTGCAGCCATCATGGACGGGGATACGGAATTAACAAGCGAGTTGCCAAAGGTTGATGGTAAAGGATTGCTGCTGCTGCCTTCGTTCGAGGAAGCCCATATTCATTTGGATAAAACGTATTATGATGCACCATGGAAAGCGGTTCGACGCATCTCCAGCATTTTCGAACGTATCGAAGAAGAGAAAGTGTTGCTGCCCAAGCTATTACCCGATGCAAAGCGTCAGGCGGAGAGCATTCTGAGCCTGATTCAGGGATATGGTTCCACCCATGTGCGCAGTCATTGCAATATTGAACCGGTCAGTGGGTTGAAACGGCTGGAAGCTACAAAGCAGGCATTGGAGTCATTTTCGGGCAAAATATCCTCTGAAATCGTCGCTTTCCCGCAGCATGGACTTCTCCGCTCTAATTCGGTTGAACTCATGCGTCAAGCCATGGCGGAAGGGGCTACTCATGTAGGTGGACTTGATCCTCACACTGTGGACGAGCATATTGAGAAATCGCTAAATGCAATGGTCGAACTGGCTGTTCAGTATCAGGCAGGTATCGATATTCATTTGCATGATTCGGGAGAACCGGGTAAACAAACGCTGCTGCGATTGGCTGATTTGACCGAAGAAGCAGGACTTCAGGGTAAAGTTACCGTAAGCCATGCGTTCTGGTTCGCCCGTGCGGAGCAGCAAGAAGCGGAAGATATGGCCAAGCGAATGGCCTCCCTTGGTATGAGCGTTGCTTCGACCGTGCCTATCGGTAAAATGATGATGCCACTTCCGATGCTCCATCGACATGGGGTGAACGTGAAGCTGGCGACAGATAGCTTGACGGATCATTGGTCTCCGTTTGGTAATGGAGATCAACTGGAGAAAGCGGGCCGTTTTGCCGAATTGTACGGGTATAACGATGAGCGCTCCTTGGCTCAGTCTCTTGCATTTGTCACAAGTGGTATCACTCCACTGAATTCAGAGGGACAACAGGTATGGCCGAAGGTAGGAGATACGGCTAGTTTTGTACTGGTAGAAGCCAGCTGCTCGGCAGAGGCGGTTGCCAGAAGGTCTGCGCGACAAGCGGTATGGTTTGAAGGAAGACTGGTAAGTGGATCGGTAGAATAGAGTATACTGGAATGGATGGACCACGGTAAACCGTGGTTTCTTGTTCTGGATCTATAAGGAAGGAAGCAGTAATAAGCAGATGAGAAAAGAGGAAGGAACTGTTCGCATATACCACTTTTTGGGTTATGATGGATTTAGTCAGCATGTAAGTTATTATTTAAGTTGAGGAGTGGAATCTGATGATCAGAGAGGCCGAAGCAAGGGATGTCGAGGTTATTGAAATGCTGTACAAAGAATTATTACCGAACAACCTGAATACGAAGGTACTGGCGGAGCGGATTGAAGAAGTAAGGAATAATCCCAACAGTTTCTTATTCGTTTACGAAGTTGGTGATCAGGTTATTGGGACTGCGCATTTACATATTTGTCTGGATGCATTGGTGGAAAATAGACCGTTTGGCGTGGTTGAGCGGGTTATCATTACGGAACATGTGCAGAGCAAGGGATATGGATCTGAACTTATGAAGTATATAGAGAATGTATGCATACAGAAAAATTGTATAAAGGTGTTTCTCACCAGTGGTTCATCCAGGTACGAGGCACATGGCTTCTACACGAAGTTAGGATACGATGGGGAGTCCAGCAAGGCTTTTAAGAAATATTTATAAAACAGCTCAAGCTTGATTGTATATTCGTATCCATATTTTTTCTGAATTGATGGGAGGATATATAGATGAAAGACATGAACTATTATGAAACTTTTATTGCAGTAGCAGAAGATTGTCCTGTTAAAGTGGCGGAGATCCCCAAAGCCAAAAACGGCGGCAAAACCGTTCCAGTTATACAGTATGAAATGATAATAAACCACCCTTATCAATATACGCAAGAGGATGTCATGTTTGAAGTGTTCGCGCAGCGCAATGATATTCCAGATGAACAAAGATCCATAGAGAGAACCAAATTTTTCTCCAAGGGACAACCCTGTCTTCGCACTTCTTCGTTGGGTAAGCGTTACGGTTGGGGTATTCATCATAATTCACAAGGAAAAGTAGCGATCTACGCCGTTGAATCCGAAGCATATAAAGAGTTCTTAAACGACAGCAGTTTAAAACATGTAAAGGCCATGCGTTCGAGCCGTCAATAGCTCTATCCGTTGGAGTATCAATGCTCAGCGTGAAATTTAAAAGAGAACTTTAGGGAGGCAGTATGATAGTAGACCTCACTCCAGTAACGTTGGCAGAGAAAAGTATGTTATCCGATCTGTATCAACTGTACCACTATGATTTCAGCGAATTTACAAGCGAGGATATCAATCAAGAAGGCAAATACGATGTGAATATTGACTTCATTTGGAATGGTGATAATAGATGGAGGCCTTATTTTATCAAGATTTCTGGCAATATAGCCGGGTTTGTGATTGTACTTCTTGAAAATTTAGATACCGATCTAGACCCTACACATGTAATCTATGATTTTATGATCCTGAAGAAGTTTAGAAGAAGTGGAGTTGGATATGCTGCTGCGATGCAGACATTTGAGTTATACAAAGCCAATTGGGCACTTGCTCAGATGGAGAGTAACACTCCTGCAATAGCGTTCTGGCGAAAGGTGTTAAAAGATTTTACAAATAATCATTATACGGAAACATTCAGAGATGACACCAGAAAGTATATTCAGACTTTTAGTACAAAGGAATAAAAACAAACATAGGTTGAGGAGAAAAAAATGAAAATTCGTTCTGTCTCACTAGCTATTTTGAGGAAAGAAGATCACATTTTGGTTCAGGAAATTAACTTCCCGGATATTTCAACTACTTTCTACAGACCTATTGGTGGAACAATAGAGTTCGGTGAGAACAGTAAGAAAACTCTGATCAGGGAGCTCAAGGAAGAGTTGGATCTAGAGATCGAAGAGCCCCGATTAATTTCCGTTATTGAAAATATTTTTGGAGTAGAAGATGAATTAGGTCATGAAATTGATTTTATCTATGAAGCATCATTTATAGATAAATCTCAATACAATCAGGAAGAATTTGTTGGATTAGAAGGTTCTATCCCCTATAAGGCATGTTGGAAACCAATCACTTATTTTTCAACAACAATGGATGATGTAAAGCTAGTTCCTGATGGATTGCTCGATTTGTTATTGGAACAAGAACTGGAAAATGGGTCTATGGTAAGGCATATAAGAACTAATAAATGGTGAAAAGAAGGCTGGAGGCAAGAGATGCACGCTATAACTAAAGAAACAACAGATGAATTATTGGAAGCGATGGACACGTGCAAAAGAATTGCACAAGAACTGATCGACAAATTGATCTCGGAAACCAGCCAGGCTGAGAAATCAGAGATCATCAATGGAGCGTACCACTTGCTTTCCAATGAAGAAGTAGTAAACGGTGAAGATTATTTAAGTGGAAACTGGCATTTCGATGTCCATGGAGAGCATTGCATGTTCGAGAATGCAGAAACAGGACAAACGTTGGAGGTTTCCCTCGGCAGTAAAGATGATGTGGGTAACATGGACCCTTATTTTTTTTATAACTTTTTGAAATCTACTGCAAATTATGAACACCTGATTGTGTATTTCGAAAACCCCTTTGGGGATATGTTGGATTTTTTTGAAAGTTTGGCAGTCCAGAACGTGATTATTCATGTTCATGGGGTTGAATACAGAAAGCTTCTTAACGGCGTACAGCAGTATCCCGTTCATTCCAATAAAAGATGCGATTGAAGAGAAGAACGGGATTATTCGTTACTACATAAAGAAAGATTAACGTTGCACGCGTATGATAATATCCTGGTCATGATTGCCGAACCCGGAACCATAGAGCGTTAATCCCCCGACGTTAGCCCCCTCCTCGTCAACCGTGAAACGAAGTGTCCAGAAGGGTTGCCCCAGTTGGATATCCGCGATCGTCACGTCTGACATCCACTCTCCATCCATATACGTACCCGAGCTATCAACACGAATTGTCTTTAATAATCCATATTGATTCACATTGCGATGCCACCATGTTGGTGTATATTTGCCTCGGGCAGCTCTTCCGAAGTCAGCTGGGCTTGTCCACGTTCCTAGCGAAATGCCGTTAAACGTAAATCGGATATCGGATGGCCAATGATCTCTTAAACCCGGGGCTTCAGAAGCCATTTCCACTGAAATCTCAATGGCGTTAGCCGTCTCGTCAGGAAGTAAATAGTTAGGCGTTTTGTATTCTACATAACCTCTTCCAAACCAGAGGATAGCAGCGTGAACCCGCTCAGGATCGAGAAAGTAGCGTGGATCGTCCCAGACTCCAATTTCTTTCTCGTGTGTTCCAAGACCGCAGGTAGGATGAACTTCAAATGCAGTATAGTGACCCACTGAAATGGTCTGTTCTCTAATTCTTGCTGTCCGATTGGCGGATGGCAGTTCAATCTCGATATTATTTTGTTTGAGGAAACATAATTTGTGCGTGCCTCCATTCAGGCGTATCCGACGGCTATCGATCAATCCGGCTTGCTCAAGCTTTCGTATGTGCATCGTGACGATGGAGGGGCTAAGTTCTAACGCAGCCGCAATATCCTTCACATTCATTTCGCTATCTGCAATCAAATCCATGATTCTCCATCTAACCTCGCTTGCCAGCGCTTCGTATAACGGTATGAATTGTGGATCTCCGTTCGCTTTGATCATCCTTAACAATCTCCTAATCAGATCTATTGAAATCATATATATATTAATTTAATGAAATTAACTTGACTCTTCAACTCTAACGCATTGAAAGAATGATTGCGATAGTGTTTAATTTTTTTATCTGCTTATGAAGTTGGATTCTTAAATATGTGAATTAGAGAAAAAGAGGTGGCTCAAATGAAATACAATAATCCGGTCATTAAAGGATTCTATCCAGACCCAAGCATCTGCAAGGTGGATGACACGTATTATCTGGTGTGCAGTTCCTTTCAATACTTTCCGGGTGTTCCGCTTTTTGAAAGCAAAGATTTATTGAATTGGACGCAAATCGGTCATTGTTTAACCCGAAAAAGCCAGATTCATCTGGAGACCGTAAGTAGCTCTGGTGGAGTCTTCGCCCCTACAATTCGATACAATAACGGGCGATTCTACATGACCACGACGAACGACACCATGCGTCAGAATTTCTATATATGGACTGATGATATATACGGGGAGTGGTCAGAACCGATTATGGTGGATCAAGGAGGAATCGATCCGGATTTGTATTTTGAAGACGGTAAGGCCTTCTTTATGAGCAATGGCACTGACGATGAAGGAATTGGGGGAATCGTTCAGTGTGAAATTGACATTGAAACAGGTCACAAAAAGACCCCGAGTCGTTCAGTATGGCAAGGGACAGGCGGACGTTATCTGGAAAGCCCACATTTGTATAAAATGAATGGATACTATTACCTCATGGCATCTGAAGGCGGAACCGAATACGGTCATATGGTCACATATGCGCGGGGAGATTCTCCTTCCGGTCCTTTCGAGCCCTATGCCAAGAATCCTGTTCTGACCAACCGTAATCTAGGCGGTTACGAATTGCAGGGGGTTGGTCATGGCGACCTGATTCAGGACGAAGAAGGCCATTGGTGGATCTTCCATTTGGGATTCCGTCAGAGTGGACAATGGCTTACCTATCATCATCTGGGCCGGGAAGTATTCCTTACGCCAGTTACCTTTGACGAGGAAGGCTGGTTCACGGCAGGACATAATGGTACGACGCTTATGAGTTTTGACACTGATCGTATCTCTGACACAGTCATTCAACAAGAGAAGAAAACCTATACGTTCGACAACACGAATTGGAATCTGGACTGGTGTTATCTTCGTCATCCCAATACAGAAAATTACTTGTTAGAGCAAGGCAACATAAAGTTAAAAGGAACCGAAGTGACACTGGATGTTCCAGCATCTCCGACATTCATTGGCCTACGTCAAAAAGACTTTGACGCGACCATCTCTGTTGACGTTAGTCTTACGAATGGCGAGGCAGGCATCACCATCTATATGGATGAACAGCACCATTATGACTTGGCCATTCGCAAAGAGCAGAGCTTGTATAAGGTAATTGAGCGTCTGAATATTGGGGATATCAAATCAGTCGAAAATGAAGTGGATCTGGGAAGTGATCATCATGCCACATTGGTTATACAGGCAAGCCATGAGCGCTACAGCTTCTTTATTCATGCAGATGGCAAGGACATCCTCTTAGGGACAGCACAGACGAAATACCTTTCTTCAGAAGTGGCCGGGGGATTTACAGGGGTGCTCATTGGTCTATACGCTTTTGGAGAAGGTTCTTTGGCTGAGTTTTCTAAATTTAAGTGTGATTATCTTTGAAAAGGTAAGGGGAGGGACTTTTGTTCCTTCTCTTTTTTTTACTTGCGTTAAAATATAGAATAGGAATGGTATTAGTTGTAAAAAGAGAAGCGCAATGATAGCGGTGTAGGTCTTACCTAAATATAATCAAAGAATCTTCGATAGACTTGCACATCGTTATGATATCAGGAAGAGGTGTGTACACGTGAAAATAAATTATGAAATGCCTGATACATTAGTAAACATCGTCCGAATAGATAAAGAACTACGTGAACAACATGATGAAACCTTCCAGGATTATGTGGGTTTTTATATTCGTTTCAATAATGATGATGATAGATATTACTGTACCCCAGATGATGCCATCGTATTTGGAAGAACAAGAGTAGATGGTGCCCACTTTGCTTTTTTAACGTTTAAAGGATCAATTAGTGATCTGGAAGAAGCTCCTATTATTTTTATTCAGCCAATGGCATCGGGTAATCAAGTAACTTTAGTAGCCAGAAATCTTAAGGATTTTTTAGCTTTATTCATTAATCTCAAGGAAATTTATGTTTTGGAACGATTTCGATTTTATAAGAACAAATTAGATTTTATTAATGACTACAATGATAACTACTTAAAAGATATAAGGTTGAGAGAGAGTGATAGTAATTTTATCAATGATCTATTGAGGAGGAATGTCAAAGGTATAGTAAATATTGATGATGTATACGAATACATTACTGAGTTAAAGAAACAAATAAAACTAGAAATATATTATGATGATTTTTAGTTTTCAGATGACAGGTGTAGTCTAGTGGATTTAATAATTTAAATTGCGACAAAAGTAAAGAAAGACTTGTTGTTCCTTATATAGCTGGATTAGATAATAATGGGAGGACTACATGGAAGATCAATGGAGAATTGCAACGTATGATCCTGCCTGGAGGCAAATGGTTCTCGAAACCGGGATGAGATTATGAGAGGCCTTAGGAGAGACGGCTGTGCGGATTGACCATGTCGGATCAACTTCCATCGTCGGAATGGATGCCAAACCGATCATAGATATACAAATTTCAGTATCCAATTACGAACAATTACCTAACTACAAACAAGAAATCGAAGCGGCCGGCTTCGTATTTAGAGAAGAAAATCCCGATAAAACCAAGCGATATTTTCGTGAAGTGCCCGGAAGCAGGAGAACACATGTACATGTAAGACAAGCAGGGAGTTTCTCTGAGCAGATGAACTTGCTTTTTAGAGATTATTTGAGGGAACACCCAGCAGATCGATTGAAATATGCAGAAGAGAAGCACAGGCTTATGGCATTATACAAGGACCAGCGTCCAAAATACGTGGAAGGCAAAGGACCGATGGTATGGAGCATATTAGAGAAAGCTCATTTATGGTCCCAAGAAATCGGGTGGCAACCGGGAAAATCTGAGGCATAGGAACATTCATTGTATATGGAAAACCTTACGGGAGTGGTGAGATGAACATTGGAAGAAAGCTGCTGACGACCGTTCTAACCATCATTAGTTTTACTTTAATTGCCAGTATAATATCTATGAATAAATCCTACAGCTTTGATTTTTATATTCTTGTTTATCTTGTATATGCGACTCCCCTGATCATATTGATCGGGCTACCTTTATCCTTATTGGTGGATTATCTGTTGAGCCGATCTCGTTTCGGAAATTATGTCATTTATCTAAGTTTGAGAATACTGGGTTATGCATGTGCTGGAGTCTTAGGTATGTATATCTATTATTTGCTCATGGGCGCGGGAGAAGAAATTTTAAATTTTAAAGACTCGATAGTGTTGACCTTATTTGGCGTTCTAGCTGCTATACTATTTGTGTTGATCGATCTGGGATTGGAAGGTTTGTTAACGGTGCGAAAACGTAAGACGTAGTCATAACAAGTGCTGAGTGTAACATTATTTTTCAGGAGGAATATAAGATGCCAACCCACTGTGCACTACTTGTAATCGATGTTCAGGTAGCCATGTTCGATGAATCAGATCCCGTATATCAGGGGGACGTATTGCTTCAGAAAATACAACAAGTCATTTCCAAGGCTCGGCAAAAAGGTCACTTCGTTATCTACATTCAGCACAGTGAAGGAGCAGGCAGTCCCCTTGAGCGTGGAACGGCAGGTTGGGCGATTCATCCGTCCATTGCGCCGATCACGGGTGACCTTATTATTGAAAAGCATACACCGGATTCTTTTCACGAAACAGATCTGAATCTGAAATTGCAAGAAAACGGAGTGACGGATCTTATTCTGACTGGCATGCAGACGGAGATATGCGTGGATACGACTTGTCGCAGAGCAAGTAGCCTTGGGTATGCAGTAACCTTGGTTCGTGATGCTCACAGCACATGGAATTCCAACATTCTTCAAGCTGAGCAGATTATAGAACATCACAATTCGGTTCTAAGCATGTTTGCGAATGTGATGGATACGGAAATTGTAATGAATGTATAACAGAGTATAGTTTTCCATTGCGGTTCTTTACTGATTATCATTATAAGAAACCGGATGATACAATCTGGTTCCTTTCCAGTGTACATGTGAATGCCCTTCTTTATCTGTTTAATGTCCTGTTTATATACGCTGGAATTCACGTTTTACTCTATGTAAAGAAGAGAATGGCGAAGCCAAAAGAGTAGGGAGCTGCGACGATCGCGGCTCTTTTGTTTTTACCATATCATGGGTTATGATAGAAGGCACTAATAGATTGGGGATGATGATATGAAACAGATTCCAACGGCATGGAATTCAGAGCGACTTTTCATTTCCGATTTGAAAGAATCTGAGATTTTCGATATCCAATCCATAGTTGATACGAGTAACTATGTGCAGGAATGGGACGGACGAGATCATGAGCCGGATTATGTGAGAACGTGCTTTGAAGAAGGCAATCTTCCTCCTGGGGGAAAGATGGAGAACTATCGAATTCAAACCATTCGTATGAATGAGGAAAACAAAAGTATAGGTGTGTTGAGCCTGTACCATGGCTACCCCATGGAGGATTCGGTTTATCTCGAATTTTTGTATATTCATAGTGAAATCCAGAAGCAGGGTTATGGACAAGAAATGATGCATGCGTTAACCCAATTGTTTTTCGAGCTTGATTAGAAGGAAATCAGAATCAATGTGGCGCTCAAAAATTGGCCTGCATTACGATTTTGGACCAAATCGGGGTTTGATCAGATTAGCGGGATTTACGGAGATCGTGAACATACAGACAAAACTTTTGCCAATATGGAACTGATCAAAACACTTAAAAAGCATGATATAGAAAAGGAGAATGGTTAAATGGAATCTTTCTTTCGTTATAACTGGATCGTGCGTGAGCAATGGTTTCAGTGGTGTGAGGATGTACCGCTTGAAGAGCTGCTTCGGCCTCGAACAGGCGGAGTAGGCAATATATTGCAAACGTTTTTTCATATTATTGATGTAGAGTGGAGCTGGCTTCAATTATTGCAGGGCAAACCGGATGGTATGGAGAACTTTGATAATTATAAAACACTGGAGGCCGTCCGACAATTCGACCGCAAGCTGCGACCTGATGTGGAGGCATTTGTTCTTTCCTGGGACCCCAGCATGGAAAAGAGACCTTGCATCGATCCCGAATTGGATAGCACCGTCGCCAAGGAATCGTGGGGAGAAGTGATGCGTCATGTGATCGCTCATGAGATTCACCATATGGGGCAATTATCGGTATGGTCCAGAGAATTGGACAAAAAGCCCGTGTCTGCCAATTTCATCGGTAAAGGACTTATTGCTCCTGATAACTAGAGAGAAGAGGAGACAGAAAGATCCAAATTCTAATTTCACAGAGAAGGGTAGGAAATATGAGTATAACTCTGGAAAGTATCCGCTGGGTAGAGTTGAGCGAAGAAATTCGCCGCCAGCTTGGAAAACCATACAAGATGCTTCCCCTGTCACCAGGGCTGGAAGCAGATGTTGTGAAGCTAGAATGCGCTGATCACTCTTATGTGTTAAAGATATGGAACAAGGATTCCAAACCCAATATTCGCAACCAGTATGAACTATTATCTGAACTATACGAGAGTGGAATACAAGTCTCCCAACCCTACGGTTGGGGCGTGGATGTGGATTCTAATCAAGTCCTGTTGACAAGTTATGACGGGGAGCCTATAGCCAAGTTAAGCAAAATCAAGCTGCAGCAATTGGCTCAAAAGTTAATTCAAGTCCATGGTTATGATGTAAAGGATACAGGTAACGCGGCTGCAAATTACATACCACAATATGATTTCGTTGGATATTTTTTTCCCTCCATTGAACTGCATGAGGATATGCAGCAGATTCTGACGACCCTTCTTCAAAGGACTGAATTGAGGCAGGATCATTTGATCCATGGTGATTATAACCTGGGAAATGTTCTGGAGGCAGGTGATCAATATGCGATTATCGATTGGACAAATGGTCAGCGCGGTGATCCCAGATACGATATGGCATGGTCCATTTTTTTGATGACGGTCTATGCGGGAGAACGAAACGGTAAGATGTACAGTGCTCTATTCAAGAGTCTGACGGAATACACACCGGACGATGCGGAGATTTTTGAAGCGATGGCTTGTTTGCGCTGGATTCTATTAAAGCGAGTATCTAATGTTCCTATGGGGCCTGGTGTAATGCAGCGGGTTAAAAAGATTATTGGCAATAATTCATATTTAAATGATGAACTGCTGTAGTATTGTCCTAAACTGTCCTTCCCTGCATACCTATGGTATAGAGGAGCGTGATAGGTATGGAACAGAAGGTGCAAACCTATTTTGAATTAAAGCAGCAGCAAAAAGAAATTGAACAAAGACTATCTGTGTTACGAGATGAGATTGTCGGGTATTGTGAGGAGCAAGGCGTCTATGAGACGCAAGTTGGTGGATACGCCGTGAAAACGGTGCTTCAGCACCGCAAGGAATATGATGATCAGAAGCTGTACGCATCCCTTCCCGATCCGGACATCTGGCGACTGCTGTCCAAGGTGGACAGTCATAAGCTGAAAAGCCTGATCAAACTGAACATACTGACTGAGGAGCAGATTAGTCCAGCTTGTACGGTGAAGCCGGTAACTTTATTACAGGTGGACAAGTTGTAACCCTTCGCACGGCATTATATATTAACTATTCTATATTCGCCATAACAAAGCACCTCCACGGTATATTGCTCTGTTGCCATCCGCGACGGAATACGGAGGTGTTTTTGTTTTGCGTGGACCCAAACCAGGCCTTTCGTGTTTGATCATTAGCTACAGCCCAAGGAGCCGTTCTGGAGTATCATTAAGGAGTATCAATTATGGGCTCCCTGTCATTCACTCATATTTGCAAACTCTCCCGAGGAGTGGATTGAATCGGTCACGAGGTGGTCGTTTTTTTGTTAGGCAATATGTTGTGCCAATTCCAGTCGAGTGTTTTGAAAACATCTGTGAGCATAAACTGGATTCAGTGCCGGAATGAGAAGAAAACGGATTGCTCTAAACAGAGCTTGTGAGGCGGTTTATATGTTATAATTTGTAATTAATTCATATGCCATCTTGGATAAAGAGGGGAGAAAATGAAGACTTTCCCTTCCTTTTCCATATTCGATGGAATGAAGATCAGGAAGAGACAGTATAACTTCAAAAATTGTAGACCGATGAGTTGAGGAGACGGACCATGAAGAAAAAAATCATTTCGATTGTTCTTGCCATCTGGGTATTGATGATTGTGATCAGTGTGGTTCTTTTGTTTCTGCCCAGAACGATCCATCTTGATGGAGTGGCTGTAAAATATCGGCTGGGAGAAGAGAACAGAGAACTAGAACAAACGGTTCATATGAAGATGGATGGCAAGCGTTATCTGACGGCCTCGGGAGATTACATATTCAGAGGAACCATTGATATTGAAGGCGAACCTTTCCCTGTACCCGAAGATCAAAAAATCCTCGAAATTCGTTTTCATAAAGGATACGGACCGATAGAATACATCATTTTTGAAAATGGGAAAACGGATATCTTCCTATACGGAACACTATTCGTAGATCGTGCATTCAGCAAACTCACCATCGCCATTTCGGAGGATTCGAACGGAGAGGAGAACAGTAAAAGCTGGAGCTCCGAAGATGGGCTCATGCTCTCGATGCCCGCAACGAATCGTTCGGAAGCCATTCAGCTCTCTAATGAACTGATGGAAACTTATCTCGGGGGCTATACATTAAAATGAGAAATCAAAATCATAAACATAAACAGGCATGCATTTACCTTGAGGGCCTTCTTCCTTCATGTAAATGACATGCCTGTTTTTTTATTTATGCTGCAAATTTCTAGTAATGTTGCGTCCAGTCGAGGTTTGGGCAAAGCCACCGCCTACTGTTTCTCGTAAGGCTTTCGGCATGGCTGGTCCAAATTCAAGCTTGCGATGATAACTGTTTAATAGCGTTTACATTGAAATTTGAAGTGAAACATCGAAATTAAGTGGATTATCCTCCTAAAACGATCGATCTGCCGTTGATTATGTATGCCAAATGTTAGCCCGATTCTATAAGCTTATATTGTAGGCCACACCCTTCTGGACTATACAAAAATAAAGGATAAAGGAGAGTCTTTGTGAACGCGAACACAATCGCAAAAGAACGCCTCCCCTGGTCAGCTCTGCTCGCTTTGGCCATGGCAGGATTTATATGCATTCTTACAGAAAGCCTGCCGGCGGGGCTGCTGCCACAAATAGCACAAGATCTGAAGATCGGGGAAGGTTTGGCTGGACAGCTCGTCACTTTATATGCGGTGGGATCTCTTCTGGCGGCAATTCCGCTGACGACAGCAACTCGTGGATGGAGACGCAGGCCGCTGCTGCTATTATGCATCTTCGGTTTTCTGATTTTCAATACGATTACGGCCGTATCTTCGGTATATGGTTTGACCCTTGCTGCACGCTTCATGGCGGGCGTATCTGCTGGAGTGTTGTGGGGGATGACTGCAGGTTACGCACGTCGGATGGTTTCAGACTCGTTAAAGGGAAAAGCGATGGCTGTCGCTATGGTAGGCACACCGCTCGCGCTTGCATTGGGCGTTCCCTTGGGAACCTTTTTGGGCAATTACGCAGGATGGCGTCTTATTTTTGGAACAGTCTCATTATTGACGGTATTGCTTGTATTGTGGGTGTTCTGGAAAGTACCTGACTATGAGGGGGAGCCTGCACGTCATCAGCTTGCGCTTCATCGGATTTTTGTTATACCGGGGGTTCGTCCCATATTGTTTGTTGTTCTGACCTGGGTATTGGCCCATAACATTCTGTACACGTATATCTCACCTTATCTGGGCGAGACAATGCTGTCCGAACGGGTTGACCTGGTTCTGATGATCTTTGGAGTGACTTCGGTAGTCGGTATATGGATAATTGGGCTGTTGATTGACCGTTACATGAGATTATTGATTCTGGTTAGCCTTGTTCTATTTGCGCTGGCCTCGCTGGCGATGGGGATCTTTATCCATCAACCGTTAATGATCATTCTGGGAGTAGTTGCCTGGGGGCTTACATTTGGAGGGGCGGCTACGTTATTACAGACTGCAATTGCGCAGGCGGGAGGCAAAAGTGCCGATGTTGCCCAATCCATGCTGGTGACAGCATGGAACCTGGGAATCGGAGGGGGAGGAATCGTCGGAGCCATCCTGCTGAACCAAATGGGGGCTCGTTTCCTGCCGATTTCCCTGATCCTGTTGATCGTTATGGCCCTGCTCGTCGCCTGGTCCGCCAGTAAACATAGTTTCCCAAGATAGGTTATTGAACAGAACATTTACACCGGATTCGTTCCTTCGATGAGATTTTTGGTTGCAATAGGTGAAGACATCGCGATGAGGGTGGTGTAAGTACCGTATTGATCGCATCGGTCTCCAAATGCTTCAAGGCCAGCAATCGAATCCGTCATGATTTTCAACAGGTAATTATGTTCTCCACTGACGCGATGACATTCGATCACTTCGGGTGAAGAACGGCAGAAATCAAGAAAGGCATGACAATCCCGTGTGCGAAAAAGAAGATAGGAAGTGCTCGACCTCCCTATTTTCTGCGGGGAAATGATGGTGCGGTACTCCTCGATTACGCCGCTTTCTTCCAAGCGCTTTACGCGTTCCGTTACGGCGGGTTGAGATAAACCTACCAGCTTGCCCAGTTCCGTCATGGATAGCCTTGCCTGGTTTTGCAAATGAAAGAGGATATTGGTATCGATTTGGTCCATGAGATGACCTCCTTTTAAATTATAGGAAATGCTTTATAAATGCCTTTATATTTATCGCGGATTAAAGCGGATAACTTGGTTGTGTTATGTAATACGGATGAGACCATTTATATAATAAGCATACTTACTTTAAATAATCAAGCGAATAGCACATGGAGAGGAAGAGTGAAATGGGAGACATGGATATGAAGTTTAACCCTGCATCTGTAGAAGAAGTGATTCACCGTACGTTGGCAGAAAAAAGAATTGTAGGTTCCGTTGTTCAGATTGCCTGGAAAGGAGAGGTGGTCTATACCAGTGCGGATGGCCTCGCCGATCGGGAACAGAACAGACGCATGCAAGACAATGCGCTGTTCAGATATGCTTCTGTAAGCAAACCGATTGTATCCACCGCCGCCATGGTATTGATATCCCAAGGTAAATTAAAGCTGGATGACCCGGTTGTAAAATGGCTGCCAGAATTCCGTCCCAAACAGCCAAATGGGGAAGTTGCCTCTATAACGGTTCATCATCTGATGACACATACGGCGGGGTTAACGTATCGTTTTTTCCAGGAGAATGGAGGAACGTACGAACTTGCCGGAGTATCGGATGGGATGGATATCGCTGGTATTACGCTGGAAGAAAATTTGCAGAGGATTGCTTCTGCTCCTCTGCTGTATGAGCCCGGGAAGATGTGGAGATATTCGATTGCAACAGATGTACTCGGTGCAGTTATTGAGAAAGTGACCGGGCTGACATTGCGAGAGGCCGTACAACTGCTCGTGACTCATCCTCTAGGCATGAAGGATACGGATTTTGTCGCAGTGGACTCGGAGAGAATGACAGCTGCCTATGCGGACAGTTCCAACAGTTCCGGGCAACCTCGTCGCTTGCGTGGTGAGGAGCATGTTCCTTTTATTGAAGGAACGGCAGGCTTCCACCTCGCACCCGAAAGATTCCTAGATTCATCAGCCTATCTCTCGGGTGGTGCGGGCATGATAGGAAGTGCGGGAGACTTTCTAGTATTGCTTGAAACGCTGCGTCAAGGTGGAGGCTCGCTTCTTCCTAAATCGCTGGTCACCGATATGACGACCAATCAGATTGGTGATCTGGACATGCCTTATTGGCCTGGCAGGGGATTTGGCCTCGGATTCATATTGCTCAAAGAACCGGTAGAGGCGGGTACACCGGAGTCTGCTGGAACGTGGCGTATGGGAGGAACCTATGGTCACTCGTGGTTTGTTGATCCAACAGAAGAACTGAGCGTTGTCGCGTTTACCAATACATCTCTGGAAGGCATGTCGGGCAGATTCACAACGGAACTTTGCGAGGCTGTCTATGAGGGGATTGAGCGAAAGAGATAAGTTGCATTATGGATTAATATGGAAAATTATGATAAGGTAAGGCACAAGGTTACAGTGAGTTCTAAATTTGATTCCGAAATGAGATGAGAAGATGGATCACATTCGCAATTACCTGTTTGTTTTCGCAGGCAATTTTGTAGCTGCCTATATAATCTTTCCTGAAAGAACCATTGGCAAATCCATGATATTTGCTGCATTGATGCTGTTGCTAATTATGGGAATGGATTTCATGAAAAGCAAACAGAGCGCAAATCCAGTTCAGTAATTCCGCACCGATCATCGAAAAAGATAAGCTGTCATCATGGATGTGTTCCGGTGGGGACTTGAAGTGATGCTGCGGGGAATTAATCTCGACAATAGTTAAAGAGGGAGTAAGTATATATTTATATGAAGAAAAGCAACTGATTAATTTCAGTTGCTTTTCTTTGTAATGAATCTTATTCTACTGCCTAGCGTTTCAGTACGAGACTAAGCTGTCGTACATAAGGTGCTAACTCGCTAACTGAATCCAAAAAGTTGATATATACCCGTAAAAGAGTAGTATTAGGCTCTGGTTGTCCTAACTCTAACTTTAGCCATTCGATAACTTCAAGCAGTTCATTTTGTATATGCTCTGGCTGTGGCAGCTCGCGGATTTTATCGGAAAAAAACTTCAGAAGATCATCAAGATTGTCCTGCCGGGTCTGGTCATCTGGTGGATTGATTTCGTTGAAAAAGGCACTTGATGCCTTGAGCACAGGTTGGGCTTTGCTTGCGATCAAATCTCTGATAACAACATCCAGACGATCCACAATAAATCCGGCCAAATTAGACATGGGAGCAGCAATCACCGCTTGAAAAGTGTGAGACAGATATTCTTTGACCATGCCGCGGAAGATAGCGACAACATCCCCCAGATATGGGAGAATAGGCTCGCCGTATGTTTCATAGAAGCAATCCTGATGTAAGGTCAGCAGAGAGGCACGTTTTTTTCTCCATTCGATTAGAAAGTTCTCGTTACTTGTGACCGGCAGCTCTTTAAACTCACTGGTGAAAAAATAATTTTCAAGCATATATTGCAGCTGAAATTCGATCTTCTGGCGTAGTACTTCCTTTGGTGGAAGCCCCTCCAGCCGAAGTCTCCGATCAAGCTCCCTTGCCTTTTCGAACAGGATTCTGTGTACCTCGACAAATACCCCGGTAAATAAATCTTCCTTAGAGGAAAATACTTTATAGATGCTCGCCTTGGCCATGCTACAAGCTTCTGCGATGTCCTGCATGGAGGCGGAGAAATATCCTTTTTCTCTAAAAATGCGCATTGCTGTATCGACGATTAGTTGTCTTTTGAATTGTTCGATTTTAACCACCCCTTCACATTTTGACATGTCTTCTTATTGTGGTCAATAAAGGAATTTGACGATAAAACCCAAAAGTCATATAATGAACTTGTCAGTTTTATGAATTTATATCTAAGGAGGTGAGCCAGAGCATTCGCTTTGGCGCAACATGAAAATTAACGATCAGATTGAAATGCTAGTGCTTACTCTTAAGATGGGTGAGCATGACTTTATCATTAACCCGGTGGCAATCCGTGACGAGCAATCTTATGTATTGGTGGATACCGGAATGCCTGGTTCTTACGGCCAAATTACGGAGCTTTTGACCGAAGCGGGTATGGATCCTGCGGCCCCTCATTCCATTATTTTAACCCATCAGGACATCGATCATGTAGGCAGCCTGCCACAGTTCAAAGGCGAAGGTATAGAGGTGTATGCCCATGCAGATGACCAGCCTTATATCGATGGCCTAAAGCCGATGATTAAATTCAGCGGGGAACGCAAGGAAGGGCTGATTGCCTCACTTCCGCAGGATCTTGCTACTGCATTTGAAGCTACTTTTTCTGGAAAAGAAAAGAATGTGACCACGTTGCTGGCAGACGGAGAGAAACTGCCTTTCGGCGGCGGACTGACTGTAATCCATACACCAGGGCATACGCCAGGACATATCAGCTTGTATCATGAGCTGAGCAAAACACTTATTGCTGGTGATGCATTAAACGTTGAGGATGGTAAGTTGATCGGTCCTAATCCGACAGTTACGCCAGATATGACATTGGCACTGGAATCACTCCACAAGTTGAAGGCTTATCCAATCGAGACTGTAATCTGCTACCATGGAGGCATTTTCAAAGGTGATGTTCAACAGGCCCTAGATAAAATCATGGAGAACCTGTAATGGACGGTACCGGCCATTCAGCTCGGGATGCGTTATGGAAGGAGAACAAGTGGGTTCGTTTTCTGGTGACATGTGCCATTGCTGTCCTTGGTGGATTTGTTTTTCAACTGATCCATATGCCAATTCCCTGGCTGCTTGGCTCCATGGTGTTCCTCGTGATCGGCTCCAGATTGTTTAAAGGAATCACCTTATACTGGCCTGGACAAGTCCGCGATACCGGCATGATTATCATCGGCTATACCCTGGGGCTTTCGTTCACCTTGTCGACCTTAACGCAGATCGGACTTCAGTTGCCGACGATGATTCTGTTCACATCACTGCTGTTGTTATGTGCCGGGGCTATTGCGTATTTAATTTCGAAATTATCCGGTATTCCTTTCCCAACGGTGCTCATGGGCAGCATTCCCGGAGGCCTCAGTCAGATGATTACGTTGGCCGAAGAAGTGAAGGGCATTGATATCACTGTCGTCACCTTTTTGCAGGTATCCCGCCTGATGATGATTATTTTCTGTGTGCCGCTGCTGATCTTCAGCCCATTGTTTCATGTCAGTGGCAGTCATAGCGCCGTAGCTGCTGCTGCGAGCGGATCTGCTGCGTTATTTCCGCATATTTTGGTCTTTGCCGCAGTATGCGTACTGAGTGCGTTCATCGCCAAGAAGATCAAGATGCCAACGGCCTTTCTGCTTGGACCAATGATTGGTACGATCCTGCTTAATTTGACCGGGTATGAGGGTCATGCGTTGCCACCCGTCGTACTCAGTCTTTCACAACTGATGATCGGGGGCTACATTGGGCTGCTGCTGGATCTGGAGAGTCTAAAGAACAAGGCAAAAATCGTTTTGCTTGCAATATTGAGTGGAGTGCTGCTGATTGGGGTCTCCATGGGACTTAGCTTGCTGCTGACACGAATGCATGACATCACAATCGTCACTGCATTTCTCGGCCTATCACCAGGCGGTATGGACCAAATGGCCCTCATCGCTAAGGAAGTCAACGGCGACCTGTCGATTGTAACGTGTTATCAGCTCTTCCGAACCTTGTTTATCTTTTTTGCAGTGCCGCCGGTGTTAAAGCTGGCTTTCCGATCGTTGCTGAAGGGGAAAAAAGCTACTATATAAAATGGACAAAAGAGAGAGATGGAGAGGTGAGCAGGATTGAGGCTAAGAGGCGAGAAGGTGTGGGGAGAAAGAGTGGGGCGAGAGGTCGAAGGTCTTAAGTATGGTTCATTGTTGGCTTAAGGGTGTCTCAAAGGTGAGTTAATCACCGCCCAACTACCTCCCAAGTGTAAATAGAGGCATTAATGTACCTTTATTATAAGGAATGAAGGGGCTGGCTTCGATTTAGGGCAATTTTTTGCTTATAATAGAGCTAGCTGAAACATCTTATGAACTGGACTTGGGGGGAGAGTAAATTTGTTTACAATCAAGGAAGTATCAGAAAAAGTAAATTGCCCTGCTCATACGATCCGATTTTACGATAAAGAAGGACTTTTACCCGATATTCGTAGGGATAATCACGGCAACCGCCTTTTTGAAAAAAGAGATATAGACTGGATTCGCTTAATATCATGTTTTCGTGCCACAGGAATGAGTGTAGCGGATTTGAAAAAAATCGTTGACCTTGCCTTGCAGGGAGATGAAACGATCGGACAGCGCAGAGCCATACTAGAATCCCATCAAGCGGAGATCAAGAGGAAGCAGCAAGTGCTAAATGAGGCTTTTGAAGCCGTTAGTCAGAAGCTTGAAGTGTATAACGATATAGAAAAGGGAAATCCTGAGGAACGTTTTCTCACGTACATCGGGGAATTAGATACAACCATATAAGTCGAGATTGTAACAAGCCACTCTGTGTAAGAATAGGGTGGCTTTTGCTGTAATTATAAACTTGCCTTAAAGTGCACTTTAAGGTATATGCTAACATGGTTAAAAAAATTTTTCATCGGAATAAGAAAGCAGGAGAGACTGGATGAAATATGTAATAATCTTGTTCGTACTCGTATTATTGATTTTCTTGGTCGTAAATTATTACCGGCCTCTTGGTGGGAAAAGTTCAGCGGACAGTCAGCGGCGTATTCATGAATCCGCTAACTTTATCGATGGGAAGTTTCACAATCAAATACCGACATCGATGGATTATAGTTTAAAAGATACCGCTGGAGCCTTATACGATACGATAAAAGGAAACCCAAATGGCCGACCAAAGGTAACTCTTCCAATGGAGATTTTTGATGCAAAAGCATTTTCAGACAGTACCGAGGATCAAGTCATGTGGTTTGGTCATTCGACCCTATTGATGAAGGTCAGTGGAGTGAAGCTTCTGCTAGATCCAGTATTCAGTAAATACGCATCTCCCGTTGCTTTCGCGGGCCCAAAGAGATATAGCAAAAAGCCGCTAGCGCAGATTGAGGATTTGCCTGACATCGATGTCGTCTTGATATCGCATGACCATTATGATCATCTCGACTATGAGTCTATCCGTAAGCTAAAAGGAAAGGTCAAACAATTTATCGTTCCGTTAGGGGTCGCTGGACATTTGACAAAATGGGGTGTAGATTCGAGCCAGATTAAAGAGCTGGACTGGTGGGAAGAAACATCGTATCAAGGGTTAACCTTCGTTAGCACGCCCGCAAGACATTTCTCTGGCCGCGGTATCCGTTCTGGTTCCACCTTATGGAGTTCCTGGGTTATTCAAGGTAAACAATCGAATGTATATTTTAGCGGGGATAGTGGTTATGGTCCTCACTTTAAGGAGATTGGCGATAAATACGGCCCGTTCGATCTTGCCCTCATAGAGACAGGTCAATATGATGTGAAATGGGCCAACATTCATATGGTTCCTGAAGAGTCCGTGCAAGCGTATCAGGATGTAAAGGGGAAAGTAATGCTTCCTATTCACTGGGGAGCATTCACCCTGGCATTGCACAGTTGGACAGACCCGATTGAGCGTACGAAAGCAGCTGCGGATGAACTAGGTATAGCTTTGGCTACGCCAAAAATTGGAGAAAAGGTGATTATCGGTTCAAGTGTATTTCCTACTTCAAGCTGGTGGGAGTCCATTGAAAAATAATACTTGCCTTAAAGTGAACTTTAAGGGTTACGATAACTTACGAGCCAAGCTCAATTCGTGATCTGGAGGGAATACACGTGAGTAAAACCATTTTAATCACAGGCACATCAACAGGCTTCGGCAAAGAATTGGTTCTTCAATTTGCGAAGCGTAAATGGAATGTCGTCGCTACCATGCGGGATACATCGAAAGCTGCCGCTGAATTTAGCCAATATAGTAATGTACAAGTGCTGGCCCTGGATATTACTAATCAGGAAATGACCCACGAGGTTGTGGATGCGGTAACGCGCCAATATGGACGAATTGATGTGCTGCTTAATAATGCCGGATATGCTCAAGCAGGTATTTTTGAAGAAGTATCCGTTGACCAAGCGCGTCAGCAATATGAAACGAATGTGTTTGGTGTAATGACCACCATTCAAGCCGTTCTTCCACAGATGCGGGAACATCGCTCGGGTCACATTATCAATATCTCATCTATGGGCGGCGTACAAAGCTTGCCAACGCTGTCTATCTACTGTAGCTCTAAAGCAGCGCTTGAAAACCTGAGTGAAGGTCTGGCAGCTGAGGTTAAGGGCTTGGGTGTAAACCTTACCCTTGTAGAGCCTGCAGGATTCAAGACAGGTTTCCAAGGAAATACTCAAGAAATTACAAGCAATATCCCGGACTATCAACCGCTGTATGATTGGTATAATGATCTTGCTGAGACCGCGCCTTATGGCGATGTTGAAAAAGCCATGTCAGCGGTTGCTGATATTGCCGGCACAGACAATCCTCCAAGAAGACTGGCTCTCGGAAGCATGGGGCTTGTGATGGCGCGTACGCAGCTGAATGGCATGCTTGAGGAATATGACAAGTGGGAACACATTACGGCAAGCGCAGATTAAATTGAAAGAAAGAGGAGTGGATAATACATCCGCTCCTCTTTTGCATAATAGATATTCAATCACAGGAACGAAAGCCCAAGTCCAGAACTGTCATTTGTTCTGCTGCTTGTGGTGACCGGTCGAACATTGAAAACATTGAAGATGATGAACCTGATTTTGATGAGATTTTGAGCCAATATATCGAGGGTTACAGTTAGGGCTCAAACTTTAACCGGTTTTCGGGGGAGAGACAGAGTCCACTTTATCCGGCTCCCATTTACTTGATCGCTAATGTTCATTACACTTGGTTTATAGTACTTACTTAATCCAAACTCAGATGTTCAGGGGGAATATATTCATGCATCAATCAGCACATATTCAGGAAGCCAGAGATTACATATTAAACCGTATTAATAACAAGCCTGTCGTGGGTATGATTTTAGGATCAGGGCTGGGAGCACTCGCGGACGAGATCGAGAATGCAACCGTCATTCCATATACGGACATTCCTTATTTTGCTCAATCCGAGGCTATTGGTCATGCCAATGAACTGGTCATCGGAGAACTGATGGGCAAGACAGTCGTAGCGATGAAAGGACGCCTTCATTATTATGAAGGATTTTCGCTGGATGAAGTCACGTTCCCGGTCCGGATTATGAAAGCACTGGGGGTCGAGCAGTTAATCATCACCAATGCTTGTGGAGCGATCAATACCAGCTTCGAACCTGGACAGCTTATGTTGATTACCGATCATATCAATCTGGTAGGCAATAATCCGTTGATGGGGCCGAATAATGCCGAACTGGGTGTGCGTTTCCCGGACGTGTCACAGGTATATAATCGCGAACTCCGCAGTATCGCCCTGAAGGTAGCGGAGGAGCAGAATGTCGGTTTGCAGCAAGGGGTATATGCATGGTGGAGTGGTCCGGCGTATGAGACTCCAGCCGAGATTCGCATGATTCGTACGATGGGCGCGGATGCTGTGGGTATGTCGACGGTACCTGAAGCGATTGTAGCCATTCATGGCGGCATGAAAGTACTGGGCATTTCCTGCCTGACCAATATGGCCTGCGGCATCCTGGATCAGCCGTTAAGTCATGATGAAGTAATTGAAGTCGCGGCAAAAGTAAAAACAACCTTCATTGGATTGGTTAAAGGTATTTTGAAAGAGATGTAATCCGGAATCGAGAGGAAACTTTCCTTTCACAGCAATAATATTTTAAGCATTGTCCGAGACGGAGTGATCTGTTGGGCAGTGCTTTTTTTACAAAATGAACATGTGCAAAAATATTCCTATATCGGTCAAAACGACCTATAATAATAGAGATTGAAGCAAAAAGGATCAGCTATAGGCTGAAAAAGGAGACTGATAGAAATGGAACAATTGGAAGAATTGGGCCCTACTGAGTACGTCATTTTTGAAAGGATTCAAGCGAACTGGTTAAGAGGTTTTGAAGGAGTAGGAGGAAAGCTTTTCCTTACTAATGAACGATTAGTTTTTATTCCTCATGGCCTGAATTTTCAGACGGAATGGGTTCAAATCGAGATCTGGGCTATGACTAAGATTGAGAAAAGTGCCACATGGGGACTAATCCCTAATGGAATTACCATTACATTAGACAGTGGACATGTCTTTAAGTTTGTTGTCTGGAATCGCTCCAAGATTATCAAGGAGATTGTACAAGCCAAGAGAATTAATAACGAAATAATGTAAGAGCTTGAGATGAAGTACATAAACCATTTGGAGATGCTTAAACATAAGACCATAAGTAGCACGTCGAGAGCAGTTTAAGGTGATAGAGGAGTCTAATATTCAAAAGGCTTTGGGAGACGAAAGATTTTCAACTAGAAAGAATAAGGATTTGTGGACCGATGTTACTACAGCCACGCGGGCGGCAAGCAGTAGGACGAGGGACAAGAGCATAATCCCATTACCAATTAGATGGATATCTAAACGAAAAATTGATGTATTTAAAACCTCAATAGGCAACATAATGCAGGACAGTTTTCACATTTCTAATGGAATAAACGTCTTGATAAGACATAAAAAGGGGCGCTTAGGTATTAAAAGCGAAATATTGGTACTGGAACGTGCAAAGCCGCTAATGTAGCGGCTTTTTTGTATAACGAAACAAGATACATTCTATAACTAAAATTCAATAATTATTTTTCCGAACCTTGGCTTGGACATTAATTCTTGGAATGCATCCTTGTACTCAGATAGGTTGTATATCTTCTCAACTACAGGTTTGATTTTCCCTTCTGAAACAAGGGTCACTAACTTATTCAAATCATTGGTATTTACATGGGAAATAATAAAAAATGGAGTTTTTTTATTTGTGAACCTTGATGATAGAAGTGCAATTAGATCGTGATGAGGATTAGGGTTCAGAAACACTCCTCGATCCTTCAAATACATTTTGACTTCCTTAAATTTCAGAGTGTTTGAAAGGTCGAAAATGACATCGTACGTTTTATTTAACGTTTTGTAAGTAACTTTTTTGTAATCGTACGTTTGATCTGCACCCAGTTCATGTAGTTTGTTTAAATAAGAACTGTTTCCAATCGCCGTTACCTGTGCCCCCAAAGTTTTGGATAATTGGGTAGCATAGACACCCACTCCACCATTAGCACCAAGGATCAATATGCTCATGCTTTTTTTTAAGGCGGCCAACTGTAACGCTTTAAGGGCTGTTTGAGCGCTAACTGGTAAAGCGGCGCCTTCAGCGAATGAAAAAGTGGTTGGGAGATGAGCTATATATCGTTCTTTGACAGCAATGTATTCCGACATGGATTTCTCGTCCTTGAAAAGGTTCACCGTGCCAAACACGCGATCACCTTTTTTGAAGTGCTCTCCGTCTGAATAGACGATACCTGAGAATTCCAAGCCCAAGTTTACTTTATGTTTCTTAACTTGTTTTGACAACGAGAGGGCATCGTCATTTTTGGCTAGATCACGTTCCCCTGAACTTAAGGGTACAGCTTTTACTTTTACGAGAACCTCTCCTTTTTGGGGACTTGGCGTTTCAATTTCTGTCATGATGAATTTGTCTACACCTGTTTTGGTTGTATCAATGGTAATAGCTTTCATTAATATCCTCCTGAGTTCATTTAGTTGTCTATTGATAAGTATCATTTGATAACTATAATATAGCATTGAATTAGTTATAATGAAAACAAAAAAATGATCATTTGATAAATAAGTGTCTTTATGTTTGAATTATGATGATGCATTCTGATTTAGAAATGTCTTTTTAATAGCAAGGGAGGCCAATGTTCTTGGAACAAACACCTTTTTTTTATAAGTTCATACTACTGACGACGATACTCTCTCAACTGTCTATGAAGTTGGCTGAGAAAGTGAACTTGGATGATTTCACCCCTGTGCAGTTTAATATCTTGCAGTACATTGCGTTGTTTCAACCGGTAACGCTAAGTCAAATTTGCGAATGTCAGCATATGAGTATGCCGAATGCGAGCAGGGAGCTAAAAAAACTATCTCAGAAACAATGGATAAATAAGAGTAAGGATCTGACAGACGGAAGGAAACATCTGATTGAATTATCTCCAGAGGGACAAGTGCTAATGAATACTATTTTTCAACATATGCAAAACAAGTTTGAGGACAAATTAATCGGAGCTGATATAGATCAACTTACTCAGGTCGAGGAAGCGTTTGACCGCATCCTAGCTTCCACAATTCTACCTCCGATAACTTCGCAGCGAACATAATCCCTTTCTGGTCCATGGCTGTTATCGTACGTGAATATGGATGCCTGTAGTTATCGGGGGAGGGAGTGCAGAAGGAGAACACATATCTATTTATGTTCTGTACATAATCATTTCGGTTATATAGTGGGTATGGATACGTCTGTGGATAGCCATAGTAGACAAATCTATTTATGTGTTTCAGACTCCTTCGTCCTGCTGCCATGCTGGAATCGGAGCCGAATATTGACTCGGTTATTATCGAATCCAATCAAGGTGAGCTTTATTATACGTCGAACTTAACCAATGTCACGCTGCAAAGCCTTTCTATATATCCGAAGGCAGACATTGACGCGGTAAAAGGTGGGGCGGTCTGGGTAGATACGTTCCGTCCATCGTTTCTATTAGAGGCGTGGATCCCAAAATGGCCGTATCCGGATTCTCACCAAGTCATTTCAAACTTCTCTCCTAATTTTCGCCATGAAAAATGCACCCCCAAATGTCCATTAGTTTACCCGAGGGTTTTTCTAATGTCCATTTTAAGAGGTGCAGTCTAAAGACCAATAGGAGGTATTTTTATTGTTTTCCTAAGAAATAAAAAGATAACTCCTCTGTTTTATCTCTTATTGTTTCTATTTTTGTATTTCGTTTAATGGAGCAATCTTCTTGAATTAGCGACGTTTTTCCACAAGTTGCAAATTATAGCTTAGGCTCTCCAGTGTGACAGCAATCAAACCGTTTATATAATGCTCATGGGGATTATTTAATACTATGACCTGTGGCATATGTTCATCAGGTATTACACCCTTGCACTGGCTGTATATTCCCTCGATATGTTCCTCTCTTACCAGCTCTCCAGTCAACGCTATGGTCTCAGGATTTACTATTGCAATCAGGGACATGATGCTCTTCGCCGCCAGCGCAACAAAGGTATCTTGGTGATGAAACTGGGCGAATTGCTCTTTTCGTGAAATCCCATAAGGAAGGAATGAAATCTCACCTGCGAATTGAGTCGTTCCTCGGTGGATATGACCGTCAATCATCATCCCAGAGCCAGGAAAGTTATTCTTTGGAAAGGTTACGACAACAATTGTTTTGTCTTCATAATAGTTCTGTTTTTTATAGAACCCATAGACGGTCAGATTCATATCATTGTCAACTGTAACCTCAAGCTCATACTTTTCCTTCAATCGTGCCTCCAATGGAATGTTTAGCAACTCGGCAATATCGCACACATTAATAACTCCTTGATGGACGAAACCGGGAATCCCTATGCCAAGCGCTTTAATATCTGGATACTTATCAATCAGGCTTTCGATGATACTATCGATAGCGGATGCATCAGCTAGAGACACTTCTTGAAATCCCTCATTGACCGTTTCCCCAATTAAATTTGTCACTACATACGTCAGGGAGTGTTGGCCACCTTCAGAACTGGCATAGATGCAAGCAATATAGGCAAAATTTGAATTGTATATATAACGCCTGGCCGGCCTTCCACTGCTGGGTTCTTCCAATTCTGTTTCGATTACCTCACCTGTCTCTAGAAATTCATTTAGAATATTGCCACAGGTAGCCACACTAAGGCCCGTGGCGCTCGCAATCATTGATTTCGTTCCCTGTCCCATCATTTTCAGCGTCTGTTTAATGAGCTCTTGATTGATTTTCTTCACGCGAATCGAATTGTTTGTGATTTGGCTAATGATAAACACCTCTTTCGCAACCATCATCAAACATTACTATAGAATAATCCCTATCTAATGTCCACATTCATCCCTCAAGAATTCATACCGCAAAGCCTTATCTGTTGAGGTAAAAAGGATGATCTTTCTCTTTGCTATCATGAGTTAATATCCGGTAGGTAGAGCGCCCCATATACAGTGGAATTTCTAGTTTCGTCAAGTCTGGAAGTCCGTTGTCCATAAAATAATTGTTGTCCCGATAGCACTGCAGAATCTCACCAGCAATCCATTCATGGTCTCCATAGGTTGTGATATTGATCATTCGGCATTCATAGGCAAAATAGGCATCCGAAAGTACAGGAATGTCCGCTTTGAGACCTTCTTCATAGCTGATATTGAACTCGGTGAATTTGTCCAGATGAAACCCACTAAACGTTCCAACCGCTTGAATGATTTCTGTGCAATGTGCAGGCATAAAATGTACACCGAATACACCGCTCTTCTCAATCAATGAATAGGTGTAGGTCTCCTTACGAAGCGATATACCGTAAATGCCGGGCGAAGATCCGATGTACGTATGCCAACCTGAAGCCATAATACTTTGCTTACCGTTGTGACGTGCTGTGACGAGCGCCACCATTCCTGGGTAGGAATACCACAACGCTTCATCAGTAGGTATTCTCACTCTTTGACAACTCCTTTCTGTAAATACTTAAGGTGTTTATTTTAATGGTGGATCGATATGGAGGCCTTGATCGGGAGTAGTAATGTCCCAGCGAGTAAACGTAACTTCGAAGCCCTCACGAGTGGGTGAACAAGTATAAGGACCTGCTTGATTACCGGATGAGTATGGAAACTGTGCGACCCGAATTGTCCGCCATACATGATGTTCACTCCGAGCTCGAATAATCACAGCGTCTTTAATAATCGAAGCGCGGAGGGTGACTTCTTCCCCCACCCAATCCGGCACAGCCGCTAGAGACCAGTCGGAAAATCCATCTGTAACCACCACGGCAAGCTGAGGTATGCCATCGTTGATTTCAATGCCTGTTTTAATCCATTGCTCCGGGCCATGATACAACAACAAGCCTGCCTGATCGTATAACTCTGTAAAAGAGCCGAGTTGAAAAGACACCTCTACTGCCGTGTCGGGATCCCAATCTGTTAGCAATGCTGGACCATTTTCAAATTTAAAACCATATAACGTCTTTATCCAGAAGTCTTTGCCCTTTTCAGGCACTACCTTCAGCATTTCACCTTCTTCCAGGGATGACAGGGGGGGATTAAGCCATATTCCTTCCTTCCAGCTAATTCGGTTTCTGTTTTGTTCTGTCAATTATTTTGTCCTCCTAAGTTAAAAGCTCAGCAATACTCAATTTCGACATACCTACGCATCCAAACCAAAAAATATAGCTTGCAAGTATACAAGGATCTCAGTATGATGTTTTCACACCATTTATTATAATACTTTTAATAAATGATTTACAATTGACTTTAAGAAATAGTAATTCTAATGTCAAGTAAAAAATATTACCAATGGAGTGTGGGAAGAAATGATGAATGAAAAAGAAAAAGCTAGAAAAGGATTTCTATATGATGCCAATAACGAACCCTCACTAATGGAAGAACGGACTCAGGCTAAAGATCTCTGTCATGCATACAATCAGTGTTCTCCTTCAAATTCGGTTGATCGCAAGTCGATTATTGAGACGTTAATCGGAGAATCTAGCCAAAGCTTTCTCATTGAACAACCGTTCTGGTGTGACTACGGATACAACATCTCGTTTGGCGAGAATTTCTACGTTAATCACAACTGTGTTATCCTGGACGGGGCTAAAGTTACCTTTGGCGATAACGTCTTTATTGCTCCTAACTGCAGCTTCTATACTGCGGGTCACCCCCTTGATGTAGAGCAACGAAATCAAGGGTTAGAATACGCATACCCTATAACAATTGGTAATAATGTATGGTTCGGTGGAAATGTTGTTGTCCTACCTGGAGTAACTATTGGTGACAACGCAGTGATTGGCGCGGGTAGCGTGGTGAACAGGGACATCTCCTCTGGAGTCATTGCAGCAGGAAATCCATGCCGGGTGATTCGTAAAATTACTGATGAGGACAGAAAGAAGTATTGGAAGAAAGATAATGAACAATTACTTAAGTCATTTTAAGTAATTCCGTTATTAAGTAAATTTCCGTTTGTACACAGCGCTTTGTCCGAGCTTGTACGTAGTCCGGCCAACTATGGTCGTGAAGTGACTAACGCTTGTCAGTTGGGACCAGGAGGAATTGACTGTCAAACGGTGTGTTTGTCTACGACTTCGGTAAGTCCACACTAGTCTTCACCCAACCGGTAATCAACCCATGCTTCATCCATTCTGGGTTGACTTTCCTGTCGTGTGATTACACTTAACAAATTCTCTGCCACACGCTTTGCTGCCTGGTACAGTATCTTATACCTGCGTTTCCGGCAAATGTTAGCTTGAAGTCCACGCTTGTGAATGAGGAAATCATCATCGTGTCACAAAGTTGTCTTTAACCATACTTTCGGTAGTACGTTGTCTACATGCTTTGGTATGCCCGTGGTCCAAGAACTTCAAGCTCATCAAACATGAAACGGACTTAGGCCGTGTCTGATCTTTGCCAACTTTGGGGTGTTTCTAGAAGTGGTTACTACAACGAGTATCTGAATCGAAAACATGGTCATTTATTTATTTTATGCAGAATGCAAGAAACTATTAAAAACTGATAAGAATACTAGGTATATTAAATTGGTTTGCATATATTGCAACATAGGTTGTCAGGTTTTTCACCTTGGGAAACGCCCAGAATATAAAAATGGCTTGCTTTTTCCTGTATAATTGGGGTCAAATCAATTTATCAAATCCCCAATAGACCAATGATCCATCGAATCCTATATAGATACTATTAATAGCTCGAATGAAGAGAATAAAATATTTGAAAAAAAGGAGTCTTTCCAATGATCCAAATCACCCTCCGTCAATCCAAGCAGGCAGATCAGGAACACCTTGCTGAGTTGCGAGCTTTGGTTCTATATGATGATTTAAACAGGTTGAAAAGGTACGATGAGGTGAAGGTGCGTGAACGTTTCCGTAATACATTTGACCCAGTCCACACGTGGATTATTGAGGTCGAGGGTGAACTGGTAGGGTGTGTAGCGTTGAAGCCCAAATCGGAGGAGATACTGCTGGAACATTTCTATATCCATCCCGATTATCAAGGTCGGCAAATAGGGACTCAAGTGCTGAATATGCTGCTGCAACGGGATGAGGTCCGGGGCAAACGTGTTACTTTAAATGTATTGCAGGGCAGTCCGGCTCGGCGTTTGTATGAACGTTTTGGATTTGTTTTGGATAGTGAAGATGAGGTGGATGTATTCATGACCGTTCAAGTGCAGTAATTGTTACTTTCAAAATACCAGCATATAACAGATCCATTCATTTAATTGTTGAATGGGTCTATTGAACTTTTCTATTATACTTTCCAGTGACGGTATCCTAATATGGATAATAACCTACTTTTTTTATAGGAATTATATAGTATGGAGAATGCCAAGATGCCGCATTGGAAACGAAATCTGTATATTCTGTGGTTTGGCCTATTTTTCAATCATATGGCTTACACCTTGTCTGTGCCGTTCTTTCCGCTGTTCCTGCAAAATGATCTCGGTATTCAGAGCGGATTGGAAGTCTGGTCCGGCATTTCGATCTCGATCAGCTTTCTGATCAGCGGACTATGTGCTCCTTTCTGGGGCTCGCTGGCTGACAGATACGGAAGCAAACTGATGCTGATTCGTTCAGGCGTTGGTCTCGCCATTGCTCACCTGGCTAACTATTTCGTATATGATCCTTACACATTTATCGCTGTGCGGATATTTCAGGGACTTATGGCCGGCTTCAATCCTGCATCCATTACGTTGGTCGGCACCAATACACCGGAGAAGCATGTAGGTTATGCGCTTGGTGTCATCTCCACATCCACGGCTGCCGGAGGAATTCTGGGACCGCTTGTGGGTGGAGTACTAAGCCACTGGATCGGGCTGCGCGGATGCTTTATCGCATCGGGGATCATTACGCTGCTCTCGGCTGTGATGGTGATATGGGTAAAAGAAGCCCGCGGTCCCCGCACTGTGGTTCGCACAAGTATTCTGGGTGATCTGAAACAAGCTGCCTCCACTCCGGGATTACTGCGGATCTATGGTTTGATTTTGCTCGTTTCAACTTCCGTGCTCATTATTGAACCAGTGCTCACGCTTTATGTGGTCCAGATTGGTGGAGACGTCAGTAGTGCAACACTCAGTGCAGGAATCGTCTTCTCGGCTATCGGTGTGGCAACGGTAATTATGGGGCCGCGCTGGGGAAGAATTGGCGGGAAGATCGGATATGAGAAAACCCTGTTTATCGGACTACTGGGCGGCGGCATTGGCAGTTTACTGCAACTGACGGCGTATAACCTCATTTATTTTGGAAGTCTGCGATTTGTCTATGGTCTGTTCTTCGCTGCCGTGTATCCGGCCTTGAATGCGTTAATCATCAAATATGCTGACCGTGATTTCCGAGGAAGGGCTGTCAGTCTGAGTCAGACCGCCAATCAATTCGGTATTGTACTCGGCCCATTACTCGGCGGTTTTCTGGGCGGATGGACGGGGATTCCTTTTGTTTTTCTCCTAACAGGCATTGTTCTTCTGGGAGCAGCTTGGACAGTCAGGGTAAGCGAAAGGAACCAGGCGAATAAACCGGGATTGGGTATGGCAGCAGCAGAAGCAGGCGCAAACAGCATAAAGAAATGATGAAATGAAGAAACGACTCTCAGAGAAAAAAAGGTAATCGAACTGAATTAAATGGTCATCACCACAATATAGGGAGGAATTAATATGTCACAACGACGATTGAGATTGGGAGCAAACTTGAATGGAGTGGGAAATAGCATCTCTTTTTGGCGACACCCGGATATTCCGATCAATGCCAGCGTAAATCTGGATTTCTACAAGAAGCAGGCGATTAAGGCAGAGGAAGGGAAGTTCGATCTGCTCTTTATTGCCGACGGCCTCTTTATTAACGAGAAATCCAACCCGCATTTTCTGAATCGTTTTGAACCGTTAACCCTGCTCTCTGTTCTTGCGGGAGCAACTTCACACATCGGGCTGGTCGCGACGTTGTCCACCTCATATAGTGAACCGTTCACAGTGGCAAGACAATTTGCCTCCCTGGACCATATTAGTGGAGGAAGAGCCGGATGGAACGTAGTCACTTCACCACTGGAAGGCTCGGCTCTGAATTTTGGCAAAGGTGAACATCCGAACCACGCGCTGCGCTACGAAATTGCAGAAGAACATCTGAATGTGGTTAAAGGCCTGTGGGATTCCTGGGAGGATGACGCGTTTATCGGGGATAAAGAGAACGGTGTTTTCTTCGACCCATCCAAACTGCATACGCTGAAACACAAGGGAGATCACTTTTCTGTCCAAGGTCCACTCAACGTGGCGCGCTCGAAGCAGGGACATCCTGTCGTTTTCCAGGCAGGTTCTTCCGAATCCGGCAAGGATCTGGCGGCCCGATCGGCCGATGCTATATACACGGGGCATGAGACGTTGGAGGAAGCTCAGGAGTTCTATTCGGATGTGAAGGCACGAGCGGTGGCTTATGGTCGTAAGGCAGAAGATATCCTGATCTTCCCTGGCATCGGTCCCATTGTGGGCAGAACGGAGGAAGAAGCGGAGCGCAAGTATCAGGAAATCGCTGAGTTGGTCGATATTGACCATGCACTGAATTATTTGGGACGTTACTTCGATCATTATGACTTTGCCCAATTCCCATTGGATGAGCCTTTCCCGGAGATTGGTGATTTGGGCAGTAACAGCTTCCGCAGTACAACGGACAAGATCAAGCAGCAGGCACGAGAACAGGGGCTGACCCTCCGTCAAGTGGCATTGCTTGCATCGACGCCTCGCACATCTTTCATCGGTACACCGGATCAGATCGCTGATCAGATTCAGGAGTGGTTCGAAGGGGGAGCTGCGGACGGTTTCAACATTCGTACAGTTGTGCCGAACGGACTCGCGGACTTCGTGGACCTGGTCGTACCTGTCTTACAAGAGCGCGGCCTGTTCCGTATTGAGTATGAGCATGAGACACTGCGCGGTAATCTAGGGCTTGAGATTCCACGCAATCGATATACATTAGAGACGGTAAAATAAATCAATTATGGTACATCGAATTTGCTTTCGGTTCAGAATGCATTAAAAGCGATCCAGAAAGCCCCTATCATAACGATCGAATAACCACAGCACGAAGAAACCAGCAAGTCGCCCATCATCTGGGGATTTGCTGGTTTCTTTGGTTAAGTTGCTGCAGTTATAGAATTATACGCTCAGATCAATCTCAAACGTCTTGATTTCATAAGGTTCAAGAGCAAAAGTTATCGGCGTCTCATACAGGAGTTCGCCCTCCGGTACTTCCATAAGATTGCATTCTCTCCACGCGTGAATCCGTAGATCGCTTGTCAGTTCAAGCGTATTCATGCTGCCGGAATAATCATGAACGCGTACGATGACACGATCGGAATCCTCCGCCTTCTTAACTGCCGAGATCATGGCTGTGCTGCCGGACAAGGTGAACATGGAGCGACTTGGCTGCTCTGATACGCCCTGTGTATATCGAGCTGGAGCATTCAGAAGCCAGGCCTGCTGCACGGTTCCGCCAACGAGCCAATCTCCCTGATGCGGAAGAAGAGCATAGGTGAAGCTGTGCAGCCCCTGATCCGCATGTGGATCAGGGTGCGTCGCGCTCTTGATCAGGGTCAGCCGCATGACGTTATCTTTAATGTCATAACCGTACTTGGAATCATTCAGCAAACTGACACCATAACCTCTGTCGGACAAATCAGCCCATTGATGGCCAACGGATTCGAAACGCGCCCAGTCCCAACTTGTGTTCCAGTGCGTCGGCCGTTTAACGTTACCGAACTGAATATCATAGGTGGCTTCCGTAGAGCGGATACCGACAGGAAAGGCAACTTTCAGCAGTTGCTGTTGTTCATGCCAATCCACCTCAGTTGCGTAATCGATTCGTCGCTGTCCGGTATATACAGTCATGTTCTGCGTAATAGTGGAGCCAAGGTATTCCCAAGCGAAGTGAATCACGGCCTGAAGCGGCCCCGTCTCTACGACTTCAATGCTGGTGCATTTCGTAATCTCTCGCATATCTTCCTGATAGAAGATATCAATATCCCAGGCCTCGTGGGCAAGTGGTTTGTCCTCGAACACCTGAAGCACATTGCCTCTAGCGCCTTTGGCAAGCACCTCACGGTGTGACTCTTTATCGTAAAGGCGTGTCAACTGCCCATTCTCGTTCCACTCAAGCAGATAGAACGGTGTCTCAATTCCATTGGCTGAGTGGATGAATGGCGAATGCTCAGGGATAGCGTTTACCGTACCGCTCTGGAAGTGAATGGTGGTATACCCCAGCGAAGGAATATTATTCACCTCGACGGACCAACAGGCATCCTGGTATTGAGCGTTCAGGATCTCTCCGGAATCGCTCAGCCAAGTTCCCATTTCCAATTCGCCTGATGCCGCAGGAATGCTCACGATTTCTGTAACGACCCATGGGGAAGAGTTCCAAATGGTGTACGTATGCGGAGATTCTCCGCTGCCAGCGATAGCCATCCGAGCCTGCGTGTCCACGTGACTGCCAATCTGCTCAGCTTCTGCATATTCAATTCTGCTATCCTCATACACCTCTGTGATGGAGGAACCGGGAATGATGTCATGGAACTGGTTGCGCAAAATGATTTTCCAACCCGCAGTCAGAGACTTCGCTTGATACAGACTCCAGTCATTGTGCACAATACTTTGCAATGCATTCAGCCATTCCGCTTCGCGGTAAGCCAGCTCAAGCTTGCGGTTCATCCGTTTGTTGTACGCCTGACTGGTATACGTTCCGCGATGATACTCCAGATACAGTTCGCCATCCCATGTATGGATGTACGAATCGGTTTTCTCGACCGTCTCCTGCAGTTTTTCAAAATAATCATCTGCGCGTCCTGTCTTGACCTTGGGCAATCCGGGCAGTTGATCCAGCCGACGTCTCATCTCCAGCATTTCGCGGTTAACTCCGCCTCCCCCGTCTCCGTATCCGTACGACAGTAACAGATCCTGGTTCATTTCCTTATCACGGTAGGCATCCCAGATGCCCTTGACCGTCTTCGGAATGATTTTTCCGTTATAGGTATAGAACCATGACCCCGGCTCGGACCAAGGCTCAGGTGTAGTAATGAAGTGGGTCAGCACCTCTGAGCCGTCAATTCCGCGCCAGTGGAATGTATCGAATGGCATGCGGTTGTATTGGTTCCAGCTGATTTTGGTCGTCATGAACGTATGAATGCCGGATTTTTTCAGAATTTGCGGCAAGGACCAGCTGTAGCCGAAAACATCGGGCAACCATAGATATCGGCAATCCGTCCCGAATTCTTCTTTGAGAAAACGAGTGCCAATCAGCAATTGCCGGACCAGGGATTCACCCGAGGTCAGGTTGCAGTCAGCCTCCAGCCACATGCCGCCGCCGGCTTCCCAGCGACCTTCAGCGACACGTTCCTTGATGGATTCGTACAGTTCCGGGTAGTCCTCTTTCACATATTCGTACAATTGGGGCTGTGTCTGAAGGAAAACATACTCCGGGAACATCTCCATCAGGCGCATGACCGTAGAGAAGGAGCGAGCGCATTTCTCGCGCGTATGCTTCAACCGCCACAGCCAGGCAACGTCAATATGAGTATGACCGATACAAGTAACCGTCACATCAGAGGCTTTGTCCATCGCACTTAGTCGGGCGCTCAAGTCATCCCTTGCCTCATGCACAGAAGTATAGAAGACATCGGACTTAGGCTGCGACCAGTCGATCAGGCGGAAGGACTGCTGGAGCGCATGAAGCAGCTTTGTGCGTTCCGGTGCATTGTCATCCAGAATGTTGACCGTTTCCAGAATCGCCGACCCTGTAAATACAAGATCATCAACGGCTTCGTCCAACCAACACAGTTCTGCTTGTCTGAACGTATGCGTCTGGTTGCGGGGCTGACCGCCACCTTCCAGACCGGACCATAAGCGGAAGACCAACTCGTTGGTGCTGCCTGCGGCAGAGGCTGGAAGGAACACTTCCTTGTGGTTGGAATCTACGCCTTGAAACGGCTTGCCATCCCAATAGAACAGTGATTCAAAGCCGGAATTGTTACCACCCCCGGTATCACCAAAATCAAACAGTCCGACCATCCGTTTATCTTCCCAGGAGGAAGGGAACTCGGCTTTTGTACGCAGCCACAAATAGAGATCTCGACCGGACCAACTTTCTCCTGTATGCATAGGCTTCCAAAGGCTATCGTCTCCCGGCAGTGCCGGGTTGATCTCCTCCCTACGGTCTTCGCAAGCGAGAAAATGATTTAAAGGCATACGATCCCGGTAACGGAGTTCGGATAATTCATGAATACGTGCTTGTAGTTTGTTTTCAGTAAGAAACATCATTAAAAACCCCCAGTTCATTTTATCGGGGAGTGATTCTATATAGAGAGCATCCAAAGCGAGTATGTATTACATAACTTTATAGGGGAATGCGCCCATTATAGCGCTTCCATTCGCTTTTGACAAATCAAAATATGGATTACTGATTCTGAGCGCTGGTGATTGTCGAATTTAACCAAACGGTGATACACTGAGTTGGAAATTGGTCTGAAGGAGGTGTTCAGGCGCGAATGTCCAGGATACGAACCATGTATAAGAACTACTTGAAGAAAAAAATGTTCAACAAAATCCTGCTGTTTTATTCCATGGTCATGGTCCTCTTGTTCATCAGTGTCTCGGTATTGGCCTACCGTTACTATGAACAGCGAGTGGTACAGGAACAAATGGATGCCAGTTTGCAGGAGCTGGATATTGTCAGTATCAATCTGAATCAGCAGTACGAACGGCTGTATAGCACCGTGCAGCAGATTTATACCGACGCCATCATCGGCGATGATCTGAAGTATTTTTTGACTCATGAATACGAGGATTTTCTCAATTGGCGCCTGAATCAATATGCTTACAGCTACCGTACGGAGCGAGGGAACTTCGATTATCAATTACGTCTGCTGCTAAAGGATGAGGCTTCAATTGCAAATGTCGTGTTATACAGCACGGATCAGGATTTCTTCTATGTTTTTAATCGGGAGACCCAGCACTTTTACTATCATCCCAAACTGTCAGCAGGGCATCAGGACTGGTTCCAGCGGCTGAGGAGTGCACCTTGGCAGTACATGGGCAGCGAACCGCTTTTCGAAGGGAAAATGGCTGATGAGCCTACCCCGTACAGCTACGCGAATGTGCTCAAAGACCCCGTGACATTGAAGCAGTACGGTGCAATTATGTTTGAGCTGAATACAGACCGCATCAAAGGGCTGCTTAGAGACAGACCGGGCGGCAAGGACAGTTGGATCATGTTGATGACCGGGGAAGGTCAGGTGATTTTCGATTCGCAGGGCAAGTATGACAACACCGTCTACCCGTACTGGGGAAAGATGAATTTGCCGGAGGATTGGGTGGATCTGGAGGAGCGCTCCAAGGTGCAGCTGCTGAATATCGGGAATACGGGCATGGTCGTGGCTTCTATTATTCCGGAGTCGCAAATTAAACAGAGCCTTCAGGCGATTCGTTTCAGCCTCATTGGGATTGTGATTCTGTGCATTATGGTTAGCATCGCAGTGACGTTCACCGTCATCCGCCGTTATTCCAAAAAAATTCACAGACTTGTGCTTTACATGCGGCGCTGGCAGGAGGGTGATCTGAGTAAACGTATCCAGATGGAGGGAGAAGATGAGCTGCAGCAGATTTCGCAGAGATTCAATCATATGTGTGATCGGTTGGAAGCTTATATAGAAACGGTATATGTTTCGGAGATCAAGCAAAAGAACGCGCAGCTGGTCGCTTTGCAAGCCCAGATCAATCCCCATTTTCTGTACAATACGTTGGAAAGCATCCGCATGAAAGCCATCAGTTTGGGAGCCAGGGATGTTGGGCAGATGATCTATATTCTCGCTACGATGTTCCGTCATTTGATCAAAAAGCAGACACATGTAACCTTGGCGGAGGAAATAGAGCTGTGCGGTATGTATCTGGCTTTGGTCCAATATCGGTATGAGGACAAGCTGCACGTGGAGACCCATATCGAGAATGCAGCGGCGGGAAGCATGGTCGTCAAGTTGCTGGTCCAGCCGATTATTGAGAATTACATTGTGCATGGTTTTCGTACGAATGATGATGATAACCGGATCTCCATCACTGCCGAAGAAGAGAACGGTGTGATTCGTATCCGTGTAAAGGATAATGGAAAGGGGATTTCCGCGGAGAGATTGCTTGAACTGCAACATGAGTTGCATAAGGGCGATGAAGCTGCTGAGACATCTGACCAATCTTTGGGTCTTAAGAACGTGCACGACCGCATTCGTCTGAATTATGGCAGTGATTATGGTCTGTACCTGAACAGTGTGGAGGGCGAAGGATGTGAGGTGACCATCAGCATTCCAGTTACAAGGGAGGAAACGGGATGAGAAGTGTAATGTTGGTCGATGATGAGCCGCTTATTGTGAAAGGAATGCAAGCGATCATTGATTGGGATCAGAATAACATGCAGATTGTCGGAACGGCATGCAATGGGTTGGAAGCGCTAGCAATGATAGACGAGGGTCATGTCGATCTGATTATAACGGATATCATGATGCCGCAAATGACCGGACTTGAACTGATTCGGGAGATTAAAGCACGCAATCCATACACTAAATTCATTATTTTGAGCGGTTACGAAGAATTCAAATATGTGCGGGAGGGCATCTCGCTGGGGGTCGAGAACTACCTGCTCAAGCCAGTCAATATGGATGAATTGGAAGCGACCATTAAGCATATGCAGCGGGATTGGGAGCATGAAGAGATGCGCCAGATTCAAATGGATCAGAGCTGGAGGATTCTGCGCAACAATATTTTGCAGCGGTGGGCGAACGAGACCATTGACGCCAAAGAGTTCCGTGAGCGTGCGCAGATGCTTGAGATTCCCATGAACAAGTCAACATATTGTGCGGCTTCTCTTCGAATTGTAGGCGATGACAAGGGGGATGATCCCCAGATGTATCTGCCGGGAATTGCTGAGCAGTGTGAGCTGCTCGGGAACAAAGACCTCCCGGATGGCTGCGGTGTTATCTGCTTTCCCGATCAGGAGGGAGACATCATGCTGCTGTTCGTTTCAGCCGGTACGGAAGGCAGTGCTGAGTGGCAGCTTCAGATACTTAACAGGATGAAGCAAGCGGTCGCCGAGGACACAGGTGCACGTGTATGGGGGATCATGGGTCAATCCGAGTCGACCTATCTGGGTTTTCCGAAGAGCTGCAAGTCCGTAAAGCTATGGCTTCAGAATCATTTGTTTATAGATTGGAATACCTTCATCATGCAAGTGGTGAACGAAGAAGCTACCAATCAGCATCAAGAGAAGCCTGGGCCAGCGATGGAGCAGTTCCGCAAGCTGCTGCGGGATGGGAAAGGTACAGAGGTGGACCGGTTCATCGACGAATTCTTCATTGCTGAGGGTAAGGAACCCTGCCTCCCGAGAACACCGTTCTTCAATTCTGCCATCCAGCTTATGCTGTCCGCCAAGGAACTGGAGAAAACGCCTGACTACGGGGACATCTTCGGGCCCCTGTCCAGAATTCATACGCTCAGCAAACTGAAACAATTGGTCAGAAAGGTTGTTCATCGCACGCTGGATACATATCATACCGCCGAGAAAACGTACAGCCCGCATATCATGTCTGTGCTGGAGGTGGTGAAAAATCACTATCAGGATGAGCTTTCACTTAAGACGCTCAGTCAGAGGCTGGAGCTTCATCCGAACTACCTCGGCCAATTGTTCCAGCAAGAGGTCGGTACCACCTTTTCTGATTATGTGAACCAGTACCGGATCGAGCGTGCCACTCATTTGCTGTTATATTCGGACAAAAAGACGGCAGAAATAGCGGGCGAGGTGGGTTATTGGGACTCTACTTATTTCTACAGACAGTTTAAGAAATATGCTGGCGTTTCTCCTACGGAGCTGCGCTCAATCTACATGAAAAGGTAAGCCGGGGCTCCGGCTGAATGAAGATACTCCCCATGTGGGAGTGTCTTTTTTTGTTATGGAATGAATGTACGATCTTTAATTAATCCATCAATTTATTGGGTTTTTCAACTATCTCAAAATTGGTAGCGCTTGCATAATGGAAGTAGGAGTGAACGAGGAAATCCAAAGCAACAAAAGAGCTAAGGTCCAGTGTTGATTATAGGGGATTAATGCCGGATGCAGCTAAAGCGATAATGAACGAGATTATAAGGAGGGACAGCCGTGCAGGGCATCTTCAAAAGTCTGATGAAGAACAAGGCGTTTCTTCTGCTGGTACTGCCGGGAGCAGCTTGGTTTATCATTTTTGCCTATTTGCCAATGTTCGGAACGATTATTGCTTTTAAGGACTTCCGGATTCATCCGGGCGGATTTTTTGAAAGCGTTCTAAAAAGCGAATGGGTTGGGTTCAAGAACTTTGAGTTTCTGTTCTCCACCAGTGACGCCTATATCATCACACGTAATACGATTCTGTATAATCTGGGGCTGATCTTTCTCGGGTTGGTGCTCGCGGTGACGCTTGCGATCATCATGAACGAACTGCTGAACAAACGGCTGGCGAAGATCTACCAGACCGCAATGTTTATGCCTTATTTCCTGTCCTGGGTTATTATCAGTTATTTCGTCTTCTCGTTTCTGAGTGTGGAAAAGGGTGTGTTCAACCAGATCATTACCTATTTTGGTGGAGATCCGGTTAGTTGGTACAGTGAGACAGGGTATTGGCCGTATTTTCTCATTCTGCTCGGCCTGTGGAAAGGTGCAGGTTATGGCAGTGTAGTATATCTGGCGGCAATCGCAGGTATCGATCGTTCTTATTATGAGGCAGCGATGATCGACGGCGCTACGAAGTGGAAACAGATCAGGTACATAACGCTGCCACTGCTCAGACCGCTAATGATCATCCTCACCATTCTGGCGATCGGCGGGATTTTCCGTTCCGACTTTGGACTGTTCTATCAGGTTCCGCGGGACTCTGGTGCGCTGTATCCGGTCACCAATGTCATCGACACGTTTGTATACCGCGGCTTGACCATTATGGGTGATACAGGAATGAGTACAGCTACAGGATTGTATCAATCGGTTGTCGGTTTAATTCTTGTCCTGCTGGCAAACTATGCTGTGCGTAAAATTGAAAAGGATTATGCCGTATTCTAGGCTGCGGCAAGGGGGTGCTTCCATGAGTAATTTAAGCGAACCGGTAAAGCGGGCATCTGCCCATACGAGGAGGACCGGAAAGAAATCGAAAGATTTGAATGCCATTTCGCCTTTATCCAATGTGATTTTTAATATAGCTATCGGTCTGTTTGCCTTATCTTGTATCTTTCCGTTTCTGTTCATCATTATCATCTCATTTACCGATGAGAAGACGCTGGCGATCAATGGATTTAAGTTATTCCCTGAAGTCTGGACGCTGGATGCCTACCGATTCCTTATGGAATCCGGGCAGCAGATGGCCCAATCGTTTGGGGTTACCTTAACGGTGACGGTTGTCGGAACCGCGCTAACACTGTATTTGGTCACCACGTATGCGTATGCCATCTCGCGTAAAAATTTTGCACAGCGTCGGTTTTTCAGCTTTTTGGCCTTCTTCACCATGCTATTTTCCGGCGGTCTCGTTCCCAGTTACATTGTGGTTACGCAGGTGCTGCACTTGCGGGATTCGATATGGGCGCTGATCCTGCCGTCGATCATGAACGCTTTTTACATTATTGTTATGCGTACATTTTTCACGACCACCGTGCCGGATGCGGTTATTGAGTCGGCCAAAATCGACGGAGCTACTGAATTCGGAATCTATACGCGCATCGTACTGCCGATTTCGTTGCCGGGCATTGCGACTATTGGGTTGTTCAGTACGTTAGGATTCTGGAATGACTGGTTCAATGCGCTGCTCTATATCGACAATGCGAATTTGATTCCACTCCAGACATTGCTAATTCGAATACAGAACAATATGGATTTTGTTGTGCAAAACAGCAGCCGGGTTGTATCCTACGACATTGCCTCGACACTGCCAACGGAGACCGTCCGCATGGCGATGGTTGTCTTGGCTACACTGCCGGTTGCGCTGGCGTATCCGTTTTTCCAAAAGTATTTTATACAGGGCCTGACCATTGGTTCGGTCAAAGAATAAGTCTGGTTGTGCCTGCCCTCAAAGGGCAGTAACAATAACATTGATAAGGGGGATACACATGAAGACAAGAAAAATTGCTCTGCTCATGGTTACTTTACTGCTTGCTTTTTCTACTGTTCTAGCAGGCTGCGGTGGCAGTAATACCAATGATACAAGCGGGAATACGGCCTCCGGGGGAGAATCCGGCGATAAGGACACGGTGAAGCTCAAGGTATATCTGATTGGTGGTCCACAGCGCGATCTGCCAATGGTACAGGAAGAAATGAACAAATACTTAATGGAGAAAATAAATGCAACCGTCGACATCACGATGATTGACTGGGGTGACTATTCCAAACGTATGCCAGTCATTACTGCTTCGGGCGAAAATTATGATATCGCTTTCACTTCTTCCTGGGCTTATGATTATCTGCCAAATGCCACCAGAGGAGCATTCCTGCCAATCAATGATCTGTTGGATAAGTATGGTCAGGGCATTAAAGAGCAGCTTGATCCACGGTTCCTCACAGGATCGCAGATCGGTGGCCAAAACTATGCCGTGCCAGTGAACAAAGAGTTGGCTTCGCAATGGGTATGGCGCTTCAACAAGCAATACGTTGATAAATACAACATGGACATCACCAAGATTCGCACATTAGAGGATCTGGAGCCTTACCTGCAGCAAATCAAGGACAATGAACCAGCCGACATTACTCCGCTGGCTGTTCCGAAGGGCTTTAAGCCTTATCTGGCGTTCGACTTTCTGCTGGGTGACGAATTTCCGGTTGGTATCAACATGAATGGTGACACCGGTAAATACGTTAATGTGCTGGAATCCGAAGAGCTGAAAAGCTCGTTGAAAACCATCCGTAAATACTATCAGGCTGGTTATCTGCGTAAGGATGTAGCGACACTGGAAGGCATCGACAACATCAAAACAGGCAAGTGGTTTGTTGACCGGGAACAGACACAACCGTACGCCGAACTGGGATGGTCCAGAAGTGCGGGCTATGATATCGTGACTACACCGATACATGATCCGATTATTCTCACTGGTTCAGCAACAGGCGCTATGCATGCAATCTCAGCGAACTCCAAGAACCCGGAACGGGCCATGATGTTCCTGAACTTGCTCAATACCGATCCATATCTGCGTAACCTGATCAACTACGGCATTGAAGGAACACATTACAATAAGATTTCGGATAATGTTATTGAGGATCTGCCAGCGATGAAGGACGGATTCCAGATGCCTGGTTTTGCCCTGGGTAACCTGTTCTTGACTTACATGCACAAGGAAGATCCAGCCGATAAGTGGGAAGCGTTCAAGGAATTCAACAATTCCGCGAAGGTTGCTCCGAGCTTTGGCTTCAACTTCAATCCCGACCCGGTGAAGACGGAAGTCGCTTCGATCTCCGCCATCGTGAAGGAATTCTACCCATCCATCATGACGGGGGCAGTTGACCCCGATGAGCATCTGCCAAAAGCGATCGAGAAGTTGAAAGCGGCAGGCCTGGATAAAGTAATTGCAGAAGCGCAAAAGCAATACGACGAATGGAAAGCTGCAAATCAAAAATAACCTGAATCATAAAGTAGACATGGAAACGTCTGTCCGGTTTGACGGGCGTTTCTTTTTTTACCCTGAGTGGATTGCCCAAAATGGATTGGAGGGTATGGCATGAAAAAGCTTGGTGGGAGTCTCCTATTTGTAATATTAGTATGCGCTGTTCTTTCCTCAGCGGCCTTGGCGAAACAACCTTATTCATCCTATTGGCTGCCTGAACAATTGCTTAACTGGAATCCAGCTTCCGACCCGGATGCTCCCTTCAACCGGAGCACCATTCCGCTCCAGAGCCGATTCACAGGAGAGGCAGTTAACCCGAACGCAACGAAAGATCCCAAAGTGATGGCCTTGTCTGCGCTGAATCAGGGAACCAGCGGCGTTCCATCACAGGGATCGGATACATTCTCTGCAAATACGTTCTCTTACTGGCAGTATGTCGACAAGCTTGTATATTGGGGTGGTTCGGCGGGAGAAGGGATTATTGTGCCACCAAGCGCCGACACGATTGATGCGGCACACAGGAACGGAGTGCCCATCATGGGCACAGTGTTCTTCCCGCCATCTGTATATGGTGGCAAATATGAGTGGGTGAAGCAAATGCTCCAGCAGAACAGCGACGGCTCCTTCCCGGCTGCGGATAAACTGATTGAGGTAGCGGAGTACTACGGTTTTGACGGCTGGTTTATCAACCAGGAGACTGAAGGTGGAACAGCCACTGACGCACAGTTAATGAAGGCATTTCTCCGTTATCTTCAGGATCATAAGCCCGCGGGTATGGAGATCATCTGGTATGATTCCATGACGAGGGAAGGTAACATTTCCTGGCAGAATGCGCTGACGGACCGGAACGCGATGTTCCTGCAGGATAACGGGAGCAAGGTATCAGACAGCATGTTCCTGAACTTCTGGTGGAATGATCTTGGCAGTTCTGCGGCCAAAGCCAAAAGCCTGGGCAGATCGCCATTTGAACTGTTCGCAGGTATCGATGTGGAAGCTAAAGGATACGATACCAGTCTGAAATGGAATCTGCTGTTTCCTGAGGGGAAACCGGCTGTGACTTCCCTCGGCATTTATCGGCCGGATTGGTCGTACAACAGCGCGGACAGCATGACCGATTTCTTTGCCCGTGAAAATAAATTCTGGGTAGGGCAGAACGGCAACCCGGCCAATACGGCGACAAGCCAGGCCTGGAAAGGGATTGCGAACAATGTGATTGAATCATCGCCGGTGGACCAACTGCCTTTCACGACCAACTTCAACACGGGCAGTGGCGAGAAATTCTATGTTGATGGCACGCAAGTGCGGGAGACTGGATGGAATAATCGCAGTTTGCAGGACGTACTTCCAACATGGCGCTGGTTAGCAGAGAGTAAGGGCACGGCGCTCAAGCCTTCTCTCGATTGGTCGGATGCCTACTATGGGGGCAGTTCCCTTAAGGTATCGGGTACGCTAAGTTCGGCAAATGCCACCCATCTGAAGCTGTATCAAACCGATCTGAAGATTGAGCCAGCTACCAAGCTGTCGATCACGTACAAAACGCAGAACAAGCCAAGCATGAAAGTTGGCCTGGCTTTTGCAGACCGTCCTGATCAGTTCGTCTTTTTGGATGTAAAAGACAAAAAGGCATCGGGTTGGACGACGGACACCTTGAATCTGACGCCTTACAAAGGAAAGCGGATTGTGGCATTGTCATTGTATTTTGACAGTAAGGAAATCATATCGGATTATGACATCCATATTGGTCAGATATCCATTCAGAACAATGCTAATCCAGTGAAGCCACTTGAAGCAGTTCAAGCATTGAATGTCATTCAATCCGATTTCCGCGGGGGGATATACGGTGATGCCAGATTGCAGTGGAAAGCGTTGGACGAGGAAGTTCAACAATATGAGATTTACCGTGTACTGCCCGACGGCAAAGAGACTTGGGTGGGTGCGACCGCCAATAACGTGTTCTATGTGCCTGAGATGAAGAGAATCAACGCAGAACAGGCGACTGTACTGAACGTCGTGGCAGTGAATGCAAAATATGAGCGCGGCCAGGCTGCCAGCGTGACCATCCAGTGGCCGGCGTATCCGAAGCCGGAAGCAGGATTCAAGGCAGATGCAACGCTGATCACACCGGGTCAGCAGGTGCATTTCACTGATCTCTCTTCCGAAGTGACGGAAGGCTGGTCATGGACTTTTGAAAATGGCAGCCCGGCTGTCAGCACGGAGCAAAATCCAGTGGTAACGTATGACAAGGAAGGCACGTACAATGTGACGCTTACAGCTACCAACAATTCGGGGCAGGATACGGTAACGAAGCAAGCTTTGATCACCGTAAGTAAGGGTGCTTCCGGGATCAAAAATGTCGCACTTGGCAAAACGGCCACTGCCGACCATGCCTGCGGACCTGCTGAAGGTGCGGGAAAGGCCATTGACGGCAAGGTGACGGGCAACAGCAAGTGGTGCGCACTGGGGAACCAGCCGCATTGGCTGCAAGTTGATCTTGGCAAAGAACATCAGATCAGTGGTTTTGTCATCAAACATGCGGAGAGTGGTGGGGAGTGGTCTGGTTTTAATACGAGCGACTATTCGATCCAGGTCAGTGCTGATGGCGTGAATTGGTCAGATGTAGTCCATGTACAGGGGAATACCGCAGCCGAAACCTCGGATGCAATCGCACTGGTCAACGCTCGTTATGTGAAGCTGAATGTGCTGAAACCTACGCAGGGCGGCGATACGGCAGCCCGAATCTATGAGTTTGAGGTTCGTGGGTTGCAGCCGTAGTTGGCGGTTGAGAAGTGACAAGTGTAGCTGTGAAATTAGCAAAAAAGGAACCATGCGGCCAATCCGGTTTCAATGACGGCAGGCCATCCCTGAAGTAGCCGTTCATCTAATGAATGTACCGCACTGCATCAGACTACGACTGAATAGGATTGAATTTGAGGCTCACAGATCATTGGATCTTGTGAGTCTTTTTACGTTTATGCTGGATTCGCTTACAAAGGTTTTAAAATCGTTGTTTTAGATAAAAAATCGGTTTTGCAATCAAAGACAATGGTAATGAAAAGTCTTATATTGTAGTTAAAAAGATAAGAAAGGAGTGAAGGTGATGAAGAATAGAAAGATCATGTTTGCTCGTCCGCTGCAAGTGGAAACGGTAGAAGAGGATTTTATTTTGCCAGCTCTAGGGGAGAAGGAAGTATTGGTGAAATTGATCTATTCCCTCATCAGTCCGGGAACGGAGCTGGCCATGTTATCAGGAAAAGAAGAATGGGCCAAGCTTCCCGTATGTCCGGGGTATGCGAGTGTAAGTGAAGTGATCGAGGTGGGACAGGGTGTACACCATGTTCAGCCCGGGGACGCTGTGTTTCATTATGGTCAACATGCTGAATATCAAGTGGTATCCACAGATCATGTTTTCATCAAGGTACCTGAGCACTTGGATTTGAAGTGGGTTCCCTTCACCCGTATGGCAACCGTGGCATTCACCTCCGTTCGTGTATCCAATATTGAACTTGGGGACGTTGTTGGCGTGACGGGGCTTGGATTGGTAGGGAATTTGGCTGCTCAATTGGCACGCCTTCAAGGGGCAACTGTGATTGGCGTGGACCTGTCACCAGAACGAATTCGGACTGCCCAGACATGTGGGGTTGACTATACGCTTCATGGCGGAGAAGATAAAGTAAAAGAAAAGATACATGCCATAACGAATGGAGCAGGTGTATCCACTCATATTGAGGCGACGGGTGTACCCAGTGTAGGTGTTCAAAGTCTGGAGTGGATCGGGAAGCTGGGAGAGATTATTTTCCTGGGCAGTCCACGAGGCGAATATAACACGGATGTCACCGATATATTGAACTACTGCCACCTGTATGGACGAGGCTGTATTACGTTTAAGGGGGCACATGAATGGCGCTTCCCGGTTGAGCCGAACGAATTCGTGAAGCATTCCCTGGTGAGAAATTCGAACATTGTATTTGAACTGATGTTAAAGAACAAGCTGCATATCGAACCATTGATCAGCCATGTGATGAAGCCGGATCAAGCGCAAGAAGCATACGAGGGACTGAGATTAAATAAAGACCAGTATAACGGTGTACTGTTTGACTGGTCCTAGGAGGAGATTGGGATGATTAGAGGGTTAACAAGAGCAGGCTTAGGGAACATCGAGTCCAATGAACAATATATTACGAATGCTGCAAAATACGGATTTCAGTCTGTAGATTTGAATCCGCTCTCATTGATTGAAGAGGTTGGCAAAGAACAGGCCAAACATCTGTTGGAGAGCAATCAGGTGATCATCGGTTCATCCGATCTGACCGTAGACTGGAGAACCACAGATGAACAGTTTCGTGAAGGACTTCAATCGCTCGTTCAAATGGCAGAAGCCTCTGCTGCATTGAACTGTTACAGCTGTTGCACCTATATTTTACCTTCCACAGATCAGCCAGCAGCATCATTTATGGCGGCAGCTACCAAACGATTGAGATTATGTGCAGATATTCTGGACGCCTATGGAATAAGGCTAGGCCTGGAATTTGTGGGTTGCCATCATCTGCGCACTGAATGGAAGAATCCATTTATTTGGAGTGTGGAGGATACGCTTGACTGGATCGAAACAATTCATGCTCCGAATGTTGGTTTATTGGTGGATTCCTATCATTGGCATACGAATGGATTAAAGATCGAAGAGGTGTTGGATCTTAAGAAGGAACAGATTGTCCATGTTCATATCAATGATGCTTATGATCTGCCCATTGAAGAATTGCTGGATCATGAGCGTTTATACCCTGGCGAGGGAGTAATTGATCTGCAGGGATTCTTGAAGAATCTAAAAGCGATTGGATACACTGGCGTTGTATCTCAAGAGGTGCTGGCACCAACGCCAACCATCGATTCAAGTGAATTGTTTGCCAAGTCCAAGGCAGGCTTCGATAACGTGTTTGCGACAATATAACCGGATCAGTGAGAAGGCAGCGGGGAGGAATACATATGTATGAGCCATGGATGAATAGCATTTCGCCATTCGTAAGAGCGGCAAGAGTGACGGAATCATTTTCTTTGGCAGGGGAATGGATAGACCACGATCATGTGTATACCTACATCGAACAAGGGGAAGCGGAGTTCTTCTTGAGTGGTGTGAAATACCTGGTCAAAGAAGGCGACATTGTGCTGATGCATCCATTCATGTCTCATATCATTCGGTCCACCTCCACGCAGCCATTGATTCAGTATATTTTTCATTTTGATCTGTATTATGAGGAAGAGCGTAGTTTATTGAAGAATACGAGTGCAGCTCATAGTGAAAGACCTGATCTGGCGGATAGGGAAATGAAGCTGGCTTCCATACGCCCAATCTCTCATTTGCAGTTAGCCGATCGAATTGAATGGAAAAAGAGATTTGCGCTTATGCATAAGGAGTTTCAGGAGCAGCGGGGAGGATCTTCGTTAATTACGAAATCCATATGTTTGGAGTTGCTGCATCTGTTTTTCAAAAATCAATCCGAAGATCAGGACCAAGAGGGGAACATGACCAAGGGGTGGGCATTCATTGAAAAGTCGATTCGTTATATTCATGAATGCTACGCCGACCCTCAATTAAATAATGTTGCCATCAGTAGACATGTCGGTGTATCGACAAACCATTTATCGCATTTGTTCAAAAGCAAGCTGGGGATAACCCTTCACAAATATGTGACACATATCCGAATAGAGCAGTCCCAGAAAAGAATTATTGAAGGAACACATAATTTAACCCGGATTGCCGAGGAAGTTGGCTTTTCGAGTATTCATCTGTTCAGTCGGTCTTTCAAGGCTGCTGTAGGCATCACTCCCAGTAAATATGCAGCGATGAAATCGAGGGTAGAGTGGGAATAGGCTGATAGTTGCTAACTAAACATAAAAGATATATAGTATATTGAGAAAAGAAATAGTTAGGATGAATGAAATGGCATACTCTACAGCCTTATCACAGGGAATCTCGATTCTGCTCTATATTCACGCTCTATCTGAGGAGAACTGTTCGAATTATTTATCCACCAAGTTGATTTCGGAGCAATTAAATATTCCGGTTCCTACGACGGTAAAAGTCATTCGCAACCTGAATAACGCCAAACTGACGATGGCCAAAGAAGGGGCCAAGGGCGGCATATTGCTTGCTCAGCCTTTTTCGGAAATCACGATGCTGGATGTATTCCTGGCGGTTGAACCCGGCAAAGACTTGTTTAAAGTTCATACCGATGTAACACTCCAGGGGCAGGACGTGGACGACGTGAAACAAAAGATCATTCACCATCTTGCAGGCGCGGAGATCGCGATGCAGAATTATTTAAAAGACATACGGTTAACCGATCTGTTTCATGAAGAAAGAAAGGGTTAACCTCTTTTTTTGGCTTTAACTAGATATAATATATATTCAGTATATTTTGTTTTTTTGAGAGGAGCAGTCAAAATGAATTTGCATACAAAAGTGGTTGAAGCCAAAAACGGGGTTCCCATTCCCCAACTGGGTTTTGGGGTTTACAAAATAACAAAAGAAGCAGAATTTACAACAGCGACTCGTGAGGCCATTGAGGTCGGGTACCGACATTTTGATACTGCCCGAATCTATGGGAATGAAAAAGCACTGGGAGCAGAGATCCGGAATAGTCAGATTCCGCGCGAGCAATTCTTCATCACGTCGAAAGTCTGGAATACAGATCATGGCTATGAAGCGACCAAGAGAGCTTTCCAGAAAACGATAAACAAGCTGGGTGTCGATTATCTCGACATGTACTTAATCCATTTTGCCTCGCCAAAGTATATCGAAACGTGGAAAGCGATGGAGGAATTATACGAGGAAGGCAAGATCAGAGTCATCGGGGTCGCGAACTTTGAGATTCAGCATCTGGAAGAATTAAGGAAGCATGCGAAAATCTTGCCGATGATCAACCAGATCGAGACGCACCCGGAATTTCCACAGAACGAACTCCGTGCCTATATGGATAAACATCAGATTTTACATGAAGCGTGGGGTCCGTTGGGACAGGGGAACAAAGTGTTATTGCAGCATCCGATATTGAAGGAAATCGCTGATTATCACGATAAGACGGTGGCTCAAGTGATTTTGCGTTGGCATCTGGAACGGGGCGTCATCCTCATTCCCAAATCATCCAATCCAAAGCGGATCAGAGAGAATAGTGAAATCTTTGATTTTGAGCTGTCCGCTGAGGAAATGGAGAAGATCAGCCGTCTGAATTCGGGTAAGAGGTATTCTATCCATCCGACAGGTTATATTGTGAATCCGGTTTTTAATGCGTTGATGAAACTTTTTATCTAGGAAAATAAGACAAAAAAAAGAGTCGTGGGTCATATTCCATCGACTCTTTTTTTGTATTTATGAAAACATTGACAATTCGTTAACAATTCCAGGATTTCCCGTTTACAAATCTCTCCTATAATTACAATCGTGATAGGTCATTTTTACTATGAACGTGGAAGTTTGGGGGGATGAGCCGGACAAGCTCTCATAAAGACGATACATGCAGAATACCAGACAGCAGGGCATGACAAAACAAGGCAAATTAAATGGAATAGAGAAGGGTGACAAGAGCCAATGTCAATGAAAAAGGTGTTAGTGGTGTCCATGGTAGCAACAGTGTTAGGTACTTCTGTGGTTAGTGCAGTATCGGCTGCTCCTGCAGTGAAACCTGCGGCTAATGCAGCTCAGGTGCAAAATTCCACGCTTACAATAAACGGTAACAGCGTCGTCGTTCGTTCCATCGTTAAAAATGGCGAGACACTCGTTTCACTTCGTGATGTGATCAAAGCCATCGGCGCACAAGCCGAAGTACATAGTGGAACGACGGTGATCAAGCTGAATGATCACAGCGTGACGCTCCAAAACAATAGTAAACAAATCGTGGTAGATGACGTCAAAGTGAATTTGAATCAACCGGTTACCATCATCGGTGGTACAAGTTACATCGCTCTTCGTCCACTGGTGTCTGGCGTTGGCGGTACGATTGTCAAGCGAAACGGACTGCTTGAGATCAGTACGGTATCCTTGATCGATGAAGTCGAGAATCCTCGTTTTGCCGGAGCGGATAAGCTGATTGTGTCCAAGAGTGACAACAATGGCAGAAACGATTATCTCGTGAATACAACAAGCGGCAAATATGAGTTGTTGTTAACGACAGACGGTGGATCGGATCTCGTTATTTCGCCAAGTGGTGATCAAGCGGCGTATACGAATGCCGAAGGAGCCGTTTATGTTATTGATCTGAAGACCAAGGCTTCCAAACTGATCACGAGCGACAACAGCATCAAGCCTGAATTGGTATGGTCTGCTGACGGGAGTGCAATCTACTTCCTGCAAGGAGATAAAGGGTCCGTGATTGCCAAGCTGAATCTGGCGGATGGCGCGATTACGAAAGTGGTCGAAGACAAGGTGGACTATAAGGAAAACCTGAATGTTTCTGCTGACGGCAAGAAATTTATCTATACGGTAACCACGCTTGGTACCGTAACTTCCGATACAACGAATATTGATGAAGACAATGTATCTATTGATTTCTCATCCAATCAACAGCAAATATTTTCGTATAACACAGGAAGTTCAAAACCGGAGGCTGTGAAGCTCACAACTTCAACCGACGACAAGGTATTTGTATGGTCTGCTGACGGACAGAAAGCCTACTACGTGAGTGTACCTTCCGAAGACGGTAAAGCATCATTGCTGTCTGTGGATTCATCACAAAAATCTACGCCAGTGTACGCCGAGTACGATGTGGAACAAGCTATTCTGTCGGGTGGCATCTTGTATGTTCTGGCGGCTCAGGATGACAGCAACAGCGTGATCCTTTCGATCGACCCGGTAACCGGAAAACAAACCAAGCTGTACACGGTATCTTCCGATGTATCATCCATCGCGGTTGCCGGATCGCAAATCTCTGTAGTTGAGAACGGCCGGGTTCTGGTACAAGCTGGCGGCAGCTGGAGAGCCGTTACGAAGTAATGTTTTGTATCAAGTATGATCACAAGCTTTTTAATTCGAGAGGAGTTTAATTAACATGAAAAAATGGATCAAACCATTCACAGCAATGCTTATGGCCGTATCTCTGATTGGTGGACTGGGTGGCGCAACGACAGCATCAGCTGCCAAGAGCACAGAGAAAGGTAAAATTGTCATTAACGGTTCCTCGGCATTGCTTCCGCTGACACTTCAAGCTGCCAGCGAATTCAAAAAAGATAATCCAAAAGTTAAAATCTCGGCTTCTGCAGCAGGTTCCATCACAGGTCCTCAATCCGTTCGGAAAGGGATCGCGGACATTGGCGCTGTAGACTGGGATGCATCCAAAGATGTACCTGGCTTCAAAAAATTTGATGGCTTGGTAGCCAATCCGGTAGCTGTAACAGTGTTCACAGCTGTCGTTAATACCAATGTGGGTGTAAGCAATCTGACAACAAAACAACTGCAAGACATCTTCTCCGGCAAAGTGACCAACTGGAAGGAACTCGGCGGATCGGATGCCAACATCGTTGTCGTTAACCGTAAGTTTGGTTCCGGTACACGGGTTAACTTCCAACAAAAAGCTCTGGATGGCAAGGACTTTATGAGCAAAGGGGACAACTACAAAGAGGTTGGCTCCAGCGGTGATATGAAAACAACCATTGAAACAACACCAAATGCAATTGGTTATATTGACCTTCCGTACGTGACTAGCAAAATGAAGGCTGTATCCATCAATGGCGTGGCACCAACAGAGAAAAACGTCCTGAACAAAACATACAAAGTATGGGGCATTGGATATTACATGACCAAAGGTCAGCCTACGGGAGCAACCAAAGCGTTCATCGAGTATATCCAAAGCAGCAAGTTCCAGAACGGTTCCCTGAAAAAACTGAAATTCATCCCGCTTGCTGCCGTTAAATAACGAAAGCTAAGAACGTTCATCATTCTCGCATTTCATAAGGAAAGGGATAGCCAGCTTCTGCGCACGGTCGCCAAGCTGGCTTCTCTATGTGAAAGGAAGAGCCCTTCATGATCGATTTAAATCCATCCACGAACAGCCCTGCTCCAAGTGAGCTTGGTCCAAGCATTGGTAAGGCTCCCGGATCGGGAACCCGGTTTGACCGTAAGGCGCGTTTAAGATGGTCCAATAAACTGTTTCGCATGATCTGTATTGGCAGTACATTATTCGTTTGTCTGGTTCTGTTATGCATTCTGGTCCTTATGCTTCGTACGGGCGTTCTGACCTTTGCGGATGTTTCGCTCAGCGAATTCTTTTTCTCTACCAACTGGGACCCGGAAAATGAGCATTACGGCGCGCTGACCTTTATTCTGGGAACGCTGGCACTGACGGGGCTCACGATGCTGTTTTCCATTCCAATCTCCGTCATCATTGCGGTGTTTCTGGCCGAAATGACGCCAAAATGGCTTCGCCATATTCTGCGCCCCGTATTGGATCTGTTGGTGGGTATTCCTTCTGTGGTATACGGATTCTTGGGACTGACGATTCTCATCCCCTGGCTTAGGGATATCAGTGGACATGATCTCGCGGACGGTTTGCTCGCAGCATCCATCGTTCTGACGATTATGGTGCTGCCTACCATTAGCCGGATCAGTGATGATGCCATATCTGCTGTACCGAACAAATACCGGGATGCAGCTTATGCGCTGGGTACGAACCGATTCCAAACCATAACTCGTGTGGTCTTGCCTGCTGCAAGAGGCGGAATCATGTACGCCGTCATTCTCGGGATGACTCGTGCCATTGGAGAAACGATGGCGGTGGTGATGGTCATCGGCAATACGGCTCAGCTCGCTAACAGTCTGTTCACGCCAACAGCGGTGCTGACAAGTAATATCGTCATGCAAATCTCAAGCGTCGAATTCGATTCCACCTGGAATCACGGGTTGTACATGATGGGCTTTATCCTGCTTGCCATTTCCATTTTGATGATTGTAGCCGTAAGAATGCTTCAGAAGAAAGGGGGACGCTACTCATGAGTATGAAGAAACAGGCGAACGCTGTCCCCGCCTATTCGTTCGGCAAACGCAGAGGTGCATCCACGCTGATGGACCGGATTTTTACGGGCATGGTATGGGGTGTAGGGATTGTCGTCATTTTATTCATTGTTGGACTGTTATTTCTTCTTCTGGAAAAAGGGCTGCCTTTGCTGAGCTGGGACTTTCTATATGGTGTTCCAAGCGAGATTGAAGAAGGAGGAGGGATTGGGCCGGCGCTGTTCAACTCGTTCTATGTGCTGATTCTATCCCTCCTGATCTCCATTCCCATCGGCATGGCGGCCGGGATTTATCTGGCGGAATTTGCCCCAAACAACAAACTTATGGAGATCGTGCGGATTTGCGTGGAGGGACTGTCGTCTGTTCCATCCCTCATCTTTGGACTGTTTGGTATTGCCCTGTTTGTGGAGTTCTTCGAAATTGGTCTTACGATTCTGGGCGCCGCCGTCAGCCTTGCCTTTCTGAATCTGCCTGTGCTGACCAGGGTAACCGAGGAATCAGTCCGGGCGGTTCCGGTTGAACTTCGTAATGCGTCCTTTGCCCTTGGCTCCACCCACTTGCAGACGATCCGTAATGTACTGCTGCCGGTAGCTATAAACGGAATCATGACAGGTATTTGCCTCACGGCAGGTCGGGCATTCGGAGAGAGTGCCGTCATTATTCTGACCGCAGGGGTATCTACTTCCGGGGAAATGTGGGACTTCAATTTGCTATCGCCAGGAGGAACCCTTGCTGTACATCTGTGGTACATTCAATCCGAAGCGATTGTGCCGGATGCCGAGGAGATTGCGCAAAAGACAACGGCTGTGTTGATCTTTGTGGCCTTGCTCATTAATGTTCTGTTCCGTGTGCCAATTTGGCTGAATGCACGCAAAAATCAAGCCTGATAGATCAGAATGATGGCAATTAGTTGAACTATGCATTTACACGAGAACGTAGAGGACAGAAATAAGCTGGAGAAGCGGAGCGTTCGCCTTTATACCCGGATTTTCACCTAACTAAAAGGGAATGAAAAAAATCTGGGGATAACAGCGATCGGAAGGTTGTTCTGTCATCGGAGTGGCAAGTGTAAATATGTTTAGTTCAACTTCCAGCAATACATTCAATTTCAACACCGGGAGGAACCATTGTGCAGCCAATCATTGAGATCAACAAATTGAATTTATATTACGGTCAGTTTCAGGCGCTAAAGGATGTTTCCATTGAAATTCCGGAACGGGCCATTACTGCTTTTATCGGACCGTCCGGTTGTGGCAAATCGACGCTGCTGCGAACCCTCAACCGCATGAATGACCGGATACCCGGCACACGGATTGAAGGTAAAGTGGCCGTAGGGGGAACCGACATCTACAATGGTGAAGTTCATGTGGAAACTATTCGAAAGAAGATCGGTATGGTTTTTCAGCAACCGAATCCCTTTCCGAAATCCATCTACGATAATGTGGCCTTCGGTCCACGACAACACGGCATTCACAGCAAAAAGAAGCTGGACGAAATCGTGGAACAGAGCCTGCGTTCTGCTGTCCTGTGGGATGAAGTAAAGGATAACCTGAAGCGTTCCGCGTTAAGTCTATCCGGAGGACAACAACAGCGCCTCTGCATCGCACGTGCACTGGCAGTGGAGAAGGACATTCTGCTTATGGATGAGGCTACGGCGTCGCTTGATCCCGTCTCGACCTTCAAGATCGAGGAGTTGGCTCATGAGTTGAAGGAACGTTATACCATCGTGATGGTCACACACAATATGCAGCAAGCAGCTCGGGTCTCCCAACAAACGGTTTTCTTCCTAAATGGGGAGGTTGTGGAATACTCTGCGACCCAAGATATGTTCGCCGAGCCCGTTGATTCGCGTACGCAGGACTATATCAGTGGTCGGTTTGGTTGATTCTGAATCGGCAAGAGGTGGAAGTCTTTCAGATAGTTATCTGGAAGGCTTTTTTCTATTTTTGTTGACTGCATATTCCATCCTTTATTTAACGTTAACAGCGGGAAGACAGCTAAACAGATGAGATTTTGCTTTGTGTAACTAGTTTAATATGAATTAAACAAAATTAAAAAAATTGATAAAAAAGGAATCATTTCAACTAAATGGTGCGTTGTATACAGTGTGAGTGATATGACTATCGAAACGTTGGAATGGAGGGGAATAAAAAGAAAAGACCGAAGCAGATGGACACATTTGTAACAAATTTCTATTCAAATTCTGAAATGAGGAGGCAAATTTAAAATGAATTTTAGAAAAACTTTTTCATTCTCTGTATTTGCACTATTATTCACACTTTCTTTTGTGACACAAGCTTATGCTGCTTCTACTGATTTGCCATCATATCCTATTGCGAAGCAAGAGAAAGATGAATGGTGTTGGGCTGCAGTCAGTTCAAGTGTACTCAAATTCATGGCCAGCAAAAATGTCTATCAATGTGATTTTGTTAAGAAGGTGAAGTCAACCAGTTCGTGTGCAAATGAATCAGCATCTACAGTAGAAGCTCAAAGTGGCATGCACAATTACGGGGTATCTTCCAATTATTACTCAGGTAATTTGAATGTAGCCCAAGTCAAAAGTCAGATTGATGGAGGACGTCCAGTATATGTGAGTTGGAAATGGAATAGTCCTACGGCTCTCGTTGGTCATGCAGTCGCTATTTATGGATATAGTAATACTCCAACTTATACTTATTACATGCATTATCTAGATCCTTGGGATGGAGTTAAAACTTCAATGGAATATTCAAAATTTAACGGTGGTACGGGAGCAGACAGAACATGGAGATGGGGACTTAAGGACTTTTGGCATTATCAATAAGGATTAGTTTGGGAGGTCAATAATAATGAAACATATGAGAATTCTAATAATGATATGGATGGGCCTAATGGTCAGTTACATGATGGCTCCAAATATTTATGCGAGTACAGTACCTGAAGATGTTCAGACTTTTGCCAAGGGACAAGGATTGGAAGATTTTAAAAAATTGGTATTAGATGACCCTGTTGGATACGGTTATGAGAATGCAGAAGAAGTTAAGTCTGTTACTTTGGGTCCTGGTTTCGAAGTACACTTGTTCGACTCTGACAAGTTTAAAAATGTATCTGATAGTTTAATTGATGTATCGAAGCCGACAGGGCAGTATGATTTTATCGTGCAATCCGACGGAGTTGGAAAATCATTTCTCAGTATTGAACGATTCGAAGGTGGTTTCAGGGTGGTTCTTGCAGGAGGAGATGCATCTAGGTTGGATGCATCCTTAAATACTATGACAAAATCCTTATCTACTGACGTAGATACCCTTAACCCGATATTGATAAAAGACGGTAACATCCGTTATCTTGCTGTTAAAATCGATGGCAAAGAAGTAAATATCCCAGATGTACCTACAGAGAAAAAATCGCTCATGGGAGGAATGGATAATAATCAGCTATGGGACTCTGCGAAGACGATTGACTTCCTTAAAGATGTGCAATCCCAAGGGGCTGATCCTGAAGTGGACGGGGCGGGTGGATATCCAGACATCAATTCCAAAATGTCTTCAAATAATTATATGGGAATAACTTTAATAAGTTTGGTTATTGCTTTGATAGGTTCAACAGCTGTCTATATGTGGGTTAGAAAAAAACAAAATATAAAATGATCAATAGAGTAAGAGCAAGCTAGCTCGTCTATTTAGTGACCACATTTCACAACCCGTTAACTTACCCTTCACAAAAGTAAACATGTAAAAGCTAAATCAAAATCCTAACAAACCCAGAGTACCTGCGGATTCAGGGCGCATTGCGCCAGTGCATTCGTGGGTTCTTTTTTCTATATTCGGCAAATGTTCCGTCCTCAGATGTTTACAAAGTCCTTGATTTATACCTCTTCATCACCCCTGTTATGCTAATTCTCTTCCTAATGCTCCACTAGTTGTGGTGGAACTTTCCTGAATGGTGAACAAAATCTGAATTTTTCTTCACCCTCTTGCAACCTCTCTCTAGTCCATTTCTGCATCTCAATATGAAGGAAGATAGAGCATGATCTTTATAGACACAGCAAACGAAATCGTTAACGAAATGTAAAGCAATGCAGGGATATGTCAAATTTTTAATAGGCGCTTTCATTGCGTTGACCCTGTCCTCAAAGTTTCTTATATTTACTCCCGACACAACAACTCAGAACGGTGGTGGGATGATTTTGTTCAATGCTAAAGGAAAGAAAATGCTCGCTATGCTTACGCTTATACCACTGGCTACGGGCCTTGTCATGGGAGCTTTCCCTGCTGCGGTAACCTATGCGGATGCGGGAAATAATACACCAACCAACAGCTCGGCAACAGGTTCATGGCAAACGGGAGATCTGCACGTACATACGTTTGAGTCCGATGATGCGCAGAATTCGCTGGAAAATGTACTTGACGCGGGACTGACGAAGTATGGTCTGGACTGGATCGCGCTTACGGATCATTTGCGGTTATCCAAGCGGGATCACAACGGAGTAGACATTCCAGGTGGATCGATTCCGATGTCCAAAGGGATGAACGAATATCAGGTGCCACAGATCAAGGCTCTTCAGGAAGCAGGCAAATACGCAGGCAAAACGATTTTCTCCGGTTTCGAATGGGACATGCCGACACATGAACACGTTGGGGTAGGGATTCTCACGGATGAGCCGAATTCGACTGAAGCGCTGGAAGCTGCGAACGAATTTGAGTATCGTTTTACCAATCGGGATGCAAGTTTATTCAATGCGGCTGACGTAGCGAATTGGGATCTGACCGGTGGACGTGCCTATACAACTCATCAGGATGCACTAGCGGCTATCAATTGGCTGGCAACCAAGTATCCAACGACGAGTTATGCAATGATCAATCACCCTTCACGAGGCAAAAACAAATATACCATCGCGGACTTCCGGGAGTTCAACGATCTGGCTCCACAAGTTGTTTTTGGTATCGAAGGTATGCTGGGCAACCAGATGGAACCGGATCGTGGCGGGTATAACACAAGCTACAACGTAGCCAATCCGACCGCAGATGATGGATACAAATACCGTACATATGGCGGTGTGGACTATATGGTCGCCAAGGTGGGCGGTCTGTGGGATGCATTGTTGGGAGAAGGGCGTCACTTCTGGAACTATGGTAATTCGGATTACCATTTCAAGACGATCGGCACGAATTCCAGCGGTTATTTTCCGGGCGAATATGCCAAGACCTATTCTTGGGTTGATGGTACAGGGATGCAAGCCGTGCTGGAAGGACTGCGTTCAGGGAAATCATTTTCCGTATTCGGTGATCTGATCAACGCACTGGACTTCACGGCTTCCGGCGCGGGCACTCAGGCTGAAATGGGCGGAGACCTGGGTGTGACCCAAGGTGACGAAGTGGAACTGAAAATCCGTTTCAAGAGTCCAACCACGAGCAACAACTATGAAAAACCAATCAACAGCGGCACGTCCGCTGGACAAGTACCGGTGGTCGATCATGTCGATCTCATCGCGGGAGATGTGACGGGCAAGGCTGTGAAGGGCACAGCCGCCTATTCCAAAGACACGAACGACACCACCAAAGTACTGGCTACCTTCACGTCCAACGATTGGACGACAGATGCCGAAGGTTACAATGTCATCACGTACAAGATCAAAGCCACGGACCAGGATAAATATTATCGCCTGCGTGGTACAAATCTGGGCATGAACGTTGCAGGAGAGACCGTAAATGGTGAACCGCAACTTGATCCAAAGATCACAACAGCGGATGCAGAGACTCGTTTCAACGAAATTAATGATCAGAACTATCGCGATCTGTGGTTCTACTCCAACCCGATCTTCGTGAGTGCCACACCTTACAGTGATGCACAGGCGGTAACGGATACGCTTCAAGCGATTGATCTGGGCGATCTGAACGCGGTCACTTCCGACCTTACCCTCCCTGTTGAAGGAAAACATGGAGCCACGATTAGCTGGTCCAGCTCCAACCCGGAATTGATGGATGCACAGGGGAAACTTCTTACACAGCCTGAGAATAATAAGCGACTGGAATTGACGGCAACGGTACAACGTGGCAGCGAAATGGATACCAGAACGTTCACTGTCATTGTGGAAGGAACAAATAATCAGGCATTGGCGTTAAAAGGCAACATGACCACCGCTGACGGCCAGCCGTATCATACGGATACATGGATAAACCAGTCCGTAACGGTTAGTGTAACCAGCGCAGTATACGCGCCAGCTACTTCCGCAATCATTGAGTTGTCTCGTGATGGAGGGCAGACGTACGAAACATGCACGGAGAATACACCTCTGGAGGTAACGGAGCCGGGAGTGCATAAGCTGTTATTCAGAGCGACAGACGATTTGAACGAAACCTATACTTTACCATTGGTGGTCAAAATAGATCGCGAAATTCCTGTCATAACCCTGCAAGGCAGCAGCCAAATGTCATTAACCGTGGGAGATACGTATAACGACCCTGGAGCACAGGCTACCGATAATGTCGGCATCCGTGGTTCCGTGCAAATTGACGGCACAGTGAACACACAAGCAGCGGGGGTCTACACCCTTCGTTATAACGTGAAAGATATTGCCGGCAATGCTGCACAGGAAGTCACACGTACGGTTACCGTACAGGCTCGTTCGGGCAATGGCGGCGGGGGTTCAGGCAGTGATGGAGGCAACGCTGGAGGGAATTCAGGTGGAAGCACCCCAAGCGTGCCAACAACGCCTACCGTTCCAACCACACCAACCAACCCAGATACGGGATCAGATTCAACGACTGAAGTGAAGGTAGAGGTCGAAGCGAATCAGCCAGTACAAACGGGTCTGAAAGACATCGTGCAATTCAACGCTCCGGCTGGAGCCATTGGGGAAAAAGATACGTTGCATCTGTCCGTTGTATCCCAGGACCAATTGCAGAATGCAGCTTCGCTGAACGTACTGGGCCGAGCGGTCCAGATTACTCGCAGTGGAAGGCGGACATTGAACGATCAGGCAGCACTGAGTCTGCAATATGACGCTTCCAAGCTGCCACAAGGAACACAGCCAGCGATCTACTATTATAATGAAGCCCGTCAGAGCTGGGTATTCATTGGTGGTAAGACGAATGCACCAGGAACAGTATCGGCTAATGTGAATCATCTGGGAACCTTTGTTGTGTCCAGTTACACAGCTGCTAATCTGTCCGATCTGAACGGACACTGGGCATCCGACTATGCAGATCGTTTGATTGGCATGGACGTTATCCAAGGCTATACAAATGGTACGTTCCAACCATCCAAGAAGATTACACGGGCAGAGTTTGTTACGTTGATCAGTAAGGCACTGGCCTTGAAGTCCGTGCAGTCGGATACGACGTTTGCAGATCAAGGCAGTCTGCCAGACTGGGCGAAAAGCGATATTGCCGCAGCCATGCAAGCCGGAATCGTGAAGGGCTATGGAGACAATACGTTCAAGCCTAATCAGACGATCACTCGTGCCGAGATGGCTGTGATGATGGCGAATGCATTGAAGTTAAGTGCAGATGCACAGTCGGGAACGAGCAATGATGCTGTAAAACCAAGCTTCACTGACGAGTCGCAAACTCCGGCTTGGGCACAAGATGCACTGAATACAGCCGTTAAGGCCAAAATTGTGAACGGGTATACGGACAATACGGTTCGTGCAGGGAATATGACGACCCGTGCGGAAGCCGCGGCAATGATCTATAAGTTGTTGTTGGCGATTCACGTGTAAGAAGTGAAGAAGAGAATTAACCGTATATAAGTAGATAAAAAACGGCCCATATTGTCGAGATAACGTCTCTGTAATTTGTTACAATTTGGAATTGTACAAAAAAGAGGGAATTAGCGTATCCTCAATTCGTTAGAATGAAGCGAATTCCAGAACAAAGCGATAGAGAAAAGGCATCAAGCAAAGCCACAGAGCAAATCCCAAAAGGGCATTCCCTGTCTTCCGTATGACGTATGACAGGGAATGCCTTTTTTCTTATGATTTTTAGCTAGAGTCCTTCTATGCTGAGCTAATGATTATACTGAAGCACTAACCAGAGGCCATGTTCTCTGCAATCTGCCGTAGGCACGCTCCGCACCGCTGCGTAGCAACTCAACCCACAATCCTTGCAGATGCACCATGAAAAAGGCGAAGGAGCTTTCCACAGCGGGATAAGGTTTCGTTCTTTGCAAGGGAACAACAACCTGATATTGTCCAGAGTTAGCAAGGGATATGTAGAATTCCTGATCCGCCGGCTCCTTACTGAACACAGTGAACAAAAACCGCTCCAATTCATCGATATAATGGTTACGCAAGTCCTGAATTGGAGCTTGCAGGTGCTGCGGAGGATAAAGGAATGTTTTGAGCATATAAGAAACACTCGGTTCGCTCTCGTAACGATCAATGAAGCTGGACAAGAATTGAAAGAGCACTTCTTTGAAAGCTCCGTCAGAACGAATTTTCGTTAACTGACGGGCGAAGTCCAACTCCTGTGTAAGTGAATCATGCAGTAATTCGAGATACAACGCATCTTTACTTGTGAAATATGTGTAAATAGAAGGCTTCTGTATACCGACTTGTTGTGCAATGGTTTGCAACGAAGTGCCGTCAAAGCCCTGGATGGAAAATAACATCAGGGAAGCTTGTTTGATTCGTTCCAACGTCACAGCAATCCCTCCCGTTACGCGCTATTCTATTACTCTATCTGTTGGCTTTACATGCTGTGTTCTATTAATCCGTCAGTGGGTTAAGCACTACCCGCCAAATCTCGTGTAACCTCACTAACGGACATGATCAAACGAACAACTGAACAATCAAAGTACCATTGAACAAAATTACCTTTGTTTACACGGCTTCATCCACTTTGGATATGTTCATGGTTGCCGGCTTCAAACGTTTAACAAGGTAGTATATGAGTCCAGTTGCGAGCCATCCGGAGCCAAGCATCAACGAGGAAACATCGAGTAGCGTGATAAGATAAAATACAAATCCGGCACCGAGCAGCGGACATAGGAAACGTACGAACATATCACGGGGAGAACGCTGTTTTTCACGAATAATATAGTGGAATATAACGGATAGATTGACGAACAGAAATGCGGTTAATGCACCAAAACTAACAAACATGATCGCTGTCTCCAGGCTGATAAACATAGCCGATAACGAGATGACACTCATGAGAACAATGTTGAACACTGGAGTTCGAAGTGTAGGGTGGAGTGATGCGAATGCTCGTGGCAACAAGGACGTTTTTCCCATCACGAACATAAGACGTGTTACCGTCGTCATGGAGGACATTCCCTGAGATAGTACAGAAAATATAATGACAAAGGTGAAGATCGAGGAAAGTAAAGGACCACCGATCGATTGCATGAGTTCAAAACCTGCGGAATCGACATGATTAAACGTGAATGAAGGGTACATCTGCTGAATCAGGAAAGCTGTGACGAAATACATTAGTCCTGCCAATAAAACGATGATAATAATGGCCCGAGGGATAGTTTTCCTTGGGTTCTTCGTTTCTTCGGTCATGGTCGTAATGGAATCAAAACCAAGGAACGAGAAGCATACGAGCGAAGCTCCGGCAAGAATAGTGGAAATGGGGACACCATCTTGAGTATTAAGCGGATTCCAGCCTGCGGTGATTCCGCCTTGAAAGGCTCTGTATACAAGTAAGGAGCAAAAACCTGCAATGAACAGGATCTGCATGGATACGAAGATTTTGCTGACATTGGCTGATGTTTTGATCCCGATAATATTAATGATCATGACCACAAGGGTACATAACAGAATCCAGACAAAGGAAGGGATCGAGGTGAATTGTGCGTGAAGATTAATACCGAACATGAGCACGGCGATAATACAGGAGAAGAGATAATCGAGCAGGATGGCCCACCCGACAAGGAAGCCGATAAACGGGTTCATGGATTTGGTTACATAGGTATACGCTGATCCCGACACGGGGAACGCCTTGGCCATCTGACCATAACTTAGGGCGGTGAACAAGATGGCTATAAATGCAAGCAAGTAAGCTGCGAGAAGCATGCCTCTGGAACCTTCATGCAACACACCGAAACTGGTGAAAAAGATCATGGGTGACATCCAGGACAGACCCATGGTCACGACGTGAGACAACGATAAGTCTCTTTTCAAAGTTAGTTTATCTGACATAAAATCTCCCCCTGATTTCGGAATGTATCGATTTTTTGCATTGATGTTTGTCATGACACCTCACATTTAACCAAGGTTTTTTGGAAAGCACAAGCTTTTTTTTCGTAAAAAGAGATTAAAATGACTGAAAATATAACATGAATCCGATCGCTATATTGAAGGAAATGATTAAAATAAAATTATTGTTGTCACTGTTTTTATTTTGTGTTAGGATTGTTAACATGAAAAGCAACCGAATACAAAATGTTTTCTAGGGTTCCGAACGCTGGCTCACACTGTTGCCTGGTCCGAGAGAAAACGCATGGAAGTAGCCATCTGGCTCACATCCATGTACACGGCGGGAAAAAAGCCCGGGAGAATGTACCAAATTCATTTTTGGTATTTCTCCCGGGCTTTTTTATATTTTTTTCTACTACACAGGAGGTACTGATATGACTTCAATTCGCATCCAAGCAGGTGGCAAGTGGTCAGGTTACATTAGCCGGGGCAAGAACATTCGAATGACAGCAGCGGGGGATCGCGCTAACCTGACAACACTTCTGTTTCAGGCTTTCGATCCTTCCGAACGTTACAACATGCCGGATTCACTCAAAGCGCAACACACCGCATACCTGACATCCGGTCATGTGTTGATGAGTGATCAGGGCCGTGTCCTTGCATCCATTATCGATGACACGACGGGTTGGCATGATACGTTGTCGGGATACACAACACGTCGAAGTACGGATCGCAAATATGGAGTCACGACCTATCAGCAGGAGCGAAATGACTGGTACCGCAGCGGATATGAGAATCTGGTGGTAGAGATGTATCGACATCGGCTGACGCCTCGTGATCTCGGTACGCCGGTTAACTTTTTTTCCAAAGTGGTCTGTGAACTGGATGGCACGATGCGATACGAATCGCAACCGACTGCAGGTACTTCGGTAACGCTCCGCACGGAAATGGAACTTCTTCTCGTCGTATCCAATACACCGAATCCGCTGGACACGGAAGGGCGTTATCCAGATTCAGTTATTGAGCTGACGTTCAGTGATGCCGAACCTGTGAAGCAAGATGATCGCTGCCTTGTTCATTGTGAGGAGAATCGGAGAGCATTTGAAAATACCTGGCAAGCACAATCGTTAATGAAAGGGGCCTATTAATATGAGCACATCAACATTTGTAGCGACCACGAGCACACGGGAACCCGCCAAAGCGATCTATAACCACATCATCCCGGCAGGGGATGGATGGATTCATGATCTGGCCGCAGGGCAGGTACTCCGCATTGTCGATCTGGAAGGGAATCAGGCGGTGGATACACTCTTTTATGCTACGGAAGATCCGGGGGATCACTATAGCGCTATTCAAACGATTACCGGACAGCAGAACCTGTATCTGACGACCGGATCAGTGCTGGTTGCGGAGTCGGGTCGGGAGCTGCTTCAGATTACCGCGGATACCTGTGGCAGACACGATACGATTGGTGGAGCTTGCTCTGCACAGAGCAATTCCGTTCGGTACTCCCATGATACGCTGCCGATGCATAACTGCCGGGATACGTTCATGCTGATGCTGTCCAGTCGCCCGGAGTTCTCCAAACGGGATCTGGCTCCCAACGTCAATTTCTTCATGAATGTGCCGGTTACACCTGAAGGCAAGCTCACATTTGCAGATGGCGTATCGGGACCAGGGCGGTATGTAGAACTGGTGGCTCTCGCTCCTGTCACGGTATTGATCAGCAACTGTCCACAGCTTAACAATCCATGCAATGCATACAATCCGACACCTGCTCAGGTGCTGATCTGGGAAGCAGAAGGGAGCGATTCTCATGTTTAAAAAAGTGCTCATTGCCAATCGTGGAGCGATTGCCGTCAGAATCATTCGTACGTTGCGTCAGATGGGCATTGCTTCTGTGGCCGTCTACACCCAAGCAGATCGCGATAGTCTGCATGTTGAACTGGCAGATGAATCCATCCTGATTGGTGATGGCCCGGCGAAGGAGAGTTATGTGAATGCCGAGCTTATCCTGAACACGGCCTTGGTGGCTGGTGCTGATGCAATTCATCCGGGGTACGGATTTCTAAGTGAGAATGCGACCTTTGCGAGAGCGTGCGGAGAGCAGGGAATTACGTTTATTGGACCAACTGCGGAGCATATTGAACTGTTTGGCCTGAAACATACGGCGCGTTCCATTGCGGAACAGGCGTCTGTGCAGCTACTTCCGGGTACGGGGCTGGTGCCATCGCTGGAGGTGGCGATGGAACAGGCCGCTGCGATTGGTTATCCCGTTATGCTCAAGAGCACCGCAGGTGGCGGCGGGATCGGGATGCGCATCTGCACGGATGAACAAGCGTTGCAAGAGGCATACGATTCGGTAACCCGACTGGCCGTTGCGAATTTTAACGATGGCGGCGTGTTTCTGGAAAAGTATATCGCAAGAGCAAGACATGTCGAGGTGCAAGTCTTCGGTAATTCTTTTGGAGAAGCAGTGGCACTGGGTGAACGGGATTGTTCCGTACAACGCCGGAATCAGAAGATTATTGAAGAGACCCCGGCACCGAACCTCCCGGAAGCAACGCGAAGCGCCATGCATGAGAGTGCCAGAAGGCTTGCTGCGACAGCAAGATATCGCAGTGCGGGTACGGTCGAATTCCTGTATGACCCGGAGACAACACAGTTTTATTTCCTGGAGGTCAACACCCGGCTACAGGTGGAGCATGGGGTAACAGAAGAGGTGCTGGGCATTGATCTGGTTGAATGGATGGTTCGGGAAGCAGCTGGAGAGATGGAAAATCTGGCGGCTCTGGTTCATCAGCCGCAAGGCCATAGCTTGCAGGTGCGCCTGTATGCGGAGGATTGTTTGCATGATTTTCGCCCGAGTGATGGCCGGATCGATACTGTCGTGTGGCCCGAACATGTTCGGGTGGAAACGTGGATTCGCAGTGGTGTACAGGTGACAACTCTGTATGATCCGATGCTGGCCAAAGTAATCGTGCATGCCGAATCCAGACAGGTCGCCATAGAGCGCATGATTGAAGCACTCGCTGCATTGCGAGTATACGGCATAACCACCAACCAGACTTACATTCAGGCGTTTCTGGATACAGAGCCTTTTCGGGAAGGGTTGGTATATACGAACATGCTCGCTGGATTCAGTCCGGCAGAGCATGCCATTGAAGTGCTGGACGGCGGGATTCAGACTACGGTGCAGGATTATCCGGGCCGCAAAGGGTATTGGGATATCGGCGTACCGCCTTCGGGTCCGATGGACTCACTTGCGTTTCGAATCGGCAATCGCCTGTTAGGTAATGATGAAGGCGCGACGGGGCTGGAAATGACTTTGCGCGGCGGCTCCTACCGCTTCCGCGATGAAATGACTTTCTGCCTGACAGGTGCGGATATGTCTGCAACGCTGGATGGAATACCGATCCCGCTCTACACACCCACGCTTGCGGCTCAGGGTTCTACTTTAGTTCTGGGTGAAGCTGTGGTCGGCATGCGGGGTTACCTGCTTGTCTCTGGGGGACTGGATATGCCGCTGACGCTGGGCAGTGCGTCCACCTTTACTCTGGGGGAGTTTGGCGGGCATACGGGCAGTGCACTGCGAACGGGAGCGGTATTGCGAGTTCATCCAGAGCGGCAGCAGGAGCAACAGCAAAGTCAGCAGCGGAATCAGGAGCAAGAGCAAGTGCAGCAGTCTAAGCCAGAGGGAATGCAGCAACAAGTGCAGCAAGACCGGCAACGGAGAATTGTTTTGCAGCCGCTCTCCCTTTATCAACAACCGGAATTAACCCATACCTGGACGATTGGTGTTATTCCAGGGCCTCACTGCACGCAGGAATATCTGTTACAGGAGTATTTGGAGCAGTTGACGGAGACGGAGTGGGAAGTTCATTTTAACAGCTCACGTACAGGCGTGCGATTGATTGGCCCTAAGCCGCTGTGGGCAAGAGAAGATGGCGGAGACGCCGGGCTTCATCCATCCAACATTCATGATAATGCCTATGCGGTTGGGGCACTTGATCTGACCGGAGATATGCCAATTCTTTTGGGGCCGGATGGACCGAGTCTGGGAGGATTCGTATGTCCGGTGACAACGGCGTCAGCGGAATTCTGGAAGGTCGGGCAGCTATCTCCGGGCGACAAAATCAAGTTTAAGCTGATCACGGTGGAAGAAGCCGAGAAGCTCCGGGATGCACAGCATACCTATCTCGATGCATTGATCGAGGGGGGGGAACGTCTTTCTTTGCCAAAACTGTTGGATATTTCTTCTGGCGCCTATATGCCAATTCTCGCTTACGAGGAGCAGGGACGGCGGTTCAAGATTGGTATTCGTTGCTCTGGTGACGAGAATATTCTGATTGAATATGGAGATCGGGAACTGGATCTACTGTATCGCTTCCAGGTCTATGTGTTAATGCAAACGGTGCGTGACAGTGGACGGATACCGTTCATCGAGATGACACCGGGTATTCGCTCCTTGCAGATTCATCTGGACAGCACCCGAATGACGGTGAAGGAAGCCGCGGCAATCATTATGGAACTGGATTTGCAATTACCCTCGCTGGATTCGATTGAAGTGCCATCCCGGATTGTGAAGCTGCCGCTGTCCTGGGATGATCCGGCCACCCAACTGGCGATTGAACGTTACCAGCAAAATGTACGCCCGGATGCGCCTTGGTGCCCCAGTAATCTGGAATTCATTCGCCGCATGAACGGACTCGGCTCACTGGAAGAAGTTGCTGAGGTGGTATTTAACGCATCCTATCTGGTGATGGGACTGGGTGACGTATATCTCGGAGCGCCCGTAGCTGTACCGCTTGATCCGCGTCATCGTCTGGTGACGACCAAATATAATCCTGCACGCACATGGACACCGGAGAATGCGGTTGGCATTGGCGGCGCGTATCTGTGCATCTATGGCATGGAGGGACCCGGTGGATACCAGTTTGTCGGTCGTACGATCCAGATGTGGAACAAATTCAGGGAGACAGCCAACTTCCAGGAGGGCAAACCGTGGTTACTGCGTTTCTTCGATCAGATTCAGTTCTATCCGGTATCCCAGGAGGAATTGTTGCAGATGAGAGAGGATTTCCCGCGTGGGCAGATGGTGGTTGACGTGGAAGAGACGACGTTCAATCTGGGCGAATATCTTAGCTGGCTGGAAGAGATTCAGGAACCTTCCGCACGTTTCCGGGATTCACAGCAGGCTGCATTCCAGCAGGAGCGGGAGTACTGGAAGGAGCTTGGCATCGCAGAACATGTGTCCGAACCGGAAGGTGCGAGTGCGGCGGAGCAAGAGGCTTTGCCCGAAGGAAGTCTGGAAGTGAACAGTTCGATGTCCGGCAGTGTATGGAAGGTGCTTGTGGAAGTGGGTCAGAAGGTACTCCAAGGCGAAGACATTATAATAGAAGAAAGTATGAAAATGGAGTTCCCGCAAAAGGCACCGTATGACGGAATTGTCGCTTCCATCTATGTCTCATCGGGGGATCAGGTTCGTGCCGGGGACTGCATTGCAGCTATATATCCTGTAGAAGAGGTGAACGCGTCATGAGCCAATCATCTGTACCAGGGCAATTAACCGTAGCTAACTTGCAAAAGGCTTATCGCCATCGCCACTTCACCCCACAGGATGTGATCGAGGCTATTATCCAGCGGGCAGAGCATGCCCGGGATCGTAACATCTGGATTCTGCCGCCGACCCTTGAACGGATACAGCCGTTCCTGGATCGACTGGCGCTGATGAAACCGGAGGATTGCCCGCTTTGGGGCATTCCGTTTGCCATCAAAGACAATATCGAGGTAGCCAGTTGGCCGGTTACGGCGGCTTGTCCTAACTACGCTTATGTCCCGGATCGCCATGCGACCGTGGTAGAACGACTTATTGCTGCCGGTGCCATTCCGGTGGGGAAATGCAATCTGGATCAGTTCGCCACCGGACTTGTGGGCACACGAAGTCCGTATGGCGATACGCATAATGCGCTTCGTCCCGAGCTGATCAGCGGTGGCTCCAGTTCGGGGTCGGCCATAGCGGTAGCATCTGGTCAGGCGGCGTTTGCTCTCGGAACGGATACCGCCGGATCAGGACGTGTGCCAGCAGCGCTGAATAATCTTATTGGCTATAAGCCGGCGGTGGGTGCATGGCCTTCGGCCGGGGTCATTCCCGCTTGTCGCAGCATCGATTGCGTCACCGTATTCGCTCATGAACTGGCCGATACACAGCGCGTGGACGAGGTGGTGCGGGATGTGGATGTGCAAGATCCGTATTCTGTGCATCGCCCGCTGAGTCGAGGGGAGATGCCGCGTACCTTTTTGCTGCCGTCCAATGCACTCGAATTCTATGGTCCTTATGCTATAGCGTATGAAAAGGCATGGAACCGGAAGAAAGAAGCTATTCTGGCATCCGGCGTAGCTGTGAAAGAGATCGATATTACCATGCTCCAGGAAGCGGCGGCGCTTCTGTACGAAGGTCCTTTGGTTGCGGAGCGCTGGTCTGATTTGGATGAATATGTGGAGACACATGGGGAAGCGGTCTTTCCAGTTACGAAGACGGTATTGGAGTCTGGAAAAAAAGAAGCATTTACCGCTTCGTCCTTGTTCAAGGCTCAGCATCGCTTGGCAGAGATTCGGCGGCACACCGCGACTTTGCTGGAGGATGCCGTGCTGATTCTGCCGACATGCGGGGGAACCTGGACTCGCGAGCAGGTGATTGCGAATCCGATCGAAACGAACAGCAAGATGGGGCTGTACACCAACCATTGCAATCTGCTTGATCTGAGTGCCGTAGCGATTCCCGCAGGCTGGGCAGAGGAAGGGCTTCCTTTTGGCATAACACTGTTTGCCCGTCCGGAAGAAGAAGCAAATATCATCTTGGCATCTGAACTTCTGCTTCAGCAGGAAGATGTCATTACGGTTGCCGTGTGCGGACTTCACCTGCGCGGAATGCCACTGGAACCCCAGATGACTGGACTCGGTGCTGTATTCCGGGAAGAGTCGCTGACGGCGCCTGTGTATGAGATGTATGTACTGCCCACCACGCCAGCCAAGCCTGGTCTTGTGCGCACAGTAACAGGCGGCTCATCCATTGAAGTCGAGCTGTGGGAGATGCCGCGCGCTTCGTTTGGAGCCTTCACCGCGTCGATCCCCGCCCCGCTTGGCATCGGTCAAGTCGAGATGATCGACGGCAGAAGTGTGAGCGGATTTGTCTGTGAGGCCTATGCTGCGGAAGGTGCTGAGAACATCAGTGACTCGGGCGGATGGAGAAAGTGGATTGAGGCAAGGGTTAAATCTTGAGTGGGATTAGCGATATGAATAAATAAGGTGGCAAAAGCAAGTCTTTCGGATATGATCTGAAAGACTTTTTGCTGTATGTTTAGATGGGGAACCAAGCGGTAACTGATAGAAAAAAAGCGGTGCTTTACCTGTACTTGTACGTTATGATAATAATCCAGTGATGAAAGGAACGTCTGCACGTATACGGATGGGGTTCAAGTGCGCAAGTCACACAAACAAAATAAAGGAGATGTCCTCATATGATTCGAACCTACCAATACTATGCGATTTTTAATTTTGCTGACGACGGAATTAATGTTTCGTTCCCCGATCTGCCGGGTTGCCTTACCTGGGGGGATTCCATAGAAGAGGCATTGATGATGGCCAAAGAAGCACTTGCTTTATTTATAGATGAAGTACCCGTGGAAAAACTTCCGCCTCCTCAGACAATGCCTCAGGTAGTTGAATCAAATGAAAAAGCTTATTTAATTGAAGTGAGTATCCATTTGGAGATGGCTCCGAGTGTACTTCCGCATATAATGGAAAAACAATTGATCAATATACCAAGCATGATTTCACTTCTGAATTCACCAAACTGAGTTTAGAACATCGTCGACTTCTTTGATTTTGGTGACAGATGGTGTTTGAATTAGATTTCCTTTGACCATGACCATAGCGATCTCTGACAAGGCCTCGATATGGTCCAGCGGATTTTGCTCCATGATAATCAGATCGGCATGTTTTCCGATATCCACCGTCCCTGTTACATCGTCAACGCCTAAGATCTTCGCATTGGTTCGAGTGACCATGTCGATGACCTGTTTGTTGTTCAGGTTGGCCTGTCTCATGTAATGGTCCATCTCTCTCCACATATCATAGTGAGTCACGTAAGGCATGGCGGCATCAGTACCGATACCAATGGTGATGTCGTTTTCGATTGCTTGCTTGACGCCCTTGAGCATGGAATCATAGACCAGTCTGGAATTCTCTTTTACCGTTGCACTTACCTTCGTTACGCTGGTATCCAGTGAAGCGGATGGATAAGCGGCTTGCAGGGTGGGGATGAGTGCGGTGTAGCCATGCAGGGCATTGGGATTATTTTTGTACAAATGAATGATTTCGTCGTCCATCTCCGAACCGTGCTCAATGGTATCAACGCCACCTTGTAACGCAACCCGTACGCCTTCCGTGCTCTCCACATGCGCTGCCACCCGCAAACCAATCTTATGCGCTTCATCGCAGATCGCTGCAACTTCGTCCACCGTCATCTGTAAACGACCAGCTTCGCCCACCATTTTCGCATCCGTCACGCCTCCCGTCACACAGATTTTGATCAAATCCACACCGTGTTTCACGTTGATGCGTACATTTTTTCGTGCTTCCCACGGAGAGTCGCCCACCAGAGCGAGGAATGGAGCACCATGTCCGCCCGTGACACTTAGGAAAAACCCAGAGACAAGCAGATTAGGGCCGACAAAGTCGCCGTTATTAATCTCATCCCGCAGCTGGACGTCCGTGTAAAAGAATTCCCCCACACTGCGCATCGTGGTCACACCCGCATGAAGTGCGGTCAGCGCGTTGCGTCTCATGCGTTTTTTCAAAACGTTTCTGCCGAACTTCGTGTTCAATATCCGATCATAGGCAAACTGCAACAAACCTTCACTGACCGAAAGACTGAATGGTTTACCATCTGCAAAGAGATGCACGTGTGCATTGATCAGTCCTGGCATTACGTATTTACCAGCGAGGTCGATGGTTGTGTAGTGACTTGGGATATGCAACTCATGATCTCGGCCGATATCCTGAATGAGACCTTGCTCATTGACGAGAATGGTCATGTTTTTTTGCAGATTACGGTTCAGATCTCCATGGATCAGATTGACGTTTTTCAATGCGTAAGTGGTGTTCATGTTGTGTTCCTCCTTAGAATGTGGGTGAGGTGAGTAGTTAGGGTAACGATGATGCCTTTATCAATAATGAATAATTAATTCATTTTTAGATGAAAAAAATAGGCTGATCTATGATAAAGTTTTTTTTGCGTGCAAACCAATTGAAGTTGATCTGATCTGCACGCTTTGTCTACCCGGCATAAATGATGAGATGGAGCGTTATTCGTTGAGACTCTTCATACCATACAGTCTGTATACATACAAAGCTTCGAAAATTTGCTTCCGGCTGTCCTCACTCATATCCCGCTTCAATAGATCCAGGTTCATGTCGATCACGTTGTGCGCGAGAATGTTCAGCAAGATCAAATTCTCCTCGGTGCCAATCTCATACCGTTTATATTGGTTCTTAAGATAGGCCTTCTTGGTTTCGATCATCAGCTCAACAAGCTCGTTCTTGGCGTTGGTGTAGATGGTGCCTTTATTCTTTTCAAAGATGATGACGATCTGATTCCGATACTTCCTTAATACGTCTACCTGCTCCTGCAACAGCGCCGACTTTCGCTCGCTATCCGTTTCCTCGAACAAGGTCTGGTTATCGAAGTGAATCGTCTCCACCAGCACATTTTTTAGATAATCCACGAGATCGGGCGGCACGACATCGTAGAATAGTTCTTTCTTGTTCTTAAAATAAGTATAGATATTGCCCACGGAAATATTGATCTCATCCGCGATATCACTCATCTTGGCATCCACATAGCCCTTTTCAAAAAAGACTTTGAGCGCCGCGTATTCAATTTCTTTCCTGACTTCGTCTTTCTTGGCTTGCACCATCGGGAACGACTCCTTAATAGTGAATGGATGATTCGTTATTAGGATAGACTTTTTTGGAGGGGGTGTCAAATGACTGATGGGTTGTAGTTAATAGACTATTACGCTTGAGAGGATCTTCCACCTCCTTATATGTTATGCTGTGAATGAAAAATACTATACGAATGTGTCCGATAGATAGAATAATAACTCACCGAAAATCGTAATTTATATTTCGGGGGATTAGATGCATGTGTTTAAGCTTTTGATTTAAGAAAAGTAGAGGTGATAGGAATGAGAGAATACTTTACACAAAAGGAAATGTTGGATCATATAGGTAAACTGCAGGATAGAGAAAGACAAAAAGATAGCATCAATGGGGCTTAGTAATTGGGTGCTTTTCGTAACTATTGCAACATTAAGTTATTTTCTTTTCCCTGGTATAAATTTAATACGAGCTAACTTGTCATATACAATTCTTAATTATGTACTTTTTTTAAATCTTGCAATTGCTCTGTTTGATATATTTAATTCTAGGTTTAGACAAACAAAGATAGGAGCTTTTAGAAAATTGTCTGGAAGGAGAAACATGGTTGATAGTCAAATAATTCTGCGGGATTTTGAGTTTATACTAGTAGTAATGAGTCTCTTAATGAACGTAGCTGTTTCAATTTTGTATCCAATTTATATTATTTTAATAATACCATTTATACATAGACATTTTTGGAATCTATTCGGAATAGTATACACTTCATCTGAATGGTTACCAAAATTCTGGAATAAATTAATAAAATTCTTTAACGAAAAAGCTTCCATTTCTGAGGAAGAAGCAAAGCGTAGGAGTGAAGAGAAAGGACAGTTAGAAAATGTTGATGTGAGGCAGTATTCCAAAAATAAAATTGTATTATTCTTCTTATCAATAATTCCTTTTCTGTACCGATTTTTAATGGATAATCTTACTGATTTAGACCTCAAGCTGAATTTATATGGCTTTATTTTAGTGTTAATTACTTTTATGATTCAATTTTTATTCGTAATATTCTCAAAGAGAATGAAAATTGGATGGCTTGAATCATTTGAAAGGGAAATTATACAAGACAATTTATCTGCTTCAACAATCAGAGCAAGGTTAACCAAAGAATATTATAGCTTAAGTAATGTTGATGACTACTTCTAGTGCTAAGGACAACTAGTATAGTAATTGCTACATATAACTAGAATTTTGTTTTTACAAATTCCAACATATAGCTTGAAAATATATCAAAATATGCTATAATTTTTTTACTTCATATTTTAGATATGAAGGTTGGAGATTGTTATCAATCTGTTTATGAACACTTCTTGAAAGATAAATAAGAATATGTTCTCAGATGATAGCTGTTCGGTAATCATGATAGTAATTAACCAGAGTACAATCTTGGTCACTGAGCATCCCTCCCTAACTATTATACCATAGTTGCTAATTCGGGAAATTTTTGGGTAGTTGGATTTAGCATGCACTCATTTATCATTATTGCAACTAAATACAAGTTTTAAGCTATACCTGTCATCTAAGGGATACTACCCCCCGTGTTGACAGGTATTACGCTTTTTAGGGAGGATTTGAGTGGAACTTCAAAAGTGGAAAGAAAAGAGTAAACATAGAAGAAATTATGCACATTTTGATTCAAAGGTTTCTTTAAACAGAGTATGGGATTATATAAATAATCCTGAGAAAGTTGCGAAACATGGCTTTTATCCGTTTATTCATTACACGATTATCTTCCACAAATTTAATAAAATGAAAGGTAGAACACAAAAACCTCGTGAGATTTATTACTCTGCACATAAGGATCGATACATATACCAGTATTATGGATTTAAATTAAATCAAATATATAATGAAAGAGCAAAACTTGATAAAATTGATGACGTGGCAATAGCGTATAGGAACAATAAGCCTAAAAAAAATAATATTCACTTTGCTAAGAGAGCAATTGATTTTATCAAAAGCCAAAGTGAATGTTATATAGTTATAGGTGATTTCACTAAATTTTTTGATAGTTTAGATCATGCATATTTAAAACATATGATATGCGGTTTGTTAGATGTAGAGAGACTGCCAGGAGATTATTACGCGGTTTATAAGAACATAACAAAATATTCAAAGTGGGATCTGAAAACTCTCCTTGAACTAAATGGATTGAAGAATGATATAAAAGCCTTCAATAAATTGGAGTATGCTATCTCACCAAAAGAATTCAAAGAATTAGTGAAAACTTATGTGATACCTAATCCTGATAATTTCGGAATACCGCAGGGATCGGCAATAAGTGGAGTGCTTTCAAATATTTATATGTTAGCATTCGATAAATCAATTAATAATGCTGTCAAGAAAAGCAAGGGATTATACATGAGGTATAGTGACGATTTTATAGTTATACTTCCTAAAGAAGATTGGAATGAATTTCGAAAGCAATTCCAATTAATTAACTCAATTGTTAATGAGACTCCCAATCTCGATCTACAACCAGATAAAACACAAATCTTTAAGTTCGATAATGGTAAATTGACAAGCTTTAATGAAAAAATATTGCATAATGTTAAGAATGGAAACAATATTATGAATTATTTGGGCTTTTCTTTTGATGGTCAGAATGTTGCAATAAGAGATAAAACTATATCTAAATACTATTATAGGATGTATAAAAAACTAAAAAATGTTATTAAAAATAATGGAATTACTAAAAAAGGAAACAAAGTGAGTTTTGAGAATTTATATAGAGTATATTCAGTTAAAGGGTCTAAGTCCCAAAAGGGTTCTAAACTTGCCAAAGGAAATTTTATATCATATGTAAAAAGAGCAGAAAAAATCTTTGTAGATGAGAGAAACATAGGAATAGTTAAAAGAAGACATATGCAGAAAATAAGAAAACAAATAAATAAATTAAAATAAATTTCTCTCCATTGCCGATTGTTACGTGTTCAGGTACCACTTTCTTTTTACCTCTATGTTACTCTCTCCTTAACAAAGGAGTGGTGACATGACAAGTACCAACACTGAAGACCAAGCTTCGCAATACGCACAACTTGTCCGACAAGAAGACGATTACGTGGACCAACTGGTCACATGCAACAAACTCATATTGGACGCTATGGACATTATCGCGAAGCAGGCAGGTGTGCTAGACATGGATACCGTAAAACAAGCAGCATATCACCTTCATTCCATGGAACAAGACTTAAACCGAAAGTTATTTAAAGTCCGACTGGAGAAGAGCATCTTGGCAAATCAAATGATCCAGTCTACATAAAACCACCTTAACCAAAGGACAGCGCAGGATCACACAAGATGATCTTGCACTGTCTTTTTGTCGTTCCATCCAAACGTTTTTCGCTCCAAATTTAGCATTGACTTTCCTCCCAAATCCCCCTACACTTCAATTATTAAAATACTTTTAAAAACATTCATTGAATGGTTCGAAATGAACGAAAGGAGGCATATAACTAACGATGTTACCCACATCACACAACACCCAACAGGTAAAGCGCATTAACGTTGAACTTGTGAAGAATACGCTCCGATCAATGGGCGTAGGTACGAAGGCTTCCATTGCGAACCTGACAAAACTTAGCGTAGCGACATGCGGCACGATCCTTAATGAATTACTTCAAACTGGTGAGATTATCGATCTGGGTCCAGACGAATCGAGTGGGGGAAGACCGGCGAGTCGTTATCAATTCAATGCGGACTACGCCAGTGTGCTGTGTCTGATTATTCGAACGGAGGGCGGTATACACTCGATCACACATACATATGCCAATCTGAACGGAGTGATGGCGGATGAACAGACGCTCTTTTTGGATGAGATTAATGTGACTGTAGTGGAGGATTTGATTGCGAGCCTGATCGAACAACACCACAATGTGCAGGCCATCGGAATTGGCATACCTGGGGTGGCGCACAATGGCGTGATCGGCATTTGCGACGTACCGGAGTTGGCAGGTCAACCATTAGGGCCAAGGCTCAAGGAGCAGTATGATGATGTGGAAGTGGTCATAGGTAACGACATGAACCTCACGGTCTATGGACTGTACAACCAGCAGCAATTTGAGGAAGAGAAGAACTTTGCGGTGGTGACTTTTCCGGAGAATCATTTTCCGGGTGCGGGCTTTATTATTGACGGTCGTCCGCTCACAGGGAACACGCAATTTGGGGGCGAGGTGTCCTTTCTGCCATTTGGCGTGTCACGGGAAGAGCAGTTGCGCATGTTGAAAACGACGGAAGGGTTGCAGGAACTCGTCACAAAGACGCTGATCTCCATCATTGCGATTATCAACCCGGCAGCGATTGTCGTTACGGGCGATACAATGGACCCGGCGATGAGGGATGGCCTGACGCAAGGTTGTCTGGATCACCTGATCCCACAGGAGCATATGCCGGAGTTGATCATCCAAAGAGACACTAGGCACGAATATGTTACGGGGCTGGTCGCGGTAACGCTGGAGAGCCTGACCTACCGCATTCAGGTGGTTGAGAAGCAGTGGTAAAGGAACTGAACGTCAATCAGAAGGATGATCTCTCATCAGAACGGATAAGTTGTAGTAACCCTGTTATATAAAATGAACTATTTCATTAAACAGATAACGGAGAGGACAGAAAAAACCTGAAAAAGCGAAGCGGTCGCCTAAAAGCTTTCTGAAAGAAAGGTACATCGGAAGCATACGCTTATCCCCGGATTTTCCCTTTGAAAATAAGAAATCGAAAAAATTTGGGGATAACAGCGATTGGAAGGTTATTCTGTCATCGGAGTGTCCAAGTTAATGACCCTTGTTTCAACTTATATAGACACAATGGAGGAACTTATTTTGAATCAGCAAGCAGGTACACAAGGGAACAAACGAAAGTTCAACAAGTTGTACGCCATGCAACTGGCAACGATCTTTCTTGGGTTTATCGTATTTGGCATCTCGGAAAATATTAAGGGGCCGGCCATTCCGCGCATTCAATTCGACTTCAATTTGGACGAAAAACAACTCGGGACGTTGTTGTCCCTGAACGCACTGGGTTACTTGATCGCCTGCTCCTTCACGGCTATTCTGGTTCGCAAATGGGGCATCAAGGCGGTTAGCATCATATCGTTTGCATCGATGATCCTCTCGGGTGTGTTCATTTATGTGTCTCATACCTATCCGCTCTTTGCTTCATCGTACTTCTTCATGTACATCGGTAACGGCATGCTGGAGATTGCTTTGGCGATTCTGGGTGCCCGGATCTTTGTGAAAAACACAGGTACGATGATGAACCTGTCCCATTTCTTCTATGGGCTGAGTTCGACGGTAGCACCTTTGCTCGCGACGGGTGTCATGTCGTTGAGCGTGTTCGGACACGTACTGGACTGGCGCGGCATGTATCTGGTCATGTTGTCACTCTGCCTGCTGCCGATTATTGCGGCACTGCGCAGCAAATTCCCGGGGGACGATCTTCCTCATGAAGATCGGATATCACTCAAGACGTTAACACGTGATCCTGCCCTTTGGTTGATGGTGCTCATTCTTTCTTTTGGCGTGGTATCGGAGCTGGCGGTTGGGGGTTGGCTGGTTAATTTCCTGGAGAAAGCCTATACGTGGGACACGGTCAAAGCCTCCGGGTTATTATCTGCGTTCTTCCTCACGTTCTCGCTGGGACGCTTGCTGCTTGGACCATTGACGGACCGGATCGGATTTGTATTTTCACTGATTCTGTTCTCGGCATTCTCGGCGGTATGTACGTTTGTGGCGCTTGCAGGGGGAGAGCGTCTTGCGATTTTCTTTGCGATATCTGGCGCGGGTATTGCGATGATCTATCCAACGGTGATGGCATTTATCGCACGCAGATATCCGAACGGCAGTGACACCGCGATTACGTTCACGGTTACCTTGATGGGGGTTGGTAGTGTCATCGGTAACTATGTGATTGGCTGGGTGATTGAAGGTGTGAAGAATCTGTACGGTCCAACGACTCAGTTGGGGTTATTGCGCGGGCTTCAGGCGGGATATGGATTCATTGGATTATGTGCTGTGATCTGTGCGGCATCTGGTGTAGTGTTGTATGTGTATTTGAAAAGAAGGCAGGAACTGATTTAGATATCATTTTATTGATATGCTATATGTAGAAAGGAAATAAAGTGTTGAACTGACGATGTCTTTATAGCTAACGAGGACGATAGTTCAACCTCAACATAAGAAACGATAGCGCGGCGATTGAACTTACCCAACCAATTTGACAAACACATGAGGAAATTCATCGTTAGGGCTCCCTTTATGAAGTATATTCACGCTGGCAATGGATTACGCTTAAGGTTAAATATGTTCTTATAAGGGAGGTCATCGTTTCTTGAAATTTGAATTAGGGCGTTGCTTACTGAATGAACGATTGATGGAATCAGGGAAGTCAGCGGAATGGCTGGCAAAAGAATTACTTTTTAAACCGGAACGAGTTTACGACTTTATTGAAAACAAAAGAGTGATGCCACTCAAAATTGCAATATCGATTGCCGATTTCATCGGTTGTGATGTTCGTGCCTTGTATGAATTAATTCCGAATGATACAAATGCAGGGAAGTACGGGAATCATGTGGAATAAATATACAACTTTATCTTATTTGGAGGTTGTAAAATGGCTTTCCCGACACATATTGTATCTGCAGGCGGAATTGTAGAAGATGGAACTGGAAATATCCTTTTAGTAAAAGCCCATGACGATGGTTGGGTGTATCCTGGTGGGATAACTGAAGTTGGAGAAAACCTGATTGATGGTGTCATTCGTGAAATCAAAGAGGAAAGTGGAATAGACGCCACGGTTAGCCATTTAATCAGTGTTGTTTCGAATACAGCAATCCATAAGTGGTATGACGGTGTGACGGATGTCCCTACCAAGGTCATGTTTGATTTCGTGTGTAAAGCTGTGGGTGGAGCGTTAGCTACTTCTAATGAAACGAGCGAATGCAGGTGGGTTCCAAAGGAAAATGTTCTGGATCTGATTACTTTACCTGGAATCCGCATGCGTTATGAAGCTTATTTGAACTTTACCGGCTCTGTGAATTATATGGAGTATGTCACTGCGTCACCGACAGAATTTAATGTCAAGCTTCAAAGGAGTGTTTAGTTGTACGAGGGATCGTGTATTGAACTAACGGGAAACGAGAGTTAAATATAGAAGAGAAGACAGCTGTTCAAAGCGATCAGTTGTCTTTTTTTAGCTAATGGGTAAGTTAGTTTGGGATGGAGGTGTCACTGCGGTAGATCACTAGAACGAGGTTTGTGGTAAAATATAGGAGAAGTTCTATTCAAAAAATGGGGAGGCAACAAATACATAATGGTCAATGACCTATACCGAAAACTTGGTCCCTTGTTTATAAAGAAAAATCTAGTTCAGTTAGCATTTCAGTTTTTTATTTCTGCGTTAATCGGAGTTATATATACATTTATGATCATTGATGAAACAATAGGTGGCTATATTAATAAAGTATTTCCCAGTAAGGATGGACCGGACTTTTATCAATATCTGCCCATTGTGATCACTGTGTTAATTTACTCGTGCTTCATTCAAAGAAAAGAAAGAATTTTTATAGAAAAAATCTCATTCAGTTGTCTCCATATTTTGATTGCAATACTAAGCTGTATTTCTTCTCTTATCGTTATAATGATGGTTCAATTCCCATTGATGAATTAACTAAATTATCAACTAACGAGCAGGCTAGTTCACGGTACTAAATATACTAAAGGGCAGAATACCAAGAAGCTTAGGAGGGAACAGGAAGATGATACGGGGTGTAATTATCGAAGGGATGTCTACTGCAGGAAAAACATCATTATTTTCTGCTATAAAGAGATTACATAGTCAAACACCGAATAGTGAAAAAACTATAATTGCAATAAGTGAACACTATTCACAAGTATTGCATTCATACCAAGGTGTTTTAAGTTCTATGGATAAGGTTGACCATATTTCACTTCTAAGTCGACATGTTGATTATCTTGAACAACAATATGATTGGATTAACTCTCTTGGTCATTCCAAACCATCAAAAGGTATATTCTTTCTTTTAGAGAGGTTTCATGTAAATCATAGAGCTGCCTTTAAAGCCTCTCCTGAGATTGAGCTGCTTGAGAAACGTCTATCCAGGATGAATGCACATTGTGTACTCTTAACCTTGACCCCTGATGCTGTTGAGCCTAGGTTTATTGAAAGTCGCGGTGAAGCTTGGAAGTCATATGTGATGGGAAAGTCTACTGCTCCCCAAGTTTGTGAAACGTTTTTGGATAATCAAGAAAACCTTCGAATGGCTACGAAACAATCATTGATTCCAACTTTAGAGATTAACACAGATGAAGCGGATTGGGATGCTTATGCGAAACAAGTCTTTACGGATTTAAGTTAAACGTTGGCGTTCAACCAATTCACTAGGGAATTTGGTCAGAAATCAGTTAAATCAAATGAAAAGCTTCATTGATGAAACTATCAGATGGCAACAGGTTAAATTAATCAACGAGACGAAGAGGGGGAAATCGAAATGAAGACGATCAAGTGTATGATGGACCACCTTTACTGGGCAGACGGACGCATCTTGGACGCGCTGGAAGAGAGTGAGACGAAGAACAAGGACCTTCTGAAACTCGTTCGGCACGTTGCGGTCGCGGAACGAGTCTGGCTGTCTCGATTGCAGGGCAAGGGCAGTGCGCAGTATTCGTTGTGGGAGGAAGCGGAAGAGCTGACGGCGATCCGGACGATGTTCAAAGAAAACGCTGAGCAATATCGCGTCTATATCGAAGGCCTTGAGGAATCTGATTTGAACGAAATAATCGACTACGCGAATCAGAGCGGGGTTTCATTCCGAACATCCGTCCGGGACATCCTGTTGCAGGTCCTCTTACATGGGCAATATCACCGGGGACAGATCAATAGGGCACTTCGGATCGAATCGATAGAGCCTGTCCAAGTCGATTACATCACGTTCGCGAGGCTCTAACGGGGCCTAATCATCACTATTACTTGGAATGAGATTGGCATTGAATTTTAATTGACTGTAAAAAGTTGGATTAGTATGATTGCTATTGAATAATCTTGAAAGTGGGGCTTTTGCATGTCACCTGGCATTCATTTTATTAAGCGAGTTAAGCCATAAATTAATCTGTATTACTAAGGAGAACTAATGGACCCCAAAATAAAATTATTGTTCTTGGACGAACATGCCGCAGAAGGCGCCTCGCGTTATGGGGTCAGCCAAGAGGAACTCACTTTCATTGGAGGTTTTCAAAACTTTATTTATTCCTATAATCGCGATGAATTGAAATATATTCTCCGTTTCACTCCAAGCACTCTTCGCACGTCGGAAGTACTAGTAGCAGAAATAGATTGGATTCGTTATCTTTCAGAGAGTGGTATATCAGTGTCAGAACCGATTTCTTCAATTAATGGAGAGTATTACGAATTAATTCAAGGAAATTCAATTGATTTTTACGTAACCTCCTTTAAATATGCACCAGGCCGCAAAATCGGATATCCAGAATGTCTAGGTAATTCTATACTATATGAAGAGTGTGGACGTATAACGGGCCGTCTTCATAAATTAGCGAAGCTTTACAAACCTACCAAAGCCAAAAGGCACATTTGGGAGTTTAATGAATACCTTTTACGAGCCGAGGATTATTTGCCGTCAGAATTTCGACCAATCCTTATTGCTCTTGATGAACTTAAAGGACAATTGGCGAGTCTGCCTGTTAATGCGGATAATTTTGGTTTGATCCACGGAGATATTAATGTGGGAAACTTCACGATCGATGAAGCTGGGGGATTAACTCTCTTTGACTTCGACGAGTGCCAGTACAGTTGGTATGTCGAGGATATTGCTATCCAGCTGTATTACTTGCTATATGTATTCGGAGAAGATTCGAAGTTCGAACGAAAGGAACAATATGAACTTTTCATAAAGCACTTCGAGCTAGGCTATACAGAGGATGGCCGAAGAATGCCAGACAACTGGAAGGATTTGTTGAAGCTTTTCCTTAGACTTCGCGAAATCATTGTGGTTGTCGGTATGCATCGGAGCTGGGATTTAAGCAAACCAGATGATTGGACCCGCGATTTCTTGCAGGATAGTAGAATGAGGATTACTAAAGGTATATCGTTGATCGATGAGTTATGAACCACTAAAATGGGGGATACTCATTGAGCTAACGGTAACGATAGCTTAATAAAACCAAGAAAGCAGCTGACCAACGTGATCGGCTGCTTTTTGTTCAACTAACGGACAGAATAGTTGAATTAAGTGGTACATTGAGAAGGTTACCCGTAGCGAGGTGGTCGTGGGGTTGCCTAGTTTTGTTGTGGTTACAAGCGGTAATTGATGCCTTCGTAAGCGCCTGTGAGGGCGTTTATGTACACGTGATAAACGCCTTCGATTCCAGTGACAGAAAATGCGTATACAAGCTTGCTGTTGTGGATCTCCAGCTTTGGCTTACCCGAGACGTTTACTTTTGGCCCGAGCTTCTCAGAGGCTTGCTTCGCAGTCAGTTTGGGGTGAAGTGGAAAGATTTTATTGTAATTGTAAAAATAATTATACGCATCAAAGCTCTTTAACGCACCAGTACGGCGATCAAACTCCCATAAGACTTGCATTTGCGGAATAAAAACTTGCTCCCGAACCGGAATATAAGTGATATGAATTGAGGTACCTTTTATTTCTTTTGCTACTATTGTCAGACGTTCGTCAGACCAACGCGCCATCCAGGTGTCTGCAACCGCGATAGCCTGCTTTAAGTCCATAGATTGCTCCACAGCCCCTTCTTCGGAGGTCGAGCCGTCGCGTGTCACTTGGAGCACGTGTCCGCTTTTACTCAGTGTTGCAATATAGGAGCTGGTTGGTTTTCC